>Ga0209162_1000016_pt1 | contig 172611 bp, 146 predicted proteins | sample YNPNPMetaG_FD_187121 | JGI IMG/M metagenome (GOLD analysis project Ga0209162, IMG submission 187121) | Anoxygenic and chlorotrophic microbial mat microbial communities from Yellowstone National Park, USA - YNP NP MetaG (SPAdes) (version 2) ...
AGCGTTCATCGAGGTCTGGCGGGAGAACTGGGGGGACACGTACCCCTACTATCGGGAGATCCTGGATTTCGCCCGCGCGAATGCCGTGCCGGTTCGGGCTTTGAACGTCGGAGGGGAAATGCGGGATGCGGCCCGCAGGTTGGCCGGAGCTCCGGAGGGAGCCGCGAAGGATTCAGGCCTTCCTGAAATGGATTTTGAAGATCCCTACCACAAGGCTTACGTCCAAGCGATCCTGGCGGCCCATCCCATGGGAGCCGGCCGCTTCGAAGCGTTTTACCGGGTGCAGGTTCTTTGGGACGAAGCCATGGCCGAGACGGCCGCCGAGTACTTGGGGAGCCCAGAGGGAAGCGGCAGACAAATGCTGATTCTCGCGGGCGCAAACCACGTGCGCCACGGCCTCGGAATCCCCAGGCGGCTGTTCCGGAGGCTGCCCCTGCCTTACGCGATCGTGCTGCCTCTGCCCGTGGAGATTCCCGAGGAGAAGCGGAGCCGGCTCATGGACGTCGACATTCCCCCCATCCCTCTTCCGCCCGCCGACTTCTACTGGGCTGTAGGCTACGAGAGCCTGTAGAGGAGAAGGGTCAGTTCGTCAGGGAGTGAAGGGGAGCGGGGATGCGGCCGCCCTTTTTCACGAAGGCGCGGGCCGCTCCCGGATGCGGCACGGCCAGGATCGTGCTCTGGCCGAACAGCCCGCCGAAGACCGCCTTCTGGCCAGCCTTTTTGCCCGGCACCGGGATGACGCGGACCGCCGTGGTCTTGTTGTTCACAACGCCGATGGCCATCTCGTCGGCCAGGATCGCGGCGATCGTCTCGGGGTCGGTATCGCCCGGAATCGGGATCATGTCCAGGCCCACGGAGCAGACGCTCGTCATGGCCTCGAGCTTTTCGAGGCTCAAATAACCCCGGGCCGCGGCCCGCGCGAGGGCGCCGTCCTCTGCAACCGGGATAAAGGCCCCGCTCAGGCCTCCGACCGAGGAGGAGGCGAAGAGGCCGCCTTTCTTTACGGCGTCATTGAGCAAGGCCAGAGCCGCCGTGGTCCCGGGCGCTCCGATCTTTTCGATTCCCATGACCTCGAGGATCTCTCCGACGCTGTCGCCCATTTTCGGCGTGGGCGCCAGTGAGAGGTCCACGATGCCGAAGGGCACGTCGAGAGCGAGGGCGACTTCTCGTCCGATGAGTTCGCCCACCCGCGTGACGCGGAAAGCCGTTGTCTTGATCTCTTCGGCGAGGTCCCCTACGTCCAGGCGGTTACCGGCGCCGAGGAGCCTCTCCAGGGCCCGCTTCACCACGCCCGGCCCGCTCACGCCGATGTTCACCACGCACTCGGGCTCGCCGTCGCCGAGATAGGCGCCGGCCATGAACGGGTTGTCTTCCGGGATGTTGCAGAACACGACGAGCTTGGCGCAACCGAATCCATCCCGGTCCGCCGTGCGGCGCGCCGTCTCGGCAATGACCCGGCCCATCTGGAGGACGGCGTCCATGTTGATGCCGGCCTTGGTGCTAGCGACGTTCACCGAACCGCACACCCGCTCGGTTTCGGCCAGGACGGCGGGCAGCGCGTCGAGCAGGGATCTCTCAGAGGCCGTGAATCCCTTTTGGACAAGAGCCGTGAACCCGCCGACCAGATCCACTCGCACCTCTGCCGCGGCGCGGTCCAGGCTTCGCGCGGCCTCAAGCATTCCCTCTTCACCGTGGCTGGCCGCGACCGAGCTCAAGGGACTCACGGCGAGCCTCTTGTTCACGATGGGGATCCCGTACTTGGCCGCGATCTCCTCGCAGACCGGGACCAGGCGGGCCGCCTTGCTCAGGATCTTCCGCTCCATTTTCCGGCAGAGCTGGTCGATGTCCGGGGAGCTGCAGTCGAGAAGATTGATGCCGAGCGTGACGGCCCGGACGTCCAGATGCTCCTGTCGGAACATGCGGACCGTGGTGAGAATTTCCTCGGATCGGAGCATGGCGGCGGCTCTCCTTTTCTCCAGCGTGGCGGCCCGTGACCGACGACGGGCGGCCGGCGATCGAGCAGGTCTTCAAGTCCGGTGGGCCTTCAGCCGGTCATGGCGGAAGTCGACCTCGTTGGTGGCAGCGAAGATGTTCTCGTGTTGAAGGCTTACGGTCACTTCCCGGCCCTTCCAGAGAGCTTCCAGGTCGATCTGGATCTGCCGGATGTCCTGCTCCCTGGGGATCATGAGCTGGCTGACAACCACGAACCGGCCTTTTTCCGTGCGTGCGTAGAGGTCCACGATGTTGATGTTGCGGCTGGCCAGGTAGGCGCTCGTGCGGCTGAGAATGCCCGTGCGGTCCTTCACGATCAGGGTGAGGACGAAAGGCTCGCCGTCGCGCACGACGGGCACCCGCTCCGCCGCCGGATCCCTTTCTTTGACCGACACCTCCAGCTCCCCGGGTTTTCCGGACTGTTCGACCGCGCGCTGGATGCGATCCAGGGACAGGGGCTCCCGGAAGTCGGCCGCCAGGATCAGGGTGAAGTATCCCCTGAGGACGGTCTGGTTGATGGAATCGATGTTGCCCTTGAGACCGTAAACGGCCCGGCTGACGGCCGCGACGATGCCGACCCGGTCCCGGGCCATGACCGAAATGACGACCTTTTTCGGCATGAGCCAGCTCCTCCGTCGAACGGCGCGTGGGGCGCCGGGTTGCGGGCTCTCGCTACAAGGCTCGAAAAACGGCCGGGGGCCCAGGATCGCTGAGCTCGGCCCTTCCCTCGTCGATCAGGAGTTCCAGGTGGACCAGAATCTCGGACACGGCCAGAAAGATGTCGTCCTCGGGCACTTCGGGGAACACGTCCCGGATGAGATGGAAGATCGGCCTGGGATCTTTCTTGAGGGCCTCCCAGACCCGTTCTTTGCGTTGCGCGTGATGAGCCCTGTAACCGGCGACGAGTGCGGCCAGGTCGGTCACCGGCGCCCCGTGCCCCGGCAGGACGAGGTCGACCTTGAGAAGGGTGAGGCGTTCGAGGGAGTCAAGATACGCTCTCAACGAACGATACTGCGGATCGCGCAGGCGGCTTCTGGAGATTTCGACGAACGGGTTCGGCGTGATGTGTCCGATGACGTGGTCCCCGCTGAAAAGGATCCGCCTGTCGGGCTCGTAGAAGCAGCAGGTGCCGGTGGAGTGCCCCGGCGTGTGGACCACCTGGAGGCGGTAGTCTTTTCCCTGGAAGACATCCCCGTCCTCCATGGGGAGGACGTCCTGGACCGGGTCGCACAACAGGCCGAAGAGCTCGAATCGTTTCCGGACTCGCTCCACCTCTTCGGCAGGCATGTCCACCATGGCCATAAACCGGTCCGCCTCGTCGGTCCACATCTCTTCGTGGTGGACTTCGGCGGTCACCCTCCAGCGGTCCTCGGCATGAATGTGGCACGGGATGGGTCTGCCCGCGGCTTCCCGAAGACTGCGAACCAGTCCGAAGTGATCGAGGTGTCCGTGGGAGAGAAGGATCCTTTCGATGTCCTCGAGCCCGAAGCCCGCCCTCTCGATTCCGGCCTTGAGTTCCTCGAACGCTCCGGGAAACTTTGGGCCCGTGTCGATCAGCGTGACCGGCCCGCGGCCCACGATGTAGATATTGGCCGTGCGAAGGTTGGAATAGCCGGGCAGCGGGATCGAAACGGCCTGAACGCCGTCGACGTGGAGCAGAGGGCTCGAAGCGTGCGATTCCTCGCGGTCGTCCGTCATGCAGGGTTCGCTCCGGCGGGTCTGGGATTTCCTTGAGACTGTCTGTCCGAGCTCCTACAATACTGCACGGGAGCAAAATACGCCAGAACGCCGCGGGAAGACTTTGAGACAAGAGCGTCCGGCTCTCCGGAGGGATCATGGAAAGAACGAACCGAGCCAGGGTCCGGCTCTTCGGCCGGCTTCACACCTTTCGCGCGAGCCAGGGCCTTCCGACAGAGTTCGAGGTCGAGATTCCGGCTGAAGGAAGAACGGGGCACGAAATCGCCTCTGCCGAGGGCCTGCCGGTGGGAGAGATCGAGGCCGTGTTCCGAAACGGTCGCGTTCAGAATCTCTACGATCTCCTTTTCCCCGGAGACCGGATCGCTTTTGTCCCGGCTGGCACGCCGGGTCCCTATCGCATGCTCCTGGGCCTTTACAGGGAGAAGCTGGAAAGAGAGCGCCGGGAGGCAAAGGGCGGAAAAGACCCGCACTGAGCCCGTTCGACCGCGCGGCGGATTTTGACTGCCGCGCCGGTGCACCTCAAAATAGATGCCGCCTTTTGGCCGACAGGGGAAAACGCCGCAGAAAGTCGGCCGGCCTGTTTCGGAACGGGAAAGAGGCCGGCGCGACAAAAAGGTCAGCGGCCCCGGTCACTCATGCTGGATCTTCCGCGGGAAGGGCCACTGTCGGTACGGGGCTTGGCTTCGTTGACCCTGAGGGGCCGCCCGCGCAGCTCCTTGCCGTTCAGACGTTCGATGGCCTTTTGGGCTTCCTCGCCCACGGGCATCTCGACGAATCCGAATCCCCGGGACTTGCCGGTGTACTTGTCCCTGAGAATGTTGACGGACGAGACCTGCCCGAAATCCTCGAAGAGCTTCCGGAGTTCTTCCTCGGCGGTCTCAAACGGCAAGTTGCCCACGTACAGATTCATGCTGTCCTCCTGACCTGAGAGTGCCTCTGCCGGCACGGGCCCGCAAAACCGGATCCGGGCCTGCCGGTTGAAAGGTGGACCGAAGATAGAGGCGGGGGGATCTGCATGGAAGAACCGCAGTTCCCGCTCCGCGTTGCCAGTGCAAGAAAGAAAGTGTGCGGAGTGCCGGCGAAGGATTCTGATCGCGGAAGGATCGGGGAAAAAGACCGTGGCCCAAAATCCGGATACCCCATCTGAAGCAAACTCGACGATTTTATATACCATAAGAGCCTGCGAATCGCAAAACGCCAAGGAGGCGGGCCGCGCAGCCGGGGCGCGGCTTCAGGGCAAGGCCCCGGCGTCGAAGCGGTCGAAGAAAAAGTTCGACTCCAGAGGGTTTCGCTTTCTCGGAGCCGTCGACATTTTGCGATGCTCCTCATCCAAAGAATCCAGGTTGCCCGGATACCCAACGGCGACCAGGACCGTCAGTTGATACTGTTTCGGGATTTGAAAGGCCTCGCGAAGCTTTGCCGGAGAGAACCCGGCCATGGGCCGCGCCACCAGGCCCAGCTCGGTGGCCTGAAGCAGGATGTTCTGGGTCGCCATGCCCAGATCGAACAGATAGTACTCCCGTCCGTCCGCAGGCAAGCAATCCAGGTCCCGCCGGGAAAAGCCTAGGATCAACACCGGCGCGGACCTCGCCCAACGGTTCCCCTCGGATAGGGCTTCGCGGGCTTTTTCCAGCGCTTCGGGCGCTTGAAGGACAAGGAAACGCCACGGCTGGTTGTTGAAGCATGAAGCCGAAAGCTGGGCCGCCTCGCACAGGGCGCGGACTTTTTCGGGTTCCACGGGTCTTTCGGCAATCGCGCGGTACGGCGAACGGTTGTTTAGGAGGGACAGGACATAGGTCTTCATGGCTGCGGCCTTTTTCAAAAACTGTATCGAACGAAGAATTCGATCTGGTCGTTGGAGCGGTATTGGCCGAAAGGCGAGCGCTTCTTGCCTTCCAGGAGCAAAAGGCGGGAACCGGCAGAAAGCTTGTCCGTAAGCGCGTAGGTGGCCTCGCCGCTCAACAGCCACAACGCCTCGCTCGGGTTGTGCAGGAGGCCCGTCTCGACCTGAAGCGTGTCCTGGAGAAAACGCGAGTGGGTCGCCAGAAGGAGATAAAGCTCCAATTCTTTGTAGATGAGATCCTCGCCGTGATCGTTGAGGATCTTTTCCGCCACGACCTGAAAGGTGAGCAGATGGTCGCCCCACTGGTAGTCCGCGCCCCCGCCCGCGGCGAGCACGTTCTTGGAGAAAGAGATCCGCGGTGAGTACGGGAACGAGACCTCGACGCCGTCCGGGATCGTGCCCACGGTGAACTCGGAAAGGGGCGGGAACCGAAACTGGTCCACGAGTTCGTCCAGAGCCTTCAAGGAGATGTTCATGTAGCGGTTCTTGAGATAGGCGGCTTCGGCTCGGATCGTAAAGTTTCCGAACCCCGCGGCCATGTCCATGCCGAAAACCTGCATTCGGTGGAAGTCCGGCCGAACGTCGAGCCAGTAGGTGAAGTCGGCCTGGGGCGGCAGGAACACGAAGTCGGCGACCACCACCCCGTTCGCTCGGACTACAGGCCTGCGGTCGTATCCATTGAAGTAACTCACGCCCAGATCCACGTTGCCCAGGGTCCGGGCCACGCGGACGCCGACCTCGCTGTGCCGGAAGGTGCGCGCCGGCAGGTTGGGCTCGCGATTGGTCTGGCGGATCGTGAGAGGCACCGGCAAGGGGAATTCGGGCACGGCCACGACGACTTCCTGGGGAGCCTGAAGGAGGGGCGGATACCAGCGGTCGGACGGATCCGGGAACCGGTAAGGAACCAGGATCGGCATCCAAACCAGTTCGATTTGAACCGTTTCGGAGACGGAGCCGTAGAGGGCTCTCAGAGCCGGCACGCCGATCTTTCGCTCTGAAGCCTCGGCCGCAAAAAGGCTTCTTAAGTCCATGGGGCTCAGGTTGTCCGTGGGATTGAGCTGGTCGAGGGTTCCCCACGCGAACTTCTGAATACCGGCCCGCAGATCCAGGTCGGGGAGGTATAAGTCCAGATGGGCTTCCGGGATCTCGAGGTACCGGTCCTTGCTCGGGTACGCTTCGTCCCAGCGGAGCAGGAGCCCTTGGTTCGCCGGCGATTGGGCACGGCCGTCGTAGCCACCCCGGATCTCTCCATAAAAGGACGCGCTAGAGCCGATCTTGAGATCGGACTTGAGGCTCAAAAGGGCCGACGGCGCCTCGGTGGGCGTGGAGGCCACGAACCGGATCGGCGCCGTAAGCTCGATGGATCCACGCAAGTCTCCCGAAAGGAGCCCGGTTTCGAATTCCGCGATGGCCCCGGCAGGGAGCGCGAACCTGGGTAGACACGATGCCAGAGAGGCCAGCGCAAGGATGACGGACACGAAGCGGACGAATCCGCCTGGGAGGCGATTGGAAGTGCTCGGAGGCCCCATCTTTCCTTCGGACGGATCCATCGCGCGAAGGACCTGCCTTTTGCTGCAAGCTCCTGTGAGCCCGTTGCGGGTCATGCCGTTTCCCGTGCCCGCTTTGTACGGGAAACGGCATCTTGTTGTCAATGTGGTCGATCTTTACCGGGGACTGGTGGTAGAATTTCGCTTGAAATGGCTCTCCACCGTGAATCGGCACGCCTCCTGAGGGTCTTGCCTTGAAACCGAATCCGCAGGAATTCAGATGGTGACCCCTTTTGGGAACGAAGCTCTTGTCGTGACTCTGCCCCGCGGGCAGTCCTATCCCGTTTGGGCGGCCTGGGGGATCCTCGAGGACCTGGGCGCCTTGTTGCGGCGCGCAGGAATGCAGGGAGATCCCTTCGTGCTGAGCGATCAGACGGTTTGGGGGCTTTACGGCCCCAGGACCGACAAAGCCCTCAACGAGGCGGGCTACCGGGTGGCGGGAACCTTCGTGATCGAGGAAGGGGAGGACGCCAAGTCCATCGAAAACTGGAGGAAGATCCTGGACCGGCTGGTCCGTCTGGAAGACGGTACGGTGAGGAGTCTGTTCCTGATCAACCTCGGCGGAGGCGTGGTGGGCGACCTGGGCGGCTTCGCGGCGGCCACTTACCGCAGGGGCATTCCTTTCGTCCAGGTTCCTACTACTCTTCTTGCCCAAGTGGACAGCAGCGTGGGCGGCAAGACCGGTGTGAACCATCCGCTTGGCAAGAACTTGATCGGCGCTTTCCACCAGCCCTCGGCCGTCGTCGCGGACCTGGCGACTCTTAGCACCCTGCCGGACCGGCAAGTGCGGTCCGGGCTCGTCGAGGTCGTCAAGTACGGATTGATTCGGGACGAGGAGTTTTTCGCCTTTCTTGAAAGCCGGCTCGCGGCGGTGCTCTCGCTGGAGAGGGAACCTCTGGGCCACGCGGTCCGGAGGTCCTGCGCCATCAAGGCAGAGATCGTGGGCTTGGACGAGCGGGAGAAACAGGGGATTCGGACGCTGCTCAATCTCGGCCACACCTTCGGCCATGCCTTGGAGGCTGCCACAGGATACGGCCGGCTGGCCCACGGCGAGGCCGTGGCGGCCGGCATTCTTTGTTCGGCCGAGTTGTCCGTCTCTCTGGGCCTGCTCGCCGAAGGGGAACGGGAGAGGATCGTGAATCTCCTCGAGCGTATGGGCCTGACGTCACCTTTGCGGGGAGTGGATGCGGAGCGCGTCCTGGACGCCATGAAGAGGGACAAGAAGTTCATCCACGGCAGAAACCGCTTCGTCCTTCTCGAGAAGGTGGGCAAGGCACGGGTCGTCGAAGATGTGGATCCCGGGCTCGTGGAGAAATCCCTGCGGGCGTGCCTCGACTCTACGGGCTCGTAAGGCAAGCGGCGGGGTCGAGGCGGCGCGCTGGGAAGGGCGGGAGAGGGTTTGTTGCCCGGGTTCGCAGAGGAAGGGAACCTTGGACCCTTGCCTGCGGGTCAGGCGATTTTCTTGATGTAGTAGTGGCAGGTCGAGGTGGCGACGACGTTTCCGCCCGTGTCCCGGCAGTCCATGTCAAGAACCCACTCCCCCTTTCCCTTCTCGTCGATGGGCCGGATCATCTCGAGAGCCTTCTCCTCGGAGATGGAAAGCTCGCAGAGGATGTCCGTAACGCCCATGTGGACGAAGCGGATCGTCATTTCTCGGTTGATGGGGATGTACTTGCCCAGCGGATAGGTGCAGGCGAAAAGAGCCGCTCCGCTCACCTCCATGAGCATGAAGAGCGAACCCGCGTACACGATTCCCACGTGGTTGAGATGCCGGTCCTTGGGCAGGCGCAGGATGACGTGTCTTTCTTCGAGAAGCTCGACTTGGAGGCCGGAGTCGCGGACCCAGGGGATGGTGCCCTCGATCATGGCCTTCAGGGCTGCGGTATCCATGGGGTCTTAATCCTTGAGGGTCCCGGAAGGATAGGAGTCCATGTCAGCGTAACGGTCTCGCTCTGTGTAGACCTTCAGGACCGTTCCCGGCACGAGGATGGTGTCCACATCCAGATCGTTCCAGGCCGAAAGCTCGGCCGGAGTCACGCCGTATTTCCGGGAGATCTTCCAGAGCGTCTCGCCTTCCTGCACCACATGCCAGAACATTTCCCGCTGGGGGGAGGCTTCGCTGCGGGCCTGGGCCGCGACAAGCGATCGGCTTGAGGCCGAGGAAGCCGTGGCGCGGGCGGGAGTCGATTTCGGCTCCAACCTGCGCACAAGGATGGCCTGGCCTGGATGGATGCGGGAAGAAGGCCGCATGCCGTTCCAGGCGCAAAGATCCTGGAGGCTCACGCCGTGTTCTTGGCTGATCTTCCAGAGGGTGTCGCCGCGCTGGACCTGGTATATCCCATTGGGGGATGGCGAAACCCGCGCGGTGGTTTGTTCCGCCGGGGCCTGCGCGGCCTGGCCACTATATAGAGAGGCGGTTTCCGGTTCAGATTTCAGGCCACCGCTCTTGGCTCGTGCCGGGTTTGTGGATACGCTTTGCGGCTGTGGGGGAGAGGAGGAGATCGTCACGGCGGGTTCGGCCGCTCCGGCGAGGCACACCGTGAGCACCTGGCCCGGATGAATGGGCGAGGATGGCTTCAAACCGTTCCACGCGCAAAGATCCTGCAAGCTCACACCGTGCTTTTGGCTGATCTTCCAGAGGGTGTCGCCGCGCCGGACTTCATACCGGGTCCGGGCTTCTGCCTGACGCCGGGGTGCTTCAGAGGAGCGCGGCGTCCCGGAAGTCTTGTCGACGGAAGGAGACACCTGTTCCCGTTCGGGGCCGCTGATCTTTTCTGCCGACGCCTGGACGACTGGGATCGTCAGGGCTGTGCCCCCGCGGAGCTTGTTTCCCGGGGGAAGATCGTTCATCTCGACGATCGTCGAAGCCGGCACCCCGTACTTTCGAGCGATCCCGGCGAGGTTTTCTCCCTTCCGGACCACGTGCCTGCGGAACGAAACCCGGTCTTCGGGGGTCAGCTTCGCGTAGTTGGCCCGAAAGGTGGCAGCGCTTCCCTGGGGAACCCTGATTTCGCATCGGGCTGGCGTGTACGGGCGATTGATCTGGGGATTGAGGCTTCGCAAGAGAAAGGCCGGCTGCCCGCAAATTCGGGCGAGCGTGGCAATGTCGAGGGGTTCGGGCACTTCCACGGTTTCGTAAAGAAGCGGAGGATCGTAGGCAATCGGGCCGAAACCATATTTCTCGGGGTCCTTGGCGATCATGAGAGCGGCCAAGAACTTGGGTACGTAATCCTTGGTTTCCCCTTTGAGGTTCGTGTTCCTGGAAAGGTGCCAGAAATCGTTGCTCTCGCAAGTGTCGATTGCCTTTTGGATCCGTTTTTCCCCGGCGTTGTAAGCTGCGGCGGCCAGGTACCAGTCTCCGAATTGGGTGTAGAGATCCTTCAGGTACCGGGCGGCAGCCCGAGTGGACTTCTCCGGATCCCTGCGTTCATCGATCCACCAGTCGACGCGCAGGCCATACCTCATGCCCGTTTCGGCCATGAACTGCCAGATGCCGACAGCCCCGGCCGAAGAATACGCGTATGGATTGTATCCGCTTTCGATCAGGGCCAGGTAAAAGAGGTCCTCGGGAAGGCCTTCTTCTCGGAGGATCTGTTTCATGAGAGCGCTGTAGCGGCCTGACCGCTGCAAGGCGCGGCTCATCCAACCTTTCTTGGGCCCCTGGAAATAGTCGAGAAAGAACTTCACCTTGTCGTTCGTCTCGATCAGGACGGGGCCGCAGACTCCCTCTGAGGATTCGCCCTGTTCAATTTCGGAAAGGAAGGTTACATCTTCGGTCTCTTCAGATCCGTTTTTGTCAGCTTCTTCATTGGAGCCGGGTTCCGCGGGCCCTGCTGAATCTAGGCGGGTCTCCTGTGCCCGCGATCGAGGCTCTGTCGCGTCTCCTGGCTTCTTGAGCGTGAAAGGCCGGACGCCTGCGCAGCTCGACAGAAGCAGACACCAGGCGACCAGAAATCCGAACAGCCTTGCCTGCGCGCTTTTTCCCATGTTCCCTCGTCGAACTCGAATTGCTTAAGCCTTGCTACAGGGGAATTCTCGCTTCCGGTTCAGCTCGAAGGGCTGAGTCTCTGGTCGGAACGGCCTGGGGCGCGACGGGAGATGGCGCTCCGCAAGTGCAGTCCCCATGCCAGCCGCTCGAAATTGCCCTTATATACCGAAGGAGGGGCCGCGATTGCAAGGCCTTTCTGGAAAAAAAGGCAAGATTCTGAAACCGTGCGGAAAGGCGTAAAGACAGCCTCGAAGATGACGTCCGCCGCGCAAATCTGTAAGATAAGCTTATGGGCGGACCCAAAGAACCTCTGGACAGGCCTGTTTCCTGGAGGGCGAGGACATGGCTGCGCGAAAGAAAGGGCAGGGCGGTTTCGGCGTTGTCCGGGTGCAAACCGAGAGGGAGCGGGATCAGTATGTGGCGGCTCTGGTCTCGCAATGGGAAAGCGAAGCGAAACGAAAGGCCGCCGAAAAAGGGGATCTTCCTTTCGTGACCATCAGCCGACAGTTTGGTTGCAAGGCCATGGAGTTCGGACTCCGACTCGCCGAGCGGCTGAACCAGAGGAAAGGGACGGAGGGAAACTGGACGGTCTTTGACCAGGAGATCGTCCGCAGAATTGCGCAGGATCTTCGGATGAGCCGCGCCCTTACGGATCTCCTGACTGAGGGATCTCAGGCCAGAATCACCAGCTACATGACTTCTTTCTTTTATCAGAGACCGACCCAGGACGAAATCTTTCGAAACACCGTGCGCGTGGTCCGAAGCCTGTGCGAAAAAGGACACACCGTGGTGATCGGAAGAGGTGGGTGCAGGATCGGGGCTGATCTTCCCAAAGGATTTCATCTTCGTTTGACCGCGCCTCTGGAGTGGAGAACCAAGCAGGTCATGGCGACGTACGGCCTTACGGAACAGGAAGCTCTGGAGCGGATCCGGCTTATGGACAAGGAGCGGGAGAGTTACTTCCGGACGAACTTCCAGGCCGACCTGGACGACCCTGCCTTCTTCGACCTGGTTCTGAACCAGGCCCGGTTCCCGCTAGACGGGCTGCTGGATGTCGTCGTGAAAGGCATGGAGGCCAGAGGCCTCCTGCCGTCGGGCTGAAAAAAAACCATGAAGCAGGATTCCCGACTCGTCGTGAAGAACGTCCGGGTTCAGCCGGGTCGGGTTTGGAACGACGGGACGGACCGTGTTTCCGTCTCTGCCGTGGTCTTCACGCCCAACGAGAACGCCGCAGTCGAAAGGGTCGAGGCGGATCTTGCGGTTTGGCGTCCCGACGGGCTGAGCCCCTTGAGTTTTCATCCGGAGACAGGACTCCGAGAAACCCGGGAAGGGCTCTATTCCGGCTCTTTTGCTGTTCCCTTGCTCGCCGACCCCGGCCCGGTCAGCCTGCCCATCGTGGCCGTGGACTCTCTTGGTGCTTCGGGGTCCGGAGAAGCCCCTGTCCTCGTGTCCTACCGAAGGCCGCCTTACGAAGGCAGTATCCTCGATCCTCCGAACCGCGCTGCCTTGGACGCTCTGAGCGGCACCCGGGCTGTGGCGGGAAACCGGGTCGAGGCTCTGGACCAGGGGAACCGGGCTTTCGAAAAACGGATGGCCCTCGTCCGGCAGGCTCGCCGCCAGATCAATCTCCAGACCTATTCGCTCGCGGCAGAGGGGCGGTGCGAGAGACTTGTGGAAGCGATCCTGGAGAAAGCCGCCGAGGGCGTGGAGGTCAATCTGCTCCTGAACTTGGGCTCCCAACTGGCCGTTTCCCCCCTCACCCCTTTGAGGATCGGCCTGGGAAGGGTGGGACGGGAATTGCAGGGGCTTCTGCGGGAAATGGAGGCCGCCCTCGAGGCAGGCCAGGGGTTCTGGGGAGCTGTGAAGCAGGTGCAGGAAATTTTCCAGAAGAGCGAGAGCTGGGCCAGGGGGCTGCGGGTTCTGCTCGTGGACGATGAAGCGATTCTCGGCTCGGAGCGGAAGGCCGGGGAACGGGGTCGGAGGTCTCAGCGGTGGCTCGCAAAGATGTCCTCCGACCGATCCGAGCTGGACCGGGCCAGGGCCACAAGGCCCACGGACTGGTTCTTTCGCGTGATCGGGCCCGAGCGGCTGACGAATCTGCCCCTTCTCACCTATGCGGTGCACGAAAAGATTCTGGTTGTCGACGGAAGCAAGGCTATTGTGGGAGGCCGGAATCTCGAAGACCGGTATTTCACTCACTGGATCGACAAGGACCTTTACCTGGAAGGCCCGGTCGTCGCGGACATCCAGCGGGGCTTTCTCAGGAGCTGGGAGGCCTTTGCCCGCAACAGCGGCAAGGATCTTCCCGCCCTTGCCTGTGACGAGCCGATCGATCCTGCGGGCCCTCTCGAAGTGCGCTTCGTTCAGTCCAGACCGTGGCTCGGCGAGTATCATGCTCTGGAATGCCTTGTGACGGCCATCCAAATGGCTCGCAGGCGGATCTGCGTTGCCACCCAGTATGTCGTGCTGCCCGAGGGGCTCCTGCGCGAAGCCCTTTTGGACGCCGCCTCCCGGGGCGTGGAGATTCTTGTCCTCACGAACTCATACGAGACCGGCCAGGAGGTCGGGTTCGCGGGAGGATATCTGGTCTCGCTCGACCATTGCCAAGACCTGCTCCAGCACGGCATCCGGGTTTACGAGATTGTTGCCCCCGAGGGCGAGGGGATGCCCAGGCCGTACCTGCACGCCAAGGAATTCCTGATCGACGGCGAGTGGGCTGCCGTGGGAAGCTTTAACCTTTCGTTGAGAAGCAGCTACATCGAGGCGGAAAACCTTGTGAGCGTGGAGGACCCGGGTTTTGCCACCGCCCAGGAGGAAGCGTTCCTGCAACGGCTGCGCCGAGACGCCCGGGAGGTCACGGTTTCTTCGATCGAGGAACAGCGGCAGCGGCTGGGTGCCAGGCTCAACCTGGCAAAACACCTGGAACTGCTGTACTGATGAACAAGGACCGGACGATGGAGATCGATGTTCGCGAACAAGGATCTTGCCATCTGGTTGTCTGCCGCGGGAGGATGGATGTCGACGCGAGCGGCCCTTTCAAGGAGCGAATCGGCCGTCTCTGCGCCAGCGGGGTCACGAGGCTGGTCGTGGATTTGAGCGATGTGGATTTCCTGGACAGCTCGGGTCTGGGAGCCCTTGTGGCGTGCCTGCGGAAGGCGAGGGAAAAACACGGGGACATCAAGCTTGCAGGGCTCAGGCCCGAGGTCAAGTCGATTTTCGAGATCACCCGCGTCTCCCGGCTCTTTCAGATTTGCGCGGACGCGGCCGAGGCTGCTTCCTCCTTTTCAAAGGAGTAGAGGAATAGAGAGAGGAATAGGGGTCAGTCCTTCATATTACGGATAGCTTCTCGTCGATTTCTTTCTTCCACCCCGTCGCCCGTGCACCGAGCACCAAGCACTCGCACGCAACCGGCAACCCGATTCCGTCCTAAGGCTTGGCGTCTCGTGCCTACTTCAGACGGGGGTGAGCGATGGGTCGGATCCTGCCCAATCCGTAAAATGAAGGACTGACCCCTCGTTTTGACCGCGTTTCCGGCCGTTTCAGCCTTTGTACGTCCGGACCCGTCCCCAGAGGCTCTTCGTTCCCCAGATTCCGGCCCGCAGACACTCGAGCTGCACAATCTGGCTGTGATCGATGAATAGGTTCACCTCTGGACCGTAATTCCGAATGTACCAGGCGAATACTTCGGGATCCGCAGCTTCGAACATCACCTTTTCGATGCCCAGAGCCTGTGCGATCTTGGAAACCACATCGGTGCGCCAGACATTGACGTTCTCCGTGATTCCTTCGGACTCAACCATGATCATGTATGCCCCGGCCTCGAGGAACCTTTTGGCCTGCAAGATAGCCCATTCTGGATCTCGGGTTCCCTCGGCCTCAAGCTCTTGCGTCGAACTGGCACCTCCAGCGCCAAACTGGACCCCAATTTCTGGCTTGGGTTTCAGCCCTGCTTTGTCCACCTTTTCGATGAGGCGCAGCCAGTCCTCTGTGGAGATGGTGACGAAACCGCTGGAAACCTCCAGAATGTCAAACCCAATACTTTTGCACTCTTGGATGTACCGGTTTACCGCCTCTGGCCCCTGGGTGAGCACATACTCAATGAATCCGCCTGTGGAGACGAGGACGTCGTGGGCGTGGCACAGGTCGAGGATCTCCCCGAGGGCTTTGCGGGGCATCAGGCTGAAAGAGCCGCCCGCGAACTTAAGCGAGTCGATGTAAGGCCCCATGGTTTCGAGCAAGTCTTCCAAGTACCGTTTTCCCATGGGGGTGTAATAGGGTCCGCGGATCTCCGTGATGCCGCGGTCTCTTGGCTTCTCAGCCCTCACGTTGCGATGCAGAAAGGAAAAAGCAGGTCCTTCCGTCTGTTTTCCTGTGGCCTTCATGACGGTTCGTCCTTTTTCTCGGTGATCCCGCATTCCGGGATCTTTGCGATGTTCTTGCCCGGGATCCCGGCCTGTCTTTGACGCAGTCTTGCCAGAAGTTGGCTGAGCGCACGAACCGGGAGGGACTCGACTCCGGCGACTGCGTCCGCGATGGCGCGCCTCAGCGAGACGTCCCCATAGGGTTCGCTCAAGCTCTCGAACTTCTCGACCACGGCCTCCCATCGGAGCGGGCGAGTGTGAAAGCCTTCGTAGTCGCGCTTTTCACACACGAGCCTTCTGCCGTTTGAAAGAACCACGGTGATGCGGCACGGCATCTCCTCCGGAAACTTGCCGCTGTATTCCTGGTTGGGCAGGACCCGTACCTTCCGCAGCAGCGCCTGCGCGTCCTCGGCGTGGATTCGTTCAGGCCGGTACTGGGCAGGTGTGACCTTTCCGTCCAGAATCGCGGCCGCGACGATATAAGGAAGGCTGTGGTCCGCCTGTTCTTTGGTTCTTACAAGAGTCTTGTCCCCCTCGTCTCCGCCTCCAATGATGTGGTAGGCCACATCGAAGATCTCGATATCGATGCGGTCAATGTCCGAAACCCGGAAACTCGAGGTCCCGGCAAGCTCGAGTATGCCCTCGACGGCCGATTGGGAATGAATCTCGGCATTGTATTTCTTGACAACGGTCTTCCTGACTCTTTCCAGGTCCTCTCGAGACCAGTCGATCTGGAAAGGACCTGCGATGGAGCGCATGAATCCCTTGTCGCCCTCAAATACTTCCCGGGGGCCCGTGATCCCGCGCTTGGCCAAGAAAGTCGCGTAGGTGCAAGCGAATCCCGCCGCGGCGTACGCCAGCCCCTTCCAGTGCGAAAGGCTCCCCGTTCGCGTAACCCGAAGGGCATTGAAGGCCGTTCCGCAGATGGCCAGAGCGTTGACGGTCTGGTCCAGGGTCAATCCAAGGGCCTTGGAAATGCCAGCCGCCAGCGCGTAGCACCCTTGGGTTGTGTGGTCGAAGCCTTTTGCCCGTACCGGGGCTTCGTCGGAGAGTCGGCATTGCACCTGGTAGGCAACCGCCAGGGCGGTCATGAGAGCACGGCCGTCCCGCTCAGCCCATTCCGCAGCGGCAAGAACCGCTGCCAAATTGTCGCTGGGATGGCAGGTCTCACCCTTGGCGAGGTAGCTGTCGTTGAAGTCCAGGTAGCGCACCAAGGCTCCGTTGTAAAAAGCGGCCTGCTCAGGGCTCGTCCTTCCCCCTCCGATCAAGGTACAAGGCCCTGAAGGCCTGAATTCCTCTACTTGGGCCCGGATCCTGCATGGCACGTCGGCCTCGACGGCGCCGATCGCGCAGCCTATGGCGTCCAGAATACGAATCTTGATCTGGGCGCGCGCTTCCTCCGAAAGAGCATCGTAGGAAGCACGTTGGACAAACTGGGCGAGCCGCTCTGCTTGGTTCATGGACCTTGCTTTCGAGATCAAGGATCTTTGCCTTGCAATTGTTAGATGCCCGGGCCGGGGGGACAGGAATCCAAAGACTTGCCGAGGACGCTGCGGGTCCGGTGGCCATGGGCTGCCAGGGGATGTGTGCGGAGGCTCTGGGTGGGACGCGAGATCTTCTCCCCCGGGAGATTGGGGATATTCCTCACGATCCGAAAGACACCCTGCCTGCGGAGCGGGCCGGGATCCAGCCTTTTTTCCCGTCCGCAAGCTCGATCTTCCACCAGTCGGCCTCTTCGCCCAGGATCGTGAATTCGGCGCCCTCGTGCAGGACGAAAAGGACCGTATCCCGCTCCGTAAAGCCGGCCCGGGCCTGAACCTCCTTTTCGAGGACGACTCCGTCGCTGCCGTTCAGGGTCTGCCGCCATTTGAAGGCGGCGGACCCGGCTGCCAGAGCGCTGGTGGCGAGCAGAAGGGCGAAGGCCCAGGATAGGGCCTCGCTTGGGCGATAGAGCCTGAGAAGGGCTACGGCCCAAAACAGGGCGTGAAGGGCCAGAAACGCTCCCAGGAATTCTTCCAGGTTCAAGCCGCGATACCAAAAGGTGAGGACACCCAGCGTGCTGCGGGCCTCGGACTCCGGTTCAAGCCGATCCAGCCGGAGGGAGCGAGCGTAAGCGAGATTCGCCTTGAGGTCTCCGTCTCTCGGGAGCAGGAGCAGGGCTTTGCGGTATTGGAGGATCGCCCTGCCGAGCTGTCCGTCCCGCAGGTAGGCGTTTCCCAAGTTGTAGAGCACGTGACCGTTGATCTCGCCGCGGGACAGGAGACTTTCGTAGCCTTGTGCGGCCTCTGTGTAGCGGCCCTCGAGATAATCCTGGTTGGCCCGGAAGAGGAGTTCGTGGGCCGACGGGATCTCCGGGCTCGGCGCAGGCTCGGCGGCGCCGGCCCCGATTGCAGGGGGGGCGGACAGGGGTGGACCCGCCTGCTCCGATGCCCCAGCCCCATCCTGGCCGAGGCAGAAGAATGGGAGCAGCCAGAGCCAAAAGGGCCCGGAGCGAAACAGAAAGAAACAGAGGCCTTTGAAAGGGGACTCTTGAGCCCGTGTCATGGGTTTCCCAGCCTGTTTTTGAGACAACCGTCCCGACCGATGCGCCTCTCGGTCTCGACTGTCCGGCGAAAGGTCATGGATCCTTCCTGCGCCATGCGGCTGCAAATCTGAACGAACGCGACCGAACGCGTTCCTCCATCTCCGGGCGGTGTTCCATGTGGGCCTCAAGGCTTCAGGGTTCTGCCAGACCTTGAGGCCTGAACCCTACCTCCTCCCTACGAGTCGACGGCGCCTCACAAGCTCCTGTCCATTCTCTTTACGAGCTCCTTTGCCCTGCGGAAACGCTTCTCCCGATCGGCTGCCTCCTCTCGGACTGCTCCGAACTGCAACTGTTCGAGCTCCTCCAAGAAGGTTCGCACAGAGCGGGCAAGTCCCTCATCGACTCCTTGTGCCAGAAGACTGCGGGCGATCTCTTCAGGCGTACAAGCCAAGGCCGAAACATTGAGCTTGTCGCCTACGAGGCCTTTCAGGGCTCGAGAGAGGCGTCCGTAATACTCGGCCTCCTTGGCCGGCTGTTTCATGATTTTTTTCGCCTGGTCCAAGGCCTTCGCGGCCGTGCGGCCTGCCGCCTTGCGGCGCAGCACGTGGGCGTTCTCTTCGATTCGCTCCCTTCGGACCTTGAGTCCTAGGCAGATCCCAAAGACCGCGGGCGGCGCGAGGCCGCAGAGAAGGTAAACCCACAGATCTCCGCGGTCCGGCACCTGCGAGCCTGCGCCGGCGAGTCCGGTGTGGATCGGCAGGATGTCTTTGCCGAGAAGCCGGACCGGCGCGCCTCCTGTCCTTTGAGACGGACCCTGAGTCCAATGAAGGTCCTCGGACTCGGCTGCCTTCTCCACCGTCAGGATCAGGGGGTCGGCATGAGCGGTTCGATAGGCATGTTCGTAAGGGTCGAAGTAGGAGAGAGTCGCCGCAGGAATCTCCAGCTCGCCGGCCTGGAGGGGCACGAGCGCCTTTTTGAAGACCTTTGTGCCCGTGAGGCCCTCCTCAGTGGCCTTCCATTCCAGAGAGGGCTTGTCCGGATAGATTTTGCATCCCCCAATCTCGTCCGGAGGGACGTTGGCCAGATCCCTCAGGTTGCCGCGGCCCGTCACGGTCACGGTCAGGGTGGTCGAGTCCCCCACTTTGAGGCGCGCCTGCCCGATTTCTGCAGACAGGCGGAATGCGCCCACCAGCCCGCTGAAGTCGGGGGGCCTGCCGGCCTCGGGCAGGGGTTTTACCTCGAGGCGGATCGGGTCGGGTTTGAGGACCTTGGTTACGGCTTCGCGGCCGGAGAAGAAGGGGTTTTCAAAGAAATCGTCTCCGAAAAAGTCGCCCGGCCGTCCAGAACGGCCTCGGGGAATCACGAGCTTGCAGGTGAGCCCGTTGGAAGGGATTTCGAGGATTCCGGGCGACAGCGGGTAAAGGACTTTTCTGATCTCGGTCACCAGGTAGGACTGCCCGTTCAGGACTCTCTGATACTGTCGCTCCTTGCCGAGGTCTTCCACCCAGAACCCGTCGAAGGGCGGCGGCTCCCACTGGGCTTCCACGGCCTGGACTCTCCTCAGGAACCGGAAAGAATACAAGACCGGCTGATTCACGTAAGGGCTTTGCACGTCCACTTGCTGCTCCACGAAGGCGGCCGGGGCCTCGGCCGCTGTGCCTTGGCGGGCAGCGGGCAGAATGCGAAGGCGGATGGGTTCGCTTTGGGCGGTCTCATTCTTCTTGCGGATGCGGATCGGACCAATGGTGAAATCCCCGGGCCTGCGCGGCGAGAGAACATAGGTGAACGAGACCGAGGATTCGATTTCGCCGTTCAGGATCCGGGTCTGGGACGATGTCCCGCCTTGCGCCACGTCGAAATCGGGCAGAGGTGGCAGCTCCGGGGGCTCCGGAAGACTTCTTGCCCCGGAAACGGAGACGGTCAGGAGGATCTGGTCCTCCACGGTCGCTTCGGTCTTGTCCACCGTGGCGACGATTTCAAGGGCCGAGGCGGTCGCCTCGGTCCACATTCCCCCTGCAGGAAAAGCCAGGAAGAACCAAAGGGCTGCAAGAAGCCGCCCGGCATCCTTCTCGAAGGCACGGCCGCCGCGGCCGTGCTTGAATCGGAGCCCGGGGCGCCGGAAGACGGGTTGACGTTCGTCGCGCCGCCGCGCGGCCCAGTTCATTCTGCCGGTCTCCATGGCCCTGGCCCTACCAGTCCTTTTCGGGTCTGTACTCGGTCCTTCCCACGAGATCCTGGATCTGTTTCCTGAGAAGCTCCTGTTGGTTCTCGTCGAGCGTTCCGAGCCATCGCTCGGCTTCCTCCGGACTCATCTTGTCCCCGGCCGTGGCAGAGCTTCCTGCCTGCTCCTGTCCGGCGCCCTCCTCCTGACCGGGTCTGGCCAGAGACCCTGCGGTCTCTGGTTCTTGCCGCCTCCGCTCCTCCTCGGAAGGTTCGGCCTTGGGTTGTGGAGGCGCCTTTTGCTCGGACTCCTGCCCCTGCTGGGGCTGGGGTTCCGCGGCCTGCTCCTCGGCCTTTGGGGCCTGCTCATTTGTTCCTGAGGGCTCCTGCGGATTTTGTTGCTCCTGCCCGCCGCTCTGCGGCTGCGCCTCGGATGGCTGCTCTTTCTGGCGATTGCGGGCTTCTTCGAGCCTGCGTTTGATCTCTTCGCGGACGAATTCCAGGTTGTACCGCGCGTCTTCGTCCTTTGGGTCGAGGTCGAGGGCCTTCTGGTAATAAGCCACGGCCTGGTCGAGCTTGCCCTGACGGTAGGCACAGTTGCCGAGGTTGTAGAGAGCTTTCTGGGCCAGAACCGGATCGGGCGAAGACGCGACGCTGAGAAAGGCTTTTTCCGCCTCAGCGTAATTGCGCATCTGATAGTGGGCGTTTCCGACGTTGTAGCGGAGGAGCGGGTCTTCGGGTCTTTCGACCTGGACGTCCAGGTAGGTCTCAAGGGCCTTGTCGTATTGCTTCTCCTGATAGAGCTTCTCGGCTTTGCGGATCTTGGAGAAAACCGAATCCGCGTTGGCCCGGGCCGGCCAAGCCACCGCCCCGATCAAAGCCGCGGCCCCAGCGGCCAAGAAGACCCCAGCGCGGAAAAGGCGCCTGCGCCTGCCTCTGCCCTGCGCGCTCTGCAGGATCGGGGTGCTCCCTTCCGACAGGAGGGACTCCAGAACGAGCAAGAGAACTCCGGCAAACAGAAACCACTGGAATCTCTCCTCCCACTTTCTCTTCTTGCCGCTGCCGAGTTCGGCTGTCTCAAGTTTGCCTCGGATTTCGTCCTGGTAAATCTTCCGAAGGTCCATGTCCCCGCTCACGGACCGGACGTAGGCACCGCCGGTGGAAAGAGCGATCTTTTGGAGCAGAGGCTCAGAGAGGCGGCTCATGACGACCTGGCCGGCCCGGTCCTTTTGGAAATCGCCTCCTCCGTCCTCGAGCGGAATCGGCGCCGGCTGGTCGGAACCGATTCCGATCGCGTAGATCCGCACGCCCAGTTGCTTGGCCTTTTCGGCGGCTTCCTCGACTCCGCCTTCGTGGTCCTCGCCGTCCGTGATGAGAAGCAGGGCCCTGGAGGTCCGGCGGGTGGGCTCATAGGCTTCGAGAGCCGTCTCGATCGCGCGGGCGATGGCGGTCCCCGGGACCGGAATGAGGTCCGGACCGAGGGCGTCCAGGAAGAGCCGGAACGCCCCGTAGTCCAGTGTCAGGGGGCACTGGAGGAAGCTCACGCCGGCAAAGGCGACGAGGCCGACCCGGTCGCCCTGGAGCATGTCGAGCAGGTCGGCGATCTCGCGTTTGGCGCGCTCAAGCCGGCTCGGTTGAACGTCCCCGGCAAGCATGCTCCGGGAAAGATCCACCGCGACCACAAGGTCCACGCCCTTTCGTTTGACCTCCTCCCAGTGGTAGCCCCACCGGGGCCTGAGCAAGGCGAACAGAAAAAGGGCTACGGCGGCCACGACGAGCAGGACGCGCAGGATCTGGCGTCTTCGGCTCAGCCCGGGCGCGAGGCGGGCCCACAGGACCGGGTCCGCAAAAGAGGCCAGCCGCCTGGTCTTCTTGCGGAACCCGTAAGCCGCCACGAGGATCATGGCCGGCAAGATCCACACGAGATAGAGATATTGAAGGTCGCCGAACTGCATCCGCCCTTCCTCGCCTCCCGTTCTGCTTCCTCGGGCACTGTCGTCAGGGGATCTTGGCGAACCAGGTTTGGGCCAGCAGGAACTCCGCCAGGAGCAGGAGGAGGCCCGCAAGAACGAACCGCGGGAAAAGCTCCTCGTATTCGGTATATTCCTTGACCTCCACTTTGCTTTTCTCCATCTGGTCGATCTGGTCGTAGATCTTTTCGAGACTTGCCGTATCGGTGGCGCGAAAATACATGCCGCCGGTCGTATCCGCAATCTTTCGCAGCGTGTCCTCGTCCAAGTCGACCTTCTGATACACGTATCGCTTTCCGAAAAGCGTGTCCACGAGGAACGGGGACTCTCCCTCCTGCCCCACGCCGATCGTGTACACCTTGACACCGAAGGTCTTGGCGAGTTCCGCCGCGGTCTGCGGCGAGATCCTCCCGGTGTTGTTCCTGCCGTCGGTGAGCAGGATCACCACCTTGCTTTTCCCCGGAACGTCCTTGATCCGCTTGACGCTCGTCGCCAGGGCCGACCCGATGGCCGTGGAATCGCCTGCCATGCCGATGCGGAGCCGGTCCAGAAAGCTCATGAGCACGCCGTAGTCCAGCGTGAGCGGGCACTGGGTAAAGGCCTGTTCGCCGAAAACGACCATGCCGATCCGGTCGTTTTTTCGTTTCTGGATAAAGTCGAGCACGACTTTCTTGACCACGGCGAGCCGGTCGACCCTCCTGCCGTCGAGCTCGAAATCCAGGGCCTGCATGCTCCCCGACGTGTCGAGGCAGAGGACGATGTCGACTCCTTCGCTGAGGATCTCGGTTTCCTTTTGGCCTGCCTGAGGTCTGGCCAGGGCAAGGATCATGAGGCCGATCCCGGTCGCCCGAAGCACCATGAGCCCGTGCCGGAGGCCGACAGAGGTTTGCGGGGTAAGCCGCCCGAAAAGCTCCAGGCTCGGAAAGCGCAGGGCGGCGCTACCCTTCCTTCTGGCGTACCGGTACAGAATCGGCGCCAGCAACAAGCCGAGCAGGAGCCATCCTGGATCTTCGAATCGGAACATCGCCTCAGGCTGCCTCCGAAAGAAGCGGGTTCCCGTCCGGGGCAGCCGCGCGCTCGACGAACTTCACCAGTTCGGATCTCCAGCTTTCCATCTCCTTCCGGTCCGGTTCGAGCCCCCGGTACTTGATCGGGTCCGTTCCTTCGAGGAAAGCGCGGGCCGTGCGCTTGAGGTCGTCCCCGAGGCGCTGAGAGTTCCTCAGCCCTTGCAGGACCTCCTCAGTCGTCTGTTCGGCCGCGGGAATCCCGAATTTCCTTTCCAGATAGCGCCGGAAGACGAGGGACAGGCCGAAAACGTACTCCCGGAACCTCTGTTCCTCCACAAGGCCAGACGCGTCCAGGTCGGCGAGCTCTCTTCTGGCGTGTTCCTCGGGTGTCGGCGGAGTTGCCGTTTTGCGTCGTCCTCGCCGCCAGAGCAGAAAGCCGGCCCCTGCCGCGGCTGCCAGCAGGGCCGAGGCGGCCAGAATCCAGCGAACGGGCAGGGGCCTGCGGATTTCCACAAGGGGCTTGAGGTCCCGGATGTCGGCAGGTTTTTCGCCGGCGCTGGAGAGGGGCTTGGGCGGCAGGACCTTGAGGTAGACCGGCTCGGTCTCGGCCCAGGCCTCTTTGCCGTCCGGGCCCGTGTAGGGCACCTTGATGACGGGAAGCACATAGGAGCCGGAAAGGTCTGCTTCCAGGCGGTACCAGCGGCCGCTTTCCCTGCGGCCCATGATTTCCCCGGGCGCGTCCTGTCCCATGTCCACGATCCTAAGCCCCTGGATCCGGCCTCCCACATCGGGCAGGGAGACCGAAACGTTTGGGGCCGCGCTGAGGAGGACTCGGAAAACCACTGGCTCGCCCACCAAGACCTCGGCCCGGTCGACTTCTGCGCGGACTTCCACCGCCGGCCTCTCGGCCGCCTTCGGCGCCTCCTGCCCCGAGGAAACTGCCGGGCTGGACGGTCCTGTCTTGCACGCTGCGGCGCCCACAGCGACCAGAACGCTCAGCGCAAGACAGCAGACAGGACCGAAGCGGCGCAATGCCCTTAGGGACAGAACGGTCTTTTCAGCCGATCTCGGCCTCTCACATACCATCGGGCGATTCCCCCGGTGCCGAGGGCCGCGGCAAGGGCCCGCCCGATGACGGGCCGGGCGGCGGAAGGGTCTTGTTGGACCCTTCGGCCGACTCCGCGCCGCGCTTCGGTTTGTCGTTGTCTTCGGCTTTTCTCAAAGCCTCGGGGAAGATCTGGACATCCGAGGCGGCGAGGGCTTGGGAAACGAGATCCTGGTAGGCCTTCTCGATTCGTTCTTGGTAAAGGTCTGCCTTTACTTTCGCCCGGGCTTCCTCGAACGGCAGATCCCGCCGAGGCCTGTGATCGATGATCTCAAACAGGAAGACGCCCTGCGGGGTCTCCACCGGCCCGGCGATACCCGGCTTGCCCAGCTCGGAAAGGGCCTTCCACAGTTTCCCCGGGTCTCCGAGCCCTGTGGGATCGAGTCCCTCCACGATCCATTCCTGGATTTCGCCGCCCCGGGCTCGGCTTGTGTCGTCCAGGGACCAGGTCCGAGCCAGGGAGGCAAAGTCCTTTCCTGCTTTGAGGGCCTTTTGAACCTCTTCGACTTTGTCTTTGGCGAGGCGCATGAACCGGATCTTGTAGGCTTCCCTCTCCTGGTACCGGTCTCGGTTGGCTCGGTAGTACAGGTCGATGTCTTCGTCCGAGACCCGCACCTTGTCTTTGACTTCGGTCTCCAGGATCTTTCGGATCAGAAGCTGGCGGAGCGCCCGGTCTGCCTGCAGGCGGATCTGAGGGTCCTTGTCGAGCTCGAGCTTTTTGGCCTTGCGATACAAGAGTTCTTCTGCCACGTACTGCTTGAGGAACTCTTCCTTTCTTGCCGGATCCCGCAAAGACTCCCGCATCCAGTCCGGCAGGGCGTCCATGGCTTCCAGAACTTCCTGCGCCGTAATCGTGTCGTTGCCGATCCGGGCCGCGACCGCGCCGGCGGAAGGTCCGGAGGCTTTCTCGGCGCTCGGGGCGGCGTGGGCTTGGAGGGCGTATTCTGCCTGAGTGTACCTGCCGAGCCGCTCGAGGCAGGCGACGATCTTCGAGCCCGTCTCGGCGGCCAGCTCGGTTTTCGGGTGGAGAATCTCGACCCGGTAGAGCCAGCTCAAAGCCTCTTCGTAACGGCCCTGGTCCATGCAGAGCTTGCCAATCGTGTAGGCGATCTGGGCCTGCTGGTCCTGAGGGATTCCCGCCTCGTCGAAATATTTCTCGTACTGCTCGATCGCTTGGCCCGAAAGGCCGGCGGCCAGAAGCTTGCCGGCGAGCTCCCGGCGCGCCTCCGCTTTGAGCCCGGCCTGGGCGCCGCGTCCGGTCTGGCGGCTTACGTTCAAGGCCAGGTAGACGGCCCCGCCGACCAGCCCCAGGGTGAGGAGCAGGCATGCAAGAGTCAGGTAAAAGGTCCACCGCACATAGGGCTTTCTCGGTCCCGGCATGTTCTCGACGACGGATTTCTCCTGAATCGCGGCCATGGGGCGTTCTCCGGGTTTCAGAGACGTTTTTCCCGTTGCCGGAAAAAGGCCAGCAGGGGCTCGCTGAAAGGCACGGCTGTCGAAAGCTCGACGTAGTCCATGCCCATGGAGCGGAAAAGCCGCTTTCTTTCTTCTGCGCTCTGCCGCCGAAGGGCGCGGTAGGCGGAGGCAAAGGCGCGGTCCCGGGTGTCGACGAGAATTCTCCGGCCGCTCTCGGCGTCCTCAAGTTCGACGAATCCCACGGCAGGCAGGTCGTCTTCCCTGGGATCCGAAAGCACCAGTCCGATCATGTCGTGCCGCTTGTTCGAAAGGCGCAAGGGCTTCTCGAAGCCCGAGGCGAGAAAATCAGACAGGAGAAAACAGATCGCCCGCTTCCGGACCACGCGGCCGAGAAAATCCAGAGCCTGGGCAAGGTCCGTTCCTCTGCCCTCAGGCTCGAAGGAGAGAACCTCCCGAATCACCCTCCAGCCGTGGGCGCGGTCTTTCTTGGGGGGCACGTATTTTTCCACCCGGTCCGTGAACAGGAGAAGACCCACCTTGTCGTTGTTGCGGATCGCCGTGTAGGCCAGCACGGCCGCCACTTCGGCCGCCACCTCCCTCTTGAATTTCTGCACAGACCCGAACTGGCCCGAGGCGCTCAGGTCCACCATCAGCATGACGACGAGTTCCCGCTCTTCGCGGTAGAGTTTGACGTGGGGCCTTCCGGTGCGGGCCGTGACGTTCCAGTCGATCGTGCGGATGTCGTCGCCCGGGATGTACTCGCGGACCTCCTCGAATTCCATCCCCCGCCCCCGAAAGGCGCTCTCGTATTCTCCGGCCATGACATCGTTGACCAAGTGCTTGGTCCGGATGTGGATGAGGTGGATCTTCTTGAGGATTTCTTCCGCGATCACGGATCGCTCCATCCAGGTCGAGCACTGTCGCGGCGCCCCCGGGTGCGGGCCGGCGCAGGCCGAGACGCATCCCGGTCTTCAGGGCACTTCGATCCTCTCCAGGATCCGGGAGACGATGTCGTCCGAAGTCAGATTCTCAGCCTCGGCTTCGTAAGAGAGCAGAATCCGATGCCTGAGCACATCCGGGGCGAGATTCTTCACGTCCTGGGGGGTCACGTACCCTCTGCCCTGCAAGAAAGCGTAAGCCTTGGCCGCCTGGTTGAGATAGATCGAGGCCCTGGGGGACGCGCCGTATTGGATGAGGTTCCCGATCTCCAGACCGTATGCCTTGGGGTCCCGGGTGGCGAGCACGATGTCAACGATGTAGCCTTGAATTTTTTCGTCGATGTAGACCCGGTCCACGATCTCCCGCGCCTGGCGGATCCGCCCGGGATCCATGACGGGCGCGATCTCGGGCTTTCGGGCCGTGGCCTGGGCGTTCATGATGGCGAGTTCTTCCTCCCGGCTCGGATAGTGGACAAGGATCTTCAGCATGAACCGGTCCACCTGCGCCTCGGGAAGGGGGTAAGTGCCTTCTTGTTCGATGGGGTTCTGGGTGGCAAGCACCATGAAGGGTTCTTCGAGCCGGAACGTCTGCTCGCCGATCGTCACCTGCCTCTCCTGCATGGCTTCCAGGAGGGCGCTCTGGACCTTGGCCGGGGCGCGATTGATCTCGTCTGCCAGGATGATGTTGCTGAAGATAGGCCCTTTCTTGACCACGAAGTCACCTTCCCGAGGTCTGTAAATCTGGGTGCCGATGAGGTCGGCCGGCAAGAGATCCGGTGTGAACTGGATGCGCTGGAACCGGGTCTGGATCGTCTGGGCCAGGCACTTGACGGCGGTCGTCTTGGCCAGTCCGGGCACGCCCTCGAGCAGGATGTGGCCGTCGGCCAGGATCCCCACGAGAAGCCTCTCCACCATGCGGCGCTGGCCTACGATGACTTTTCCGATCTCGGAGAACACGTCCTGAATGAGTGGGCCCATGGCCCGTACCTGGTCTGTAATCTCTTGGACGCTGGCTTTCATTTTTCCCGCCTTTTCTGGTTCTCCAATCGATGGGGGTCCGACCGGGGTCGGCCCCCAGTTCTGATTCCGCCTCCACGCCGGGCCGGGCGGTGTTTGTCTCATCGCCCCGTCACCGAACAGGGTCACTCATTCTAAAAGGGGACACCGAAAAGGACAAGAATTCCAAGGAATTCTTCAGCGCCGATCCTGAAAACCTCAGGCCGTGCCCCCCGGCGGCCGCAGGATGCGGGTTGTCGTGGGGCCGTGGGCCGGCCGGACCGCGTCAAGTTCTGCGATACGTACTCATTGGACGAAGGAGGGGCCGCAGAGTTCCCGGAAACTGGAACCTTTAGGGGGGCAGCTGTCGGGCTGCCAGGGCCGCATGCAGCCATCCCTTTTGGTCGAAGAGCGGGCAAAAGCCCGGAGCAGCACGCTCTGTCGTGGCCGCTGGGGCAGGACGGGGGATCGGCGGGTCCAAAGTCTATCCGTAAAAAATGAAGGACCGACCCCTGCCGCTAGGGCCTCAGGCCGTACTTCTTCACCTTCCGGTAAAGCGTGGCCTGCCCCACGCCGAGTTTCCTTGCCGCTTCTCCGATGTTGCCGCGGCAGACTTTCAAAGCATGCAGGATCGCCTGCTTTTCCATCTCGTGCAGCCTGAGGACTCTGCGGAACCCGTCCCCGGATTCGAGGTCGCTTGAGGGGCCCTTGAGACAAGGGATCGAAGGGGTTCTGGAGCGCCGCAGCTTCTCCGGGAGGAACCGCTCCACGACCTGGGAGCCCATGTTCAGGGCCACGATCTGCTCGATGGTGTTCTTGAGTTCCCGGACGTTTCCAGGCCAATGATACTCCACGATCTTTTCCATGGCCTCCACCGAGAAGTCGTAGAAGTACTTCTCGTACTTGGCCGAAAACTCCTCGAGAAACCGCATGGCCAGGACCGGGATATCTTCCTTTCGTTCTCTCAGGGGCGTCACGTCGATCGGGATCACGGAGATCCGATAGTAAAGGTCCTCCCGCAGCCTGCCGGCCCGGATTTCGTTCATGGGGTCTCGGTTGGTCGCGCAGATGACGCGCGTGTCCACCTCGATCAGGCGGTCGCTGCCGAGGCGGCGGAAGCTTCTTTCTTGCAGAAACCGAAGGAGCTTGACCTGAAGGGAAGGTGCCATTTCGCAGATTTCGTCCAGAAAGAGCGTTCCGTTGTGGGCAGCTTCGCAGCAACCGACCTGCCGTCGGTCGGCTCCGGTAAAGGCTCCTTTCTCGTGGCCGAACAGCTCGCTTTCCAGCAGGTCCTTCGGGATGCTTCCGCAGTTGACGGCGACAAAGGGAAACTCCCTGCGCTGGCTCCTCCGGTGGATCGCCTGAGCGACCAGTTCCTTGCCGACCCCGCTTTCGCCCGTGATGAGCACCGTGGCATCTCCCCGGGCCACGGAATCGATCATGCGATAAAGCCGCTGCATGGGGTAACTCACCCCCACGAGCCCTTCGAACTGGCCTCGTCGCTCGTACGCTTCCTGGAGCTGGTTGACCCTGCGGAGCAGTTTCGACTCCCGCACGGCCTGGAGCACGGCGCGGTCGATCCCGCCCTCCTCAAGAGGTTTGAGGAAATAGTCCCTCGCGCCCCGCTTCATGGCTTCGACGACTTGGGGAACTCGGCCGTCGCGGCTGACGAAAATGACAGGCAGGTCTTCCCACTCCCTTTTGAGGGCCTCTAAGGCCGGGATGCCTCCATCGCCGCTCCAGTCGGTGTCCAGGATCACCACGTCGGGCAGCCCCTTTTGGAGAAACTGGCTCAAGGTCTCCGGAGACGGGCAGATTTCCACCGTATCTTCCTGCCTACGGAAGCGTTCTTGGAAGAAGGCCGCTGTCTCCGGGTCGTTGTCGAGGACGAGGATGTTCAGGGGCTCCATGGCTCCGTCCCTTTGCCGGCAGATCAAAAAGGAAATCGGCAAGGGTGGGGGGCGAACTTTAGGCCCTGGTCCTGAAGACGGCACGGCAGCACGGGAGCGGGAGCAAAAAGTGCTTGACAGGACATTGAGAAATGGTTTATAGGACGCGAAGATAGATAAAATGGCTAAAGAAAAGTCTAGGTTTTCGTCCTAACCGGTCCCATTTCTTGCCGGATGAAAGAGGGAGGAAATCGGTTTGGATGATATAACTCCGGAAAGAAGAATACACCGACGCCGGGCCGTCCGCTTCCCTCTGGTTTACGAAAGGGGGGGACGCTCGTTCTGGAGCGTTACCGAGGACTTGAGCCTGGGGGGCGCATTTCTTCATAGCTTTCATCCCCCACAGGAGGGGGAACGCCTCCAGCTTCGCTTGAAAAGACCTGACAGCCGGGAAGAGCTTTCCCTGACCGGCAGAGTCGTTCACCGCCGGCCGAGAAACCGCGCGGCCCTCCCGGAAGGAGGCCTGCCTGCTCCCCCCTCTGGAGTGGGCGTAGCCTTTGAGGAACTTCCGGGCCGCGTGCGAGAACGGCTGGAGGATCTGCTCGCGTGCGGGCCCGAGCGACAGATTACCGCCCGCCGTCATGCTTGCGCACCCGCCGAAGAATTCGAAGACCTCCATACGGTCCGGGATCTGGGCTCCATCCTGAGAACGCTCAAGTGCCTGTGCCGGAAAATCCTCCCGATTCACGTGCGGAGACTCGGCGGAAACATCTCGTACACGACCTACATCAAGGACGTTCTTGTCGAGGGCGATTCGCCAGCGGTTGTCGCCGATCCTATTCCTCTGCAGGACTCGGACCGGGCGTTTTCCGGGAAGGTCCCTTTTGTTTTCCGTTTCAGCCACCGCGAAAAGACCTGGTCTTTTGTCTTGGAGGAGATTCCAGGACGGCTGGTAAACGACCCGGTTTCCTTTGCGCCACCGGCCGAACTTCATTACCAGGAGGAGAGGCGCCAGGATCGCTTCGGCCAGGAACTCAAGCCCCTTCTGACCGTCGAATTTCCCGATCCTCTCGATCCTGGCCTCAACAGGGTAAAGAACGTTCTGGACGTGAGTTACGGCGGGCTCGCGTTCAAGACCTACCCAGGCGAAGAGGTGTACACGGCCGGAACGCTGCTGGAAGGGATGGCGCTTTACGCCACGGACAGGGCCTGCAGGGTGAGCGATGGGGTCGTAAAGTACGTGGAGCTCGTCTGCGCGCCTTCGGGCGAAGTGTACCAGAGGGTGGGTGTGGCTTTCTCCGAAACCGGATTCCCCCGATTGCGGGAAGTTCCGGCTTTTCGGGAAGACGAGATGGAGGAGATGACCCGGCCAGAGGCAATCCTTCAGCACCTGAGACGGGTGTGCCAGAGCGGGACCAAGATCCTGACGGGCCGACAGAACTGCATCCTGTTCTCGGACGGCACCCTCCAATCGGAGAGGCGCAACGGAGACCTGGACTTCAAGGTCGTATCCAGCCACCTGGCCCGCGCGCCCCGGAGCCTGTTCCAGGAGGGAGAGTTGAGCTGCCACTACCTCCTTTACGGGATCTATCATTTTTTTCTCGCCAGAGCGATCCGGGAAAACGGATGGCTCAGGCTGGAAATCCCCAGCAAGATTTACAAGGCCAAGCGCAGGCGGGTCCTTCGGGTTTCATGCGAGGGGGACCTCGAAGCCCGGTTCCGGTTCGTCCATCCGATCCTGGGGCAGGAATGCGTCTTTCCCCTCCGCGACCTTTCGATTCGCGGGCTCGCCTTCGATTGCGACTACGTGCGGTACCTCCTCTGGAAAGGGTTTGTTCTGAGGGATTGCAAGGTCGAACTCGGCCGAGAGGTCTTGTGCGTAGGAGCTGTCGAAGTCCGTTCCCTGACCTTGCGGGGTGGGGACCCTTGTGGAGGGCAGGGCAAGACGTGCGGCGTGGAGTTCTTCGACCTGCCTGCGCAAGCAGAAAAGCGGATTTCGGAATATATCTTCGAAAAAAGCAATCCTCACATCGTCCAGGTGGCGGTGGAGAAAATCGAGAATCTCTGGCAGCTCTTCAGGAAGTCGGGCTTTCTCTATCCCGCCAAGGCCGCCTATCTCGAACGGATCAAGAAGGACGTGGACGAAACTTGGAAGAAGCTGCTCTCCGGAGAAGCCGATTTCTTCAAGCAGATCGCCTTCCGGGAGGGCGGGGAGGAACTCGGGACCGCCTCGGCCGTCTTGGCCTACGAGGATTGCTGGCTCTTTCAGCACCTGGCGGCCACGGGGCATCCGGTCAAACTCGTCCCCAAGTATGTCATTCTCGGCTTGGCCCAGTTCCTGATGGAACACAGGGAAATCCGCTATCTGATCACCTACTTCCGCAGGGAGAACTCTTTCCCTTGGAAGATCTATTCGGGATTCGTGGAAAGCTATCCTTTGGAGGAACATCTCAAGTTCACCCGGTTCAACTTTCTCACCCGGGACTTGGACAAGGACACCCCAGAATGCGCGCCCCTTGAACTTCCGGTCCGCTTCCGCCAAGAGGGCGTCGTCGTCGAACACGCGGCTGAGGCCGACTTTGAGATCGTGGAGAACTGCCTGCGGAAGAATCTGCACCCCCTGCTCATCCGCTCCAGAAGCCTTCAGAAGAGCACGCTCGGGCTTCCCGGGATCTCGGCCGCATACAGAGCCAAGGGCCTCGTGCGGGAGCGTTTCTGCCTCGTGGCGAGGGAAAGAGGGGAACTGGCGGCTTTCGCGCTGGTGGAGAACGCTTCCCCGGGCATCAACCTGTCCGGGCTTTTGAACACCTTTTCCGTCTGGTCGGTCAGGCGCCACAGCCGGGTGCATGAAGTACGGAGGAAGCTGATCGAAGTGGTCGCCCAGTTCTACCGCTCCCTGGGTGCGCGGACGGCGATCTGCCTGACGGAGGAGGACGACCTGAGCGATTATCTGGCCGCGGGCTTCCGCAAGGAAAAGCAATACATCTGCTTCACGTCTAGCCGAAGGGCGATCAAGAGCTACTACGATTATGTCCAGGAGAGATTCAGCCGCTTCGAAGAGCGAAGAGAGCGCGCCGGCCGCGAATTGTTTTTGTAGCGGAGCTCCGTCGTCGAACCCGGCCGGCGCTGAGGCAAAGAGGCGGATCCTCCTGACAGGGGCGTCGGGCTGCATCGGCAGTCGGTTGGCGCCTCTCCTTCTCCAAGACCCCGCCGTATCCGAAGTCGTGGGCCTCGACCTTCGCGCGTCCCCGGTGCCGGCCCGTTCCAAATGGGTTCCCGTGTCGGAGGATATCCGAAGCCCTGCCGCGAGGGATCTCCTGAAAGGCATCGATTGCCTGGTGCACTTGGCGTTCGTGGTGCGAAACATCCATGACGATGCAAGGGCGCGGGAGGTAAATCTCGAGGGGACGGAAAATCTCTTGGCCGGGGCGGCCGAGCACGGGGTGGGCCACGTTGTCTTCACGAGCAGCGCCGCCGTATACGGATGCAGGCCGGACAATCCTCCTTTTGTTCCGGAAGACTGGCCTCTAAGGCCGGATCCGGGCCACGTGTACTCTGAATGCAAGGCCAGGGTCGAGGAGGCTCTGAAGGAATTCAAGGCCGCGAATCCGCGGACGGTGGTTACCATTCTCCGGCCTGTTCTCGTCGTGGGACCGGGTGTGGAAAACACGCTGGCGAACCTCTTTCGCAGGGGGTGGTTTCCCTGTGTGCGAGGGCACGACCCCCTGGTTCAGGCCGTTCATATCGAGGACATGGTCCGGGCCCTGCAACTCGTCGTGGGAAAACCCTTGGACGGCGTTTTCAATGTGGCCGCATCCGACGCCCTCCGGGCCAGCGAAATCTGCCGACTCTTGAGGATCCGAAGGATCTGCTTGCCCAAGGGCCTCTTTGTGGCCGCTCTGAAGGTGCTTTACGCTGCGAGGCTGTCCCGCCTGCCGCCCGAGTCCGTCACGAGATTCCTGTATTCGGTCACCGTGGATTCCACCCGATTCCAGAGGACTTTCCATTGGGAACCCACTTACACCACCAAAGGGTGTATGGCCGGATATCGCGGCGGGCGCCCGTGATTTTTTCGTAAAGTGCGACCCCGAACCAACCGATTGAAAAGGAGGGGGAGATCCATGCCCGAATACCTCATGGAAGACCCGACCGAGGCCGAGCGGCTGGAACTCAAGACAAACAGAGATGTCGTTCTGAAGGAACTTGCCTTTCTGCCTCTCGAACCGGGCCTGAGGGTGCTGGAGGTGGGCTGCGGTACCGGAGCTGTGACCCGGATTCTCGCGGAGAAGGTCTTTCCGGGCTTGGTGGTCGGGCTGGATTTCAGCCGTGAGCGACTTTGCGCAGGCAGGGGAATCGCGTCCGTCGAGGGGGCGAGGAACGTGGAGTTCGTTTGCGGTGATCTTTTTTCGTCCGCCTTGAAAGAAGGCTGCTTCGATCTGGTGTTTTCGAGGTGCCTTTTTCAATACCTTGCCGGAGAGCGAGGAAAGGAAGCCCTGAGAAGGATGAAGAGCCTTGCTCGGCCGGGGGGCCGCGTCGCGGTCGCCGACGTGGACGGGATGTGCCTGTACAGGTTTCCGGAGGACGAGGCCCGGGAAAAGGCCTTGCAGGCCTTGCTGTCGGCCCTTGAACCTTTGGGTTTCGACGCCTTCGTGGGTCGGAAGCTCTACCAGATGTTTCGACAGGCAGGTCTAAAGGAAATCCAGGTGGATTTGATCCCTCATCATTTGATTACGGGAAGGACGGACCCGCTCACTCGCCGGGCCTGGGAGATGAAGCTCGCCATCTTGGAAGAACATTTCCAGAAGGCGTTCGGTTCCCGGGAGGAGGCTCTCGGCTGGAGGGAGCGGTTTCTTCAAGACCTCTCGGACGAAGATGTTCTTCTTTACAACCTTATGTTCATCGTCCAAGGGACGGCCTGATCCTTTTTCCGTGGAAGACGCGACGGAGCCATGAAGGAACAGTACAGGAAGCCAGAGCTTTCCGGGTTTTCGATGCGCAGCGCTTTGCTGTTTCTGGACAAGCGTTGCGGCGTTGAAGAAACCGAGCGGTTCCTGGAGGCCCACGGCATCCCCCGGTCGTACCTCGACGACCCGAACAACTGGGTCTCTTTCGATTTCGCCCATGACCTGCTGGCTTTGATCCGGGACCGGTGCAACTCGGAAAAAGCCTGCTGGGAGGCGGGCACCTACACGGTAACAAAGGAGATCCTGGGGCAGGTGATCTGGACCGGGGCCAAGTCCGTCGGCACGCCTTCTCAGGTCTTTAAGCAGTGGGTCGAGCATTCCAAAGTCTACAACCGCGTGGGGGAGTTTCGGATTCTCCAAGCGGAGAAGAACCGGATCACGCTGGAGTACATCCCGCGCCCCGAGTATGCGGAAACGGACAAGCTCTTCTGCCTGCACCGGATGGGCCAGTTCGCCGCGATCCCCACGATCTGGGGCATGCCTACGGCTTTCTGCCGGGAAATCCGCTGCACGGCGGAGGGAGAGGGGAGTTGCGTTTACGAATTCTCCTGGCAGGAAAGGCCGAGCTATCTCTATCCCGCGCTCGGCACGCTCTGCGGGGGGCTGTTCGGCCTCTTGGCGCACGGCCAATGGGATCAAGGAGGGGTCGTGCCCTTCTGGCTGCTCGCGGCCATGCTTCTGTTCATCGGCTACTTGAGCGGCAAAACGCTCGATTTGCGCAGAACCCTTCGCCGCAACGAGGCCGTGGGACGAGAGCAGCTTCAGGCTCTCGAGGCGGCCGTGGATTCGATCTCCGAAAAGTACGTTGAACTCCAGGCTTCCCAGAAGGCCTTGGAGGAGGCCCACGAGGAACTCAAGAAACACAGGGACCATTTGGAAGAACTCGTGGAGGAGCGCACCCGGGAGCTGGCCGAGAGCAAACAGCGCCTCGAGGAATCCTACGAGAAGCTCCAGGAACTGGACCGGATGAAGATGCGCTTTTTCACCAACGTGAGCCACGAACTCCGCACGCCCCTCACGCTGACCTTGTCGCCGGTGGAAGCCATGCTCCAAGGCGAGCTGGGGCCGCTGCCCGAGCAGCACCGCCTCTATCTGGAGCATGTCCACACGAACGCCCTGCGGCTCCTCAAGCTGATCAACAACCTGCTGGATCTCTCCAAGCTGGAAGCGGGCAAGATGGCCCTCGAGATCGGCAAGTACGATCTGGGGGAGTTCGTTCAGGAGATCGTGGATGCCTTCCGGCCGGCGGGCGAAAAGAGAGGGATCGAGGTCAAGAGCGAGGGCGGCCCGCCGATTCCCGGCCTGTATTTTGACCGGGACAAGATGGAGAAGGTCCTCATCAACCTGATCGGGAACGCCCTGAAGTTCACACCCGAAGGCGGCACGGTCGCCGTCCGGTGGGAAAAAGGAGAGGACCACGTTTCGGTCAGTGTGCTCGACACAGGGCCCGGAATTCCGGAGAAGGACCTGGAACGGATCTTCGATCGCTTCGTTCAGGTGGACGACTCGCTGAGCCGCAAGCACGGCGGGACGGGTATCGGGCTTGCGCTGGCCAAGGAGATCACGGAGCTCCACGGAGGGGTTATATCGGCGGCGAACCGGCCGGAGGGCGGCGCGGCTTTCACCTTCACCCTGCCTCTGGCCGAAAGGGAACTCCAGCGGTCCGGCGAGCAAGGGAAGGAGGAGGAGAGTCGGATCAAGTCTTTGTACCGGATGGCCGATTATGTAGAAGAGGTCGACAGAGGCGTGCCAAGGAAGTCTTCGGCCGTCCCGCAGGAGGCTTCTTCGGTTTCCGGCCCGGAGCCGCCGGCGGAAGAGGGGGAGCGTCACCGGGTGCTCGTCGTGGAAGACAACGCCGACATGCGCACCTTCATTGCGGACTGCCTCTCGAGGGACTTTGCCGTGCGGACCGCTGTCGACGGCGAGGACGGGTGGAGAAAGATCCAAGAGGAGCCGCCGGACCTCGTGGTCTCGGACATCATGATGCCGAACCGCAACGGATACGAACTCTGTCAGCTCCTCAAGGGGAGCCCGGATTTCCAGCACGTGCCGATTATCCTGCTCACTTCGAAGTCCGAGATCGACATGAAGGTCGAGGGGTTCGAAAAGGGAGCGGACGACTACCTGACCAAGCCCTTCAACCCCCGGGAACTTTCGGTTCGGGTGCGGAACATGATCAAGATCCGCAGCCTGGAGAAACAGATCCAGATGGAGAATCTGAAGCTTCAGGCGGCCTTGAAGGAGCTCAAGGAGACCCAGAGCCAGCTTGTCCACTCGGAAAAAATGGCCTCCCTGGGCGTGCTCTCGGCGGGCCTTGTGCACGAGATCAACAATCCGCTGAATGCCGCCTTGAGCAGCCTGAACACTCTGGCGCGCCTGCTCAACGGCTCCGGAGGCCCGGAAGCCGCGCCGGCCGGAGAGAAGCGCGAGAAAATCGTCCGCACCGCCCAGAGAGCGCTTCTCGGCCTGAAACGGTGCGAGGAGATCGTGACCGGCCTGAGACGGTTTGCCCGAAAGGACGTGGAGGGGATCCGGGAGGACGACCTCCACGAGGGGCTGGAGGCGACTTTGGTGCTCCTGCCGAGGGAGTCCGGAAAGGAAATCTCCCTGCACCGGGATTACCGGCTCGCCCGCAAGGTCCCCTGCAACCTGGCGCAGCTCAACCAGGTGTTCATGAACCTTTTGGTGAACGCTTCGCAGGCCATCCAGGGGAAGGGGGACATCTGGATCCGCACGGAGCAGATCGGCCAGGAGGCCGTCGTCACGGTGGAGGACAACGGGTGCGGCATTTCGCCCGAGAAACTTCCCAGGATTTTCGAGCCCTTCTTCACGACCAAGGAGGTCGGCCAGGGCACGGGCCTGGGGTTGAGCATATCCCACAGGATCGTGGAAGAGCATGGCGGGCGGATCGAGGTGGAGAGCACTCCGGGAAAGGGCAGCGTTTTCCGGATCTACCTGCCGATGCAAGATCGCAGGGCGCGTGCGGCTGAGGAGACGGACCATGGAAGAACCCGCGAGGCCGTTGGATTATAAATCCTTCAACATCCTCTACGTGGACGACGAGCCCGGAAACCTCGAGGCCTTTCAGGACGAGTTCGAGGAGTATTTCACGATTGTGACGGCCTCTTCAGGCCGGGAGGGGCTCGAACGCCTTCGGGAGCGGCCGATCCAGCTCGTTCTGGCCGACCAGCGCATGCCCGGCATGACGGGCGTTCAAATGCTGGAGGAGGTCCGGAGGATCGATCCCCGGATTCTGCGGATTCTGGTGACGGCCTACGCGGACATCGAGGTGGTGATCGACGCCATCAACAAGGGCAGGGTCTACCGGTACTTTCGCAAGCCCTGGGAGCACGAGGACATCCGGACCGGCATCATGCGGGGCCTGGATTACTACCACGCCCAGAGGGAGCGGGAGCGGCTGTACGCCGAACGGATTGAGAACATGAAAAAGATGATCCGGTCCAACCGGCTCGCCGCGGTGGGGACCATGGTCGCGGGGCTCGTGCACGAAATCCGCAATCCCATGGTCGCCATTCAGTCTTTCCTGCAGCTTCTCCCTCGAAAATGGGACGACAGGAAATTCCTGCAGCGATACTTGGACATCGCCCAAGGGGAGGCCAATCGGATCGAGTCCCTCCTCGAAAACCTTCTGTCTTTCGCCAGGCCCGCCCGGCCGATCCTGCGGGACTGCGACTTAAACGTGCTGGTCGAGCGGAACATCCAGCTTCTGGATTTTCAAGCCCGGCGCAAGAGCATTCAGATCGAATTCCGGAAAGAAACCGAACTGCCGCCAGCCTTCGCCGATCCCGGCCAGATCGCCCAGGTGATCCAGAATCTCGGCCTGAACGCCATTCAGGCCATGGAGCCCAAGGGGAGCCTTTCCTTCCGCACCTTTCAGCAGGAAGGGGAGAAGGGGCAGCTCTGGGTCGTCCTAGAGGTTTCCGACACCGGGCCGGGGATTCCCCCATCGGACCTGGACAAGATCTTCGACCCCTTCTTCACGACCAAGGATGAGGGCACGGGCCTGGGGCTCTCCATTGCCTATCAGATCGTCAATGAGCACGAGGGGAGGCTCGAGGTGGCGAGCGAACTGGGCAAGGGCACCCGTTTCTGCGTCTATCTGCCCGCCTACGACGCCAAGAAGCACGGGAACGCCGTGTGCAGGGCCGCCAACGGCGCCTTCGTGTGATGGGATGGGGGTGAGGACAGGGCCAGGCTCCGGGCGTCCGGTCTTTGATTCTGGGCGGAGGTCAAGGTTTAAGGCGTGGGGCGGCGAGGCTTGATAACCCGCTCGTCTTGCCTGAAGCCTGTCAGTGAATTCTTTTCGTTTGGGCCTCCCGCGCCGGGAACAGCAGATGTTCCTGGAAGACCGGGTTTCGCAACAGCCGGTCTTGGCAGCTCTTGCAAAGGACGAGGCTGGCCTCCTGGCACGATTCGGGCTCTTCCTCTTCGAGCGGCTCGAACCAGGGACTTTCGTCGCAGCCCGGAAGAAACACTTCGCCTGCCCCGGTCAAATCCTCCTGGCAGGCGGAGGGGAAGTCTTCCTCTGAGTCCGGGAAGATCCAGATTTTGAGACGGTATCTCTTGTCCCCAGGGTACAGGTAGGCGTTGCAAAGATGACACTTGAGGATCACGAGGCTTCCTTTCGCCCTCGAGGTGGCCGCGAAGTGACGTGGTCGGGGAAAATGAACGCCCACACGGCGGCAACGATAGTGAAAAGGAACGCCCTTGTCAACGAATCCCGATGCGGAGGTTCCCGAAGGCGCTCCAGGATCGGCTGCGCCCGCACCCTTCCGCGCGCCGCCACAAGCGCGCCCTGTGGCCGGCCGGTTGAAGGCATCGGGTTTCCGTGATAGCATAAAGATTCTTTTGAAACGCCCCGCTTTTCTTTCCCCTCTACCATGAGATCGGTCGGCGCTCCATGGCGGCAGACAAACGGCTCGAGAGAGTTCGCAACATCGGCATCGTCGCGCACATCGACGCCGGCAAGACCACCCTCACCGAGAGGATTCTGTTTTACGCAGGCAGGATCCATCGCATGGGGGAGGTGCACGACGGCCAGGCCGTTATGGACTGGATGCCCGAAGAACAGGAGAAAGGGATCACCATCACGTCGGCCGTGACGAGCTTCGAGTGGAAGAACCATGAGATCCACCTGATCGACACGCCCGGCCACGTGGACTTCACGATCGAGGTCGAGCGGTGTTTGAGGGTGCTCGACGGAGCGATTTTTGTTTTCTCCGGCGTGGAGGGCGTTGAACCCCAGTCGGAGACCATCTGGCACCAAGCCGACAAGTACCGGGTGCCTCGCCTGGCTTTCATCAACAAGATGGATCGGGTGGGCGCGGATTTCTTTGGCGCTGTGGAAATGATGCGGAGGAAGTTGGGAGCCGATCCGGTGCTCTGTCAACTCCCGCTTGGGGAAGAAGATGCATTCAGGGGTGCGGTCGATCTTGTCCGCATGCGCTCGGTGGTTTGGAGGGAGGATGACCTGGGGCTCACCTACACGGAAGGCGAGATCCCGGCCGAAGTCGAGAGCGACGCCGCGCGATGGCGGGAGAAGATGATCGAAAGAATCTGCGAGTTCGACGATGTCCTGATGGACAAATACCTGCAGGAGGAACCCCTTTCCGAGGAGGAGATTCGGCGGGGAATCCGCAGGGGGACGCTCCGGCTCGCGATCACTCCGGTTTTCTGCGGCGCCGCCTACCGCAACAAGGGCGTCCAGACCTTGCTGGACGGCGTGGTCCACTATCTTCCCTCCCCCGCGGACATCCCCCCGGTGGTCGGGCTCCATCCGGTCGACAAAGGGCCGGTCGAACGCAAGGCCAGTTCGCGGGAGCCTCTAGCCGCACTGGTCTTCAAGATCCGCATGGAAGAAGGACGGAAGCTCACGTATCTGCGCGTCTATTCCGGGGAGCTTTCGGCCGAGAGCGTGGTGTACAACGCCAGCCTTGGAGAACGGGAGCGGATCGCACGCCTTTTCGAGATGCACGCCAATTTGAAAAAGAGGATCCAGAAAGCCCGGGCCGGAGACATCGTGGCGGCTACTGGGCTCAAGAACGTGCGAACCGGCGATACGCTTTGTGACGAAAAACATCCGATCGTGCTCGAGCCTATCGAGTTCTACGAGCCGGTCATCTCCATCGCCATCGAGCCCAAGAGCATCGCCGAGCAGGAGAAGCTCATGGCGAGTCTCGAAAAGCTCGCAGCCGAGGATCCGACCTTTCGGTACCGGTTTGACGAAGAATCGGGCCAGACGCTCATTTCGGGAATGGGGGAGCTTCACCTGGAAGTGCTGGTCCAGAGGCTCACGAGGGAGTTCGGCGTGCAGGCTGCCGTGGGGAAACCCCAGGTGGTGTACCGGGAAACCATCACCGCGGCCGTGGAGGAGCAGGGGGAGTTCCTGCGGGAGGTCAGCGGCAAGCTCCAGCACGGCGCCGTCCTGCTTCGATTGGAGCCCTTGCCCCGCGGCTCGGGCATCGTTTTCGCCTCCGCGTTGCCGGCAGGCTCCGCCCTCCCGTCCGACTGGATTCCGGAGATCGAGGAGGCCGTGCGCGAGGCTTGCGTGAGCGGGACTCTCGGTGGGTATCCGGTCGTGGACCTGAAGGCGACGCTTCTCGAGGCCGAGTTCCGCGAGGGGGTTTCGACGCCTCTCGGGTTCCGGATCGCGGCGGCGACCACGTTTTCGAAGGCCTACGAGAAAGGGTCCCCGATTCTGCTCGAGCCCATCATGGCCGTGGACATTCTCGTTCCCGAGGAATTCGCGAGCGGGGTCATTGGAGACGTCAACGCCCGACGCGGCCGGATCCTGGAGATCAACCCCAAACGGCTCGTGACCGAGATTCGCGCCTCCATTCCCCTCTCGGAGTTGTTCGGATATTCCACGGACCTTCGCTCCATCACAAAAGGACGTGGGACCTTCACGATGCAGTTCGAGAGATTCGACGGAGCGGGGGACAAGAGCTGAAGTCTTGGGAGTCTCCGGGGGCAGACGGCACGCCCGGCCGGGCCAGCGGTCAAGGATGGGAAGGGCGGGAAGGGGCTGTTCCCCTTTCCGCCCTTTTTCGTGGTTTTTCGCGAACGGAGACGATCAAAGCTTTTTCTTGAGCTGAGGGGCGGCCTTGAACGAGACGGTCTTCGAGGGCTTGATCTTGATTTCCTCGCCTGTGCGGGGATTGCGGCCTTTGCGGGCCTTTCGGGTCTTCACGGTGAAGGTGCCGAAGCCCGGAAAGCTGAATCGCTTGTCTTTCCGGATGGCATTGGCCACTTCCACAAAGAGCGTGTCGATGACCTCCCCCGCGGCCTTCTTGCTGATGTCCACTTTCTTGGATACACCGGCCACAACCTTGTCGATCAACTCAGCCTTCGTCATGTTCCCTCCTCCTTGGACCTTTAAAGGTTTCCCGAGAACTCTCGCGACCCGCGGCTCCACCCGTTTGCCATCGGGCCTTCGTGCGCGTGAACCCTTGGCCTTGACGGTTTCATAGTACAGAAGGCTGGGAGATTTCAAGACAGAAATGCTAGGGGAGGCAAAAAAATAACCTCGGTGGGCTTGACGATGCAGGGGGCACAGGCGGCAGAGGCAGGCCAAGGGCGTCTTGCCTCCGCTGCTGGGGTCCTGTATGAAGGAACGGAGGCCATCACTCTGGGTGCGGCGGCCACGAGGGTAAGACGGAGACGGAAGACGTGGCGGATCAGGCAGAGGCTAAAATCTTCGACGCGATCGTGATGGCCGGGGATCGCGGGTCCTACAAGCCCGTCTACGGGACCCACAAGGCTTTGCTGCGAGTCGCGGGGGAGCCGGTCCTTTCCCACGTGCTGGGCGCCCTGGATGCGTGCAGGTATGTTGCCCGGATTTTCGTGGTCGGGCCCAAGGGTCGGATCTCCAGTTCTCTTGAGAGTTCGGCTCTGGCGGGCCGGATCCGAAAGGAGCTGATTCTGCTGGAGCAGTGGGATTCCCTTCTTGAGAACGCCTGGAACACCTTTCTGGCCACCCTGGGCGCAGGGCGCGGGCCCCTGACTTGCGAAGAAGAGGAGCTTTTGCGGCAGCGCCACGAGGACCGGGCCGCTCTGGTGCTCGGCTCCGACATGCCCCTTTTGACGCCCTATGAACTCGAGGAGTTTGTCGACGGCTGCGATCTTGACCGGTACGACTTCTTTTTGGGCACGACGAGCGAAGAAGTGCTCCGGGCCTACGGGCCCCAGGCAGGAGCGCCCGGTGTCCGGTTTGCCCATTTCTGCTTCCGGGAGTCCAAGGAGCGCCAGAACAACCTCCATCTCATCCGCTTCTTCCGGGTTATGAACCGGCACTATGCCCAGATCATGTACCGGTACCGATACCAGAGGCGCTGGGTCAACGTTTTCACCCTGTTTACCCGGCTTCTGCGCCTGCCCGAGGTCCGGGCGGGCATGGTCGCGCGGTTTTTTCTGCTCCATGCGGCTCGGATCGCGGACCAGAGAGGATGGCGGGGTCTCTTGAAGCTCGCCCGCCGCGCCCTGCCGAAGTCGCGGATCGAACAGGACATCTCGTGTCTCCTCCAGACCCGGTTTGCGTCGGTTCCCACCACCTACGGTGGCGCCGCTCTGGACGTGGATAACGAAGAGCATTTCGAAGTCATCCGTCTGAATTTTGAGCGGTGGCGGGCATACCAGGAGGATCTCCACGCCAGAAAGACCCGCGGCACGGGCAGCGGCATTGCGCTGGCGACCCCCATGGCTCGATGAGCCAGCCTGGGTGCGAGGCGGGCTGCGTGCTTCTGAAGGGAAGCCGAAGAGAGATCCGGCTACGGACCGCTCTGGAGGCTGAAGCGGATCGGGACCTTGCCCACGAGCTGTGCGCTCGAAACGCCTTCAGGAGCCGGCGGGTAGGGATCCCCTTGAAGGACCGCCTGCACGGCGGCCTCATCCAAGACGGAGTGGCCTGAGGACTTCTCGAGCTCGACCTTTTGCACTCTGCCTTCTCTGGTCAGGGAGAAGCGCACCACGACGACCCCCTCGATGTTGTTGCGACGGGCCCAGAGGGGATACGTCTGGTTCTTCGCGATCCGGCTGCGAACCTCTGCCCAGAACCGGTCCACGGCGGTGGGGTCGAAGTCAGGCTGCGCAGCCTGGGTTGCGGCTCCCGGCCCGAGACGGGCTGCCTGCAGGGGTGCAGGGGGCCCCTCGCCGGCGTCCGGCAAGGGCGGTGCCGCCGCCTCAGGGGCAGAAGATTCTTGCTTCACGCCCTGGGCTTCCGCCTCGGTCGGGGCGGGCAGGGCTCGAGGCTCGGGCGGCGCCTCGGTCTTGGGTTTCGCCCTCGGGCGCGGTCGATCCTGTGGGGCGGCGGGGGACTTCGGCGCCGCGGGAACGTTCGCAGGTTGCAGCCGCTCGGATTCTGGCTGGGGGAGAGCGCCGAGCAGGACCTCGGCGGTCCAGAGTCGGGCGGGCTTCGGGATGCGGACCCCGTGGAACAGGGAAAAAAGGGCCACAAGATGGACGGCAATGGATATGGCCAGGAAAGGAACCAACCGTTTCATGGGTTGCCGCTTGGGGCCTTGAGCGTCTCATTCCCGTCGATGGGCTGAGGGGTCGTGGCCAGGACGAGCTTCTGGGCTCCGGCGGCCTTGGCCGTGTCCATGAGGGTGACTGCCCTGTCCAACCGAACACTGCGGTCCGCCTTGAGCAGCACGGTCACAGCCGGCTCCCGGGCGAGCATGGCCCGGAGCTTGTCTTCCAGTTCAGCCCACGCCACGGGCTCGTCGTTCAGGCTGAGCCGCTCCTGGTCGTCCAGGGACACGACGATTTCGGCCCGCTCCACTTTCTGGCCCGTTCGGGACCCGGGCAGTTGGACTTGGAGCCCTTGCTCGGTGAAAAAATGGGACGTGAGCAGGAAAAAGATCAAAAGCAGGAACACGATGTCGATGAGAGGCGTGATATTGAGCTCGATCGGTTCCCGTCGGTCACGGTCGAAATCCAAGGATTACCTCTTCTTGTCGAAGGAGATCAGAGCCTCGGCCGTGTTTCTCATCTCCATCTCGATTCGCTGCACCCGCCCCAGGAAATAGTTGTAGAAAAGCATGCAGGGGATGGCCACGGTCAGGCCGGCGGCCGTGGTGAGCAGGGCCTCCCAGATCCCGCCAGCGAGCTGGCTCACCTCAACGCGGTTTCCGAAGGACTCCACCTTCATGAAGGCTTTGATCATGCCGGTCACGGTGCCGAGCAGGCCCAGGAGAGGAGCCACATTGGCGATGATGTTGAGGCCCCGCAGATGATGCTCGAGTTCCTGAAGTTTGCGGGATCCGGCCCTCCGCATGGCGCGTTCCTGTTCGCCGCTCTCCTGGCTTTCCCGATGATCCAGGAACGCGAGGATCAGCGGCGCCAGGGGGCTTCGGGACTCGCTGGCCTTGGAAACCAGCTCCTCGATCTTGCGCGTCTCGAGCAGCCTTAGGGCTTCTTCCTGGAACTCGGCCTGGTCCCGGCGGATCCGCCAGAAATGCCAGCTCCGCTCCAGGATCAGAGCCAGTCCGATCACCGAGCAGAGGGCGATCGGGATCATGACAGGGCCGCCCCGTGACAGGATTTCCCACATCTGCTATGACTCCAGAAAGTTGAACTTTTTTATTGTAACAAAACCCTCTCCAACCTGACAATGAATGGTCCGGGCCTGGGACCGGACCGGTGGAGAGGGAGGGCCGCTGTGGTTTGAATCCCGAGGAGCGGACCCTTTCCTAGTCGAGACAAGGACGAGATGCCCCTGCACAACTGGAAGATCGGCTGTGTCGGCTTTCCCCTGGCCAGGGGCGAGTATTTTCGGAAATTCGACGCGGTCGAGGTCCAGGAGACCTTCTACGACCCGCCGGCCGCGCGCGTCCTGGCCCGCTGGCGGCGGGAGGCGCCCGAGAATTTTTCCTTCGCCATGCGGGCATGGCAACTGATTACCCACCCCCCGAGTTTTCGCGGTTACGCCAGAATTCAGAGCAGGCGCTCTCGGAGCCTCGAGGGCCTTTTCGGCCACTTTCTGCCCGGGAAGGACGTCGACTGGGCGTGGTCCGTCACCCGGGAGGCGGCCGAAGCGCTCCAGGCCGAAGCCATCGTGTTTCGGTCTCCGCCGTCATTTTCGTCCACTGTGGAGAACCTGAAAAACCTCGAGGATTTCTTCAGCCGGATTGATCGCGGGAAATTCCGGCTCGTTTGGGACCCCGAAGGCCTCTGGTCAGAACAAGAGGTGGAGCGCTTGTGCGAGAGACTCGATCTCACGCCAGCCGTGGATCCCCTTGTGAGCCTTCCGCCCAGGGGAACGTTTTTCTTCTGCCGCCTGATGAGGCCGAAACAGCGAAGGAGCGGGCGATACACGGAGGACGATTTTGCGCGAATCGTGGACAGACTGACCAAAGAAGCGTCCCTGGAAGATGCGCGGGGCATGCTGATCTTCGACACGCCGAATTGCCCGGGGGACGCCCACCGCTTCAGAAAATGGCTCGGGGAACGTTTCGCCTGAGAACAGGGGCCGCCAGGAGGGATCCGAGCCCGTCCTGGCGCCTGTCAAGGCGCGATCGGTCGATGGATGCGCACTGGCGGAGACGGGCTTCGGGTCGCGGGTTTTTCGGGCTCCGCGAGCAACGCCGCAAGGTCCAATGTCATTTTTCTGAAGAAGTAGTCTTGGTCTTCGAGGATCCATGCGGAATTCCAGGAGGTCCAGTCCGGGCCAGAGCCTGCCGGAGTCCACTGCCGGTAAAGGGAAGGAGCGTGGGAATTCGAGTCCACTCGCAAGAAGAGACGAATACCCTCGTTCGGGGACTCGGGGCTGCCTCTGGGATAAACGAGCAGCCTCTCCCAAAGGCGGACCTGCTTTAAGAATTCCACGAACGCGCGGACCATTTCCTGGTCCCAGTGGCTGCTCTGCTGGTCCAGGTCACACTCAAGGACGATCGTTTGCTTGAGGGGCGCTGCGCTTTTGAGTCTTTGGAACGCCTCTTCCACCTTTTTCCGCTCCTCCCGGGGGATCCACAGGATGTCCCGCAGAGAGGAGGCGTCCCGGTAGATCTCATACAAAAGGTATTTCTCGACCCGATCGGCTGCCACCCGGTAAGAGCGAACCGTCCTGCCCCGGGCGACCACCTGGGCCTCCACAAGAGCGTAAGGATTTCCGCACAGGTCCAAGGTGGATTCCCTGAGCTTGAGGGTCAGGTCCGGAGAAAACGAATACACCTTGGCCGGGTCCAAGGGCAGAAAAAGTCCTCTTCGAACAAGCTCCTCGTACCATTTCTTCTCAATGTGCCTTCTCTCCCTCTCGTCCGTGTTGAGCGAGACCACCTGGATCCGGAAAGGCAGAGCCCGGCTGGTAACGACTTCGAAGAAATCGGCCGGGGGCGCCCGATACAGGTGGATCCCGAGTTCGGCGGAGCGGAGATCTTCGGCCCTCTGTCGAGCCTCCGGGGCAAATCGGCCCAGGGGGAAACGGGCGAGGAAATTCATATAAGCTTCGAAGGTGTTTTCCTGTCGCGCCTTTTGGAAAGAAAGCTCTTCGAGGCGCTTTTTGGCCAAGGAAGCGTAAGAGCTTTTCTCCGGATGTTCCTGCAGGAAGCGGCTATAGGCTTCCACAGTGTCCTGCTCAGTGGCTGCGCGGAAGTCCCTGCGGGTGGCGCAAGAGGCGCAGAGGCAAAGAAAAACCGCCAAGGCAAAGGCTGAAACCCTTGCGGGCCCTCGTGAGGGGTTGATCACGGTTTCTCCCAGCAGGGGCGGACGGGTGTGCGCGCGCATTTCAGGCATCGAATTCGGCTCGACCGATTTTCAGGGTACGGACCGGACAACGAGGTTGTCAATCTCGGTTTCTTCTTTTGCGGTCGCCATAAGCCTTGGCGTTCGCGAGACGTTGGAGGAAAACCTGTTCGAGCGTTTCGTAGTGGTCGTGGAGCCCGTGCCTGGGGACCGCGGTCATTCAAGGTATACGGGGCTGGACCAGGCCAAGGGTGTTGGTGCACTTCCCTCCCTCCCCGGGTCCCGGCATGGAGTATGGCCCATTCAACTCCAGGCCGTCTTCGGGCGTTTCCCGGCCGGACTGCGACTTTTACAGAAGTTTTACATAAAGGTTGTGCCGGAAGAAAAATATTCTGTTAATCTTTGGGAGAATGAAAAGATAGCAAGAAACGCCCGCGTGGTATGGGTGTTTTCCTCGGCTCTCACCTGTCAAGGGTTGGCCGAGAAGACTTTTGCTCTGGAGGCTTCTGACGTCATGAGAAAAAAGATCCGCCTTGGCCTGGTCGAACTTTATGCCACCCAGGATGGCGGCCTCTGGTCGCCCCGGATGAAAGATCTCTATTCCATTGTGCGCCTGCCGTCGCGGGCCGTTGATCTCCTTGCGGCCATAGCGGACCGCACGGGCCTGGCGGAGGTGACGACCTTCAATCCTCTTTACGACTCCAGGGGCGGCCGGTTCCGGCGCGAGGATCTGGAGAGACTGGCCGCCCTGGATGTGGTCGGGATTTCCGCCATCACCCGCACGCAGCCTCCTTCCTACGAGCTGGCCCGCCTCCTCAAGGAGCGGAATCCGTCGATCCGGATCCTGTTCGGTGGCCCCCACGTGACCGCTCTGCCCGACGAGGCGTTGGAACACGGCGACGTCGTGGTCCGGCACGAAGGGGACGCGACGATCGCGGAGCTGCTGGAAAGGCTGGCCGAACATGCCGAGGATCCGGTTCTGGGCGACGTCTTGGGCATCAGCTTCCGAGAGAAGGACGGATCGGTCCGCCACAACCCGGACCGGCCTTTTCTCACCAACGAGGAGCTCAACGCGCTCCCTTTCCCGGTTTACTCGAAAGAAGTGGTGAGAGGGATCAGCAATTCGGTGATCGTGTCGTCTCGGGGCTGCCCCTTTGCGTGCGACTTCTGCGCGGTGATCACGCAGTTCGGAAGTCGGTATCGGTTTCTCGACGTCGATCGGTCCGTCGAACTCATCGAGCATACTCTCCGGCAGACCCGCAAGCCGATCTTTTTCGGGGACGACAATTTCTGCGGCAATCCGGTGCGCACAAAGGCGATCCTGGAACGGATCCTCTCGAAAGGGATCCCCATGCCCTCCTGGGGAGCCCAGGTGCGCGTGGAAGCTTCCCAGGACGCCGAGTGTCTGGCCCTCATGAAGCGGGCGGGTTGCACGCGTCTCTACGTCGGCTTTGAATCGATCAACGAGGACACCCTGAAGTTATTCAACAAGCATTCCACGCTCGAAAAGAACGAGCTTGCGATCCGGCGCTTCCACGAAGCGGGTTTTTCCGTGCACGGCATGTTCGTGCTGGGCTCGGACGCGGACACGGTCGAGACGGCCCGGGAGACGGTCCGGTTCGCCAAGGACCTCATGGTGGACACGGCCCAGTTTTTCAGCCTGACGCCGATTCCGGGGACGCCCCTTTCCGCCCGGTACGCCGAACAGGGGAAAATTCTGAGCCGCTCGTGGCACCTGTACGACGCCCACCACGTGACGGTCGTTCCGGAGAAAATCGCCCCGCACGTGCTTCAGCAGGAACTCGCCAGGGCCCACCTCGAGTTCTACTCTTGGAAGGAAGCCGTTCGTCACCTGCTCCTTTCGTCCGACAGGTTCTACAACGCCAAGATCCGGATTCTGGGCAACCTGCTGGCTCGCCGGATCCTGGGCGAGATGCGTCCCTATGAGGAAAGGCTCGGTGTGCTGGACGGCTGGAGTCGGGAGATGGAGGCGCGGTTCCAGCGGCTTCGGAAACAGCTTGCAAGCCGGGTCGAGGAACTCGGCAGCGGGCTCTCCCAAGGCACGGCGGCGGTCAAAGAGTCGGCTGAGGAATTCGTACGGTGGCTCCGGGCCAGTGCCGACACTCTGCCCAAGGAGTTTCTATCGTATTGTCAGAAGCTGGCCTCGGCGAGCGCCGACCAGGTCCGGGGCGTCCTCCCTTGCGTCCAAGGCCTGGGAGCCGCTTACGAAAAAGAGTCCTGAAGGGCCCGATCATCCTGCCAGCAGTCGCACGATCCTCTCCCGATGGTAAACGGGGTCGCCCAACGCCACCTCGTTCGCCTTGGCCCGCTTGAGATACAGGTGGATGTCGTGCTCCCAGGAAAAGCCCGTCCCGCCGAGCACCTGGATCGCGCTGGCGCAAGTGTTCCGGTAAGCCTCAGAGCAGTAGACCTTGGCCACGGAGGAGGACAAGGCGGCCTCCATGGGCTCGCCGTGGTCCTGGGCCCATGCCGCCCAGTAAAGGACGGAACGGGCGCTCTCGACCTCCACAAACATTTGGGCGCAACGGTGCTTGATGGACTGGAAGGACCCAATGGGCTGGTCGAACTGGACCCGGACCTTGGCGTATTCCGTCGCGATTTCCATGGCCTTTTGCGCGCCGCCCACGCATTCGGCCGAGAGGCCGACCGCGGCTTTCTGCAAGACGCGCTCCAGCGTCTCCTGACCGTTCGTGGGGTCTCCGAGCACGTCTGACGGCTGGACCTTGACCCTTTTGAAGTCAACCGCGCAGAGCTTGCGCGTCCCGTCCATGGTCGGCAAGAGACGGGTCGTGAGGCCCGGCGTTTCGGTTTTTAGGACAAACAGGGCGAGCCCGCTTCCCTTCCGGCGCATTCCTCCGGCCCGGGCGACGCATACGAGGATCTGGGCCGTGTGAGCATCGGGGACAAAGAGCTTGGTCCCGCTGAGCGTGTATCCGCCCGCCCCGGGGCGCGCGGGCATTCGCACGTAACCGGGGTCGGCGCCCCCCTCCGGCTCATGGAGGGCCAGGGAGCCGATCAGAGTGCCTGACGCTATAAGCGGAAGGTAGCGGTTTTTTTGTTCTTCCGTGCCTGCCTGAACCAGGGCTTCAGCGGCCAAAAGAACGGTCGAGAAAAAAGGGCCGGGCGCTACGGCTCGCCCCATTTCCTCCAGGACCACGGACAAGTCCAGCAGACCCAGGCCCAGGCCGCCGTACGCTTCCGGGAGGCACATCCCCATCCAGCCCATTTCCGCCATCTTGCTCCAGACCGGGTCGGTGTACCCCCGCGGATCTTCCAGCATCGAGCGGACGTATTCCATGGGCATGAGATTCTCGAAAAACCTTCGGGCCTGGTTGGCCATCTGGATCTGGTCTTCGGAGAGATTCACTTCCATGGCATGGCTCCTCAAGGGACTGTCTGCTTTGCGCCGCCGGCACGGGCGCGGCCGGCAGGGGTTCGGAGGATCGCCTCTACTTCTGCCGCGCGGCCCGGCTCGTGTCTTTGGGCAGGCCCAGGCAGCGCTCGCCGATGATGTTCCGCTGGATCTCGGAGGTGCCCGCTTCGATCGTGTTGCCCTTGGAACGCAAGAAGGCGTACTGCCAGAGGCCTTCCTGAACGGCCCACGGGGATCCCTTCATCACCTGACCGTACAGGCCCTGCATAGCGAGCACGGACTCGCAGATACGCTGGTTGGGCTCGCTCCAGAGGAGCTTTCCGATGGAGCCTTCCGGGCCCGGGATTCCGGTGCCGATCTGCCGGCTGAGGCTCCGCAGGCCGTGGTATTTCAGGACCATGCAGTCGATGTAATTCTGGGCGAGCTGCTGGCGGAAGATCGGATCCTCGATTACGGGACGGCCGGAACGCTTGATCGTCCTGGCGACCTCCAGCATGCGCTGGATGTTCTTTTCGTAGGCGGCGCCCATGATGGAGTCGCCCACGACGCGCTCGAACATGAGGGTCGTGATGGCGATCTGCCAGCCCTGGCCCTCTTCGCCTACCCGCATCTCGACCGGCACGCGGACGTCATCGAAGAACATCTCGTTGAAGTCGGCCTCGCCCGTGATTTGCTTCATGGGCTTGATTTTGATCCCGGGCAGCTTCAAGTCCAGAAGCAGGTAGCTGAGACCCCTGTGCTTGGGACCCTCGGTCGACGTCCGCACGAGCAGAATGCAATAGTCGGAGATGTGGGCGAAGCTCGTCCAGGTCTTCTGGCCGTTGACGATGTAATGATCGTTCTTCCGCACGGCCCGGGTAGAGACGTTCGCCACGTCGGATCCTGCGTTGGGCTCGCTGAACCCCTGACACCAGATGTGGGTTCCGTCCAGGATCTTGGGCAGATAGGTCCGTTTCTGCTCCTCGCTGCCGCAGGTCAGGATCGTGGGCGCGGCCATCCCGTGGGTGATCACCCCCGGAATTTTCAGCTCCATGCAGGTCATGGCGATGGTCTGCGAGACGATGACCTCTTCCATGAGGGTCCGGCCCTGTCCACCGTAGGCCTTCGGGTAGTGCATACCGGCGTAGCCGGCCTCCCAGAGCCTGCGCTGGAAGTTCTTGTAGGCGCGAGCCCATTCTTCGTGGGATTCGTAGTTCCGAAACCGGGTGGGGTCGAATTCTGGTGGAAGGTTCTTGTCGAGCCAGGCTGCGAAGCCCCTGCGGAATTCTTCCTGTTCGGGCGTCAGTCGGAAGTCCATGGTCTGCTCCTTGTGCCTGGGGTCCAGAAAAACGGCGGGGATACTTGAAAGGAAACATAGCCGAGGCGAGAAAGAGAAGTCAAAGGCCCGGCGCGCTCCCTTCTGTGTTCCTCCTTTTGCCCCTGCCACGGCCTTTGGCATAAAATGACTGCCGGCTTGGAAACCCTATTCATTCGGCGAGGCGCGGATCCGTGTCAAGGGGACTGGGTTTTCGTTCCTCTCTGGTTCTTTTCGTTCTCATCAACCTGGCGTGGCTCGGCCTGGTGGCTCTGTGGGTCTATTACTCGGTAAACAATTACCAGACGATTCGCAAGATCTCATTAAACTTCCAATTCGGGCCCGAGGGGGTGGGTCCGCCCTGGATCGTGTGGTTCGGCGCCGGTGTCCTCATGCTGTTTCTGCTCCTGGGAATCATCGTGATTTACACCTTCTACCGGAAGCAGGCGGGCCTGAACCTTCTTCAGCAGAACTTCATTTCCAGCGTGACCCACGAACTGAAATCCCCCCTGGCTTCCCTGCAGCTCTACCTGGAGACCCTCGCCCTGCGGGATCCTTCCCCGGCGGACCGGCAGACCTTTCTCCGGAGGATGCAGGAGGAAACCGAACGGCTGTCCGCTCTGATCCACAACATTTTGCTCGTTTCCCAGCTTCAGAGATCCAGGCTTCCCTACTGCTTCGAGTGGATCCGGCTGGATGAACGGATCCTGCAGCATCTGGAGGAAAAGAAGCGCCGGCACGGATGGAAGGACGACCAACTCGTACTCGATGTCGCCCGCGGCGTTCGGGCCCGCGTGGACTGGGACAACCTACAGGTAGCTCTGGACAATATCGTGGAGAACGCTGTCCGGTATTCGCCGGACGGATTCTGGCTCAAGGTGAAGCTTGTGGTCGAAGGAAAGCGATGCGTTCTCTCCTTCCAGGACAAGGGAGTCGGAATTCCCCGGGACCAACTCGGGAAAATCTTCCGGATGTTCCACCGCGCGGTCGGGGCCAAGGAGCGCGTTCTTCGCGGCACTGGGATCGGGCTTTACATCGCCTCGAGCATTGTCCGGGCCCATGGGGGCAGGATTTTCACCCGAAGCGAAGGGCCGGGCAAGGGAGCCACTTTCGTGGTCCAATTGCCCTTGGCCGGCCCCTCGCCGAGAAGCTGGCGCCGTCCGGACCTGTGGTTCGCCTCGGCGCCTCATCCGAGCCATGAGCGAACCGAGAGCGAGAATCCTCCTTGTGGAGGATGAAAAGAATCTGGCCGACGGGCTGGCCTACAACCTTAGGTGCGAGGGCTACGAAACGGTCATCGCCCCTGACGGCGAGGAGGCGCTGCGCCTGTTCGACGGGGACCGCTGGGACCTGGTCATCCTGGACCTCATGCTGCCCCGGATGGACGGGCTGGAAGTGGCCCGAAGGATTCGGCGCAAAGACCTCCAGATCCCCATTTTGATCCTGACGGCCCGGGGCCGCGAAGAGGATCGCGTCGCCGGCCTCGCCAGCGGGGCGGACGACTACCTGACGAAGCCTTTCCATTTGAGGGAACTCCTGCTGAGGGTCGAGGGTATGCTGCGCCGGAGGAGCTGGTACCGGGCTGTGCCGGCCGGCCAAATCTTCTCCTTCGGCAGCGGCTGCTGGGTGGATTTTTCCCTCCGCAGAGCGGTCGGGCCACAGGGCGAGCGCGAACTCACCGAGAAGGAGTTCGGCATCTTGAAACTTCTGATCGAGCGCGAGGGAGAGGTGGTCACCCGGGAGGAGCTGCTCGAAACGGTTTGGGGTTACAACCCGGAGACGGAAACACGCACCGTGGACAACTTCATCCGCCGGCTGCGGACCTATTTCGAGCCCGAACCTTCCCGGCCCCGCCACATCCTTTCGGTTCGGGGCCGAGGGTATCGGTTCAGGCGCTGAAGCCTTTCTACTTCTTGAGTTTCTCGAAGGCCGCCCGGTAGACGTCCAAATCCTTCTGCGAAAACAGGACGAAGCGGACTTCCTCGATTTCGGGGTGCCCTTCCAGATACTCGGCCACGGTCTTCAGGGCGATCCGGGCCGCCTCTTCGATCGGGTAGCCGTACACGCCGCAGCTTATGGCCGGGAACGCGAGGCTTCGGATCTTGTTCTTCGAGGCGAGTTCGAGGCTCTTGCGGTAACAGCTCGCCAGTTTCTGCGCCTCGCCCGCGGTGCCGCCCCGGTAGACCGGCCCCACGGTGTGGATCACGTGCCGAGCGGGAAGCCGGTACCCCTTGGTGATCTTGGCGTCTCCGGTCTCGCATCCGCCCAGAGTCCGGCACTCTTCGAGCAGTTCCGGCCCTGCGGCGCGGTGGATCGCTCCGTCGACGCCGCCTCCGCCGAGCAGGCTCTGGTTGGCCGCGTTGACGATGGCATCGACTTTTTCCTTCGTGATGTCCCCTTGGACGAGTTTCATTCTTTCCCATGCCGACATGACGGGTCCTCCTGTGGGCCGTTCCCCCCAAGGATCTCGATCCTTTCCAGATCGGCCTCGACGCAGACCCGAACGCCGTCCGGAATGCGTTCGATCGCGATCTGATCGAGGCAGGGGATCTCGGCGATGATCGCTCCCACCGCCACGATGGTCTCGCACTCCCGGTTGACCAGGGCGGCGGGAGCCGTTCCGTTTTTCTTCATCCGGTACAGGGTGTAACTTCCAACGGTGGAGCCTTTGCCGCCCGGGAAGACGAGCACGCGGCCGGCCACCGATCTTCCCTGAAGGGGATGGCCCTGTTCCTCCACGACGCCGGTGTCGGGATTGACGCCGCCGTAAAAGGAGACGGGTTCCCTCGAGACAAGCGTTTCACCCTGCGCCGATCCTCCGAAGATCTTCCTTCCGGAAAGCACCATGCCGTCATTCTCCCACGGCGATCTCCACAAGCCGCTCCAAAGGCGCGAACACGGTCCGGAACCGGTTCTTGCTCTTGGCATAAAAGACGGCCTTGGCCGAGTTCGTGGCCATGCAGCGGAACCTGCCGCGGATCGGGGCCACCACAAAGCAGGTGTCGGCGAGAACCTTGGCCCCGCTTCGTTCGATTTCTTGGACCACCCCTTGGGCTGCTGCGGCTTCTTTCACGGGTCTGGCTGTTGCGATCCAGGTTTCCCGGGTGACGCGCCGCCCTTCGAGAAGGGCTGCCAAGAGTCTCAGCTCCTTGAGGGAGCAGTGGGGGCATCCGATGGCCACCAGGTCCGGGTCGGCGCCGTCATGCATCGACCGGTGGGCTTCCTCGATGTCGCCAGCCGTCAAGCGGATCCTCTCGGACGGCTCGGGAACGTCCTCCGGCGTCACGCCGGGCACGTGGAACAAGGCCGTGCCTCCGTAAGTGGCGACCGACGCGCACAGGCTTTTCCATTCGTCCTGGGATGCCTCCGAAAGACCCAACAGGAGCGGGATCCGGCTTCCGATTCTCTTGCCCAGGACGAAGCCGAGGGCCCCGAAATCCGTAGGACCTTTCAGGGACGCCCGAACCTCAACGGTCACGGCCGGTCTTCGGGCTTCGTCCAGGTGCAAGCCGTATTCGGGCGTCCGGCCTGTGAGGGCCGAGGCCAGGGCGCTCGGGCCTCCTTCCCGGTTCGTCCTTGCGCCCAGGATCGAATTGGCGTAGCAGACGGCCGAGCTTTCGGCCCACGCCACGTGCTCGCCCGCCGCGGGAAGGTTTCCCGTCAGGTACGGCGTGCAGGTGCAAGTGGGCTCGATCCCCATCCGTTGGAAGGCGTCAATGACCCTGAGCTGCCGCGCAGCGAAGGCTTCGTCGATCCCCATGCGGGGCCAGTCCGTAAGATCCATGCCCGCCGGGTTCAGGGTCGCCTTGACCGCGGCGCGGCCGTCGGCGGACATTTCCTCGAGGAACTCGAGGCCCGCGTCGCCCAGGTTTTCGTAACTCACGCCCGAGACCTGCACGCTCGACACCTCGATCAGGCGCCGGGCGCCGTAAATGCGTCCCAGGGCGATGAGGACCTCCATGGCCTTCTTGGCCGCCCGGCCCCGGCTTCCCGAAAGCATGTCTTTGTCCCGTTCGGAAAGATCCACGTCCCCGGTCCTTTCGCCCTCTTCGAAAAAGGGTTTCTTGAAACAAGGCTAGTGAAAAGAGGCGCCAGGCTCAAGGGCCGGCCGACTCGCTGGCCCTTCCGGACAGGATCCGGGGGCCGGCGGGGGCGACGGTCCGGAAGAAGGACTTACCGGGGCGGTCTCTCGGCGAGCTTGCCCATCATGGCCGAAAGATCGAGTTCTCCCTCCCGGGTCTGTCCGCCCATTCGCAGGAACGCCTGCATGCGGCGCTTGGCTTCTGCCGTGGCGAGCGACCGGCCGAACAGGGCCGTCTCTTCGAACAACCCTTCGACGATCGGCAGTTCAGAGGCGTTCTGAACGGACTTCTTGGCCAAGGCGATCGCCTCCGAGGGAAAAGATGCGATCCGGCGAGCGAGCTGCTCCACGAACGGCCCGAGTTCATCGGGCGGCAGGGCTCGATTGATGTATCCGTACCGTTCCGCCACTTCGGCCGTGAAGTCGCCGCAGCCCAGCACGACCTCGAGAGCTCTGGCCTGGCCCAACAGCCGGGGCAGGCGTTGGGTGCCGCCTCCGCCCGGGATGATTCCGAGCGCCACTTCCGGCTGGGCAAGGACGGCTTTGCCGATCGCGCCGAACCGCATGTCGAGCCCCAGCACGAACTCGCTTCCGCCTCCGCGGGCGCGGCCCTCGATTTTGGCGATGCTCACCTTGGGCATCCGCCGAAACGATTCCGTGATTTTGTTGAGCTCGTGCAGGTCGGTCAGGAACATGGTTAGAGGCTGTTCGGCCAGCAGGGCCAAGACCGACACATCGTAGTGGGCGATGAAGAAGTCGGCATTGGCGCTTTGGAACACGATGACCTTGGCGTTGGGGTCGGCTCCGACCTCTGCCGCGAATCGAGCCAGTTCGGCCGAAAGTTCGACAGTGAGCAGGTTGATCGGCGGGTTGTCGATCGTGACCCAGGCCACACCCCCATCGAGCCGGATTCTGAGCAGCCGATAGCCTTCGTAAGCCATTGGAAGACTCCTTGCGGGTTTTTCATTTTCAGGGCCCATTCGGCTTCGGCCCATCGAACAAACACATCGGGCCTCTACCAGAGGGCCAGGCCCACACTGACCAAAATCGTGCAAACGGCGCAGAGGACGAATGCGTCCGGCGTGTAAGCTCTGGCAAACGCGGCGAGTCCTGAGCTGATTCGGTCGAGCACCTTCGCACCCTGCCCGGGAGCAATCCCGCCGAAGCGAGACGCGGGGAAGACAAAGGGAGTGCGGATCGCAGGAATTTGCCTGCACTATAGGGAAGGCGGGAGGACATCGTCAAGGAACGGAGGATCGCCGCCCGGGAAGAGGGTCTCCAGACATTTCCGGCCCCGGGGGAATAGGCCGGAAGGATTCGCTCACACCCCTCACATCCTTCGCCCTGATCTCTTGCGCCAATCCGTGGTGAAGCAAGCCCGGGGGAGACCTAAAGTGGGCTGGATGGCGCGCGGAGCCTGTAGATTGAAAGGGGAGATCTCCGAAGGGCTGGGCCGCAAGAGATGAGGCAGGCGCCTTTGCTTGACGAGCAGGGCCCGTCGGCTTCAAAATTTCTCAAGAACTCGGACGGGCTTCTCGGGTTTGGATCCCCATCCCGCCGTTTGCGGCGGCTCGAGGCGAACTCATCCGCTTCGCATCGCTTCGCGGGAGCGAATCCCATGCAGTTTTTCGTCGGCGTGGATCTTTCCGGGCCGAGCAATCCCTCGGAAACCGGCGTCGCCTGGTTCAGGGAGGACGGCGCAAGGCTTGTTTACGCAGGCTCCCAAGTCGGAGCGGACGATCCGTGCCTCGTGGGTCTGATCGCTTCCCTCTCGGCTCGGTCCGAAGTGATCGTCGGCCTCGATGGGCCCCTCAGCTACAATCCGCAAGGGGGCGACCGTGAGCGGGATCGTGAACTCCGGACGAGGGCCGTCCGCGCGGGGCTGCCGCCAGGCTCTGTTATGGCGCCGACCCTGACGAAAATGGCCTATCTGACCCTCCGCGGGATGGGCGTGGCCCGGTGTCTGGAGAAATTGGCACCCAAGCCGCCTCGTATCGTGGAGGTTCATCCGGCAGCGGCGCTTGCTCTCCGAGGCGCCGATGTTCGTTCCGTGCGGCGTCTGAAGAAGGACGCTCTCGCCCGGCTCAAGATCCTCCAGTTCCTTGAAGAGCAGAGGTTGGAACGGGCCTCCGCCGTGGGAACGACGAGCGATCACCTGATCGCCGCCTGTGCCGCTGTTCTTGCGGCTTGGCGATGGGCATGGGGGGACGCGGTCTGGATCGCAAAAGCCGAACCTCCCTACCACCCTTACGATTTCGCCTGCTGACGAGGGGGCTAGGGCGGCCGGCTCATGAGCGTTCGACGTACGCGTCGAGGTCGCACCGGGGGAAGAGGGCTTTCTCGAAGCGGCGGGACTCCTCGCCCAGAGGCTTGGTGCAGTCGAAGCCGCACTTGGCCGTGCGGCTCGTGGCCGGGTCTGCGCTCGGGTCCAGGCTGCTTCCCTTTTCCGCCGCCTTGAGCACGAGATCTTTGTCTGCCTGGAAGCGGGTGGCCAAGGCCCACTCGACCTCGAGAGGATCGTACGGGTTCACGTCCGGATCCACGACGAACACGTGTTTCAAGCTCCGGTGGCCCCGGAACGCGGCCTCGATCGCCCGACGGCCGTCGTCGGGCCGCTTTTTTTCGATCTGCACGACCGCGTGGAGCCAACTGCATCCGCCCGGCTGGATGTGTACGTCCAGGCACCGCACGCCGGCAGCCTCGACCTCCCGGTAGATGGTCGGCTCCCTCGGCATGCCCATGAGCGTCTTGTGTTCCCCCCGGCCCGGAAGCAGGGCATGCCAGATGGCGTCTTTGCGGTGCGTGATCCGCGTCACCTGAAAGACCGGCTCCGTGCGGACGAAGTCGTAGGTCCCGGTCAGATCCACGAAAGGGCCTTCAGGCGCCCGTTTGTCCATGTGCACGATTCCTTCGAGCACGAACTCGCTCTCGGCCGGAATCCAGCCGTCGAAGGTGAGAGCCCGCGTGACCGCAAGGGGCTCGAGGGTGTTGGCGATTTCAAGCTCGTCCAGCCCGGGCCGAACAGAGGTGGCCGCGGCCAGGAGCACGTTGGGGCCGTTGCCGACGCATGCGGCGACGGGCAGTGCGCCGTCCCGCCGCAGAAGGGTGTCGAAGTCCCGGCCCGCCACCACGCGGATGCTGAACCGGTCCCGGCCGATCTGCATGGCCCGGTGGAAATCCATGTTGGGCGTTCCATCCCGGCTTCGGGTGCAGAAGACGCCGCTCGTGACGTAACGGCCGCCGTCCCGGTCGCAGTGGAACAAGATGGGCAGGCGATCCAGGTCGACGTCTTCCTCCACAACCTCCTGGCAGGGAGCGTGCTCCACGACGCGAGGCTTGGAAGGATTGGCGATGGCATGGGCCATCTTGCGAAGCAGATCGGACCGGTCGATGCCGAAAGCGGCCGCGACCGCCTCCTTGCCCGCGAAAAGGTTGCCGGCGACCCGGAACTTGCTTTCCAGGATCCGCTCGAAGAGAACCGGGCGTTCTGCCGCCTCGCTTAGCACGGCCGCCGCCTCCAGGTGCCGCGAGACCGGCCTGGATATCGTCAGAATCTTGCCTCGGCTTTGAAGGGATTCGATGAGACTTCTGAAGCTCATGGAAAGACCGTTTGGGCCGCAGCCGGCTGTCACGAGGAGCGGAGTCGCTCGAACAGCGCAACCGAGAACCCTCGACCTAGAGAGGCTTTCTTATGGGCCGTCTCCCATTTCCCGTAGCACTCTGCTCGCGATCCGGGCGCTTTCGCGCCATCTGGGCTTGTAGGTCTTGCGGATTTCGCGGTCATAGTCCTCGAGGGAGATCTTCGCCAGGACCCCGCGGCCCTTCTCGTAATTGGCCTGGATGCTTCGGTTGATGGATCTGCCGGTGCCCCGGAAGATGCGGAACGGAATCCCAACCAGGGTGCGGAAGCCCAAGGGAAGCCCCTCGGGCTGCATGACTTCACCTGCCGGGCGGATCCAGGTTTGGGCCGGATCTTCTCCGAATCGCGGGATGGGAATTCCCGCAGCCGCCATATGATAGAAGTCTCCCGACACGTCGCTCACGACCCACTTGCCGTCGATTTTGACCTCGGCGCTTCCGTGGAGAATGAAAAAACCAAGGGTGTCGTACCACTTCTGCAGCAGGGGATCCACTGTGAGGTAGACGTCGTAAAGGGCTTGGACGCCTTGGGGGCTATAGAGTCTGTAACGTGCCGGGATTCCGCCGGCCCTGCAAAGGGCGATGAACAGCGACATCTTGTCGATGCACGTGCCGTGTCCGGCGCGCAGGCATTCCAGGGCGCTCTTTGGTGGGGAGAAATCCACGCGGATGGAGGCGTTCACGAACCGGAAAACGCTTTCGGCATAAGCCCAGGGTGGCTTTTGAAAGGAGCCCAGTTCGTGGGCCATGGCGATGATGTCGGGCTCACGGGGGTTACAGAGGTGGGTGGGTCTGAGATATCTTTCGTCTGAGTGGCAGAAGGCCATGCCCTCACGGTAAGAGGGAATGCGGTAGGGAAGCTCGGCGGGCCTGAGGTTCTCGGGCCCGTCCGGGCAGGCGCGGTTTGCGTTGGCCACCAATCGGGGGTGCCGGGCCATGAGAGCCAGCAGCGAGGGAAGGGCCCGCCCCAGGGTCCGGAGCCAAGGCCCGTTGAGGAAATACCCCTTTTCGATCCACTGTCTTGGTCCTGACACCTTACGTCACTCCGTTTTCTTCTCCGCCTTTTCGAACTCCTTGGCCATGAGGCCCCGCATGAGATTCGCGCACCCTCTGGGCTCGGCGCCGGCCATGCGGGTCACCTCGGGGTCGAGAACAGGGCCTGTCCTGGAACAGGCAGGACAGGTTTCGAAGAGCCGGACGCGGTCTCCGGTGAGGATGAAACCGGGATAGCTGTTGGCCGCCGGATCGAGAAAGGCGAACCGCCCCCACTGGCCGTATCCGAGATTGCCCTGCTCGTCGTCCAGCACGAAGGGGTGGATCCAGGGCGTGAGATGCTTGTATCCGGCGCTGCACGAGATGGCCAGGCCGTTCATCTCGGACATGCCGTACAGGTCGAGCGTGCGTTCGGGCGGTATCCCCAGGGTCTCGTGGACCGCGGCTGCGAACTCGGCGGCCGAGACCTTGCGGTTTTCGAAGATTTTCCACCCGCCGCCCGTGAACAGGACGGTCCCGGAATCCCCGAGCCGGAACTTGAGGCCCCGCTGTTTCATCTTGAGGATGATCCCGTAGACCTGAAACGGGAGGGCGATGAAGATCGCCTGCTGCTTCTTGCGGTCGAGGTCCTCGAGTACTTCGAGAAGCCTGTCTTCCCCCCGCGCCATGGCTCTGCGCAATGCCACGAGCAGGATCCGATCCCGGAACCCCCTAGGCCTGCCCGTGGAAAGAAGGCGGGTGACCTCCATACTGACTTCTCGATCTGTGAGGAAGTGGCATTTCTCTTTGCCCAGGATCGTGGCCGCTTCTCCCAGCCACCTGCCGGCAGTCAAGTACGTCCGGGGAGAGCCGGGGTACACGAAATGCGGATCCTCGCCGATATCCGGCGCGGCCTCCACGAGGGCCCGGATCCCCGAATAGTAGAACCGCTGGTAGGTGATGCGATCCCGGAACATGATGCTGTAATGGCCTGTTGTGCCCGAAGAATGATTCACGAGGCCGTTCAGGCGCGCTTCAGCCCATCGCAAGAATCCTTGTAAGGATTTGCCGGCATAATCATAATCGCCCAGCTCTGCGGTCGAGATTCGGGTAAGCCACTCAAAGATCTCGCGGGGCTTCTCGGTCGGGTACTCCTTGAAGAACGTATCCGGGATCATGGGAACCCGTTCAAGGTCCCGAGGTTCCCTCACTTCGTCCGGATGGAAATTGTACTCCCGGCACAGATGGCGATAGAAGCGGCTTTTTTCATAATGATGCGCGAGGGATTCCTTCACCGCACGAAATCTCTGTGCCTCGATCTCCTCGAGGGGCCTGTGAAAATAATCCGGCCACCCGTAGATGATTTCGTCGATGGCTCGCCAGTCGCCGCGGGGTCTGCCGAACAGTTCCTGGGCACGCTGCAGAAGGGGCAAAGAGCCTGGGTTTGCCATGGGGACGTTCAATGGGCCTTCTTTTCTTTGGAGTCCATGCCCGGTCGAAACGCAAGCCGGGCCGGGATCAACTTGGTGCTTATAGCCTCTGAGGGGCGCTGCTGTCAAAGCTTTTTTCGGCTTTTGGGGCCTTCTCGTTCTCGAGCACGCGACTTGCCTGGATCAGCGGAGGCAGCACAAGAAGGATCGACAAGGTCACGAGGCTGATCGCAAGGGCATTGACCAGGCCGAAATTCCTTAGGGCCTGGCTCGAGGAAAAGACCAGCATAAGGAATCCGGCCGCTGTAGTCGCATTGGCCGTAAGAACCGCTCTGCCCACGTGGCCGAGGGTGTAAGCCACGGCCTTCTCTGCCGGTGCGCCCTCGTGCCTCATCTTGGCCTCGAAGTAAAGGACGTGGATGCAGCCGTCAATCCCCAGACCCATGATGAGGGCTCCGAACAGGACCGTTCCAAAATCCAGGGGGATGCCGGCCCAGCCCATGATGCCGATCATGATCACGAGGGGAATGAGAACCGGGATCACCAGGACAACGCCTTTTTTGAAGGAGCGCTGGAGAAGCGAGACGATCGCGAGCACCGCGCTTACGGCCAAAAGCAGGCTCTGGACCTGGCTTCGGATGAGCAGCTCCTCAAAGGTCTCGAAGATTGTTGGAGCGCCGGTCTGTTGAAGGCGGAAGGGGATCCTCTGGAGCACGGCCTTTTCGATTTCGGGGGACTCGGGTAAAGCCGACCGGGAAAGGGCTGGCCGATCTCCAAGGAGACTCCACAAAACGCCTAGGGCCCGTTTTTCGAAAAGAGGATTTTCAGCCGCCCTTCCTGGAAGGAACTGACGCACCGAGTCGGCCAGCAGCTTGGCGCGCGCCATCCGGAGTTGCTCCTGACAGAAGGCGAAGGCGCCTTCGCAGGCGAGGGCCGCATCTTCCCGGGGAAGGGCCTGCTCTTGGGCTAGCATTCCCTCGACCTCAGGAAGCCACGCTCCACTGGGATCCTGGCTGAACCGCTTCTGGAAGGCCGCCACAAGCTCAGCGATCGCCCGCTCGCTTATTTCCGCTGGCGTATCCTCTTTGAGGTATCGTGCGAGGTTTTTCCAAAGGGCCGCATCTGGAGGCGCGGAAGCAGCGTCGGGCCATGAAGCCTCGAGGGCTTTCAGGAGGGATCCAGGCTCGCACGGGTCACTCCGGTCATAGCCGGTCGCCAGCCAGGCCAGTTCCTCGGCTGCCGCACGGAGGCGTAGAGAGGCCACGATCTTTCGGGCCTCAGCGGGCAGCCGGGCCACGTCAACAACCAGCATCTCGTCCCGGGACCCGTGGGGAAGGACGGCTGAGATGAAACGGGCCAGGCCCGTCATGGTCGCGGTGTCAGAGTCCCGGATGACCGCGTTGACAAGCCCTTTTTGCCTGCGCTCGTTGACGAGCGTCTTGAGGAAAGGCTGCCCTTCGAGAAGGAGCCAGAGCTCCGCTACGCTGGCCCGGCTCTCGGGAATGGCATAGACGCCCGTGACGAGCCGGTTCGCCTCGGCAAGCAGGGAGGCGATGGAGGTGAAGCCAGAAAGCTGGGGGTTTGATCTGAGGAAATGTTCCATGCGGAGCTGATGCTGCAGGAGCGATGGCTCCTCCAAGTCACCTTCGAAACAGAGGGCGAGGGGGTACACGCCTCCGAATTCCTCCTTGAAGATCTCGTGGCCCTTTCGGGCCGTGCTGCCCTCGGGCAGGAATGTGACGTAGTCGACATTCGTGTGGATCCGCCGGATTCCGGCGGCCGCGAAAGCCAGAAGAATCAAAACCGTCACGAGAACCATGCCCGGCCGGCGCAGAGAGATTCGGGTGATGTTGTACAGGATCCAACTGGGAGGAGGCGTACTGGAACTGGACCGATCGGGCATCGTTCGATGTGTGAATTTTTGGACAGCGTCCAGAGAACACAACAGGGACGTTAGAGTGAGAATGCATGCGACGAGCAACCCAAAGGCAAGCTCAAACCCGAAATTCCGAAGAAGCAGGATTTTGGTAGTGCCGAAGGTCAGGAGGCCAGAAACGGTGGTGAGGGTGGACATGACAATGGGCAGTCCGATCTGGGTTCCTGCGGATACGACACTGGGGTTTCTCTGCCAGTGGTTTACGGCGTGCACGGCGTAATCGCTTCCGAGGGCGAACAGGAGCACCAACACGGCGGGCGTCAGAAGGTTCATGGGCACGGCAAGCGCCGCCTGGGTTCCCAGGGTCCAGACAATGCTCAGGAGGCAGACGCTCAGGGGCAGAACGACGCCCGCCAGGCTGCGCAGCCCGAAGGCCAAAATCGCGGCCATTGCCACCACCATGAAGGGAAGCAGCACCCTTAGGTCCCTCTCCATGCACCCGTCCATGGCGTGCGCAAGGGCCGGATAGCCACCCACAAAGTGGGGAAGGTTTCGGGCTTCTTCTGAGAGAAGGCGTTCCACCTGGCCCGCCACGCGCACTTCGTCATAGCGGCCGTCCACGTTCAAGAGAATGGTCGCGTACCGGCCGTCCCTGGAAACCAGGGTGCCGGCGAGCCGTTCATTCGACAGGGCCAACGACCGGATCTGCTCGGTCTCTTCCGGGCCCTCCGGAAAATCCTGAAGAAAGGTTTCTACGAAAATGCTTTTCTCAGAAGCGCGGATATCGACGAAATTCGTGAGGCTCAGGACGAAGAAAAGTTCCGGAAGTTCTTCGAGTCGCTCCGTGAGACGGCGGATTTCTCGCAGGCTTGCCTCGTCGAAAACGCCGCGCTGGCCGAAATCCAGGCAGACGAAAACAAGGGAATTGGCCGCAAACTCCTGGTTCGTTTCTCGCAGCAATTCGGCCACAGGCTCTCTGGCGGGCAGCCAGGTCTCGTACTTGTTGTTGGTTGTGAGACGGGTGGCCAAAAGGGCGGTGCACAGCGTCACGCCGGCCGTGGCGAGGAGCACGGCCTTCTGCCGGGCGAGAAGGAACCTTAAAACGCTAGAAGCGGTTGCACGGATGTCCATCGTGAATCTCAGTTCTAAAGACAATAGGGAACCCCGAGCGGTCTGTCAATCAAGGCTGATGGACGCTGCCGGCGCAACAGCAGGGACGGGGCCGCCTCTTGGCTTTCGGACGGTCGACCAACGGGTTTCGGTCCTGTGGTTTCTTGACACCCTGAGGGGGCTCCGGTACAAGGACTGGACCGGGAGGTGGGACAGGGGCATGGATGAAATTCAGAAGCTTTTCTACTGCGCCCTTGCGTTTCTGGCCTTTCAACTTGTGGTCGCCTTCGCTTGCTGGCGGCTTGCGCGGAAGAAAGGCCGTGACACGGTCGGATGGTTTCTGGCCGGGCTTTTCTTCAGCGTTGGAGCGCTTCTATGGCTCTGGCTCCTTCCCGGCGTCGAGGCGGCCGGGCAGACCAAGGCGTGCAGCGGCTGCGGCAAAATTGTGGCCTGGCGTGCGGAGATCTGCCCGAATTGTGGATCGCCCCTCGTCACGCCGGAAATCGTTGCGACGATTACGCTCAGGAGACCGCTGCGCTCCTGTTTCCTCGTGGCCTTTCTGATTTTTGTCCTGCTCTTGGTGGTGCTCGGGCTTATCGGCTATTTCGCTGTGCCGGATCAGCCCGGAAAGCCCATCCCTTGATGCGGGCGAAACCCTGCGCGCCCGAACCTCGAGAACGTCCGGAGCGGCGCGCGCTCCTGAGGAAAAGATGCGGACAAGAAGTCGGTTGGAATCTGCCCTTTCCCGGTTGTGTGGCCTCGTCGTTCGCAGGCCCCTTTGGGTCCTGGCCGGGGCTTTGGCCTTGACCGTGGCGAGCTTTCTTTACAGTGGGGAGCACCTGACCTTCTGGACGGAACGGAGCGTCCTGCTTTCCCAGGACACCCTGCCGGCAAGGCTTTACCATGCGTACCGTCAGGAATTTCCGGACGATTACCTGATTCTGGTTCTTTCTTCCCAAGATCTCGACCAGTCCAAGACGTTTGCGTCCCTTCTCGGTCAGAGGCTTGAAGCCGATCCGGTAGCTGTGCGAGAGGTCTTTTACCAGATCCCCCTCGAGCGATTCCGAAGGCAAGCCCTCCTTTTTCTGGACTCGGAGGAGATCGAGACTCTCCGAGCGAGAATCACAAAACACAAGGAGCTTCTCGAACGGCTGGCCGCGTCTCCGGATCTTGTCACCCTTCTGGAGACCATGAACACCCAGATCAGCAAAGCGCTGGTCCGCACGGCGGTCTCCGGGCTCTTCGGCGAGGAGAAGACGGAAGAGGAAAAAGAAAAGCCTGAGAAGAAGCGGGTGGACCCGGAGGATCTCAAGGCCCTCAGCGCGGTGATGGACAGCCTTGCGGAGTGCATTCGGGGCGGCTCCTTTCGTTCTCCCTGGAAGGTCTTTTTCGGTGGCGAGGGCAGCAGCCTGAGCGAGGACGGTTTTCTGGTGGACGAGGATCGGGGGTGGGTCTTTGTTCTGGCCTATCTGCGCGAAGTCGAGGGGAGCTTCAACCGCGAGGGCGCGGCGATCCAACGCATCCGCGGGCACATCCGGGCCGTTTCCGAAAAGGTACCCGGCGTCTCGGTCGGGATCACGGGAACCCCGGCTCTCAACTCGGAGGAGATGTCCGTAAGCCTTCGGGACATGACGAGGGCCTCTGTCCTGTCCCTGGTCCTCGTCACGGCCCTTTTCGTTGTCGGGTTCGGGCATGCCCTCAGGCCTCTCCTGGCCGTGGCGGCCTTGGCGGTGGGCGTCGTCTGGTCTCTGGGATGGCTCAGCCTGACCGTGGGACATCTCACGATCCTGTCCATGGCCTTCGGGAGCATCCTGATCGGGCTGGGGATCGACTTCGGCATTCATTTTGTGGCCCGCTACGAAGCCGAGCTAGAGAGGGGCCGCGCCGTGCCGGAAGCGCTGGAAGAAACGTACCGCAGGGTGGGCAGGCCGGTCCTGAGCAGCGCCTTGACCACCATGGCGGCTTTCCTGGCCATGGCCCTTTCGGAATTCCGGGGACTTCGGGAGTTCGGGTGGATTGCGGGTTGGGGAGTGCTGTTCTGTCTCGTTTCGGCTTTTGTGGTTCTGCCGTCTCTGCTCCTGGTCCAAGAAAGGTTGCGCAAGCAGCGGCCGGCGACCTCGCGGCAGCCGGGTAACGACCGTCCCTCGCTTCTCGATCGGATCCTCGAAAGGCCTTCGCGCCACCCGGTCTGGGTGTTCGTCCTGAGCGGCTTTGCGGCCCTGTTCGCTTTCCTTCCTGTCGGCCCCATCCGGTTCGATTACAACCTTCTCAATCTGCAGGCCCGCGGGACCGAGGCCGTGGACTGGGAATTGCGCCTCGTCGAGGCCCAGGGCAATTCGAGTATTTTCGCGGCCGACATCGTGAACTCCCTGGAGGAGGCGCGCGAAAGGACGAGGCGGTATGAGACCCTGCCCTCGGTGCGGAAAGTGGAGAGCCTGGCCACCTATCTGCCGGAGAACCCCGAAGAAAGAATGGAGCGGGTCCGGAGCCTTGGACCGCTCCTGGAGGGCCTTTCGGTTGCCGGAGCGGATCTGGCCGCTCCGGATCCGGCCCGAGTGGAGCGGTGGGTTTCCAGGATCCGGTTCAAGCTGCGAGAAGAGGAAGAGAAGGAGGCCGAGGAATCGAAGCAAGCCGCGGCGGTGCCGGCGCCGGATACGGTTTCGGGCGCTCGATACCGGACCGAAGAAGTCCTCCGAAGCATGGAAGCGGTCAAGGCCTCAGGCGATTTGTCCTCGAGGCTCGCTTCCTACCAGGAGCGTCTGGCGGCAGACTTGCGCAGAAAGTTGGATATTCTTTCGGCCTCGGCCCTGGACCCGATTCCCGTGACCGTGGAAGGACTCCCCGATCTTCTTCGCAAACGGTTTGTGGGCACGAGCGGCAAATGGCTCCTTCAAATTTACGCGAAAGAAGATGTCTGGCAGCCCGAGCCGCAAAGGCGCTTCGTGGACGAGCTTCGCACGGTGAACCCCGAAGTGACGGGCCCTGCGGTCCTCAACTACGAGTCCACCCGGTCTCTGCTGGAGGCCTATCTCAAGGGGGGCATGTACGCCACGCTCGCGATTGTCGTGATCCTGCTTTTGGACTTTCGGAGTGCCCGTCTGTCCGCCTTGTCCCTGGTTCCTCTGGTGTTGGGATGGCTGTGGACCTTGGGAGGCATGCGGCTTTCCCACCTGAGCTTCAATCCGGCCAATCTGGTGATCATCCCCCTGCTCGTGGGGATCGGCGTGGACAACGGGATTCATATCGTCAGGCATTTCCTGCAGAGCCCCTCGGCCGGGGGCAGAATCGCGGGCTCCAGGCTCGGCAAGGCCATTTTGCTTTCCTCGCTTACCACGATCGCCGGCTTCGGCTCCTTGCTGGTAGGTCATCACCGGGGAATTCGAAGCATCGGCAGTCTCCTCTCCCTTGCGGTCGGAAGCTGCCTGGTCGCATCTCTGGTGTTCCTGCCCAGCTTGCTCAAGGTTCTCGGAGGCCGCCGCGCCATTCCCCGGTGAGGCTCGATCCGGACGATGGGGCTTTTCCCGGCAATCTGTCACGGGTCCGGCTGGGATGCCTCTTGCTTTTCGGGAGCGGCGGTCTCGCCGGAGCCGGCAGGGCCGGGACCGGCCTCCCACCCACCTCCCAGGGCCTTGAAGAGCGCCACGAGGTTCGCCGAGATATTCCTCTCGCTCTGAGCGAGGGCGTCCTCAGAAGCATACAAGGACCTCTGAGCATCGAGCACGTGGAGAAAATCGGTTTCGCCCTGGACGTAAAGCCGGGTCGCCAGGTCCACTCCCCTGCGGTTGGCCGCGACGGCCTCCAGAAGCGCCTGCCGGCGCTGCCGCTCATTGGAATAGGCCACTAGGGCGTTCTCGACTTCCTGGAACGCCGTGAGGATCGTTTTCTGGTATGCGAGCAATGCCTCTTCCTGGACGGCTTTTTGAAGTTCTATGGCCGAGAGCACGCGGCCGGCGTTGAAGATCTGCCAGTCCATGGCCGGCCCAAAGGACCAGACCCGCCGGCTCCACTGAAGCCATTCGTCGAGGGCGGTTCCCCGAAAGCCTGCGGAGCCGGTCAGATTGAACTTCGGGAACAGGTCTGCGGTGGCGACGCCGATTCGGGCCGTCGCGGCGTGGATCTGGGCCTCGGCGCGACGGATGTCGGGTCGGCGCAGCAGAAGCTCCGAAGGAAGAAGCACGGGGATTTCAGGCGGATCACTGGGAATGGGTGCGGGCGTTGACAGTTCCTCCATGAGAGATGCCGGCTCCTCGGCTATGAGAACGCTCAATCTGTAGATCGCCTGCTGGGCCGAGGTTTCGAACATCGGAATCTCGGCCTCTGTGGTGGCCACCTGCGCCTCAGCGTTGGCCACATCGAGGGCACCGACAAAGCCCGCCCAATGGCGCTTGCGGGTCAGCTCGGCGCTGTGCCTTTGGGCGGCCAGGTTCTTTCGTGCGATGGCGGCCTCCTGCTGGAAACGCCGCAGATCCATGTAGTTCAACCCTACTTCGGCCACAAGAGTCACCAGGGTGGCGCGCTCGTCCTCGATGCTGGCTTGGAGATCCGCCTCCGCGGCCTCGACGTTTCTTCGGGTTCCCCCAAACAAGTCCAGCTCCCATGCGGCATCGAGACCCGCCTGAAAAAGCTCCAAGGTTCCGCCTGTGGCGCTCCGTGGAACCGAAGCCTCCTGGGCTCGGCTTCGGGTATAGGCGGCGGTCCCGTCCGCAGTAGGCCAAAGCCCGGCTGCGGCTGCGCCCCGGGCCGCGCGGGCCTGGCGTACTCGGGCTCTGGCTTGCTGGAGATCCAAATTCTTTTGGACGGCCCTTTCCACGAGAGAGGTGAGAGTCGGATCGCCGAAAAGGGTCCACCAATGGACGAGGTCCGGTCTGCGTTCCGAGGCGAAGCTCGCTCTGTCCGAGGCGCCGTACCAGCTCGAGGGTGCGGCAGGCTGGGGAGGCTTGTAGTCGGGCCCGACCGCGCATCCTCCGGCTGCGAGCACCAGGGTCCAGGCCCAAGCGCAGGGGGCCAGAACAAGGCGAATCCATCTTTCCATGTGTCCGAGATCTCCTAAAGCCCTCTCGGCCCCAGGCCCGGCTACTCATAGCGAAGGGCTTCGATCGGATCCAGGCGCGAAGCTTTCCAGGCCGGGTAAAAGCCGAAGACGATGCCTACGGTGGCGGCGACGATGGCCGAAGCCACGATGGCTGGCACCGAAGTCTCGGTGGGCCAGCCCAGGAACAATGTGACCAGAAAAGAGCCGCCGCAGCCAGCCAGGATTCCGATGGCGCCGCCCGCCAGGCACAGGACCACGGCCTCCGTAAGGAACTGCCGCAGGATGTCGCGCCCCCTCGCTCCAACAGCCATGCGCAGACCGATTTCCCGGGTCCGCTCGGTTACGGAAACGAGCATGATATTCATAATCCCCACTCCCCCCACGACCAGGGAGATCAGGGCCACACTTAGAAGCAGCCTCGTCATGAGAGTGGAGGTGGAAGCAAGAGCCTTGGTCACCTCGGTCATGTCGCGGATGTTGAAATCGTCCGGCTCCTCGGGGCGGATTCGATGGCGCTCCCGCAAAAGATCCGTGATCTGACGGATCGCCAGCGGGATTTCCTCCGCGCTCCGGGCGGCGGCGAGAATCTGGTCCACATTCGTGAATCGTGCCGGCAAAGGGGTGTCGGCCGCCTGTGTCGGAGAAGGCGCCGGATAGAGCCTCAGCTGGGTGCCGGGATAAAACGGACTGGCCGAAGTTCCCGAAGATGAGGAGGCTGAAGAAGAGCTGCTCTGGTTGGTGCTGGAGAGGGAAGAACCGATGACCCGATACTTGAGAGTGGTCCATGGTGCCAGGAGGATGTCGTCCTGGTCCATGCCCATCATGTTGGCGCCCTTGGAAGCCAGTACGCCCACAACCCGAAACGACACGTTCTGCACGCGCACTTCCTTGTAAAGGGGCGACTCTCCGCCGAAAAGCTCGCGCACCAGGGTCTGCCCCAGCAGGCACACCTTGCTCGCGTTCCGGACGTCCCGATCCGTGAACGCCGTGCCCTCGGCCAGGGGCATCCAGTCGCGGACGGCCAGGAATTCCGGTGTCGTGCCGTAGATGAACACCGGAACCCAGTTGCGGTTTCCGTACACCACCTGGGTGCGGGCGCGGACCACAGGAGCCGCGCTGCGGACAGCCGGACATTCCCGCAGGATGGCCTCGACATCGCCGGGCGTCAGGGTCACGGCGCTGCCGGCTCCGAAGCTCACGCCGCCGCTGGCCGCACTGCCCGGCAGCACCAGGAGCACGTTGGCGCCCATACTGGAGATCGTCCGCCGGATCGCCGCGGAGGATCCGTTGCCGATTTCCATCATGGCGATCACGGCACCCACCCCGATGATGATACCCAAGGTCGTCAGGACGGCGCGCATGGGGTTGCGGCGCAGGGCCCGCAGAGCGGTTCGAAGGGTTTTGGAGAGTTTCATGCCGAGGCTCCGTCCACGATCATGCCGTCGCGGATCCGGATCACTTTGCCGGCGTGGCGAGCCACCTCCGGGTCGTGGGTGACGAGGATCACAGTGATGCCCTCTTCCCGGTTGAGTGTTTCGAAGATCCGCAGGATTTCTTCGCTCGTCTGCGAGTCCAGGTTGCCCGTCGGTTCATCGGCCAGCAGCAGGGGGGGGCGATTGATCAGGGCCCGCGCGATCGCAACCCGTTGCTGTTGGCCGCCCGAGAGCCGGGAGGGTTCGTAGGAAAAACGGTCTCCCAGCCCGACCCTCTCGAGCCATGCCATTGCCCGCCCTTTGGCTTCCCGGTCGGAAAGAGCTCGGGTCGTGTACGACAGAGGCATCATCACGTTTTCGAGTGCGCTCATGCGGGGCAAGAGATTGAAGTTCTGGAAGACGAAGCCGATCTTGCGATTTCGAAGCAGAGCCCGCTCGTCGGGGGACGCTTTGGAGACTTCTTTCCCGTCCAACCAGTACTGCCCGGATGTCGGACGGTCCAGACACCCCAGGATGTTCATGAGAGTCGTCTTTCCAGAGCCTGAGGCGCCCATGATGGCCACAAGCTCTCCCCGTCCCACGGAAAGGGAGACGCCCTTGAGCACCGGAACTTCCACCTCTCCGACTCGATAGATTTTGTGGATGTCCCGTAATTCGATCAGTCCTGTGGCCATGGCAGTTGGACCGCCGTGAAATCGCTCGGTTCGGGCGAGCCCTTCGCTCACGGACGTGCCGAGGGGGAGCTCCTTGTTCGGAGCTGCGGCGCGAATGGGCTTGCTCCCGGGTTTTTTTCGTCGCGGGTCTCCAGTCCGACAACGACTTCCAGGCCTTCCCGGAGTTCTTGGCCTTGGACCTCCGTGAACGTGCCGTCGCTCAGCCCGAGGGCAACCTCCATGGGCCGCACAAGCTCGCCCTCTGGAACCCAGAGAGTTCCATGTCGCCCCAAGCCGCCGGCTTGGCCAGGAGGCGGGGCCGGCCCTTCCCCCGGCACGGCGCTCGCGGGCTCCGGCCGCTTTGTCGAATCGCGGCTCTGCCGTGCCATCTGACCCGGCGGGGGAAACCAGCGCAGGGCCGCGTTCGGAACGAGCCAGACGTCAGTCCGGCGGCCCAATTCGAATTGAACGTTGGCCGTAAGATACGGAAGGAGCTTCCCGCTGGAATTGTCGGTCGTGACCTCCACGATATAGGCGACCACGTTCTGCGTCATGGTCGCGTTCAGGCGGATCTTGGCGACTTCCCCGCGAAAGATCTCTCCGGGATAGGCATCCACGGCAAAGTTCACCGGCTGCCCCGGATGGATGCTGCCGATGTCCGCCTCGTTGACCGAAACCCAGACCTGCATGCGATGAAGGTCCTTGGCGATCAGAAACAGGCTCGGCGCATTCAGGCTGGAGACCACCGTCTGGCCGATATTCACCCTTCGGTCGATGATGACGCCCTTCACGGGGGACCGGATCGTGCAGTAGCCGAGATTCCGCTTCGCCCGTTCCAGGGTTGCCCGGGCCTGCGCGACGGCGGCTTTTGCCTGGGCGATCGCCGCTTCGCCCACCTTGACATTCGCGCTGGCCGTCTCGTAAGCGGACTGGTAGGCATCGTAGCTGGATTCTGCCAGCGCCTCGGAGGGGCCCAGTTTCTGGGCTCGATTCCAGTCGCGCTCGGCTTGGCGGAGCTTGGCTTTGCTCTGTTCCAGATCCGCCCGGGCTCTTTCCAGGCTGGATTGCGCCTGCTCCAACTGGGCGCTTGCCACCGCCACGTCCGCCGCGTAAAGGGAATCGTCGATTTGGGCCAGGACCGTCCCTTCTTCGACGATCGAGCCGTAATCGATGGTCTTTCCGTTCTTGTCCTTTCCGAAGGCGATGATCTGGCCGGCAACCTGAGCGCCCACATCCACCAGCTCTTCAGGCTCCACAGTTCCCGTTGCACTGATCGTGGCGACGAGATCGCCCCGCTTCACGGCGACTGTGCGGAACAGAGGCCGATTCCGGTCCGCGTGGTGAAGAACCCAGGCGGCCGCCGCTCCGGCGAGAGCCAATCCGGTCAGCAGCGCGAGCGCCTTCTTGACCCGATGTTTCATGGAGGGGACTCCGAAGGATTTCAGGTCGAGCCCGAGTCAAGTCCATTAGACGCCGAAGGTCTCGGATTTTCTCCCGGTTCCGTTCGCGGGAGGGGCGAGTTCCCCGCCGTGGACCTTCCGGCCGGCCCGCGCGGGAGACTGGTTGTTGAGCGGCATGTCAGAGGGTGGACTCCGTCTTGGGCAATTTCAAGATTTCGTATTTGTAAATCCGGAGCAGGCTGAGCAGGAGGCTTGCGATCACGGGTCCGAGGACGAACCCGAACACGCCAAACGCGATCATGCCCCCCAGGACACTCACAAAGGCGATCATGGGGTGGAAGTTGGCCGCTGCTCTCAGGATGACCGGCTTGAGGATGTTGTCGACGGTGCTGACGACGAGGACGCAGTAAATGAGCAAGCCCACCCACTGCCAGGTCGAACCGGCAAGGGCCAGGTAAACCACGGCCGGTATCCACACCACCGTGCCTCCGACGATCGGTATGACCGCGGCCACGATGAGCAGGGAGCCCCAGAGAACGGGCGACGGCAGGCCGAAGACCGCGAAGCCGATCATGGAAAGAACCCCCTGGGCAATGGGAACGAAAACGCCTCCCAGCAGGATGGCCCGGATCGTTTTCGTGAGGTGGGTGAAAATCTCCCTCTCGTCGCGGTCTTCGAGGGGACTGAGTTGCATCAGCTCCTTTCCCAGTTTTCTGCCGTCCCGCAAGAGGAAAAACAGAAAAAGGAAAAAGAAAAGCAAGCTGATCAGGGCAGAGGCCGTGCCGGCGATGAAGCTCTGCACCAGCTTGTTGGCCGCAGAGGCGATCTCGTTTACGGCTCCTTTGAAATAGTCGCTTTCGAAAATCCCTCCCGGGCCGAGCCGCTCCTTGAGGAAGTGGACGACGTCGAACCGTTCAGGCAGAAACCGCTCGGCTGCTTGGTGCGCGTACTCTTGAATGGTGGCCGCGTTGAGTCCCCGGGTGAGATTGGCGGCCTCCAGAGAAAGCAGAGACGAATAGAAGGTGACCGGCACGACAACCAACAGGACCAGAAGAATGAGCGTAACGGCCGCGCCGAGAGTCGGCCTTCCCCCCAGCCGCCGCGTGATCCTCTCGTGGGCAGGGTAGGTGAGGATCGCGGTTGCGCCGGCCAGGATAAAGACTTGAAGGAAAGGCCGGAAGATCTGGTAGGACAGGTACAGAATGAGCGAGATAGCCAGAGCGAGAAACCCGAGAACGACTCTGCGGCCGATCGCGGGGGCTGCCTGGGCCGGCAGACTGGGGGCATGGCGTTCGGCGGAAGGTTCCGTTTCCTGCATCTTCGCTTCCGGGGGAGCCTGTTCTTTTGGTTTTTCTTTTTCCATCATGCCAAAACACTAAGGCACAGAACCCTCTCGGGTCAAGCTACGCAAAGGGGCCGACCGAGCTTGCCTTGACATCGTCGATTTCTACGTCTAGCCTTGTACAAAGTTCTTGAGCGGTCTCCCATGGGAGCAAGGGCAATACGAAGGAGGGCGGAAAATGCAAAGAATCCCCGGGGCAGTGATTGCGGTTTGCGTATCCGTTGTGCTTCTGGCGGCCTCGTTTCCGTCGGCCGGATCGGCCCAGGAGGAGGCCTGCAAGAGTGATGCGGAGAAGCTTTGCCCGGGAATGGAACCCGGACAAGGGCGGATCCTCAACTGCCTGAAAGAAAAGATGGACCAGGTGTCTCCGGAGTGCAAGACATACCTGGCGGGCAAGGCACAGGATGTGAAGGCGAAGAAGGGCGCCTGGGATCAGGCCTGCGGCAAGGATGTCGATCAGTATTGTAAAGGCGTGTCTCCGGGAGGAGGCGCCGTGCTCAACTGCCTGAAAGAACACAAGGCGGATCTATCGAAAGAATGTCAGGCTTTCCTGGCGGACAAAGGCCAGGAGATCAAAGCCAAGAAAGAATCCTGGGATCAGGCTTGCAGCAAAGACGTAAGCGAGTATTGCAAGGGCGTCGAGCCTGGCCAGGGCCGCATACTCAAATGTCTCAAAGAGCACGAAGCGAGCCTCTCTGCGGAATGCAAGGCCTTGATCGCGCGCTGAGAGAGGCGCTCAGTCGGAAGGGCCTTGGAGCTCTTGGCCTGTCACCCGTTCGAGTTCGGCCACGGCCAGGTTGAAGTCCTTGATTGCAAGGTAGTATCGGGCCGCGGCCTCGGTGTAGATCCCGAACGCCTCGAAGACCTCCTTGGCCTCGCCCAGCCCCAAGTGGAAACTGCTCGCCGCGGTGGCAGCCAGGGCTCGACCGTTCTTTCGGGCCTCGGCGGCGTAGGACAGGGCTTTCTGCTTCTGCTCGGCTTCGCGCCAGGCCTTCTCTACTTCTAAGAGCATTCCTGAGGTCGCGTCCCGTTGCTCCTGAAGGAGCTGGGAGACCTCGGCCTGTTTTTCTGCGATCCGGGCCGGAATCCCGAAATCCAGGGCCAGCCGCCATCCGAGAAGGACGCCTCCCTCCAGATAGTTGAACTCCTCCACGGCAAAGGGATTGTCCTGTTCGTCCCGGTTGGGCGCCACGGCGTAACGGAACAGGCCCGTCAGGAACAGATCCGGCAGCCAGGTCTTCTGCTCGGCCCGTAGTTCGGCTTTCTTGGCCTCGATCCCGGCTGCAAGTTGTCGCCATTCCGGTCGCTGGGAAGCCTTCTGCTGATAGGAGCAAAGGTCTTGAAGCTCGACCGGCGCGGGCTTGAGCCTCTTCTCTTTCAGGTCAAAGTCCTCCCCGGGCGGCAGGCAAAGAAGCCGGAGAAGGGCGCTGTGCACCAGGGCCTGCCCCTTTTCGATCTCCAGAAGCTCTCCTCTTGCCCTGGAGAGGCCGTAACGGAGTTTGAGTAGATCCTGCTGGGTCAGGGTCCCTTCCCCTTTTTCCAAAAGTTCTTCGGCTTTTTGGACCGCTTTTTCGAATTGTTCGACCGTGTCGGAAACGAGCCGCCGCAACTCTTCGTTGAGCTGGGCCGTGTAATACAGTTCCTTGACCGATTGGACGAGCTCCTGCTCGAAACGCTCGAACGAGGCCTGTTTGGCCTCAAGGCCCCGGTCCGCGGCCTCGATGTGGGCTTTGAGCTTGCCGAAGGTGTAAAGGGGCTGGTTCACAGTGATCTCGATCCGGGTGAAGGGACCCAAATTGCTCAAAAGTTCGGACCGGTCGTCGGGCGAATAAACCGGGTTGCCCCGGGCTTCCGGAACCAGGCTGGCCACTTGAACATATTCGAGTCTGGGAAGCCTGCCGGCTCGGGCTTGCCGGAGCTGCGCCTCGGCCTGGTCGATGATGTGCCGTTGACTCCAAAGCTTGGGGCTGGACTGGCGGGAAAGCTCTACAATCTCTTCGAGCGTAAGGAGCCGAACGTTCTGCGAGCCCTTTTCCGGCTGTTCGGCCTCTTGCCCCGGAGCTTCCTGAACGCCCGAGGCGACGGCGGGCGCCAGGGAGCAGAGGCCGAGGACTGCGAAGAGCAGCAGTGTGCGGCAGATCCGAAAGCCCAAATGCCCTCTGCGGGGGAGTCGCAGTTTGCGCCTGGTGCCAAGGGAAGGTTTCATCATGCGTTCCCTCCACGAGAGTCGGTTCAAAAGAGCAAGGCGGGTCCATTCTCAGCCAGCCTGCAAGCCGGCACAAAGACGCTAGGGAAAGGCCGGCCCATAGTCAAGGCATCAGGGACGCCGGGTGGCGCGTTCCTGGCCGATTCGCACAAACGCCGCCGATTGATTCTCTTTGCCGGGATTTGATACGCTTTCCTGATCTCCCTTGGGTGATGGCTCCGATCTGAGTCGATATCACGAATCATTGTCTCCCCTTGAATGAAACAAGGCCAGACCTACATGAAAAATCGGCGGATTCGGCTCCTCGTTTCCGTGGCCGTGAATTCTTGCCTCCTCCTGTGGCTTTTGGGCTCTGCCTCCGCTGACTCGCCGGATCCAAAGTCCACGGTCGAAGCTCTTCTCGGCGCTGTGGAGACCCTGTCCAAGGGCGACAAGGACAACCCGGATCCTGCCGTCACCCGACGGATTTCCCAGATCATCGACATCGCGGGCGTCAGTCAGTCGTGCCTTCTTGACACCTGGCAAAAACTCCCCAAGAGCGAGCAGGAGAACTTCCTGAGCCTCTTTCGGCAGGTTTTGGAGGAGGTGGCATACCCGAACTCGGCCAAGTTTTTCAAGAGTACGAAGGTCGAGATCGAACAGGTTAAGGTGGACGGAGACAGGGCCGAGGTTGAAACCGTGGTCACCCACCCGGAAGAAGGCATGGTCGAAGTCGGTTACCGGCTCAAGCTCTTAGACAAACAGTGGCTCCTGGAGGACGTGCTCCTGGACGGTGTCAGCCTGGTCACGGACCTTCGCAGCCAGATGCAGAAGATTCTGCGCGAGCAGTCCTACGAGGAACTCAAGCGGAGGATGCGGGAGAAGCTCGGCTGAGGAGCCCCATTCGCCGATAGAGGTGGAGCAAGTAGGCCAAGTAGAAGAAGGTGCCGAAGGCGCTGAGCCAGGCGTAGATCCAGAGGCCGTTGACAAGGGAAAGGGCCAGAATGAGGTAGATGAAGTCGCGGTTGCTGATCTTGTCCGCCAGTTCGATCTTGCGCCGGAGCCCGTCGCTGGCCGAGGCTGCCTCCTCGACGCGAACCGGAGTGGAAAAGGTGATGATCCCTTCCGAGCCGCCCTTCAGGAACACCCTCCAGAAGACCGCCGAGGCAGTCGCCAGGGTCCCCAGGGCCGCCAGGATGCCCAGGGCCAGGTAGACCGAGCCTTCTCCTCCCCTGTACAGGCCGAATCCAATGCAAAAGAAGACCACGATGTGAACGAGGTTGTCCCCCAGGAAATCCAGGACCGAGCCGATTCGGGACTCCTGGAACTTAAGGCGGGCAATCTCTCCGTCGCATCCGTCTATCACGCTGGAAAGCCACAGAAGCAGCGCTCCTGCCACGTGGTGGAGGCGGTGGGGCCCGAGAAAGAGCCATCCGCTCACAAGACCCATGCAGATCGACACCAGGCTGATTTGATTGGGTGTGACCGCTGTGTTGACGAGTCGTTTCGTGATGGACAGGGAGATCCTCCGCTCGAGGTTCTTGGACAGGTAACTTTCGGTTGGCTTGATGAGGCTCCGGAACAGGCTCTTCTGGGCTTGCCCAAGCTCTTGGGGGCTGCTTCCCCGGATCGGAATGAGCGCCGGCTCGCCGGGCTCGAGGCACTCGGAATCCGGCAGGCTGTTGAGAAACTTGGCGGTGGCCTCCATGGGTTCCTCGGACAGGAGCGCCCCTTTGAGAGAGCTTGCAGCCCCTGCCGGGACCAGGGAGACGGCCGGGAGGGCCTCCGTGTTTTCGGCCCCTGCGGCAGGCGCTTTGCTTTTGACGAGGACCGGCCGCGCGAGGGGCTCGGGCCGGTTCAGAAGGTCCCGGAGAAAAACGCGATCCAGGATGCATTCGGTCGAAAGCACGGCCAGCTCGCCTTGCAGACACTGCTCGAGTTCGCGAAAAGCGGCGGACCCCTTGCTCCTGCCAAGCTCAAGAAAGACGAAGCCGCTGTTCTTCGGATCCTCCCGCACGAGCCGCTCCGCGTCCGGGTCCGGAGCCGCCAGGGCAAGCACGACTCCCCTGCGGATTCCGGCCCACTGGGCGGTGTAGAGGAGCCTCTGGAGGAGACTCAAGCCCCCGAGGCGCACACGGGGTCTGACGCGGGACGGAGCCGAAAGAACCACGATCGCCTTGTCGATCATTCAGGCCTCCCGGGTGCCGGGATCTTGATGCGGCGCCCCCGGCTTCGGGCCGAGGCGTAAGCGAGAAGAGAGATCTCCAGGCACCAGAAAGCTTCTTCCAAAGCCCGGCGCGCCAACGAAGGGTTTTCGAGGGTCTCCAGGAAATCCGCCAGCAGGCCCGCTGTCCAGTCCGGATGATGGGACCCCCCGGAAAGGGGGCTTGAAAACCGCGCTGCGGCGGCTCGTCCCTCGGCGGTCCTCAATTCAATCCGGTCGTCTTCGATCAGGACGAGTCCCTTTTCCCCGTAAATGCGGGCCGAATTGTGGCGCTTTGGAGCGTTCCAAGTGAGGAACAACGATGCGACTCCATGGGAGAAATGAATCTGGAGATGGGCGGTGTGTTCGGTCCGGCTGCCTCCGGGGCGCGGCTCGGTCCAGGCCGACACTTCCTGGGGGCGCTCACCGTGGAAGCTGAGAAGGAGATAGATGCCGTGCCAGCCGTGATCCAGCAGGATCCCTCCGCCTCCTGCCTCGGCTTTTTGCCCTCTCCAGGCTGTCAGGCCCGAGGCCGGCCGGGTGCGGAGCGTGTGGAACTGGCTGTATGTGACTTGGCCGAGCAGGCCCTGGCCGATCCATTGGAGGGCCCGCTCCAGGACAGGGGCGTGCTTCCAGTTGTGGACCGGGTAGACGACCCGGTTCTTTCGGAGCGCGACCTGTCGGACTTTCCGGTACTCCGCGCGGGTGCCGACCAGGGGCTTTTCGCAAAGGACATTCAGATCCCGGCCCAGGGCGGCGAGGATGGCGGCGGCATGGAAGGGCGGCGGCGTGCAGACGTCGACGAAATCAAGGGGTTCTTTCTTGTAAAGCTCCTCCCAGCTTGCGTAGGTCCGCACCCCGGGCAGGAGCGTTTCGGCCAAGGCTCTCCGCTCGGCCCTGGGGTCGCAAACGGCGGTGATCGAAGCCCCCTTCAGGGTCCGCCACCCCGGCAGATGCCCTTTCTCCGCCATATTTCCGAAACCGACGATCGCGCCCCGAAAGGGCCGGGGCCTCTTGATGGCAAAGCCCATGGGATTCACTCAGCTGAAGGACCCAAACGAAGAATGGGAAGCTTGGTCCCATTCCGGAGCGCGGGCAGTCCGCGATCTCAAAATTCTAAAGCAGATGGGTGCCGGTCGAATGAACTCGGTGGAAGACCCGTTCCAGAATCTCGATCCCCTCGGCTGCCTCCTTTCGGGAAAGGGTCAGAGCCGGATTGATCCGGATGGCCGAGGAGGTGATCATGAGGAGGATCTTTTCCTGTAGCGCGATTTGAAAGATTGCCTGGGAAGCCTGGGGCGACAAGGGCTCCCGGGACTTCCGGTCCCGAACCAGTTCGACTCCGATCATAAGGCCCCTTCCCCTCACCTGGCCAATGAAGGGGAAGCGCTCGGCCATCTTCTGGAGTTCGGCGAGGATCCAGGCGCCCTGATCCCTGGAGTTCTCGACCAGCTTTTCTTCGAGCAAAATCTCCAGCGTGGCCCGGGCCGCTTCTGCGGCAAGAGGATTCCCCCCATAGCTGGAGGAGCTGGCGCTGGGCAGGGAGAAAGGCCTGGCCGAGACGATTTCATCCGTGGAGATGAGGGCGCTCACCGGGAAGCCTCCGCCCATCCCCTTGCCCAGGGTCATGATGTCCGGGACGATTCCCTCGTGCTCGACTCCGAACAGTTTTCCGGTCCGGCCGAAACCCGTGATCATCTCGTCCGCGATGAGAAGCGCTCCGTTCTCGCGGGCCACTCCCAAGAGTTCCTTGAGGAATCCGGCAGGGGGCACAACGTTCCCGGCGGTCCCCTGGATCGGTTCGACCAGGATGGCGGCGATACTGCCGGTCGTGTTGTGGCGGATCGTCTTTCTCAAGAATTCCACGCACAGGAAAGAACACGCCGGGTAGGTGGCTTCAAAGGGGCACCGGTAGCAGTTGGCGTAAGGCACTTGGTATAGGCCTGGCGCCATGGGGCCGTGTTGGTGCTTGAAGCGGTCTCCCACCAGGCCCAGGACCCCGCCGGTCTTGCCGTGGAATCCTCCCCAGAAGCCGATCACTTCGAAGTGGCCCGTGTACGCCTTGGCCAAACGGATGGCAGCTTCGACGGCCTCGGCGCCGCCGCTGTAGAGCTGTGTTCTTCGAAGGTCTCCTGGCGCCAGCTCGGCCAGCCTCTTCAGAAACCGGAGCCGGGGGAGCGTGGTGAAGCTGCCGAAGGTCACCTTTTCGAGCTGGGCCTTCAGCGCCGAGACGTACTTGGGATGGCAATGGCCCAGACTTCCGACCGTGACCCCGGAAAAAAAGTCCAGGAAGGTCCGACCGTCCACGTCGGTCAGATACACTCCCTTGCCCCGGTCGATGACCAGGCGGGAATGAAGGCAGATGCTCTGGACGCCCGGGGCCAGGTAGAGCTGTTCCTCTTGGAAGAGCTGCTCGGACAAAAGATTTGGTTCGTCCTGGGAATCCCCCCGCGTCCTTTCCCCCGCGCTCACGCCAACCTCCGCTGGAGGCCCTGGTGGGATTCCCATTTGCGATACCGGTCCAAAAGGAAGGAAGCAATCTGGTCGGCGGCCTCTTCCCGACAAATTGCGAAACTCGGCCAACTGTTGATGTCGATAATGTAGTGTCTGTCTCGGGTGACGACCACGTCGCCCCCGAAGACCTGCAATCCGAGCCTTGCCGCGGCTGTTTCCGCCGTGCGCTGCAGTTTCTCCGGGGAGAAGGGGTGGCCGTTCACCTTGTCGGGCTTATGGTAGAAGAAACGGAACCATTTGCGGGAAGGAATCCCGTAAAACTTGACGAGGTCTCCGTGAATGTGTTCCTGCAGCACCGCCTGCGTGATCAGCCGGTCTCGAAAGGCCTGCAGGGCCTCCTCGAGGGAAGACCGGTCGTGGATCAAGCGAACATCGCTGGGGTGGGTGCTGTGCACGTCGCCCCGCTTGACCCAAACGCCCCGGCTCAGATCGAACTGTCCGTTTACATGCTCGTGGGTCCGGATCAGCAGGGTCTTGGGGAAAGGAATCGGGGTCCCAGCGATGAGCGAGAGCATCCGGTACCGGTGGCAGTTCTCGACCGCCCGAGGGCTGTTGAACACCGGATATCCCCGGGCCTCCCAGCTCTTGAGGATCTTCAGGCAGTCGCTGCCCTCGCACATGGCGAAGGTCATGTCCGGGGTGGCGTCCGCAGAAAGGTCCTGGGGCCGCACGAGCTGGATGTCGAGTCCCTCGGCGCTCAGGGCTTCGGCGGTGAGGCGGAGAATGGCTGCATCGTCCTCCACCCGGTTGGGGGAGTAGACCTCCTCCCGAAAGATTCCGATCATGGGATGATTACCTCGTTCAGTGGTTGTTTGCCTGCCTTCGCAACAGCCTGGCTTTGTGGGCTTTCTTTTCACGATCCGAGGCTAGGAAAAACGGTCTTTCCGTAAACAGGAACAGGCAAAACTTCAGGACTTGATATAAAAAATTTTTTGATTTGTCAATAGAATACCGAGCACCCATAGAATTTTCTATAAAGAATGGACCGACGGTCATAGAAGCCCCTCTGCGGCTCGAACGTCATCGGGAGAATCGATGTCCAAAGCCTGTTCAAACTTTGCGCCCCAGACCTTCCAAGGCCCTTCGGCGACCGAAGCCAGATAGTCCCGCAGGGCAGGCACGGGAAATCGGACGGGCAGCGGCAGAGGTCCCAGGACGAGATAGAGCCCGGCGGTCACGAAGGTTCGGTTGCTGGCGCTCGGGCCCAGCCCGAGGATCCGGCCTTCGGGCGATAGGTCCGCCCAGAGGGGTTTCTTGTCACCCCGGTTGCGCGTCACGGCCAGCACAAGCGTGCAATCCGGCGGATACTGTCTCAGGTCCAGGAATGTCTTGAGTTCCTCAACTGAAAAGACAGTGTCCACCGTGCTGAGCAGAAAGGGAGGCGGCCCCAGGCGGGCTGCAACCAGAGAGAAGCTCTCGTAGGAGCTTGCCGTGGTCTTTCGGCACAGGCCGATTCGGGAGGCCTCGGGGCGGTTCCTCAGGTAGGTTTCGACCGGATCGAACCGCGGCTCGGCATTCAAAAGGATTTCGACCTTTTCCACGCCCGCTTGGAAAAAATTCTCGAGCAGTCGGCCGACGAGCGGCATCCCTTTGACCGGGATCAGCGGTTTGGGCTGGTCCCAGCCGGCCTCTACAAAACGCGAACCCATGCCGGCTGCGAAGATACCGGCTTTCACGGCCGTCCCTCCTCCGGGACCGCAGTCCATCCGCGCTCAAGCACGGAGAGAACCTCCGGCAGGGAGCGGATCACGGGGTCGCCCGGGCAGCAAGGGCCTGGCCCGCTATGAGCCTCCCCCGAGAGCCACACGTGGGGCATTCCCAGGGCTTTGGCCCCTTCGAGGTCCCGGGTGACGTTGTCGCCGATGAAAAGAGTTTCCTCGGGCTTTAGACTCATTCTGTCTAGAGCGGCCCGAAAAATGAGCGGGTCAGGTTTCATGGCGCCCACCAGGCTTGAATCCACCAGGCAGTCAAAGAAAGTTAGAATGCCGAGGTCGGCGCAGACTTCTTCAAGGTTTCCGTAAAAGTTGGACACCACGCCAAGGCGGTACCGGGCTTTGAGCCGGGCCAGGATCGGCTTGTTTCGCTCGATCGTTCTTTGGATGTCTCCGAGGAACTCTCCCACGATCGCGTCCCGGACTGTTGAAGGTGTGTCGGGAAGGCCAAGGGCGTCGAGGACGAGGTCTACTTGACGGGCCAAGGTCTCCCGGATGCCGGCCCCCCGCAAGGTGCCTTTTTCGATGAGAGCATCGTCCGCCGTGTAAAAGGCCCGGCGGAAGACTTCCCGGTCCGGCCGGATCCCGTTCTTCCCGTAAATGCGGAAAAACCTCTCCTGCCAGGTCACGCCGTCCGCGTCCAGCGTGCCCCCGAAGTCGAACAGGCAAGCCCGGAGGGAGCCGGGATTCCAGGCCGGAGTCTTCACGGTTTTCGGCTCCTCCTTCAGATCCCCGAGGTTCCGGTCTGTTGAAGGGATTCCGGTTCTAGAATGCTTTGGGCGGGTCTTTGTCGAAACGGATTCAGTTGGACGAGGAACAGGAAGCCCAGGGCCGCAAACACGAATTCCCGGGCCCTCCTGAGAAGGCCAAAGGAAAGACCCAGGGCGGACGACATGCCCATGGAGAGGAAGACGACCACCTTGCCGCCGTCGCTTCCCCCGAGCCTGGCCGGGATGAAAAAGAACAGGTTGTTCGCCAGGACCGTGATGGCTTCAATGGCCCAGGCCTTCGGGATGGTCGCCTCCAATCCAAGCAGCTTGAGGAGAAAGTAGCCTTCCACAGCGCCCACGACCCATCCGCAGAAGTTCAGTACGAGGGAGACTCTGAATTGGCGGCCTCCGCCCAGGTGAAAGCCCGAGATCTGGTCGTCGAGGCGTTGCGCCTTTTGGGCGATCCGCTCGAAAAAGGCGCGGGCGATTCCGATCCGGCTGAGGCCCCGGAAAACCCAGCCGAAAAGCCCCTTTTTCTGCCTCCAGAAGAACAGGAAAATGGCAACCGACATGAGAAGGAACACAAGAAGACTGCCCCAGGCCATCTCCGAGGTGAGCAAGTTGAACGCTATCGCCAGGAAAATCCCCACGGCCTGAAAGGTGATCATGCTCAGGGCCTCGGAAAGCTTGTTGACCGTAACCGAAGACAGTCCCTTCACGAAAGGAAGCACGTCGCGGAGCAGGTGGGCCTTAAGCGGCTCGCCCGCCAGGTTGCCGCTGACCACCACGTAGTTGACCGCGTCGCCCGCGAGGTAGGCCTTGGCGAGCTTCCAGAATCCCACAGCTTTTCCTTGCTCGTCGAGCAGGGCTCTCCAGGCCAGGATGAAAAACAACTGGCCGATTCCATAGAAGGGAATAAGCGCGAAGATCCAAGGGCCGACCTGGCGCAGATGATCCAGAACCGAAGAGGCCCGGACCCAGTACAAGAGGAAGGCGAACAAAACAAGGCCGACCCCGAGCGATGCGAGGTTTGTTCGCACAGTCTTGGAAAGCATGGGTGCCCCGCTGCTGGGTGCGGAACGCGGAACCGCCCTTGTCCGAACGGTCCGCAGGCATGGTTCCCCTTTGCCTTTTTCTCCAGGATCGGTTATACGATAGCATCCTCTCTGGGCGCTGTCAAGAGCGTCTGTGTGTTTTAAAATCGTAAAAAACGCTGTAAAAGCAGTTAGTTGCGTATCAAGGCCGAGCCGGGGCTTCAGGCTCAGACATTGTTGATTGCGTAGCCATAACACTGTACAACCTTTTTGGGGGAGCGTGACCCGCTCCTTTTATTATGGGGTGGGGCGCCGAAAGGAAAAAAGAGGAGGGATCCTATTGCAACGGACATTGTGCATGGTGAAACCAGATGGCGTGGCCAGGGGCCTCATCGGGGAAGTGATTAGCCGTTTTGAGCGGGCCGGTCTCAGGGTGGCCGCACTGCGCATGGTGCGACTGGACAAGAAGGAGGCCGAGGCTTTTTACGCTGTGCACCGGGAGAAGGGGTTTTTTGCGAGTCTGACGAGCTTTATGTCCTCGGGGCCGGTGGTGGCCATGGTTTTGGAGGGGGACTCTGCGATCCAGAAGGTGCGGGATCTCATGGGCGCCACGAATCCAAAGGACGCGGCACCCGGGACCATCCGCGCCGACTACGCGAGCGAAGTGGAGAAAAACGTGGTGCACGGCTCGGACAGCCCGGAAAGCGCAGCCGTGGAGATTCCGTTCTTCTTTTCCGGGTTGGAAATCCTGGGAGCCTGAACTCACCTGCCTTGGCGGCAGGGACTCGCAGGCACCCCCTGCAGCATCCCTCCGGGCCAGAGTGCGAGTGGCGCAGGACCCCAGGGCTTTGGAACGGTTGCTTGCCGGTGCGACGGATTTCAGCAGAGCGGGACAAATATGTCCAAGATCCCTGCCTGGCTTCTGCTTGCGTTGATCCTGCTTTACATCTTGAGCCCCATTGACCTGGTGCCGGATTTCCTGGGATTGCCGGGCAGGTTGGACGACCTGCTGGCGGCGATCGTGGGATACCTCTACCTTCAGCGCTCGCAACGGGACAAAAGGGGAACGCGAGGGCGGCCGCGGGACGGACGGTCGAGCCCCAAGCAGGGGTGGAAGGGTCCGGAGTCGGGAACGGGCGCGGATCCGGAGGATGAGAGCAGGCCCGGCGATCCTTACCAGATTCTTGGAGTGAGTCCGGCCGCTTCCATGGAGGAGATCCGGAGCCGGTACCGGGAGCTTCTGCTTCGATATCACCCGGACCGCGTTCAGCACCTCGGGAAAGAGTTCCAGGATCTGGCCGACCGCAGGACCAAGGAGCTCAACGCCGCCTTTGCCGCTGTCCTGCGGGAGCGGGGAGAAAAGAGATAAAGGAGCAAGGGATGCCCGCGGGCCCCGATCCGCAGCCCGGCCCGTCGTCCGGCGTCCGAAGGTTCGCGCGCCAAGGACCCTGTCTCGCCGATTGACAGGGTTCTTGTGCTTCCCGTAGCATGGCGCGCGCTTTTCTTTCGAGGGGACAGCTCGGTGTCCCGCTGGAGGATCGACATGGGTGAGAGCGAGAGCAGACAAGAGCTTTTGAAGAGAACCGCGCAGGCCCTGAAAGGGGGCGGAGAGGACAAGGTTCGCAAGCAGCACGAGGAAGGCAAGTTGACCGCGCGGGAGCGGATCGACCGGCTGCTCGATCCGGGCACTTTCGTCGAGATCGACCAGCTCGTCACGCATCGCTGTACGTATTTCGGAATGGAGAAGCGCAGGTTTCCTGGAGACGGGGTTGTCACCGGCCACGGGAAGATCGGTGGCAGGCCCGTTTTCCTTTTTGCCCAGGATTTCACTGTACTGGGAGGAACCCTTGGGCGAAGCTTCGCCAACAAAATCTGCAAGATCATGGACATGGCCATAAAGAACGGGATTCCTGTCATCGGTCTCAACGATTCTGGGGGAGCCCGGATTCAGGAGGCCGTCGAGAGCTTGGCCGGCTATGCGGACATCTTTCTCAGGAACGTGATGGCTTCGGGGGTCATCCCCCAGATTTCGGCCATCATGGGCCCCTGTGCCGGAGGGGCGGTGTACTCCCCGGCTCTCACGGATTTCGTGTTCATGACCCGCAACGGGAGCTACATGTTCATCACAGGCCCGGAGGTCGTCAAATCGGTCACCCGGGAACAGGTCACGAAAGAGGAACTCGGCGGGGCCATGACCCACAACCAGAAGAGCGGCGTGGCCCATTTCGCGCCGGCTGACGATGAAGAGTGCCTGTCCATGATCCGCGAGCTTTTCAGCTACCTGCCCTTAAACAACACCGAGGACCCGCCCAGGCTGGCGCCCACGGATCCGCCGGACCGGATGGAGCCCGCCCTGAAAGACATGGTTCCCGAAGATCCGAACGCGCCTTACGACATCAAGGACGTCATCCGTGCGGTCGTGGACCACGGCAAGCTTTTCGAGGTCCACGAGCATTTTGCCCCGAACATCGTCGTGGGCTTTGCCCGCATGAACGGCCGGGTGGTCGGCGTGGTCGCGAACCAGCCCAAGTTCCTTGCAGGCTCGCTGGATATCCAGGCGTCGGTAAAGGGCGCCCGGTTCGTGCGATTCTGCGACGCCTTCAACATTCCGATCCTGACCTTCGAGGACGTGCCTGGGTTTCTGCCCGGCACGGCCCAGGAATACGGCGGCATCATCAAGCACGGAGCCATGCTGATCTACGCCTATTGCGAGGTGACGACGCCCAAGATCACCGTGATCACCCGCAAGGCTTACGGCGGGGCTTACTGCGTGATGTCGAGCAAGCACATTCGCGGGGACGTCAACCTGGCCTATCCGGGCGCGGAGATCGCGGTCATGGGCGCCGAGGGGGCCGTTAACATCGTCTTCCGCAAGGAGATCGAAGAGTCAAAGGACCCGGCCGCCAAGCGAGAGGAGCTCATCCGCGAATACCGCAGGACCTTTGCCAACCCATACCAAGCGGCGGAACTCGGGTATGTGGACGAGGTCATCCTGCCGGAGACCACCCGTCCGAAAATCATTCAGGCCCTGGAGCTTCTGGCCAACAAGCGGGATACGAACCCGCCTAAGAAGCACGGAAACATCCCGCTTTGACCGGACCGGGGGGCGGCTCGACAGTCCCCCGGGTGGCCCCCCCCGCTGGCCCGACCTTCAGCCCGCCGGAGCCTCTTCCGGCTCCTCGCCCCACTGGCTCTTCCTTCCGGTCAGGCGGACGATCTGAAGGCTTAATTCGAACAGGACCACAAGAGGACCCGCCAGCAGGAGCTGGCTGAGGACGTCAGGGCCTGGCGTGAGCATGGCCGCGGCCACGAAGATTGCCACGATGGCGTACCTTCTTTGGCGGGCCAACCCTTTGTAGGTGACCAGGCCCATGCGGCCGAGGAAGAAAAAGGCGATAGGCATTTCGAACACCAGGCCGAAGGCGAGCATCATGTGCCACGCAAAGGAGAGGTAATGTTGCGTGGTGGGCATGGCTCGAAGGGATTCCCCGGAAAAGGTCATGAAAAACCGGAAGGCGAACGGGAAGACCACAAAGTAGCAGAAAGCCGCCCCGCCCAGGAAAAAGACCAGCGAGAAGAACACCAGAGGAAGCATGTACCGTTTTTCCTTTTCGTACAGCCCCGGAGCCACGAACATCCACACTTCGTAAAGGATGACGGGCATGGCCAGGAAAAGGCCCGCTATGAGAGAGATCTTGAGGTACGTCACGAAGGCTTCGGCGATCCCGATGTATTGAAGGGAGCTGCCTTCCGGCAGATGGGCCCTGAGCGGCCTGGCCACGAACTCGAAAAGGCTTTCCTTGAAGGCGTAGGCGACGCAGAAACCCACCACGATCGCGATGCAGCAGACGATCAAGCGCTTGCGCAGCTCCTCCAGGTGAGCCGTCAGGGGCATCTTGTCATCGGTCATCTCAGGATGCTTCCCCTTTCTCCCCGGCCGCGGCTTCTATGGAAGAGACTTCGTTTGGGTCCGGCTCGGTTGGCGTCTTTTGGCCTTTGAGCGGGTCCGTTTGTTTCCTGGCCGGGGCCGGCGGGACGGAGACAGGAGGCCTCAGGGAGGACCTTGGCCGGCTGGCGATCTCGTCATCAATCAGAAGACTCCTGCGAAGGTCTTCGGACGTGCGGCGCAACTCTGCGAGCCCCCGGCCCAGACTTCTCGCAACCTCAGGCAGTTTCTTGGGGCCGAGCACGATGAGGGCCACGACAAGAATGACCAGTAGCTCCGAGAAGCCGATGTCGAACATGGCACGATTCCCGAAAGGGCACGGCGGCAAAGCCAGAATTCCAACATAGAAGGAGCCTTGGAGGTTGTCAACGCTTGGCGCGGTCGGGCCCTCCATTGCCTGCGGCCGCGAGGGGCCGTGGGTCCCCACGCTGTCCCTGGCCGTGGATCGGCCGAATTGGTTTTTGGGCGGTCTCGCTGTATTCTGAGCTCGGGCGGGCTGCGCCCACTCTTTGGTCTTGGCGTCGGGGTGGAGCTATCTGAGGGAAGGCACCATGGTTCAGGCAATATCCAGGGCAAAAGCACTGGCCGAGATCTCCCGCATCGCGGGAAACCCTCTCGCGTCGGTTCGGCGGTGGAAAGAAGAAACCGGCGGAAAAGTCCTGGGGTGCCTGTCCTGCATGCCCTTTTTTTGCCCGGAAGAGCTCGTGTACGCGGCGGGCATCCATCCCGTGGGCATCTGGGGCGCCGAGACCCCGATTTCTCTGGCCGACGCCAAGCTCCAGAGTTTCGCCTGCTCCATGGCGCGCACCGCCCTGGAGATGGCGCTGAGGGGCTGGCTCGACGTGTGCGACGGGTTCATGTTCCCTTCGACCTGCGACGCCTTCCAGAATCTCGCGGAGGTCTGGAAGGGGTGTCTGGAGGTTCCCTGTTTTGAGGTCGTGTTCCCGCGTCAGACTTCGAGGACGAGCGCAGCGGCTTTTCTGCGAAGCCGGCTCGAAAAGCTCAAGGCCGAACTTGAATCCTTCACAGGAGTCGCGATCGACGGAGAATCCATCCGGAAGGCCTGCGCCCTCTACAACGAAAACAGGCGCCTCCTGCGGGAGCTCAACCGGCTGAGAAGCCTTGACCCCGCTTTTCTATCGGGCCGGCAGATGGCTGAAATCGTCCTGGCCGTCTCTTTTGCGCCCAGGCAAGCCTGCGCCGAGTGGTTGAGGGCCCTCCTGCGGACCGGCCCCGGGGAGCGTCAAGGGCGTTCCTTCCCGGCCGGGCAACGGAACGGGCGCCTCCGGATCTTCCTGGGGGGCGTGATGCCCCGTCCTTTGTCGATTCTCAACTTTCTGGAAGAGCGAGGGGCTTGGGTCGTGGGCGACGACATGGGATTGGGGAGCTTGTTCTACAGCATCGACCTTCCGGAGGAAGACGGCTCTCTTGACGGCCTGGCTCGCGCGTACCTGCGGCAGCCCGCCTGTTCGACGATCCATGACCCGACCTTGGAGCGGGCGGGGGCGCTCCTTTCGCGGGTCCGGGAGACCGGAGCCCGTGCTGTCATCCTGTTCATCCAAAAATTCTGCGAGCCCGAGCTGTTCGATCTGCCGGCCCTCAAGGGTCGCCTGGAAAGGGAAGGGGTGCCGGTTCTCGCGCTGGAAACCGAGCTCTGCGCGTCCGAGACCGGACCGCTTCGGAATCGCATCGAGGCTTTCCTGGAAACCCTCAAGGACCAACCGGCAACCGGAGAATCCGAACATGTCCACGGACGCCGCGACCGACCGTAGGCTCCGCTCCTATTCCAAGATGCGGGAGGTGATGACGCTTTACTACCTGGCGGCCAAGGCAGCGCCCGAAAGCGGCCGGAGGGTGGCCTGGCTCACGAGCGGCGCGCCCGTGGAATTTCTCCATGCCATGGACATTGTGCCGGTCTACCCTGAGAACCACGCCGCGATGTGCGCGGCCCAGCGGATGGCTCTTGAACTCCAGCAGGCGGCCGAGGAGCGGGGCTACTCGCAGGACCTGTGCTCCTACGCCCGGACGGATTTCGGCCAGATCTTTACCGGAAAGAGTCCGGTCATGGGCCTTCCCAAGCCCGACTTTCTTTTCGCCTGCAACAACATCTGCACGACGGTGGTGAAATGGTACGAAGAGGTGAGCCGGATCTACCGGGTGCCTCTTTTCGTGCTGGACATGCCCTTCCTGCACGAGGAGCCCGACGAGTCGATCGTCACGTACGTGGCGGATCAGATGGGGGAGTTCGTCCGGTTTCTGGAAGAGAGGACCGGCAGGCCCTTTGACCGGGACCGTTTTCTCGACGTGCTCGAGAAAACCATGAAAGCCGTGCAGTTGTGGGGCGAGATTCTGGATACCTGCATGCACAAGCCTTCCCCCATGAGTTGTTTCGACGCCTTCATCCACATGGGCCCCATTGTGACGTTGCGGGGGACCCAGGAGTGCATCGATTACTACCAGGGCCTCAGGCAGGAACTGGTTCAGAGAGTGGAGGAAGGCGTGGGAGCCATACCCGAAGAGCGGCACCGGCTCCTGTGGGACAACCTGCCCATCTGGTTCCGCTTGAGAGAATTGAGCGAGAAGCTCGCCCACTGGAAGACCTGCCTGGTGGCGGCCACCTACACGAGTTCCTGGTGCGGCATGACCGTGCCCGTCGAGGGGTACCGGCGGATGGCTCCCACGGTGGAAACGCTTTTCCGGGATCTGGCCAGGCCGTATCTCACCCCGTACATCAATCAGGGCTTCGAGGAACGGGTGCGCATCCTGAGGGGGATGCTGGTCAAGTACGAGGCGGACGGCTTTCTCATGCACTCGGATCGGAGCTGCAAACCTTACTCCCTGGGCCAGTACCTGATCCGGGACCGGGTGACCCGGGAGACGGGCATCCCAGGACTCGTGATCGAGGCCGACATGAACGATCCCCGCCAATATGCGGAAGCGCCCACCCTCAACAGGATCCAGGCGTATTTGGAATCTCTGGAGGGCCTCTGAGAATCGAGGTGCAACCCATCCTCGAGGACTTCCTCTCTGCCCGCGGCGGGCTGTCCCGTCACCGGTCCTTACGGGTCGCACATCTCGTCGATCTCGCCCAGCACTTTGTGGAGGACCTCGAAGCCCAGCTCCATTTCCTCGTCCCGGATCGTGAGGGGCGGAGCGATCCGGATCGCATTCGGCACGTTGGAGCCGACCGTCACGCCGTTGAGAAAGCACCTCTCCTTTTGTTTGCCCCTCCACGGCGTCGAAAGCCGACAGAAGCCCCTTGGAATCTTTGGCGAGGCTGGCGCGCGCCCCCCTCTCAGAGCCTGCCGGCGGCTCCCTGGGTCACGGCGTCGGGAGGGTCTTGGCGATGTAGCGCATCATCTGACCGATCACCATCTGGATCACTTCCTTGGGAAGGAAGTACTCGGGCGCCCTCCTCATGATGAGGTCGGTCAGTTCCTCCGTGCTCTTTTGAACGTCCCGGGTCCGTTTGAAGGACTCCTCCATCAGGCGGCGGGTCTCCTTCGCGGCCTCGATCGACCGCGGCAGGAACCGCTTCGCGTCTTCTCCGGTGAAAGCGCCATAGTGCTCGGCGAGATGAATGTCCACATCGTATCGCCGAAAACGCTCGAGGGTCTCTTGGTACTTCGTGAAATTCGAATTGCCCGCCGCGAATACATCCTCGCCGAAGGGGATGCCGCCGGCGTCTGAGGCGAACAGGGCCTTTTCGGCCGGCATGTACGCGGCAATGGAGTCGGAGGAGTGTCCCTGGGCGTCGAGGATCTCCAGTTCGATGCCGCCCCAGTTCACCCGGTCCCCGCCGTCGACGGTCTCCTGGACTTCCACGCCGTCGAAGGCGAGCCCCAGCTCCCGCGCCCTCTGCTCCATGCCAGCCTGCGCCAGAGCGGCCTGGCTCAGAAGGGAGATGCTCGCCACCACCTTGGCGTCGGCGAGCAGCTCTTTGCCTCTTCTTGAGGCCACGACCCTCAGGTGAGGCCAGCGCTTGGCGAAAAACGGGGCGGTGCCGCAGTGGTCGAAGTGGGTGTGCAAGATGAGGAGCCTCGTGATCTTGGACTCCTCGATGCCGAAGGAGACGAGCTGCTCCAGCACATCAGGCACGATCGTGATCATCCCTCCGCCGACGATCGTGTACTCGGATCCCTTGAGGAGGTATATATTGGACTCCACTCTTCCCAGAAGAAGGATCCGATCCGTGATCCAGCCCGGTCGCGCGATCCGCATGAATCCGTCCTCCCCTTCGCTTTGCATGCCCGGAGGTCTCAGGGGCCTTCCCGGAAATCCCGAAAGAACTGCCCCTTGCCTTTGTCGTTCTCCTGCGTTGCACGGGACCTCACGGCCCCTGGAACCGGAGGAGCGCGGTGTGGACGCCCAGCCTGCGGGCCGCCGCCAGATGCTCCTCCAAATCGTCGAAGTAGAGGCACTGGTTCGCAGGCGCTCCGGACGCGGCCAGGGCAGCCTCGAACATCTCGGGTTCGGGCTTGCGGGCTCCCACCTCGTAACTCAACACACGTGCGTCGAAACACTTCAGGAACGGATAGCGTTCGAGAAGGTAGGCCATGTGCCAGGGGTTCGTGTTGGAGACCAACACAAGCCTGGCCGAACCTTTGAGGGTCTGCACGACGGTGTCCATGCCCGGGTTTTCGCAGAAAATATTGCACCAAACCTCGCGGAACTGCTCCAGGGAGATCCCGGGCGCCCACCGTGTCGAGACCTCGCGGTAAAAATCCTCTGCCGAAATGCGTCCGGTCTCGAACCGCTCGTTCAGTCCTCCGCCGGAGAGCACGGAGCGGTAGATTTCTTCTTCTGAGCCTGCGCCCCCGAGGCGGATCAGAGCGCGACAGAACTTGCGGTGATCGAAATTCACGAGAACGTTTCCGAGGTCGAACCAGAAGACCTGCATCCGCCGAGCCCTTTCAGAGGAGAACATCCGCCTTCCTTGCATCCCGGCCGCCTTGGAGGATATCAAACAAAGGAAAGGGAGTCAGCAAGGCGGATCTGCCGCACCGGGGTGCGGCAGGGGAGCCGGCTGGATAAAATTCGCACAGGGAGGGACGCAATGGGCGAGCCGATCGGAACGATCCGGCTGGCGGACGACTCGGGATTGGAGAGCGCCGTCAGCGAAATCTTGAAGGAGGCGGACTACACGGTGTTCGTCTTCTACCGAGGCGAATGGTGACCGTATTGCCAAAGCCACTGGAAGGGGCTTACGAAGCTTGCGGAGGCGTTTTCCCGTCTGGGAGCTCAAGTGGTCGGCGTGTCTTCAGACCCCGTGTCGGTCAATCGGAGATTCCGGGAGCGCCACGGCCTGCCGTTCCGCATCCTGTCGGATCCGGATCACAGGCTGGTCGCTGCCCTTGGCGTGAAAACCAGCACGGGCCACCCCATGGCCAAAATCCGAAAATACCCCAACGGGTTTCCCCAGCCGGCCGTGTTCGTTTTCGACAGGAGCGGGGCTGAACGCTTCGCCTGGCGACAGCGTCCAAGACTGACCAACCTGTTTGGAGCCGCGCGCAGGTTGTCGCCCGAGGAGATTTTGGAGCGTGTAAGGGCCGTCGTGGAAAGATCGTGAGTGAGGGCCGCGCCGAGGCCAGTGGGTCGAACGGCGGCTACAAGGCGTGGACGAGGTGAACCTTGAGGTAGGCGGTTTCGGGCATGGCTGGCACCCACGGATGGTCCGGCCCCTGCCCGCGGCTGGCGACGATCTTAACCCGCCGACCGGCCTGTCTGGCTCCAAGGGCAAGGGACGTGAGAAACTGGCTGGGCTCGATGTGAGCCGAGCAACAGCACGTCACGAGCCAGCCCCCCGGCTTGACGCAGCGCAGCGCCCATTTGTGGAGATTCAGATGGCCCTGCCACGCTTCGCGGACTCTTTGCTTGGAACGGGCGAGGGCTGGCGGGTCGAGAACGACGAGATCGAAAGACTCGGATCCGGCGGCCAGGCCCTTGAGTGTTTCCAGGACGTCGGCTTTTTCGAAGCGAAGGGTCGAGAGGCCGTTCCGGCGCGCGTTTTCCCGGCCGATCTCCAAGGCATGGGTGGCCTCGTCGATCGCCAGGACTTCCCGGGCTCCCCACAAGGCCCCGTGAAGGCCCCAGGCGCCGGTGTAACAGAAGGCGTCCAGCATCCGGGCTCCGTCGCTTACGGTTCTTATGAGCTCGTAGTTCCCTCTCTGGTCGAAGTAGAATCCCGTCTTCTGCCCCCGGATGATATCGGCGACGAGAGAAAGGGGCTGCAGACGGAAGGAAACCCTTTCGGGCGCCTTCCCGAAGGCTTCCTGGACGGTTTCCTCCAGGCCTTCCAGGGCCCGCACGGGCGCGTCGTTTCGCACCAGGATGCACGAGGGAGAGAACAGATCCTTGAGGGTGTCCACGACAGCCCCCTGCCTCTGGTCCATGGCCGCCGTGAGACACTGAACCACCAAGCAGTCCTCGTAGCGGTCTACGACCAGCCCGGGCAAGAAGTCCCCTTCGGCGTTTACCAGCCGGCACGCCCTGGCGGCTGTCTCCCCAAGGAGCCGGGTGCGGGCGGACCCAGCTGCCAGGATCCTCTCCCGGATGAGTTCCTCGTCAAGCGGTCGTTCCTCGAAGAGCGCATGGAGACGGACGGCAATCAGAGACCTGGGGTTGAAGGTTCCGGATCCCAGCAGGCGGCCCTTGCCGTCGAGAACCCGGACTTCCGCACCCGGCGAGAGGCGCCGGTCCAGCTCGCGGATCTCGTTGGAGAAGATCCAAAGGTGTCCGCTCCTGACGCGGCGGTCTTGTCCGGGTAGAAGGGTGACAGTGTTCACGGGCGGGTTTTCCTGGGCTAGCCCTTTCGGGCTCTAGCCCCGGTCGAGCTCGGATCGGATCAGTTCGATGGCCTCTTCCTGCCGCTCGTTTTCCTCCAGCATGGCCACGAACTTCGCCAGAATGAGTTCTCTTTCGTAAATGTCGTCCGCGGCGAGGTCCAAGGCTCTGCGGAAGAATCGCTCGGCAGGTCCCACATGATCGATCTTCCAGAAGAACTCGGCGACCTTGGACCAGATCCTGGGATCCTCCGGTAGGTGGACAGCCGGATCCTTGGAGGCCTCGACCAGGAACCCGACCTGTTTCGTAAGCTCCTCGGCCAGGAGGGGATAGCGCAAAGCGACCTGCTGAATCTGCTCCAGAGCGGCCTTCTGCTTGCGTTTCTTGTCGATTGCGGCAAGGACCAGGGCTTTTTCGCACTTGAAATACGCTTCCTCGCAGAGCCTGGAGAAGGTATCGCAAAGATCGAGAGCCTCCTCGGCGAGTCCCCGCCGGACGAAATCCTGGGGCAGGGAAAGGAGCCAGTCCGCAAGGATCATGCCCGTGGCCTCTTCCAAAAGAGGCCAGGCCGACTCGCCTTTTTCTTGTAGCAGCTTTTTCAAAGCGTCCACGAGCTTCTTGGACTCCTGGATCTCGCCAGGCGAGCGGGGCTTGGGCGATGCGGGGTCCCAAGCGAACACTTTGGGTTTGAGTTCCTGGACGAGGGACTTCAGGTGGGGGGGCAGGAACTCGTCAAAAGCCGGCGGGGGTGGGGCCAGTTCTCCTTCTCCCTCCAAGACAACAGGGTAGGATTTCTTGGGTTCGGCCCCTTTCTGATCGGTCCACTCCACTTCGAACCAATGCTCCTTCTCGAAATGGTAGAGGTAAAGAATGGGCCGCGCCTTCTCGAGGGGCAGCTTGCCCAGGATCGCCTTCTTGGCTTTTTTCGGAGACCCCGACATGGGGCCTCCGTACTCGGTGTCCGAGTCCCAGCGCTTTCCGCTCAGATAAAAAGCATAAAGAGCCCTTCCCTTGATGGAGAAGGCCTGCTGGATGCCGAGATGGAGGTGGTGGAGACTCTGCTTCTCCAGAAGTTCCACCGTTCTCCAGACGCGGGGCTGCCCTTCCGGGCTGACCCGGAACACGAACGTGTGCTCCGGCTCTTTTTCTCGCTTCTTCATGGGCGGTCCTCTCGCTGCCGGCGCCACAGGGACAAGGGCCAGGGGACGCCGGAGGATCGCTTACGGGTTGGTCTTTTTGAGATACTTGAACAGGTCGCTTTCGGTTCCCAGGACCATCTCGATCTCTTTTTCGGGCAGATTCTTGTAAAGCTCGAGGGTTTTGACGAAGCTGTAGAACTCGGGATCGCGGCCGTAGGCCTCTGCGTAAATTCGGGCTGCCTCGGCATCCGCCTTGCCCTGAATCTCCTGGCTCCTGCGGTAGGCCTCGGCGCGAATCGTCTTGAGCTCCCGCTGCATCTTGCCCTCGATTTTTTGGCTTTCGCCCTTGCCCTCGGAGCGGTACTTTTCGGCGATCTGGTTCCGTTCGGCGATCATCCGTTCGAAGACTTTCTTCTGCACGTCTTGGATGTACATAATCCTTTTGATTCGCACGTCGACGAGCTGGATGCCGAGTTCTTGCAGCTTGGGCTGGGCGTTCTCCAGGATCATCCGGGTGAGCTTCTCTCTCCCGTAGGTGACCGTGGTCACGTAAGGCACGGCTTCTTCTCGAATCGGGCCGGCCACGATTTCCATGGCCCGATTGGAGTTCCGGACGGCCTCGATGAGATGGTGCGCCTGGATGAGATTGCGTGTGGCGGCATTCAGGATCGCGTCGAGCTGCGCCTGGGCCACCGCTTCGTTGTTGACCTTTAGAAAAAACTGAAGAGGGTCCACGATTCTCCACCTGGCGAAGATGTCGACCCAAATGAAGGTCTTGTCGAGGGTGGGAATCTGGCTCGGGTCTCCGTCCCATTCGAGGATGTTCTTGTTGAATCTGTTGACGGTCTGAATGAAGGGAATCTTGAAATGCAGCCCGGCCTCCCGGATCGGCTCGCCCACGGGCCGGCCGAACTGGGTGATGACGACCTGCTCGGTTTCGTCGACCGAGTAGAAGGATCCGGTTGCCGCCAGCAGAAGGACGATTCCCACGAGGGTAACAGGCACGGCGTGCTTCATTTCTGTTCCCCCTTTTTCCCGAGGTCGAGCAAGGGGAGGACCGACTTCTGGTCCGGATCGATCACGAACTTCCTGCCGAGCCTGGGAAGCATGGTCTGCATGGTTTCCAGGTACAGCCTGCGCCGGGTCACCTCTTTGGCTTTTACGTATTCCTCGTAAAGAGAGAGAAACCGGGCCACGTCCCCCTCGGCGCTCTTGACGCGGTCCACGGCGTAACCCTCGGCTTCCTGGATGACCTTCTCAGCCTGTCCTCTGGCTTCCGGGATGACCCGGTTGTAAGAGCCCTGGGCTTCGTAAATGAGTTTCTCTTTTTCCTGAATCGCGGCATTCACCTCGTTGAACGAGGGCTGCACAGGCTCGGGGACGTTGGTTCTGCCCAGTTCGATTGTTGTGATGACCAGTCCGCTTTCGGTCTGGTCCAAGGCGGCCTGAAGCTCTTTTTGCGCCAGGTCCGCGATGATTTCCCGTTTGTTCAGCACTTCGTCGAGGCTGTGGTCGCCCACCACTTGGCGCATCGTGGCTTCGGAGAGGTGGCGGAGGGTGTCTCGAACGTTTCGGACGCGGAAGAGGAACCGGATCGGGTCCCCGATACGGAAGCGGACAACCCAGGGGACCAGGGCGCAGTTGAGGTCGCCGGTGAGCATGAGAGATTCATGCTCGTACTGCTTCTCCGGCGCGTATTCGGAGCGGACTCCGGCGCGGAGGGTCCGCATGCCGAACTCCTCCTGGTAGATCCTCTGAATTCCCACCTTGGTGACTTTTTCGATGCCGGACGGCAACTTCCAGTTCAGGCCGGGCTTGACGGTCCGAACGTATTTCCCGAACCGCTGGACCACTCCGACCTCGTCCTGGTTCACCTGATAAATCCCGGTGGCCAGCCAGAGGGCCACGGCGATCAGGACGAGAGCCCACCCGGCCGGGAACCGCTTTCCGCCGAAGGTTCTTCGGATCCGGTCTTGCGCGGCCCGCATGAACTGGTCGATCTCGGGAGGCCGTGGATCCTTTCCCCAAGGCCCTCTGCGGAAATCGGAGCTCATCGATTCCCCTCCCCGTGAGACATCGGTTCAAAGGCCAGGATTGTGCAGGTGCAGGCAAGGTAACACGGCGGGCCGACTCTTGCAACGGAAGATCCGTGTTCTGAAGCCCCAATGCCGTGCCGTCGGGCAGGAACGGAAGGTCTTTCGAAGAGGCCTTTACGATTCTGCGCGCTCCTCCGGGCGGGTTCCCCGGGGCCCAGCGGGCGAGATCCGCAGGAAAAAAGCTCCATACAGGGCGGCGGCAAACAGCGTGCCGGCGCAGAGATAAAAAACCGAATTGATGCCGAACCATTTGAAGAACGCTCCGGAAACCAGAGGGCCTGCCGCAAACCCCGTGCCGGTGGCCACCTGGAGGAAGGCAAGAACGCTTCCCATTCCCAAGTTGCGGCCAAAGGTGACCGCCATCGCTTGGCTGGAGGGGAAAACCAGAGCCATCCCAATGCCCATGAAGACGTTGACGGCCAAAAGGCTCGGGAAATCTTTCGTGAGCGGAAGGAGGACGAACATCCCGCTCGAGACCAGGGTGCCCAGCAGTATGATCTTCTTTCGGTCAAACCGATCCGCAAGCATGCCGGAAGGGAGTTGCAGGAACGCGGCCAGCAGCAGGTTCGTCGTCAGGATTCCTCCGAGGAGGCTTGCAGAGATGTGCAGATCTTCCTGGGCGAACAGAGGCAAGAAGCAAACAATGGAACTCCTGCCGAGAGCGCTCACCAACGTGAAGACCAGAAGCGGGAACACCTCGGGCGACTTGAGCGGTCCGATCAAGTCCACGCGGGCTCTGGGCCGTCCGGGTCGGCCGGAGCGGCTCGGCAGGAGCAGGCTGGTCAGCAAAAACGCCGCGAAAGCGAACAGTCCGAGGGTGAGAAAGCAGCCCTTCATGCCGAATCGGTCATAGAGGATTCCCCCAAAGGCCGGCCCGATGGCGAAGCCCGTGAAGAAGCTCAGCAAGAAAAAGCTGCTGTAGACGCCCTCCTGTTCCGGGGGGGCCAGGTCTCCCATGTAGGCGTTGGCAGCCGGTATGACGAGGGATGCGGCCAGGCCGTGCAAGGCCCGGACCGCCAGCAGGCCCGGGAGGGTCCCGGCCTTGATGTACGCCACGGATACCATACAATACACCAGCAGGCCGGCCACCATGAAGCCCTTGCGGCCCAGACGGTCCGACAGAGCGCCCGTCACGGGGGTGAACAGGGTCCTCGAAGCGGAGAAAACCGAAAAGATCGCTCCCAAGAGGATTCCGTTCGCGCCGAGGGAGCGGCCATAGACGGGCAGAAGGGGCGCAATCACGCCCACGCCCAGCATGGTCGTGAAGACAGAGCCCATGAGGGTCGCGATCAGCCCGGTCTGGACCTTTTGGCCCTGCAAAGGCTCTCCGGCAGGCTGCCTGTCATGGGCGAAGCGGTCTTTCATGGTTTTCTTGGGGCCATGCCTGAGATGGAGGACGCAAAGACTCTTGGTCGGCCAGGGCCGGCGCAGAGACAGCGCATTATACCCGAGGCGGGTCGGGAAGCACAGGTGGGGGCCCGAGCCAGGAGGGCGCGGAGGCATGGAGACTTTCGATAGGAAGACTGTCTTTGTTACGGGAGCCTCAAGCGGTATTGGCAGGGCCCTGGCGATGGAACTCGCCGGCCGCGGGGCCAGGCTCGGCCTTTTCGCGCGCCGGAAGGAAGAGCTTGAGGCCGTGGCGCAGGAGGTCCGGCACAGAGGGGCTGGGGATGCCCTTGCGCTGCCAGGGGACGTGAGGAACCCGGAAGATCTCCGGGAGGCGGTCACTCGGCTCGTAGACCAATGGGGTTCGGTGGACGCCGCCCTCCTGTCGGCCGGCGTGGGTCGTCCGGCCCATTTCAAGAGGTTCGAACTGGACCGGATTCGGGAAACCATCGAGACGAACTTGTTGGGAGTCGTCAACGGAGCCTGGGCCCTTCTGCCCGTCTTTCGCAGGCAGGGACGGGGCCTGCTCGTGGGGATCTCGAGCGTGGCGGACCGGCGAGGCTCTCCCTTGAATCTAGCCTACTGCGCGAGCAAGGCAGGGGTGAGCGTGTTCCTGGAGGGCTTGAGAGCGGGCTGCAGAAAAGAAAACATCCGGGTGGTCACCGTGAAACCCGGCTTTGTCCGGACGGCCATGACCGAGAAGAACCGGATCCCCATGCCCTTTATCCTCGACGCGGATGAGGCGGCCCGCAGGATTGTCCGGGGAATCGAGAAAGGCAAAAGGGTCATCCGGTTCCCGTGGCCTCTTGTTTGGCTCGTGTCGATTTACAACTTGCTCCCGGCCGGCCTCTACGACCGCCTTTTCGGCCGGGCCGGTTGAAGACGGGTCTCTGGAGAAAAAAGGCACTGGCGTGCCGGCCAGTCCTTGAAAGGTGCGCGGAGAGCCGGCCCCGGGAAAGATCGATGGGATCGTGAGTGTCGCGGGGAAAGAACTCCATGGCGGGGGCAAGAAGCAAGCCCAGGCCCTTCCGCGTCGTGGTCACCGGCGGCCCCTGCGCGGGCAAGAGCACTCTCTGCAGACTCCTTGCAGCCAGATTCCCCGAAGCGGTTCTCGTCCCAGAGGCCGCCACGGAAGTGATCCTGAGCGGCCAGACTCCTGACAGGCTTGGACAGGAGGCTTTCCAGCAGAAGGTATACGAGCGCCAGATCGTCCTCGAAAGGGAGGCCCTGCGGCGGGGGGCTTTTCTCATTTGCGACCGCGGGCTGCCGGATGGGTTGGCCTATTGTCCCGGGATCTTCCAGCGGCTCGGCGTCTCTCTCGAGAAGGCTCTCAGGCGTTACGCCGTGGTGCTGCACCTTGCCGTCATCGCAGACCCGGAAACGTACCGGCTCCACTGCGCCGAAAACCCGGCCCGCCGAGAGGATCACGCCCGGGCCCTTGTCCTGGAGAAGAACCTCCGCAAGATCTACTCGGGTCATCCTTCTTATCACTTCTTGTGGGGGTCCCTGGAAGCCAAATTTACGGCAGCGGTGCGAATCCTTCTGGAAAGCAGGAGAGCCGCTCAGCCCCGTTTGGACTTTCCGCCGGAGGAGGCGGACTAGGAGGGCCGGACGCGACACCGGGGCATCGAACAGAATCCTTCCGGGTTTGGCGCCGTAAGCCCCGCACTGGACAGAAACCCGGCTCCTGCCCAACCCGGCCCTGCGCAAGGCCCTTACGGGCGCACCCCTGCGGGCCTTTTCCTTGACCCCTTTCAAGGGGCTTTGGTATGGTTGCCTCCCCTGAGGAGGAATGGGCATTGAAAAGCGACTCCGGAAAGCTCCTTCGAGCGGGCGCGGCGATCCGGGAGATCACCCCCCTTCGAGACGGCCTGCCGCTGGCCGGACACGGACAAAACCGCACGGCCACCGGCGTCCGGGACCCTCTCCACGTGCGAACCCTCTATCTCTCCTCAGCCGGCGTGGAGATCTCCCTGAGTGTGCTGGATCTCGTGGGTTTGCGCAGGGTCCATGTGGACGGGATTCGGGAACGCCTGAAAGGGGTCTGTCCTCCGGAGAGTGCGCTGGTCTTCTGTACCCACACCCACAGCGGGCCGGACACCATCGGGATGTGGGGCTCTCGCCTGCTTGGCCTTTGGCCGAAGGGGCCGACCATCGATCCGCAATACCTCGAGCGCGTTCAGGCCCAGACCGCCGCCTGCATCCAGGAGGCCCGGGAGCGGGCCGTGGCCGCCTCCATGAAGGTCGGCTGCGTAGAGATGCCGCGGAACCTCACGCGCAATGTCCGCAGGCCTGGCTTCAAAGAGGACAATCTCTCGGTGCTTCATTTCGAGGACTCCGGGGGCCGGACGCTCGCGGTTTTGGCGAATTACCCCTGTCACCCGGAGTTGCTGGGCTCGGGCAACCGCCGGGTCAGCGCGGATTTCCTGGGTGCCTTGCACCGGGTCGTGGAAGGCGAACTGGGCGGGGTTTCGGTATTTATCCAGCACGCCCTGGGCGGGCTCATCACCGGCGGAGAGCTGGTCTTCAACGGAACAGAGCCGCGAACCCGGGAAAGCGCGGCGGACCGAATGGGGGAGCTGCTTGGGAGGGGAGTCGTTGAGGCCGTCCGCCTGAGAAGCGGTCCAGTGGAGCCTCTTGAGCCCCTGCGGTTCGCCCGCAGGGAGTTCACCGTGCCCGTGCACAACCGCAGGCTCTGGTTTGCCGCGCGACGGGGCCTCTTCCCCTTGGATCCGCAGGAGCGGGCGAGCCGCGCGGTGCGGACCGAGGTCGCTCTGATCCAGTGCGGCCCTGTCCGGATGGTGACCCTGCCGGGCGAGCCTCTTCCAGAAATCGGTTTCCAGGTGCAGGCGATCCTCAATTGCCGCTATCCTTTCCTTCTCTGTTTGGGCTCGGACGAGCTCGGATACATTCTGCCCGAACGATATTCGGGCCTGCGCAGGTACCGCTACGAGAACCGCATGTCCCTGGGACCGGCCATGACCGCGAGGCTCCTAGGGGAGATCAGGATTCTGGCCTCCTCCCAGGGCTGAACTGGAAGCGACCATCGGGCCCGGTGGAGCGGGAGGGCGGCACGGGAAGTGCGTCGTGGGCACGGCCTGTTTTCCCCAGGGTCTCGTGTTTCGAACCGGCCGTGGTCTACAATGAATCTATAGACTATCTAGGCCTTGACGGACCCATTTCAGGGACCGCCCGGGATGTTTCAAGGGAGGTTTTGAACCGAAGGTTCGCCGCTCGATGCGGTGCAATCCGTTCGGTGGCGGGCTTCGACACATGGAACGAGGAGGTGTAAGTCGAAATGAACAATCGCGGACAACAGACCGGCTCCCGGATGAGTGACGAGATCCGCAGGGTCGGAATGATTTTTTCCGGCGGGCCCGCTCCCGGGGCCAACGCGGTGATCAGCGCCGCCGCGGTGAGCTTTCTCGACGCAGGCCGGGAGGTCGTCGGATTCTATCAGGGGTATGAATACCTCCAGGATTACCATCCGGTCACGAGCCGATTAGAGCGAAACGTTCATTACCGGGAGCTGACTCTTCCGGATGTGACCGGCATTCGCAACACCCGGGGAATTTTGATCGGCACCAGCCGCGCGAACCCGGGCAAGCCCATCCGACGGCCGAGCGACCTGGACGACCCGGAAAAAACCCAGAAACTCCGGAACATCTATTACGCCTTCCTGGATCTCAAGATCGATGCGCTGATCTCCATCGGGGGGGACGACACGCTCAAGACGGCCAACTACCTTTTCGAGTTCCAGAAGCGGCTTCCGCCGAACGCCAAACGCGTGCGCATCGTGCACCTGCCCAAGACGATCGACAATGATTACCGGGGCATTGACTTCACCTTCGGGTATTTCACGGCCGTCGACTTCCTGGCCAAGGAGGTTTCCAATCTCCGCGAGGATGCCCGCGCGACTTGTTCCTACTTCATTGTGGAATCCATGGGCCGGAAGGCGGGCTGGCTGAGCTACGGCGTGGGGATCGCCGGCGAAGCCAACATGATTTTCAGCGTGGAAGACTTGGAAGAATCGATGATGTACGACGAGAAGGTCCGGGACGAGGAAACCGGCGAGGAGAGGGTGGAGAAACGGCTCCGGCTGGAGGCGCTCGTGGACCGGATCGTCAACCTGATGATCAACAGGGAAAAAAAGCAGAACAAGCACTTCGGCGTCGTCGTCCTGGCCGAGGGGCTCGCGGAGAAATTTCCAGAGGTGTACATCCGGGATGTGCCCAAGGATCCCCACGGGCATATCGGGATCGGCAAGATCGACATCGGCCGTCTGATCGCGAAGCTCACGGCCGAGGAGTACACCCGGCGGACGGGCAAGAAGAAGAAGGTCACCGGAGTGCAGGTCGGATACGAAAGCCGGTGCAGCCAGCCGCACGCTTTCGACGTGATGCTCGGCAGCCAGCTCGGGATCGGCGCTTACCGGGCCCTGGTGGAAGAAGGGTTGGATGGGCACATGGTGAGCGTATCGGGCCAGCTCGAGTTGAGCTACGTGCCTTTCGAGAAGCTCGTGAACCCCGAGACCCTGCAGACCGAAATCCGCTACATTCAGCCGGGCAGCGACTTCTATCGCATGGCCCGGTTTCTGGAACCCCGGGCAGAACCCGAGGAGCGCTGACCGGAGCGGATCGCGACAAGGCGAGTGGCTGCGGCGGCGTCTGGGGACGTCAGCGGTCGAACTTCACGCAAAGCAGAAGGCAGCCGCGTTCCGAGCGAAAGGGCCCGTGCACGCTGCCTTTGGGCGTGAAAACGAACGTGCCTTGAGGGAACTCTGCGCCTTCTCCGCACGTGCAGCTTCCCTTGAGGATGTAACCGATCTCGAACAGCGGCTCTTCGTGGCGGTCCAGGGTCTCTCCCGGGGGGAGCTCGATGAGAAGGGCGAAGGCTCCGGGCATGCTCGGGCTGAAGAACGTCTTCATCCTCGAGCGCGCCGAAGGGCCCTGGATCCACTCGGCCTGTTCCGAAACCAGGACATCGACACCGTCCATGGGTCCCTCCTGTTCGATGGCTACGGGCGATTCATGCGGGCCTGCCCACAACGGTCACGTAGAGGGCGCCTTCTGAAACGCCGTCCGCACCCACGAGATCGTTCACTTCGTCGTCGTAGAGGGCTGCGATCTGGCAGCTCCCCAGGCCCAAGGCCACGGCGGCCAAGGCGACATTTTGCGCGATGTGACCCGCGTCGAGATAGATATAGCGGTAGGCCCTTTGGCGGTACTTCCATTTGCATCGCTCGAAAACCGCGGTCCACACCAACACCAGGGCGGCCTCGTAGGCGGCTTTTTGATCCAGGGCGGCTCTGGCCGCGGCGACCCGGAAATCCCCGGCTGCGATTTGCTCCAGCCCGTGGTCCAAAACCGCGTAATGGTACACCCCTTGTGGAAGCCCCTGGACACGGTGCGCCACCAGGTAGGTTTCCACTGGGTACAAGGCGCCGGCCGACGGAGCGGTGCGGAGGGCGTAGCCGAACTGGTGGCCCGTGACCCCCTGGGCAGCCCAGAGGATCTGCGAGAGCTCTTCAAGCGAGACCGGATCGGGCCGGAAATCGCGAACGCTTCTCCTTTTGCCAAGCACCTCCCATAGGGGTCCGCCTCCTTGGGTCCTTGGCGCTGGCAGGGCGAATTTCGGCTTGTCCGGGTAACGCTTGAAGGTCTCGGGCTTTTTCGACCACTGGAGGGGGCCTCCGGGCAACTGGTCCCTCCGGTAGGCGGTTTCCTGCTGAAAACGATCGCCGATCCCCTTTTCCATTTTTAACTCCCCCCGGCTTAGTGAAGGGCTGGTTCCGGTCACTCTGACCGGAAAGGCGCGTCTGGAGGCGGAAGGATTCCTTTCTCCTCCAGGAAGCGCAGAATCGCCTGGGCGCAGGAATCCAACGTCGCGAGGCCGGTCTCCACCGTGATCTCCGGAGAAAGGGGCTCCTCGTAGGGAGCGTTCACCCCGGTGAATCCCTGGATCTCGCCTCGGAAGGCCCGCTTGTACAGTCCCTTGGGATCTCTCTGCGCGCAGATCTCCACAGGGGACTTGCAGTATACCTCGATGAACCGTCCCGGCGGGTTCAAAGCCCGGGCCTGGGCTCGATCCTCCCGGTAGGGGGAGATGAAGGCGGCCAGGACCAGGAAGCCCGCATCGGCGAACAGGCGGGCAACCTCGCTGATCCGGCGGATATTTTCTCTGCGGTCTTCGGGCGAGAAGCCGAGGTCCTGGTTGAGCCGGTGGCGGATGTTGTCCCCGTCGAGCACGTAGCTCTGGCATCCCCGCTCGAAGAGGCGGCGCTCAACCTCGTGGGCCAAGGTGGACTTGCCAGAGCTGGGAAGCCCTGTCAGCCAGACCACAGCTCCCTTGTGGCCGTTCCGCCGTTCTCGGTCTGCCTGGGTAACAAGAGGCTTGTGCCAGGTGATGTTCGTACTCTTGCGGACCGCGGCTTGTTCTGCATCCATGGGAAGAAACTCCTCGGGTTTTCTGGTATCCTTTCGAAGTTGATTCTGCCTGTCTTCTTTTCGTGATCGGCACGGACGGGCTCGAGCTTTTGAAAAAACAGCTTGGCTGGCCGGTCCCAGGGAGCTAGTTTTTCATGTCTCGTCGCAACCGCCAGGGAGCCCGGGTGTGCACGGGCCTTGAACGTCTCGCCGGCCAGGGCTCCAAGCTGCTTGGAGGCAAGAGGATCGGGCTCCTCGCGCACGCCGCGTCGGTGACGGCGGATCTTCAGTACGCCTGGGACGTGCTGGGCTCCATGCCCGGAGTCCGCCTGCAAGCCTTGTTCAGTCCCGAGCATGGCCTGATGGGCACCCACCAGGACCAGGAAAGCGTGTCGGGTATCGGGGCCCCAGCTTCCTTCCAGGGGCTGCCTTTGTATAGCCTGTACGGAGAGACCGCGCAATCCTTGCGCCCCAGGCCTGAGGCGCTCGCCGGCCTGGACGCGCTCATCGTGGACCTCCAGGACGTGGGCAGCAGGTATTATACCTTCATCTACACGCTTTCCCATTGCATGGAGGCTTGCCGGGACCAAGACGTGGAGGTGTGGGTCCTGGACCGGCCGAATCCTCTCGGTGGACGCAAAGTTGAGGGGAGGCCCCTCCTGCCGGGTTTCGAATCCTTTGTCGGCAGGTATGCCCTGCCTGTGCGCCACGGGCTGACCATCGGAGAGTGCGCCGTCGCCTTTCGCGAGGTTTTCGGTGTCCGGTGTAGACTTCGGATCGTCCCCATGAGGGGATGGCGCAGGAGCATGTGGTTCGATCAGACAGGGCTGCCTTGGATCTCACCCTCGCCGAACATGCCCACTCTGGACACGGCTGCGGTCTACCCCGGCACCTGCCTGGTCGAAGGAACCAACTTGAGCGAAGGCAGGGGCACGACCCGTCCGTTCGAAATCGTGGGCGCTCCCTGGATTGACCCGTTGGTTCTGGCGACGGAACTCAGGAGTCGGAACTTGCCCGGGGTCTTCTTTCGTCCTGTCTGGTTCAAGCCCGCCTTTCACAAATACGCAGGCCAGCTCTGCGGGGGCGTTCAAATCCATGTCTTGGACCGGGGTACGTTCTTGCCTTTCCGCACCGGAGCTCACCTCTTGAAAGCCGCGGCCGGCCTCTGGCCCGAGTGGTTCCGATGGCGGCAAGAGCCCTACGAATTCGAAACGGCCCGGCTCGCCATCGACCTTCTGGCAGGGGGAAGCTGGCTGCGTGAGGCGGTCGAGGGCCTCAGGGATCTCGACGCCTGCCTTTCCGAAGGGGAGGCCGGCGCCCAAAAATTTCAGGAAAAGATAAAGGCGTTATGGATATACTCCGCACGGCGTCCCGCGCCAATGGATCTTGTCACCTTCGCCTGAATTGACCTTTCGCCGCCTCGTCCCGGCCTGTGCGCCCGTGCCGTGTCGGGCCGCGGGGCCTTCCGCCCAGAGCCTTCTGCCTGTTTTCCTAAAACGGCCCTCCCCCTTTTCGCAGGCCAAAGGACAAAAGATTCTTTCAGGAATCTCAAAAAAATGCTTGACAGCCCAACAGGGGGGGTCTATTATGCCCGCAAGTGGAAAAAAGTGGAGTATAGTGGGATCATTTCCCACGTTATCTTTGGAAAAATCATGTCCCGTTTTAGGGGCCAGATTCCGCACACCATGGACAAGAAGGGCAGGGTCAGCATTCCTGCTCCCTTCCGCGAGGTCTTGCGCCAGCGGGACCACAAGACTCTCATCATCAGCCACGCCAACAAGTGCCTCGTAGCCTATCCCCCGGACGAATGGGAGAAACTCGAGGACAGGATCCTTCAGCTTCCCCAGTTGAGCCGGGAAGTCAAGGAATACCAAAGAACCTTCCTTTCCGCGGGCCGCGATTGCGACGTGGACGGCCAGGGCCGGGTGTTAATCCCACCGGAACTTCGCGCCAGAGCCGGACTCGGCAGCAAGGTGCTCTTCGTGGGGATGCTGACGTATTTCGAGATTTGGGACGTGGCCGTGTTCGAACAGGAGCACGGGCCCAAAAGGGAGAACATCGAGGAAATGGAGCACCGCCTCGCCACCCAATACGGAATTTGACGGGCGGGCGGTGTTTCGTCGTTGGGATCATGAAGAGCGAAACCGTTGCTGATGGAGCTGATGCATACGCCCGTCATGACCGAGGAGGTCTTGGAGCACCTCGGGCCCCGATCAGGCCGGGTGTATCTCGACGGGACCGTCGGGTCAGGGGGGCATGCGGCGGCCATTTTGGACCGGAGCGCGCCGGCTGGAAAGGTCGTCGGACTCGACGCGGACGCCGAGTCTCTTCGCATCGCCCAGCAAAGGCTGGCCTCTTATGGTGACCGGGTCGTATTGGTTCATGCCCGGTACGAAGAGGCGCGCCGGGTTCTCGCCGACCTGGGGTACGGCCGGGTGGAGGGCGTTCTATTGGACCTCGGAATCTCCCGGGTTCAACTGGAGGCACCGGAGAGAGGTTTCAGTTTCGACCGGGAGGGCCCGCTGGATATGCGAATGGATCGAACAACGGGGCGAACAGCCGGCCAGCTCCTGGCAAGCCTTTCCGAAAACGAGATGGTTTGCCTTTTCAAGAGGTTTGGCGAGGAAAGGTGGGCGCGGCGCATCGCCAGGGGAATCGTCAGGCGGAGAGAGACCCACGGGAATTTGTCCACGACCCGAGAACTGGCGCGCACCATCGTCGAATCCGTTCCCCGGCGCTCCGGGGGGTCAACCCGCATTCATCCTGCCACGAGGGTCTTCCAGGCCCTCAGGATCGCGGTAAATCGAGAACTGGACGCTCTGGAGGCCTTCCTGCAGGAGCTGCCGGATCTCCTGGAAAAAGGAGGGCGCTTCTGTGTGATTTCTTTTCACTCTCTGGAAGACCGCCTTGTCAAAGAGGCCATGCAGAGGTGGGAGCGGGGATGCCGGTGTCCGGCGGATCGGGCGCTTTCCTGCTCCTGCCACGGCGAACCGCTCCTCAGGAGGGTCCGCCGAAAGGCTCTTCGGCCGTCTCCGGCCGAAGTCGAGCGAAACCCCCTTTCTCGGAGCGCCCGCCTTCGGATCGCCGAGCGGGTCTAAGGGCAAGGAGGATTGGGTCTTTGGAAAAGGTGCGCGGGTCGCGATGGACCCAGGTTCTGGAGAATCAGGCCATTCGGCCGGACCGAGGCTCGGCGGCCGGACGGTTGATGGGCTTGGGCCCTCTGGCGGTCGTGGCGGCCGGGTTGATGGCCTCGTGCCTGCTCGTAATCTGGGTTCACGTCCAGACGCTGCATCTCCGGTACGAGGTCTCCCAGGCGTATGAAGAGAACCGCCGCCTTCTGGAGAGGCAGGCGGCCCTCGAGGTGGAGCGCCAGACTCTTCGGTCCCCGAAACGGATCGCCGAGATTGCGGAGCGAGATCTCGGCATGCACCTGGCCGAGCCTAGGGAACGGAGCCTTCTTCCATGAAGAGAGAAGACCGTTCTCTGCGGGTCAAGATCTACATGATGCTCGGAGTCTACGTCCTGTTCGTTCTGCTGCTGGCGGTCCGGGCTTTCCAGCACCAGGTGATCAACCGGGAGGAGTACCTGAAGTGGGCCAGAGACCAGCAGCTACAGCCGGTGAAGCTGGTGCCTCTCCGGGGGAAGATCGTGGATCGGAGGGGCAATCTTCTTGCCGTAAGCCTCAAAGCGGGCTCTCTTTTTGCCCATCCTGCCCAGGTTCAGAACCCTGAACGGACGGCTCAGATTCTTGCCCAGAACCTCGGTCTGGATGCCGGGCAGCTTTTGGAAAAACTCAAGCAGCCTGTCTCCTTTGTCTGGCTCGCCAGGCAGCTGCCGATTGATGAGGCGGAAAAAGTGAAGCGCCTGGCTCTGCCCGGGATCGGGGTGGAGCGGGAAGGGCGCAGGTATTATCCCTTTCGGGAACTGGCTGCGAACGTGATCGGCTTCGCCGGAGTGGACTCGCAGGGTCTGGAGGGCGTGGAGATCTTTCGGGAAGCCGTGCTCAAGGGAAAGCAGGGCAGACTCCTCCTGCAGCAAGACGCCCGCGGCAGGCTTCTTTGGCAGGAACTCTACCAGGACTCCCGGGAGGACAGCGTCAAGGAAGTCGTTCTCACCCTGGACGTGCGCATCCAGCACTTCGCCGAGGAAGCTCTTCGGAAGGCCATAGAGGAGAATGGAGCGGTCGGCGGCACGGTCGTGGTGATGGACGTCAACCGGGGCGACCTGCTGGCCTTGGCCAGCCTGCCCACCTTCAATCCGAACCGGTTCAGCACGTATCCCCCTGAGCTCCGGCGGAACCGGGCGATCACGGACGCTTTCGAACCTGGCTCCACAGCGAAACCGTTCGCTCTGGCAGCGGCGCTGGAGGAGGGCCTGCTGAACGAGGAAGTACGGTTCAACTGCGAGCGAGGGAAGTATTTCTTCGGCGGGCACTGGATACACGACATCCATCCTTACGACGTCCTGACACTGCGGGAAGTCATCGTCAAGTCGAGCAATATCGGCACCGCCAAGGTGGCCGAGATCCTGGGCAGCCAGATCCTGTGGAAGTACCTGGACGCCTTCGGCTTCGGCAAGAAAACCGGTGTCGATTTGCCGGGCGAGGCGACGGGCACTTTGCGCCACTGGAAGAGCTGGACCACGATCTGTCTGGCCAACCACGCTTTCGGCCAAGGCTTTTCGGTCACGGCCCTTCAACTGGCCTGCGCATACGCTGCTCTTGCCAACGGAGGCCGTCTCGTCGAGCCCCACGTGGTTCATGAAATCCGCGACGAAAAGGGAACAGTGCTCGAAGCCTGGAAGCCCGGACCCGAGCGGCGCGTGATCTCCGCTCGGACTTCGGAGCGGGTGCGGGCCGTGCTGGAGGGTGTGGTGGAGGAAGGCACGGGAAAGCGCGCCAAGCTGGCCGGCTTCCGCGTGGGCGGCAAGACCGGAACGGCCCAGAAATTCGAGCCCGCCCTGGGGATCTATTCGCCCAACAAGATGGTGTGTTCTTTTGTCGGCATCGTTCCCATCGACAAACCCGAAATCGTGATGGTCGTGGCCATCGACGAACCCAGAGGTCGCGTGACCGGGGGCATGGTCGCCGCTCCGGTCTTCCAGCAGGTGGCCTCCAAGGCCCTTTTTTACCGGAACGTGGATGCCAACGTGCCGGAGCCGGCCTCTTCTGCTTCTGTGCAGGCCGAACTGTTCCGGGCGGCTCCGGCGGCTTGGGATTTGACCGAGCCTGCGGCGGCCGCACCGGTCGCAAGTCAGGGCGCCGTGCGGCCGGATCCGTCCCTTTCGACCTTGATCATGCCCGAACTCAGGCGGCGCACCGTGAGGATGGCTCTGCGGGAACTCGAAGGTTTGCCTGTCGAGGTCCGGTTGGAAGGCTCCGGGGTGGTGATCGAGCAGGATCCGAAGCCCGGCTCTCTGCTGGAAACGGGCCAGCTCGTGAAACTCACGGCCCGGGCGCTCGGCCCGGATGGCTGAGTTGAGGACCCGTGATGGGGATGATGTTTGACCGGCTGCTGGAAGGAATCGAGGTCTCCCGCCTCCACGGAGACCCTTCTGTGGAGATTCTCGACCTCGCCTACGACTCCCGGAAGGTTACGCCGGGCAGCCTGTTTTTCGCTGTGCCCGGTCTTCGGGACGACGGCAGGCAGTTCGTGGCAGAGGCGGTCCGAAAGGGCGCACGGGCGGTCGTGGCCCAGGCCGGAGGGGAGGTTCGGGTCGGAGAGGCGGTCCTGGCCGAGGTTGGGGACGTCAGAAAAGTTATGGCTCGGATCGCGGCTCGGTTTTTTGGAGAGCCTTCCCGCAGGCTGGCCCTCGTGGGCGTCACCGGGACCAATGGAAAAACGACCTTTACCTACCTCATGGAATCGATTCTGGACCAGGCCGGATGCCGGCCGGGAGTCATTGGCACGATCTTGTCCCGGTTCGGGGATCGAAGGTTTCCGTCCCGCCATACGACGCCCGAGTCTGTGGACCTTCAACGCATGCTCCACCAGATGGTGGAAGAGGGGGCGACCCACGCACTGCTCGAAGTCTCTTCGCACGGACTGGATTTCCGAAGGGTGGATGCCTGCCGGTTCGCCTGCGCCGTCTTCACGAACCTGGGCAGGGACCACCTGGATCATCACGGCACCCTGGAAAACTATTTCGCTTCCAAGGCCCGCCTGTTTACCGAGATTCTGCCCGAGGGGGCTTCTGGCCGGCCCGTGGCCGTCGTCAACTGCGACGACCCCTACGGCCGCCGCCTGCTGGAGATGTGTCCTGGCAGCGCTCTTTCGGTCGGCAAAGCGCCGGAAGCCGATTACCGGCTGGAGTGCCTGGACGCGAGCCGTTCCGGGTTGTCGATCCGGCTGCGGACCCCGAAGGGGGCATTCGACCTGGAAAGCCCCCTCTTGGGAGAGGTCAATGCCCAGAACGTGGCCCTGGCGGCTGCGGCCTCGGATGCGATCGGGATTCCCACGGAGGCCATCGTCCGGGGCGTGGCCCGCCTTCGTGTGGTCCCGGGGAGGCTCGAGCGAGTGACCTCGGACGAGCCTTTCCTCGTCCTGGTGGACTATGCCCACACGCCGGATGCGCTCGAGAAGGTTTTGGCGAGCCTGCGAAGGCTGGGGCCCGAAAGGATCCTGACGGTCTTCGGATGCGGCGGGGATCGGGACAGGGGCAAAAGGCCCCTCATGGGCGCCGTGGTTGCCTCGTGGAGCGATCTGTCCGTTGTGACCTCGGACAACCCCAGGTCCGAACCTCCGGGCCGGATCATCGAGGAGATCCTTCAGGGCGTTCGGGCAAAGGGGGTGCCCTATTTCAAGCCCGAGCAGATCGGCTCCCTGCGGCCCGGCCAAAAGGGGTACACGGCCGTGGAAGATCGAAGGCAGGCGATCCGGCTGGCCGTGGCCGCGGCCCGGGCCGGTGACGTGGTTCTCGTGGCCGGCAAGGGACACGAGGAAGTGCAGATCGTGGGATCGTCGGAATTGCCTTTTCAGGACCGCAAGGAAGTTCTCGAAGCACTGGAAGAACGGCGCGGGAGGAAACCCCTCGTTGGATGACCGAGGCATGGGGCTCACCCTTGAGCAGGTTCTGCGTTTTACGGGCGGGCGTCCGGCAGGACCCGTTGGGGAGAGATTCTTCCGGCGGGTGTCGACGGATTCGAGGGACCTCGAGCCGGGCGATCTGTTCGTGGCCCTGAAAGGAGAGAAGTTCGACGGGCACGATTTCTGCGGCGAGGCCCTTCGAAAGGGGGCCCAAGGCCTGATCGTGGACCGGCCTCTTTCCGAGGATCTGGTTCGGGCCTTCCGGCCCTTGGTGATCCGGGTGCCGGATACCCTGCGGGCCTTGGGGGATCTCGCTGCGGGCTGGAGGCGGCTGTTCTCTGTCCCGGTCGCGGCCCTGACCGGCAGCAACGGAAAGACCACGACCAAGGAAATGGCCGTGGCGATCCTGAGGCTCTCGTTCCGATGCCTGTGGAGCCCGGGGAATTTCAACAATCGGGTCGGCCTTCCCTTGACGCTCCTCCGGCTCGGTCCGGAGCACGAAAGGGTCGTGCTGGAAATGGGCATGAACGAGCCGGGCGAGATCCGGGAACTGACCCGGATCGCCTGGCCTCAGACCGGCGTTCTGTTGAACGTCGGTCCGGCCCATCTCGAAAAGTTCGCCGACCTCGACGGAATCGCCGCAGCCAAGGGCGAGATGCTCGAGGCGCTGCCCGAAGGGGCTTTGTTCGTTTACAACCAGGACGATCCGCGGGTGGCTTCCCTGGCTCGGCGGTGGCCGGGACCGAAAAGGAGCTTCGGCTTCGGAGCGGATTGCGACGTCCGGTTCCTGGAAGAGGACGGAGCGGCGCAGTCGAGAAAGATCCGGCTTTCGGTCCAGGGCCTCTTGGTCCAGGCTCATCTGCGGCTGCCGGGCAGGCACAACGTCTACAACGCGCTGGCCGCAGCGGCTCTGGCGCAGAGCCTGGGAGCGCCGGCCGAGGCCATCGAGGAAGGACTGAGCCGTTTTGAGGGCATGTCGGGCAGGTTCTCGGTCGAGCCAGGAGAACGGTTCACGATCGTCAACGATACGTACAACGCCAACCCGAGGTCGATGGAGTGCGCCCTGGACACTTTGGACGAGATCGGACCGCCCGGGGGCCGCATTCTCGTTCTGGGGGACATGCTGGAGCTTGGCGCCCAGAGCGAACAGGCCCATTTCGAGCTGGGTCGCAGAGCGGCCCGGTTTCGGCCCGCCGCCCTGTTTGTCACCGGGGCCTTTGCACAGAAGGTGAAAGAGGGGGCGCTGGCCGAGGGATACGAGGAGGACAAGATCGAACTGTTCGAGGACCCATCCCGGCTTGCCCGGGAGATTCTGGGGCGGATTCAGGGCGGGGAGTGGATTCTCATTAAAGGATCCAGGGGAATGGCGATGGAAAGAGTCGTGCGGGCCCTCAAAGAAAGCGCGGGGCCGGCAGGATCCGAGGGGGAGACGAGGCCGTGACAGCCACCGACGGGCTCCGGGGCCGAAGGATCTTGGTGGTGGGCCTGGCCAGAAGCGGTCTGGCCACGGTGCGCTTCCTGCTCCGGCAGGGCGCCGTCGTTTCCGCCACCGACAGCCGGGAGCAGCCGGCGCCGGAAGAGACCCTGCGGGCTCTTCAGGATGCCGGATGCAGGCTGTGCCTTGGAGAGCACAGGCATTCGGATTTCCTGGAGGCCGATCTCATCGTGATCAGTCCGGGCGTTCCCTCGGATCTCGGGCCGCTGCAGGTGGCTCGGAGCGCGGGCAAGACCGTCGTGGGCGAAATGGAGCTTGCCTGGCGGTTTCTTCCGTGCCCGGTCGTTGCCGTGACGGGCTCCAATGGCAAAACCACGACCGTGACCGCCCTGGGCGCCATGCTGGACGCCGCCGGCATCCCCCACTGGGTGGGCGGAAACATCGGCCGGCCCCTCATGGACTTCCTGTTGGAGGGCTTGGGACCCGACCGGAACGGACCCCGGGTGATCGTCGTGGAAGTGTCGAGCTTTCAGCTCGAGACCATTCAATCGTTCCGGCCCTGGATCGCGGCCTGGACGAATCTCAGCGAGGATCATCTGGATCGATACCCGGACTTGGAGGCTTACGCAGAAGCCAAGTTCCGCATTTTCGAAAACCAGACCGGCCAGGACTGGGCGATCGTGCCGTTTCGGGACGCCTGGCTGGATTCCCGCCGGGGACGGATTCGGTCCAAGCTCTTGCGGTTTGGGACAGCCGAAGCCGGAGCCGGAGATCTTCCCGAAATCCGCCTGGAGGCAGGCAGGATCGTGTGGCGCGAGCCGGGAAGCACCCGGGACGAAGGATACGAAACCGGCAGGGTTCGTCTCCGGGGAGTCCACAACCTCGAGAATCTGATGGTCGCGTTGGCCGCCGCGAGGTTGTGCGGCGCGGCGCCGCAGGCGATCCAGTCGGTTCTGGATTCCTTCGGGGGCCTCGAACACCGCCTCGAGTTCGTGGCCCAAAAGGATGGCGTGGCCTTCTTCAACGACTCAAAGGCCACCACGGTGGAGTCGGTCTTGAGGGCTCTGGAGTCCTTTGCCGAGCCGGTGTTGCTTCTGGCTGGCGGCAAGGACAAGGGGCTGGATTTCGCGCCCCTGCGAGAGCCCCTGAGCCGGCACGTGCGGAGGCTGTTTCTGTTCGGGGAGGCGGCCGAGCGGATGGCGCGGGAGCTGGCGGGCGCTGCGGAGATCGAGAGGGTCCGGGATCTCGACGAGGCCGTCCGAAAGGCCTGGAAGGCCGCCCGGCCGGGGGAGGTTGTGCTGCTGTCGCCAGCCTGCTCGAGCTTCGACATGTTCCGGGACTACGAGGAAAGGGGGAATCGGTTTAAGCGCCTTGTTCGGGATCTTCTGGGCGAGACCGGGCAGGGAGGGAACGGGGTGCGGCCATGAGGGGCGAGCGGATTTTCACGAACGAAGTCGCTCTTACGGTCGTCAGCGTCTCTCTGGTGGCGTCGGGGCTTCTGTTCATCTATTCGACCAGCTCGATCTATTCGCAGCAGCAGTTCGGCAGCCAGTACCACTTCTTCTACCGGCAGCTCCTGTATGCGCTGGTCGGGGCGGGCTTGATGCTGCTTGTGGCCTCCACGGACTACCGGGACTGGAGGCCCTACGCGGGTTGGATCCTGCTCGCCAGCGGCATCGCGCTCGTCCTGGTCTGGATTCCGGGTGCCGGCAAGACCGTCCGGGGCGCCCGCAGGTGGCTCGATCTCGGCCCTTTGAGTTTCCAGCCCTCGGAGCTGGCCAAGATCACGCTGGTTTACTACCTCGCGGAGCGTCTCTCCCGGCCTTCCTTCCTGAAGGAGCGCGGCAGGTTCGGATCCGGGTACCTCCGGTACTGGATCGCGGCTTTTCCCGTGCTCGCCGTGATCCTCCTTCAGCGGGATTTCGGGGCGACCGTGATCTGCGCCATGGCGGTCATGCTGCTGCTGTTCCTGGCCGGGGCCCGGCTCCGGTATCTCCTGGCCACGGTTGCGCTCGCCGTTCCGGTCGGGCTCTACCTTTGCCTGGATTCGTACCGGTGGGAGCGGATCCGGATGTTTCTGGATCCCTGGAAGGATCCGTACGGGGCCGGGTACCAACTCGTGCAGTCCTACATCTCCCTGGGGCTGGGCGGCGTCTTCGGGGTGGGACTCGGCAACGGGACCCAGAAGCTCTTCTACCTGCCGGACGCGCACACGGACTTCATCTTTTCGGTCTTGGCCGAAGAGTTGGGGCTGGTGGGATGCTGTCTGTTTCTGACACTCTTTCTGGCCTTCGTGGTGATCGGGGTCCGGATCGCCCTGCGGGCTCCGGACCGGTTTGGCGTGCTCCTGGCCGCCGGGCTGACGTTCCTCATCGGAATCCAGTTCGTGCTGAACGTGTCCGTGGTGGTGGGCCTGTTGCCCACGAAGGGAATGGTCCTTCCGTTCCTCAGTTACGGCGGCAGCGCCCTGCTGGTGAACCTGCTTGCCGTCGGAATCCTGTGCAGCGTGGCGGGCCAGGGAGTTCTCAGGCCGGGGAGCCGGGCGGGATAGTCATGTACAAGAAGAACCGGCGGATTCATTTCGTGGGGATCGGCGGGATCGGCATGAGCGGCATCGCCGAGCTCCTGCTCAATTTGCGCTACAGGGTGAGCGGCTCGGATCTGAAGGAGTCGGCCATCACGGAAAGACTTCGGTCTCTGGGCGCAATCGTCTACGTGGGCCACAAGGCGGAGCAGGTGGAGGGGGCCGACGTCGTGGTCGTTTCCTCGGCCGTGCGGCCGGACAATCCGGAGGTGGCCGCAGCCCGGGCGCGGAACCTTCCGGTCATTCCGCGAGCGGAGATGCTGGCGGAACTCATGCGCATGAAGTACGGGATCGCGGTGGCGGGTTCTCACGGCAAGACCACCACGACTTCTCTGATCGCCACGGTCCTGGCTGAGGCCGGCATGGATCCGACCCTCGTCATCGGGGGTCGCCTGAACAGCCTTGGGACGAACGCCCGGCTCGGCACCGGCGAGTTCCTCGTGGCCGAGACGGACGAAAGCGACGGGTCCTTTCTGCTTCTGAGCCCGACGGTGGCCGTGGTGACGAACATCGACCCCGAACACCTGGACCACTATGGACAGATGGAGAGCCTCCAGGAGGCGTTCGTCCGTTTCGTGAACAAGGTCCCCTTCTACGGGTTGGCGGTGCTCTGCCTGGACCATCCGAACGTTCGGGCCCTGCTCCCCCATGTCCGGAAGCGTGTGGTCACCTACGGGCTCGCCCGTCAGGCCGACATCCGGGCCGAGGACATCCGCTGGAGCGGCTGGCAGAGCCGGTTCCGCGTGTTTCGGCAGCAGCAGGAACTCGGCGAGATCCACCTTCGTCTGCCCGGGGTCCACAATATTTCCAACGCCCTTGCCGCCGTGGCCGTGGCGGACGAACTCGAACTCGACTTCGAGGGGGTCCGCAGGGCGCTGGAGAACTTTGCCGGGATCCAGCGCCGCTTCCAAATCCGCGGGCAGGCGGCCGGCATCCTGGTGGTGGACGACTACGGCCATCATCCCGCTGAAATTCTCGCGACCCTGGCGGCCGCGCGCCAGGGTTGGGAGAGGCGGATCGTGGCGGTCTTTCAGCCCCATCGGTATACGCGGACTCAGCTTTGTTTCGACGGGTTCCTCGGCGCCTTTCACGACGCCGATGTGCTCGTGGTGCTGGACATCTACTCGGCGGGCGAGAAGGAGCTTCACGGGGTGCACGCCTCCCGTCTGGCCGAGGGAATCCGCAAGCAGGGGCACAAGGAAGTGCACTATCTCGGCGGGTTTCCCGAGGCCCTGGATTTTCTCCTGGAGAACTGCCGGGAAGGAGACCTCGTGATTACCCTGGGAGCCGGAGACGTGGTGCGTCTCGGGGAGATGCTGCTGAAGGCTCTCGAGGAAAGGAAGCGCGGATAGGGCGTTCGCGATGCCGGGAAGCTCTATCAGGGCTTGCGGCTCAAACGAGGTTGTGGCGATGAAGGACAAGCGCAAAGGCGGCTATGCGGCCCGGGAGACGGAAATGGCCCTGTTCGGCTCCCCGCCCTCCCCGCCCGGGCCCACGAGGCGCGCCGTCGGCCGGGCGCGGCCGAAGCGCTCGTTTTGCGCCCTGTCCTGGATCGGCGGCACGGCTTTTTCGGTGCTCTTGGCGGGGGTTCTCGCCAAGGGGATCACGGGTTCGCCCTTCTTCGCCCTCGAGCGGATCGCCGTGGAAGGATCTCTTCAGACGTCTCTGGGGGGGATCCCGGGCCTAGTGGCTCTCAAGGGCGGAGGCAACCTGCTTACGCTCGACATCAGCGAGGTTGCCCGCGGCCTCGGCTCGCGGCCCGAGATCCGGCGCGCTTCGGTCGCCAAGAGATTTCCGAACGAGCTGGTCGTCAAGGTGGAGGAACGAAAGCCGAGCGTTCTCGTCCTGGTCGAGGGCAAGCTCTATCAGGCGGACGAGGAGGGCGTGCTGCTCCGGGAGATCGGCCCGGGAGACCCCATGGACCTGCCCGTGATTTCCGGGCTGAGCCGGTCCGCGGTGGCCGTCGGGGTCAAACCCGATGGACGGCAGGTTCCAAGCGCCATCCGCCTTCTTCGGGTCGTGGAGCAGAAAGCCTCGACGTTCGGACCGGTCTCGGAAGTCCGAGTGGATCCGGTCGAAGGCCTCACGCTGTTCTTGGAAGAGCTGCCGGTTCCGGTCCGGGTGGGGTGGGAGAATTTCGAACAGAAGATCTCCAGGCTGGAACGGGTATTCTCGAAGCTCGCGGAACGGAAAGGCGAGCTGGTTTCGGTGGACCTCAGGTTCGACCACCAGGTGGTGGTGCGCCAGCGGCCGGCCGGGGCGAAGGTTGTCGTTCGCAAGGGCGGCACGGCAGCCCTGGCGCAGTTGTCTCCGGTTCTTTCCGATCGCTGAGAGGCTCAAGGGATGCAACGAAGAAAGCGGGACAACCACCTCATCGTGGGACTCGACATCGGGACGACCAAGATCTGCGCTCTCGTGGGCGACTGGAAAGAGGACGGGATCGATGTCATCGGCATCGGCCAATATCCCTCGCGGGGGCTTCGCAAGGGCGTGGTGGTGGACATGGAAAGCACGGTCCAGTCCATCAAGAAGGCCGTGGAAGAGGCCGAGCTCATGGCGGGCTGCGAGATCTCTTCCGTCTACGTGGGAATTGCCGGCGGCCACATCAAGGGGTTCAACAGCACGGGCATCGTGAAAATCCGCGACGGCGAGGTCAAGCCCGCGGACGTGCGCCGGGTCATCGAGACGGCCACGGCCGTGGACATCCCGCCGGACCGGGAAGTGCTCCACGTGGTGCCGCAGGAGTACACGATCGACGGGCAGGACGGCATCAAGGAGCCCGTCGGTCTGGTGGGGGTGCGGCTGGAGGCCCAGGTCCACATCGTCACGGGTGCCGTCACCAGCGCCCAGAACCTCATTCGCTGCGCCAACAGTGCGGGATTGAACGTCCACGACATCGTGCTCGAACAACTGGCTTCCTCGGAGGCGGTGCTCACTGAGGATGAAAAAGAGCTCGGCGTGGCGCTGGTGGACGTGGGCGGCGGGACGAGCGACCTGGCGATTTTCTCCAACGGAAGCATCAAGCACACGTCGGTCCTGGGTCTGGGCGGAAACCAGATCACGAGCGACCTGGCCGTGGGGCTCCAGACGCCGATCTCGGAGGCCGAGGAAATCAAGAAGCGGTGGGGCTGCTGCCGCTCGTCCCTGGTTGACCCGGAAGAGGAGATCGAGGTGCAGGGCGTCGGAGGCAGGGGAGTGAGATCCCTGTCGCGGAGCGTCCTGGCGGACATCATTGAGCCCAGGGTCAGCGAAATCTTCACGCTGATCAAGCGGGAAATCGAGATGAGCGGCTATCAGGACCTCATGCCGTCGGGGGTGGTCTTGACCGGGGGGTCCGCCCAGCTCGCGGGTGTGGAGGAGCTGGCTGAGGAGATCTTCCAGGTGCCGGTCCGGGTGGGGCATCCGACCGGGGTCGGGGGACTCGTGGAGGTGATCCGGAACCCGCTTTACGCCACTGCCGTGGGGCTGTTGCTTTACGGGAAGCGGGACATGGAGGAAAAACGGTTTCCCCGCAGAGGGGACAGGACGTTCGGAAAGGTGATCCGAAGGATGCGGGCATGGTTTGAGGGGCTTTTTCTATAAGACACGGAGGGAGGCGCGACATGATTGAATTCGAAGAGCATCCAGCACAGGGGGCGAAAATCCGGGTTGTGGGCGTGGGCGGCGGTGGCGGCAATGCGGTGAACACCATGATCGAACTTGGCCTGACAGGTGTCGACTTCATCGCCGCCAACACCGACCTGCAGGCCCTGAGCGCCAACCGGGCAGGGCTGAAGGTTCAACTGGGAGAAAAAATCACCAAAGGCCTGGGGTCCGGGGGCGACCCGGACGTGGGACGCCGCGCGGCGGTCGAGGACCGGGAACGGATCCGGGAACTGCTCGAGGGTGCGGACATGGTGTTCATCACCGCGGGCATGGGCGGCGGAACCGGCACGGGCGCCGCTCCGGTGATCGCCGAGGTGGCCCGCGAGACCGGAGCGCTCACGGTCGGGGTGGTCACGAAACCCTTCCAGTTCGAAGGCAAAGTCCGGATGCGCCAGGCCGAGGAAGGCATTCAATATCTCGAGCGGAGTGTGGACACGCTCATCACGATTCCCAATCAGAGGCTTTTGAACGTGGCGGCGAAGAACACGCGTCTTCTGGACGCGTTCAAGAGGGCCGACGAGGTGCTTCACAACGCCGTCAAGGGGATCTCGGACACGATCACGGTCCGCGGCTTGGTCAACGTGGATTTCGCCGACGTGCGAACCATCATGAGCGAGATGGGCATGGCGCTGATGGGCGAGGGCGTGGCCCGGGGTGAAAACCGGGCGGTCGAGGCGGCCCAGCGGGCTATTTCCAGCCCCCTTCTCGACGACATCTGCATCAACGGCGCCAAGGGGATCCTCGTGAACATCACTGCTGGCAGGGATCTTTGCCTCCACGAGGTGCACGAAGCGATCAGCCTGATCCAGCAAAGCGCCCATGAGGAAGCAAACATCATCTTCGGCGCCGTGATCGACGAGACGATGGAAGAGGACGTGCGGATCACCGTCATCGCGACCGGGATCGGGCGGGCCGAAAAGGCGCAGGAGCGGGAGAAGAAACTTGCGGCCGTGGTTGGGAAGCTGGCCCGGGGACCTGACGCGCCTCACACGGAGAATAAGGAGAATTATGACATCCCGACGTTCGCGCGGATCCAGAAGAAGAGAGAGGCCGGAGACGCCTTGCGGGTCGTCAGGTCCGGAGGGGCCCTGAAGGGGGGCGACTCCGACGACCTCGACATTCCCACGTTTCTCCGGCAGCCGGTCGCGGACTGATCCGGAGTCGTTTCGGCACCGGTCGACCATGCGAACCCTCCGGCAAAGGACCGGCTCCGGGGTTGGGGGATCCGTCCTGTGGCGATCAAAGTTCAGGAGATCTACCGCAGGAGACTCGCGCAAGAACAAGGGGCTGTTCGCAAGGAATGGGGCGGCCGGATCCCGGTGGCCTTGGTGTATCCGAACGTCTATTCGGTGGGAATGTCCAACCTGGGCTATCTGGCCGTCTACAGCCTTTTGAACCGGCACGAGGACGTGGTGTGCGAACGGTCGTTTCTCCCGGAGGAGGAGGAACGGGCGGAGATGGAAAGAACGGGGATGGCGCCCTTCTCCCTGGAGACGCAGAAGCCTCTTGCCTCCTTCGAGATCGTGGCTTTTTCTCTTTCCTACGAAAACGACTACCCCAACGCTGTCTCGATTCTGGCCATGGCGGGCATCGCGCCTTCGAGAGAGGCCCGAACGGACCGATCCCCGCTCGTTCTGGCGGGCGGGCCGGCCGCGTTCCTGAATCCGGAACCCATGGCCGAGGTCGTCGACTGCTTCATCCTTGGAGAAGCCGAGGAGGCGCTGGAGGAGTTCCTGGACGCCTATCGAGCCGTTCGGGGGCGCCCCCGCGCAGAAATCCTGGAAGCCCTGCTGGAAGTGGAAGGGGTTTACGTTCCCGCTTTCTACCGCCCCTCCTACCACGAAGACGGAACCCTGGCGGCCTTCGAACCCCTGGGCCGGGCTCCTGCCCGGGTCAAGCGCAGGTGGGTCCGGAACCTGGATGCCTTCCCGACCTCTGCGGCGATCCTCACCCAAGAGACGGAATTCCGGGACGTTTACCTGCTGGAAGTGGGGCGCGGCTGCAGCCGCTCCTGCCGTTTCTGCTCCACGGGCCTAGCGTACAGGCCGCTCCGGTACCGCTCTCTCGAAGCGTTGAAGCCCATCCTGAAAGCCGGGATGGAAAAAGGACTTCGTCTCGGCCTTGTCTGCGCCTCCCTCGGCGATTATCCGGAGCTCGACGACCTGTGCCGCTGGCTTCTCGAGCAGGGCGGTGTCCTTTCGGCTCCCTCCCTCCGTCTGGATACGCTGAGCGAGCCCCTGTTGGAGATTCTCAAGGCCAGCGGACAGAAGACGGTCACCCTGGCACCGGAGGCCGGAACCGAGCGGCTTCGGAAGGTCGTCCACAAGTTCTTTTCGGACGAAGAGATACTCGAAAGCGCCGAGCGTCTCGCCCGGCATGGGATCTACGGCCTTCGCCTCTATTTTCTGGTCGGTCTGCCCGGGGAGCGGGACGAAGACGTGGAGGCCATCGCGGAGCTGACCAGGAAGATCCGCCACCGGTACCGGCAGGCGGCAAAGGCGAGCGGCCGGATGGCGGAGATCACGCTCAGTGTCAGCCCCTTTGTCCCGAAGCCCTGGACTCCGTTCCAGTGGTGCGCCATGGAGGACCAAGAGCGGATCAAGGAAAGGCTCAACCGGGTTCGGAAGGAGTTGCGCAAGGAGCCGAACGTCACTGTGACGTTCGGGCTGGCCAAGTGGGCCTACCTGGAAGCGCTCTTCGCCAGGGGCGACCGGAGGGTCCATTCGTTCCTCCTGGACAGCCTCGACCGGAGCAGGACTTGGAAAGACGTCCTTCGGCGGAGCAGCCTCAATCCGGATTTCTTCGTCTACCGCGAACGGGCCAAGGAGGAGACGTTTCCGTGGGATTTCGTGGACCACGGGGTTTCGCGGGACGCCCTGTACCGCGAGTACGAAAGGAGGTTCGCATGGCTCGGCACGGATTCGCATTGAAAGACCGGCCGCCGGTTATGCTCCCTTCGGTTTTCTGGGTGGCCACGCGCCATGAAACGCTCCTGCGATTGCTTGCCCACCTCGAGGAAACGGACGGCGACCTCAGGGAGCACGGCGAGAGGGTCTGCAGTTATTCGGTGGCCATCGCGCGGGAGATGGATCTTCCGGAGCAGGACCTTCCGTGCCTGGAAGTCGCAGCCCTTCTGCACGACGTGGGCAAGCTCCAGGTCTCGCGGACCATCCTGGGGAAGCCTGCCAGGCTCAATCGCGCCGAATTGCATCGGATTCGCGCTCACCCGGCCCTGGGTGAGCGGATTCTGCGGGAACAGGGCTTTCCGGAGACCGTCTGCCGGTCGGTGCGGGCCCATCACGAGAATTACGGGGGAATGGGGTATCCCGACGGCCTGCGAGGCAGCCGGATTCCCCTGTTCGCCCGAATTCTGCGCGTGGCCGACGCCTATGACGTGATGACCGCAGGCAGGCCGTATCGGGGCGCCGTGGATCCGGCGAAGGCCATGGCACGGCTTCGAAGCCATGCGGGCAGGCTCTTTGATCCGGCGGTCCTGGCGTGCTTGCCGCGGATCCTGTCGGACGCGGCCGAACGGAGCGCCCCCCGGGTGCTGTCGGCGGCGGTCGCAGGGTAGCGTGATTCTGCGCCCGATCGTTCGCTTCCTCCCCTGAGCAGCCGGGCCGTTCGTGTCGATCAGAGCGGACCAGGGATCGCCTCCCGCATCTTGCCCTTTCCTTGTTCTGCAGTGTTTTTCAGGGTATACTAAACAATAAGACGCCTTCGCGCGCAGACGCGGCCGAGCAGGATCATCCTTCGGGAGCGGCCCATGGGTGTCGTCCTTCACACAAACCCGGTCAACCCGCAGCGCCGTCACGTGGCACGGGTGGTGGAAGTCCTCCAGCAGGGGGGGCTCGTGGCTTATCCGACCGACACCACGTACGGCATCGGGTGCGACCTGCTCAACAAGCGGGCCATCGAAAAGGTCTATGCGCTCAAGAAGAGGGACCGGCACAAGCCGGTCAGCATTCTTTGCGCGGATCTGAAGGATGTGAGCCGCTACGCGGTCGTCTCGAATCCGGCTTACCGGATTCTTCGGCGCATGCTTCCGGGTCCTTACACGTTCATCCTGCCTGCGACCTTGCTGGTTCCGAAAATCATGTTGACGCCCCGGAAGACCATCGGCATTCGGGTCCCTGACAGCGCCATCGTGCGGTCGATCGTCGAGCTTCTGGATCGCCCCCTGATCAGCACGAGCGCCACCCTGCCGGACGGGTCGGTGTTGAACGACCCCCTGGAGATCGAAAAGATCTTCCGCGGCAGCCTGGAGGTGGTCATTGCGGCAGAGTGTCCCGGGGAGCCGTCGAGCATCGTGGATCTGACGACCGACGAGCCCAGGATTGTGCGGCAGGGCAGAGGGGACTTGAGCTGGCTCTGACCAGCGCAGGGAAAGCGCGCGCCCTGCGCTGAGGCTGCCTGCCGGCCGCCTTTGTCCTCGCCCGTGGGTTTGCCCCCTTCCAGCAGCTCTGTCTAAGACCCCCTTTCAGCAGATTAGGAAGCCCATGAAGGATCTTGGGCCATGGGGATTCTTGTCTCCGACGACCGGTTCATCTCGGCTTTTCAGGCAGGGGGACGACAGGGGCGCTTGGCTCCAGGGCGTTTCCGGGGCTCTTGAATCGCGCAGGCCTTGCGGCTAGGATGAACGTCCATGCCGAAAAGGTTTCCTTCACAGGGATCGGGCTTCCCCTCGCTCGAAGGAGGGGACCGCGCTCCAGGGGCCGGCTCTTCCGGGTCGGGTTCCGATGGCCAGGGCGACGGCGGTCTGCAGGCCGAGCTGGACCCTTCGGGTCTCTTGGACGCTTTTTCGGATTTTCTGGCTCACGGCAGGGGGTACAGCGGACATACCGTCCGCAACTACGTGAGCGACCTGGCACAGTTCCTGAAATATCTCCAAGAGAATGAATCGGGCCGTGCGGTCGAGGATGTCGACGCGTTTGTGCTGCGGGGGTTTCTCGCGAGCCGTTACGGCAGGAACCGGAAGGTTTCCCTGGGGAGGAAGCTCTCCGCCCTGCGCACGTTCTACCAGTTCCTGATCCGGCAGGGGCGAGCCAAGGCCAACCCCGCGTCGTTGCTGTCCATGCCGCGAAAGGAGCGCACCCTGCCGGCCTTCCTGACCGTCGACGACGCCTTTCGGGTCGTCGAGGCACCCGGGCAGGACGATTTCTTCGGCCTTCGGGATCGGGCCATGCTGGAACTTCTTTATGGCTGCGGGCTGAGGGCGAGCGAGCTCACGGGCCTCGATCTCGAGGACGTTCGGCTCGATCTTCAGGCCGTCCGGGTGACGGGAAAAGGGAAGAAGGAGAGAATCGTACCTTTCGGCAAGAAAGCCCGGGAAGCGCTGGAAAAGTACCTCGAGGCGAGGGCCGCGGCGCGTGCGGCGGCAGGGGCTCTCGAAGCCGGAGACGACAAGGCGCTGTTCCTCAACTGCAGGGGGTCGAGACTCTCGACGCGCAGTCTGGCCAGGAGGCTTGACTTACACCTTCGCGCATGCGGTTTGCAGGGACAGGCGAGTCCCCACGCGCTCCGGCATTCCTTTGCCACCCACCTGCTGGACGCGGGAGCGGACTTGAGGTCGATCCAGGAACTCTTGGGCCACGCGAGCCTCTCGACCACCCAGCGGTATACGCACCTGAGCATCGACCGGCTCATGGAAGTTTACGACAGAGCCCACCCCAGGGCGAAGGCGGAGAAAAAGGCCAAAAGAAAAGGGCAAAGGGAACCCGAGGTCGAAGGATGAACGGGAAAGGGCGGCAGGAACCGGGTCGCGCCGGGGAGCGGATGGGCTTTCGCGCGCTTTGCGGCTGGGACAGTGATCTTTCTCTGCTTCGAGGGAGAGGCCCCGGCCGGCAGGCAGGAAGGATCCGGAGCACGACGATCCTGGGCGTTCGGTGCCGGGGCGGAGTCGCCATCGGCGGAGACGGCCAGGTGACGATGAACCAGGTCGTGATGAAAGCCCAGGCCAGGAAAATTCGGCGCCTCTACGGCGGCGCGATCCTATCGGGCTTTGCCGGAGCTGCGGCGGACGCCTTCGCCCTGTACGAGAAGTTCGAGGCGAAGCTGGAACAGTACCACGGGAATCTGGCCCGCGCCGCGGTGGAGCTGGCCAAGGACTGGAGGACAGACCGGATCCTGAGACGACTCGAAGCGCTTCTGATCGCCATGGACCGGGATCGGTCGCTCCTCATCTCGGGAACCGGGGATGTGATCGAGCCAGACGACGGCGTGCTGGCCATCGGCAGCGGCGGGCCCATTGCCCTGTCCGCGGCGCGGGCCTTGATGGCCCACACGACCTTGGGGGCGCGCCAGGTGGTCGAGGAAGCCCTGCGGATCACCTCCGAGATCTGCATTTACACGAACCGGCAGATCACGGTCGAGGAGTTATGAGAGGTTCCCGCGCCCCGGCAACGCCCAGAAAAGAAGCGGGAGAGGATCCCCTGACCATGCAGCCCCTTACGCCGCGCGAGATCGTTCGGGAACTGGATCGGTACGTGATCGGACAGCAGGCGGCCAAACGGGCCGTGGCGATCGCGTTGCGAAACCGGTGGCGCAGGCAGCAGGTGCCTGAAGAACTCCGGGACGAAATCGCGCCGAAGAACATCATCATGATCGGACCCACCGGCGTGGGCAAGACCGAAATCGCCCGGCGCCTGGCCAAGTTGGCCCAGGCTCCCTTCCTCAAGGTGGAAGCCTCCAAGTTCACCGAGGTGGGCTACGTGGGCCGCGACGTGGAGAGCATGATTCGCGACCTGACCGAGCTGGCGGTGAACATGGTCAAGGAAGAGGAGACCGTCCAGGTCCAGCAGCGGGCTCGCGAGGTCGCCGAGGAGCGGCTTCTGGACCTCCTGCTCCCGCCGGCGCCGGCCCTTGAGAGAAGTTCTTCGGAAGCCGGTCCGGTTGGCGCGGGACCGGATTCGCCGGAGAGCCGAAGAGAGACCCGGGAGAAACTCCGGCGGCTTCTTCGGGAAGGGCGGCTGGACGACCGGTTCGTCGAAATCGAAGTGGCGGACCGCAACAAGCTTCCGATCGTGGAAATCTTCTCGGCAAGCGGCATGGAGGAGATGGATGTCCAGATCCGGGACATGTTCGGGAATCTCTTCCCCCGGAAGCGCAAGCGAAAGAAGGTGAAGATCCCCGAGGCGATGGAAATTCTCACCCAAGAGGAGGCCCAGAGGCTCGTCGATCTGGACAAGGTGCACAAGGAAGCTCTGGCGCGGGTGCAGCAGTCGGGCATCATTTTTCTCGACGAGCTCGACAAGATCGCCGGCCGGGAGTCCGGGCACGGCCCGGACGTGTCCCGCGAGGGCGTGCAGAGGGATCTGTTGCCCATCGTGGAAGGCTCCACGGTCAACACGAAGTACGGGATGGTCCGCACGGACCACATTTTGTTCATCGCTGCAGGGGCTTTCCACGTGTCCAAGCCCTCGGACCTCATCCCGGAACTCCAGGGCCGGTTTCCGATCCGGGTGGAGCTGAACTCTCTGACGGCCCAGGATTTCGTTCGAATTCTGACCGAGCCCCAGAACGCTCTGGTCCTGCAGTACGTCGAGATGATGAAGACCGAGGGGGTCGAGTTGACCTTCACTCCGGACGCCATCGAGCGGATCGCCTTTCTTGCCCAGGAAGTGAACGCCCGTACCGAGGACATCGGCGCCCGCAGGCTCTATACCGTGATGGAGCGGCTTCTGGAGGAGATCTCGTTCCAAGCGCCGGAGCGCAAGGGGGAGAAGATCGTCGTGGACGCGCCCTACGTGGACAGCCGGCTCCAGGAGCTCATCCGCGATCAGGACTTGAGCCGGTACATCCTGTGAGAGCCGCCGGGAAACAGGAGGAGACGAGAAAAGGAAGATGGATCCGAGTCTCGAGAAAGCCAAAACGCTGACCGAGGCGCTGCCCTACATCGTGCGCTTCCGGGGGAAGACGATCGTCATCAAGTACGGCGGCAGCGCGATGAAGGAGGAACGGCTGCGCCAGACCTTTGCCCAGGACATCGTGCTCATGAGCTTCGTCGGGCTCCACCCGGTGGTCGTTCACGGCGGAGGGCCCCAGATCGGCGAGATCCTCAACCGCCTCGGCAAGTCCTCCCGGTTCGTCCGGGGCATGCGGGTGACAGACGCTGAGACAATGGAAGTCGTGGAAATGGTCCTTTCGGGCAAAGTCAACAAGGATCTCGTCCGTCTCATAAATCACCACGGGGGCAAGGCCGTGGGCCTGAGCGGAAAGGACGGCGACCTCATCCGGGCGCGCAAGCTCTTGCTGGACGAGCCCGGGGAGGACGGGATCGTGGACATGGGATACGTGGGCGAAATCGTGTCGGTCCAGCCGGCCGTCATCGAGACCCTGGACAGGAGCCAGTACATTCCCGTGGTGGCGCCGATCGGCGTGGGCGAGCGGGGAGAGACCTACAACATCAACGCGGATCTCGTCGCGAGCCGGCTGGCCGTTGCGCTGCGGGCGGACAAACTCATTCTCCTGACCGACGTCCGGGGCATTTTGGACCCCACGGGGGAGCTCATTTCCTCCATCGGCCTGGGCGAACTTGAAGGGCTGGTCCGGCGCAGGGTGGTCTCGGGCGGCATGATCCCCAAGGTGCAGTGCTGCGCCGAAGCGATTCGCGGCGGTGTCCGCAAGGCCCACATCGTAGACGGACGGGTGGAGCACTCGGTGCTGCTCGAGGTGTTCACCGATGGAGGGGTGGGGACCGAGATCACCGGGGATTGAGGGACGGGGTACTCAGGGAGAAAGAACAGTGGAAGACAAGAGGGGACTGGAAGCCGCTCTGGCCTTTTCCGGCAACCAGGAGGCCGTGGCCCTGACGGATCGCTACGTCATGCAGACCTACGCGCGGTTCCCCCTGGCCCTGGTGAGAGGCGAAGGGTGCCGGGTTTGGGATGCGGACGGCAGGGCATACCTCGATTTCGTGGCAGGCCTGGCGGTCTGCAATCTCGGTCACTGCCATCCCCGTGTGGTGGAGGCGATCCGGGCTCAGGCGGGCAGGCTCCTGCACGTATCGAATCTGTACCATATCCCTCAGCAGGCCCTGCTCGCGCGCAAGATTGTCGAGAATTCTTTCGGCGACCGGGTGTTCTTCTGCAACAGCGGAGCCGAAGCGAACGAAGGGGCCATCAAGCTGGCCAGGCGGTACGAGCGCTTCGTCCGAGGGGGCAGCCGGTTCGAGATCCTGGCCATGCGCAACTCCTTTCACGGCAGGACCCTCGGCGCCCTCACCGCCACGGGGCAGGAGAAGTTCCACAAGGGATTCGAACCTCTCGTGCCCGGGTTCCGCTACGTCCCCTTCGACGATCCGGAGGCGCTGGAGAAGGCGGTGGGGCCCGACACCTGTGCCGTGATCCTCGAACCCATTCAGGGCGAAGGAGGGGTCGTCTGCCCCTCCCAGGGCTACCTGCGGGAAGTCAGAAGGATCTGCGACGATCACGATCTGATGCTCTTGTTCGACGAGGTGCAGGTCGGCATGGGCCGGACCGGAACCCTTTTCGCCTACGAGCAATACGGGGTGAAGCCGGACGTCATGACCCTGGCCAAGGGGCTGGCCGGGGGCGTCCCGATCGGCGCCGTGGTGGCGACCGAAGAGGCGGCTCGGGGCTTTGCTCCGGGCGCGCATGCCGCCACGTTCGGCGGCAACCCCTTGGCGGCTGTGGCCGGGCTGGCCGCGCTTGAAGCCTTGCTGGAAGAAGGCATTCTGGAAAACTGCCGGCGGGCAGGGGCTCTGCTGCGTCGAGGCCTTGAGGATCTGGCGGCTCGACGGCCCGGGCAGGTGCGCCAGGTCAGAGGGAAGGGGCTCATTTGGGGCCTGGAACTCGGGGAGCCCGGCGCTCCGGTCGTCAAGGCCTGCATGGAGGCGGGCCTTCTCATCAACTGTACGGCCGAACGGGTCCTCAGGTTTCTGCCTCCCCTGGTGGTCACGGCCGCCGAGATCGAAGAGATGCTCCAGATCCTGGACCGGGCCCTTTCGGTTCAGGCCGTCGCGGGGGGAAAACAGGCATGACTCGTCACTTCCTGAGCCTTGCGGATTACTCCCGGCGCGAGCTGGAGGCGCTGCTTGATCGGGCAAGGGCGCTCAAGAGCGCGGCTCTGCCCCGGGCAGGCGCGCCACGCCCTCTCGAGGGGAAACAGCTCGGCCTTCTGTTCGAAAAGCCCTCTCTGCGGACACGAGTCACCTTCGAGGTGGGCATGCGTCAACTGGGCGGCGACTCGATCTACCTGGGCGCCTCTGAGGTGCAGCTCGGGGTTCGGGAGTCCGTGGCCGACGTGGCCCGAAACCTGGAGAGATGGCTGGACGGGATCGTCCTGAGGACTTTCCGGCACGAGACCGTGGAGGAACTCGCCCGGTTTTCTTCCATCCCGGTCATCAACGGCCTTACGGATCTCCAGCATCCATGCCAGATCTTTTCCGACCTGCTGACGATCCTCGAAAAGAAGGGGCGCCTCCAAGGCGTGCGGCTCGCCTACATCGGAGACGGGAACAACGTGGCCAACTCCTGGCTCCAGGGGGCTTCCATCATGGGCATGGATTTCACCCTCTGCACGCCCAAGGACTACGGACCCGACCCCCACATCCTGCGGGAGGAGCAGAAGCGGGCCCGGAAATCCGGGGCCAGGATCCGCCTGGAGTCCGATCCGGCCCGGGCGGCCGAAGGGGCCGAGGTCCTGTACACGGACGTCTGGACGAGCATGGGCAAAGAGCGGGAGGCGGTTCGGAGAAAAGCGGTCTTTCGGGATTTTCAGATCAACCGGGCGCTGCTCGCGCGTGCGGCGCCGGACGCCATCGTCATGCACTGCCTGCCTGCCCACCGGGGAGAAGAGATCACGGACGAGGTGATGGACGGGCCCCAATCTGTGGTGTTCGATCAGGCCGAAAACAGACTCCACGCCCAGAAAGCCATCCTGGAGTTCTTGATGAGCGAGCCGCGAGGGAGCTGAAATGAAGGAATCGATACGCAAAGTGGTTCTGGCGTACTCGGGCGGACTGGACACCTCGGTGATCCTCAAGTGGATCCGCGAGGAGATCGGCTGCGAGGTCGTCGCCTACACGGCCGACCTGGGGCAGCAGGACGACCTGGAGGTTCTTCGGGAAAGAGCCCTGGCCACGGGCGCAGGCGAGGTCGTGGTCGAGGATGTGCGGGAGGAGTTCGTTCGGGACTTCGTCTTTCCGGCTCTCAGGGCCAACGCTGTCTACGAGGGGGGCTATCTCCTGGGCACGAGCCTGGCCCGGCCCCTGATTGCCAAGCAGCAGATCGCCGTGGCCCGCAGGCTGGGCGCGGATGCGGTCGCCCACGGCGCCACGGGCAAGGGCAACGACCAGGTGCGCTTCGAGCTCACCTACCTCGCCCTGGAGCCGCAGATCCGGATCCTTGCGCCCTGGCGGATCTGGAACTTTCGCTCCAGGGGCGACCTGATCGCTTATGCGGCGCGCAAGGGGATCCCGGTGCCGGTGAGCAAGGAAAAGCCTTTCAGCACGGACCGGAATCTCTTCCACATCAGTTACGAGGGAGGCATTCTGGAGGACCCGTGGCAGGAGCCGCCCGAGGACATGTTCGTGATGACCGTGTCTCCGGAAAAGGCGCCGGACCGTCCCCGCGTGGTGGAAATCGACTTCGAGCGGGGCGATCCGGTCGCTGTGGACGGAGAGCCCATGAGCCCGGCCCGGCTCTTGGACAACTTGAATCGCATCGCCGGGGAGAACGGGATCGGGCGCGTGGACATGGTGGAAAACCGCTTCGTGGGCATGAAGTCCCGGGGCGTGTACGAAACCCCGGGCGGGACCGTCCTTCACGTGGCGCACCGCGCCCTGGAGTCGATTACCCTCGACCGGGAGGTTCTCCATCTCCGGGACAGTCTCATCCCGGAGTTTGCCCGCAAGATCTACTTCGGTTTCTGGTTTTCCCCTGAGTTCGATCTGCTGCGCAGGATGGTGGACGAGACCCAGGCGGACGTGACCGGCACGGTCCGGCTCAAGCTCTACAAGGGCAATGTCCAAGTCACGGGCCGCAAGTCGACCAAGAGCATGTACCGGGAAGACTTCGCGACCTTCGAGGAGGACACCGTCTACCGTCAGCAGGATGCCGAGGGGTTCATCCGGTTGAACGCTCTCAGGCTCAGGATTCGGAGCCTGGTGCGGGCGGGAAAGAAAGGCACATGAGGGAAAGACCGAGGCGCCCGGGCGCCGAGCCGCCGCAGCCGAAGCTCTGGGCCGGCCGTTTCGAGGAAGGCACGGACCGGGAAGTCGAGCGGTTCACCGAGTCGATTTCCGTGGACCGAAGGCTCTTTCGAGAAGACATCCGCGGCAGTCTGGCCCATTGCGAGATGCTGGCGCGGCAAGGGATTCTATCGAAACAGGACGCCCTGCGGATCTCGAAGGGCCTGCGGGAGATCGAGAAGGAGATCGAGGCGGGCGTTTTTCCGTTTTCGTCGGCCCGCGAAGATATCCACATGCACGTGGAGGCCCGGCTCATCGAGAAGATCGGAGAGACCGGAGGCAGGCTCCATACAGGCCGGAGCCGAAACGACCAGGTGGCGCTGGATGTGCGCCTGTATCTGCTGGGCGTGATCCGTTCCGTGCGGTCAGAACTGCTTCGCCTGCGCCGGCTCATCGTGGAGCGGGCCCGCGGCTGCGTGGATGTGATCCTGCCTGGTTTCACCCATTTGCAGAAGGCCCAACCGGTCAGACTTGCCCATCATTTGATGGCTTACTACCAGATGTTCACCCGGGACGACGAACGGTTCCGGCAGGTCCGGGAGCGGGTGGCCGTCATGCCCCTGGGGGCGGGTGCCCTGGCCGGGAGCGGGTATCCGGTGAATCCCCGGTTCGTGGCGGACCGGCTCGGCTTCTCCAGAGTGGCCGCGAACAGCATGGATGCGGTGAGCGACCGGGACTTCGCGGTCGAGTTTGTCTTCTGCGCGTCCCTGGTCATGCTCCATTTGAGCCGCTGGTGCGAGGAACTGATTCTCTGGACCACGGACGCCTTTGGGTTCGCCGAGCTTCCCGACGGTCTGTGCACGGGCAGCAGCATGATGCCCCAGAAGAAGAATCCGGACGTGCTCGAACTCATCCGGGCGAAGACGGGCCGGGTCTACGGAGATCTCGTCACCCTTCTCACCCTTCTGAAGGGCCTGCCGCTGACCTACAACCGGGACATGCAGGAGGACAAGCCGCCCCTTTTCGACGCGGCTGACACGGTCCGAAGCTGCCTGTCGATTTTCTGCCTGGTTCTGCAGGGCGTTCGCTTCCGGGAGGATCGGATGCGATCCGAGGCGCAGCAGGGCTTTCTGAACGCAACGGACCTTGCGGACGAACTCGTCCGCAGAGGCTTCGCCTTCCGCAAGGCCCACCGAATGGCCGGACAGGCGGTCCGGTATTGCGCGAACAGGGGCAAGGCGCTGGAGGATCTGGAGCCGGAGGAATGGCAAAGGCTCTGCCCGGGAGTGGATCCGTCGATTCGGAAAGCCCTGGCTTTGGAGAGCGTTGTGGAGAGGCGGGACGGGCCGGGCGGGACCTCCCGCAGGCGGGTTCTCGAACAGATCCGAGCCGCTCGAAACGAGCTTTCTCGGGACGGGGCTGCCCTGGAGGCCGAGACCGGGTCGCGCTCGAAAAAACCATGAGGCCGGTCTGCCCGCGGCCCGTCCAGAAACGGTTTAGATGGAGGCAGAGGGCTCGGGATGATTCCTGGTCCGCTCGTTAGGGCATCCGGAGCAAGGTCCGGCAGAGGCAGCTTCGTCGTGGCGGGAGCGCTCTGGGGGCTTGTTCTCCTTGAAGCCGCTTCCTGCGGCCTCAAGGCAGGGCCGGTCCCGAGGGATTCGGTGGTGCCTGTGCCGATCGAGAACCTGACCGTTCGGGTGGAGGCGGAAGCGGTAAGGCTGGAGTTCACGTTGCCGGAGAAGGCCCTAGACGGGTCCGCCTTGAAGGAGATCGGCGGGTATCGGGTCATCCGCCGTTGCCCCGGAGGAGAAGAATCGCGGCGCGAGGTGCGGTTTTCGGTCTCGGAACAGCGGGAAAAGGTCGGACGCAAGGTCGTGGAGTGGGAACCTCTCCCGGCCGAGCCGGGCGCTTACGAGTACTGGGTCCTGCCCCTGGATGCCTATGGGAGCCACCCGGAAAGAGGCAAGGGAGCAAGACTGGAATGGGCAGGCCCGCCTGCACGGCCCGCAGCCGGGCTTTGACGGGCTCGGCCTCGGGCGGGCCCCTGGGCGAGAAGTCGAGCGGAACCGCCGGCGGTATGTACACGAGGAACTGAAAACTTCTCTTTCTTGGCCGAAGGGAGATTCAGTCGGCCCGGCGGAGGAATCTCTGCCATCGGGTAACAAGGGGAGCAGGCCATGCACGCCTTCGAGTATCGGGACGGCAAGCTCCACGGCGAGCAGGTCCCTCTGGACCGGATCGCCTTGGAAGTGGGCACGCCTTTCTACTGTTACAGCTACGCCACGTTGGAAAGGCACTTCAAGGTGTTCGAAGACCCCTTCCGGGAGGTTCCGCACCTTGTCTGCTTCTCCATGAAAGCGAATTCGAACCTGGCCGTTCTGCGGGTTTTCGTGAACCTGGGCGGCGGGCTCGACGTGGTGTCGGGCGGCGAGCTTTATCGAGCCCTGAAGGCGGGCTGCGACCCGAAGAAGATCGTCTTTTCCGGTGTGGGCAAGACCGTGAGGGAAATGGAGGAAGCCCTCGAAGCGGGCATCCTCCTGTTTAACGTGGAATCGGAGCAGGAACTCAAGAGGCTGGACGCTGCGGCTGCCCGGGCTGGCCGGAAGGCGCCCGTGGCCTTGCGGGTGAACCCGGATATCGATCCCAAGACCCATCCTTACATTTCCACCGGGCTCAAGAAGAACAAGTTCGGGATCCGGATCGAGGACTCCTTTGAGATCTACAGGCTGGCCCTGTCCCTCAAGCACATTGAGCCCGTGGGGGTCCATTGCCACATCGGGAGCCAGTTGCTCGAGGTACGGCCCTTCGTGGACGCTGTTCGCAGGGTGAAGGACCTCGTCAAGATGCTCCGGGCTCATTCAATCCCGATCCACTATCTCGATCTGGGCGGCGGCCTGGGCATCACCTACCACGAGGAAAAGCCCCCGGAGCCGGCCGAGTACGCCAAGGCGCTGGTTGAGGAGACGGCCGAACTCGGATGCACTCTGATCCTGGAGCCGGGCAGGGTTCTCGTGGGAAACGCCGGGATCCTGGTCACACAGGTCCAGTACATCAAGAGAGGCCCGGAGAAGACCTTCGTGGTCGTCGACTCCGCAATGAACGACTGCATTCGGCCCAGCCTTTACGGAGCCTATCAGGCGATCTGGCCGGTCCAGAAGCGGGAGACCGAGGAGGTGCAGGCGGACGTGGTGGGCCCCATTTGCGAGAGCGGAGATTTTCTGGCCCGGGACAGGCTGATCCCTTCGGTGGAGCCCGGGGACCTTCTGGCGGTCATGAGCACCGGTGCGTACGGGTTCAGCATGTCGTCGAATTACAATTCGCGGCCCCGCGTCGCCGAGGTGCTGGTGAAGGGCGACCGGTATTGGGTGGTCAGGCGCCGGGAACGGTACGAAGACCTTGTCCGGGGCGAGAAGATTCCGGAATTCCTGAAAGGGACAAGCCGGAAGGCGTCTTCGTGAGGGGGAGTTGTCTTGGGAGATCGGATTCGGTTTTCGAAGCTGAGTGGATCCGGAAACGACTTCATCCTTGTGGACAACCGGCAAGGGGAACTGGAGGGGCTGAACCTCTCCGAGGTGGCCCGGCGCCTGTGTCGGCGGCGTTTCTCGGTCGGTGCCGACGGGTTCATCGTCCTGGAGAAGGCCGAGGAGGCCGATTTCCGCTGGCAGTTTTTCAACGCGGACGGCAGCTCGGCCGAGATGTGCGGCAACGGCGGCCGCTGTGCGGCCCGGTACGCTTACGAAAGGGGGATCGCGGGGCCGAGGCTGGCTTTCGAGACTCTTGCCGGCAGGATTCGGGCCGAGGTCAAGGGCAGGCGGGTCAAGCTTGAACTTCCCCTCCCGAAAGACCTCAGACGCTCCGTGGCGATCCAGCTTGCTTCCGGCGCTCTGGAAGGGGATTTCCTGAACACGGGCGTTCCCCATTTCGTGATCCCGGCGGCGGACTTGGATGGCCTCGACGTGGAAACCCTGGGTAGGGAGATCCGCTTTCACCCCATGTTCGCCCCGGCTGGAACGAACGTGGACTTCATCTGTCGTTGCGGCCAGGACGGAATTTCCATCCGGACCTACGAAAGAGGCGTGGAGCAGGAAACCCTGGCCTGCGGCACCGGCGCTGTGGCCGGCGCTCTAGCCGCATCCTTGCGCTGGGGCCTGTCCAGCCCGGTTTCGGTCATGACCCGGGGAGGAGAAACCCTGAAGGTCCATTTTCGGGGCGATGGGGCAGGCGGTTTCGAGGAACTCTTTCTGGAGGGAGAGACCGCGTGGGTCTACGACGGTGAACTGGCTCCGGAGGCCCTGGCCTAGTCCCGGATTCGCGGTAACCCTTCCGGGAAGGGGGGGATTCGCGCGACTTTTCGCTATACAACCCGGCACGGCTGTGCTAAAGGTGAAAGAGGGTGTCTGCGGCTTCGGGGCCCTTGGACCGGACGGCGAGTGCGCCCCTGCCGCCTATCGGCGACAGACCCATGAGAACGGAGGCACGCACCAGATGTTTCGGGGCTCCATGGTGGCAATTGTAACCCCCTTTCGCAACGGGGCGGTCGACGAGGCCGCACTCCTAGACCTCATCGAATTCCAGATTTCCGGGGGCACGGACGTGATCGTTCCCTGCGGCACCACGGGAGAGTCGGCGACCCTAAGCCATGAGGAGCACAAGCGGGTCGTCGAGATCGTGGTCAAGGCCTGCGCGGGTCGCTGCAAGGTTCTGGCCGGAACCGGATCCAACAACACCGAAGAGGCCATCCAGTTGACGCGCTTCGCCCGAAAGGCTGGAGCGGACGGCGCCCTCCTGATTACGCCCTATTACAACAAGCCCACCCAGGAGGGCCTCTATCAGCACTATGCGGCCGTGGCTCGCGCCGTGGACCTGCCGATCGTCCTTTACAACGTTCCGGGCCGGACCTCGGTGAGCCTCGCCGCAGAGACCGTGGCCAGGCTTGCCGAGATTCCGAACATCGTGGGGATCAAGGAGGCCACAGGCTCGCTCCAGTACGTGAGCAAGCTCGTGGAACTTTGCGGGCCGGACTTTGCCGTGATCTCGGGCGACGATTTCACGACTCTGCCTCTTCTGGCTGTCGGAGGGGTGGGCGTGATCTCGGTCACGGCCAACATCGCGCCCCGGGACACGGCCGAAATGATCCGCGCCTTCGAGCGGGGGGATCTCGCTGGAGCGCGCAGGCTTCATTACAAACTCTGGCCTCTTCACGAAGCGATGTTCCTCGAAACCAATCCGATCCCGGTCAAAGCCGCTCTGGCTCTCATGGGCAAGATCGGATGGGAGATCCGGCTTCCCATGACCCCTCTTTCCGAGCCCAATCGTCAGAAGCTCCGAAAGGCCCTGGAATCCTACGGCCTGCTGGAAGCCTCTTAAACGAGGGGACCGGACCACGAGAGGGAGAAGAGGCGATGGCGATTCGGCTGGTCGTGAACGGCGCGGCGGGCAGGATGGGCAGGAGAATCACCGCCCTGGCATCCGAGGATCCGGACCTCAGGCTGGCTGGAGCCTTGGAGGCCGCGGGGCACCCGGCGCTTGGCCAGGACGCCGGCACGCTGGCCGGCTTGCGTCCTCTGGGCGCCCGGCTCGTGGCGTCTCTTTCGGATCTTGAGAGCGACTTCGACGCCATCGTGGACTTCAGCGTTCCGGCTGCCACCCTGGCCTTGGCGGCCGAAGCCGGCAGACGGAAAAAGCCCATGGTCATCGGCACCACGGGTTTCTCCGAGTCGGAGCGAAAGAGTCTCGTGGACGGGCTTCGCGGCGTTCCGGCGGTTCTGGCGCCCAACATGAGCGTGGGCGTCAACGTGCTGTTTCGGATTGCCGCGGACGTGGCCCGCTACCTGGGGGACGGCTACGACGTGGAGATCGTCGAAGCCCACCACCGTCTCAAGGCGGACGCGCCGAGCGGGACGGCTCTTCGCTTGGCTGAAGGCATCGCGCGGCAGAGAGGCCTGGATCTGGCTTCTGCGGCCCGATACGGCAGACAGGGCAGGCCCGGCCCCCGCAGGAACGACGAAATCGGAATCCTGGCCGCCCGGGCCGGCGACATTGTGGGCGAGCACACGGTCCTTTTCGCGGGACCGGGCGAGAGATTGGAGCTCGTGCACCGCGCCCACACGCGGGACAATTTCGCCCAAGGCGCTCTGCGGGCGGTCAAATGGGTCGTACGTCAGCCCGCCGGCCTTTACGACATGATGGACGTGCTGGGACTCCGGACATGAAGTTTTCCAACCGCAGGAGAGCCCGGCAGATTGTCAAAATTCTGGCCCCGGAGGATTACGAGCGGTTTCAGAGCCTGAAGATCCACGACCTCGGCTTTGGCTACGACCCCTTCGGCCTGGAACTCGAATCGGCCATGCTCGCCTACGCCTTCGGGAAGTTTCTCCACCGGTACTGGTTCCGCGTGGAGAGCTACGGCATCGAGAACGTTCCTTTAGAGGGGCCGGTGCTCATCACGCCCAACCACAGCGGCGTTCTTCCCATCGACGCCGCCATGCTCGGCGTGGATCTGGCCATGCGCATGGCCAAGCCCAGGATCATGAGGGCCGTGGTGGATCACTTCGGCGCGTATTGGCCTTTCCTGAATACCCTGTTTTACAGGTGCGGTCAGATCATCGGAGCCCGCAGGAACTTCGAGGAGCTCCTGCGCCAGGGAGAGATGGTCGTGGTCTTCCCCGAGGGCCACAAGGGGACGGGCAAGCCCTTCCGGGAACGATACAGGCTGAGGCCGTTCAACGTGGGATTTCTCGAGCTCAGCTTGATCTACAAGGTGCCCATCGTGCCGGTGGCCGTGATCGGGGCCGAAGAGCAGTATCCGTACATGATCAATCTGAAGTTTCTCGCCCGAAAGCTCAAGTTTCCCTACTTCCCGGTCACCCCCCTGCTTGTCCTGCTCGGCCCTCTCGGGATGGTGCCTCTGCCGACCAAGTATTACATCTACTACGGGGAGCCTTTTCATTTCTACCGCCAGTATCCGCCCGACACCGTCCATGAGCCCGAGATCATCCATGAGCTCGTGGCCAAAGTGCAGGAGCGCGTCCAGGAGATGATCCACCGGGGGCTCAAGGAGCGAAAAGGCATCTTCGGCCTCGGCCTCTTTCCTTTTCACAAGATGCTCTCCTTCAAGGAGGATCGGGACGTGGCCGACGTGAGAAAGCAGATTCAGGACAAGGCGGGGCTGTGAGAGTCGGAGGACAACAGCGTGAGGCGGCTCTGACCTGACATCTGACGGCAGGAGCGGACGCAGGAGCCGGATCGACCATGGCAAAGAAGCAGACGGCCCACCCGCCAGCCCGCAAGGGGGCGGGCCGCAAGAAAAACGTGCTTGTGACCGGCGTGACCGGAACGATCGGCAGCCGCCTGGCCGAGGCTCTGTATTATGACAAGAACGTCGGAGTCATCTTCGGCGTGGCCAGGGGCGACAAACCTTACTACTTCAACCAGTACGACACCCGGCGGTTCATTTACAAGAATCTGAACATCCTCCGGCCCCGGGACTTGACGAACTTGTTCCTGTCCGCCCAGTTCAAGGAGGCCCGGATCGACACGGTCGTGCACCTGGCCTTTTTCAATCGCATCTACCGATCCTCGGACGGGGAGTCCCACCACAGTCTCAATGTGGAAGGCACGAGGGACCTTCTGGATCGCTGCATCGAAAGTCCGACGGTCACCAAGTTCATTTTCAAGTCGAGCGACGTGGTCTACAAGATCCGCCCGCACAACCCGATTTACCTGGACGAGAACGCGGATCTCAACTTCGACCCGGACGTGGATCCGTGGATCAAGGACCGGGTGGACGCGGACATGATCTGCCAGTCCCGAAAGGACAACGGGAAAGTCAAGATCGTCATTCTCCGCTGCTCCAACATCATCGGCCGCATGGTGAGCAGCCAGATGAACGCCTACTTCGACTCCCCTCTTGTCCTGAAGGCCCTGGGGTACAATCCGCTCATCAATCTCATCCACATGGATGACGTCATTCAGGCGATCCGGCTCGCCATCCACAAGAACGTGCAGGGGGTTTTCAACATCGCCGGCGCGGACACGGCTCCGATCTCCACCTTCGGAGAGATCAACCGCTCCCGGATGCTCTCTCTGCCGAGCTTCCTGCTCGGGCCCGCGAACCGGGTGATGCGCAGGCTCGGCATGACCCGGTATTACTACTCGGTGGATGCGGACCGGCTGAAGTACAGCGTTCTCCTCGACACGACCAAGGCGCAGAAGGTCTTGGGGTTTCGGCCCAGAAGCCACGTCTACTTTCAGGACGCTGCCCGGTAGTCGGCTGTCGAAGGCCCTTCTGGGCGGGCGCGCCCTGACGCGTGCGCCTTCGTTCGTCCCATCGTCCTGTGCTTGATCCGGGGGTCCGTCCTTCCCGCTGCGGCGGGGCATCCGCCTCCGGTCTGCTTGGGCTCCGAACGCTTCGGCCTGATCGTCCCTCGTCCCGGGCCGGCCGCACGGGGCGTCCATGCCCCGCGGCCGGTGCGGAACGTCCTGTTCCGCACCCTGGCGGGCCTGGTCGGGACTCGGTCCTGGCCTCCGCGAGTCGCCCTGCGCTCCCTTCGGCGGAACGCCCTGCCGCTGGAGTCTTGCCGCCTGGAACCTGATGGCGGGCGCGCCCTGCCGGGTGCGCTTCCATGGGCCCGTAGTCCTGGAGTCGATTCGGGACCCATTCTTGGAGCCTGGCCGCGACAGAGCGTGGCGACCCCCTGGAAGCCGATCTCTGACACCTATTGTTCAGGCGGCGGGGGTGTGCACGGGCCGGCTGAAGTCGAGGACATCAACGGTCAGGGGCGAAACCTGGTAGGTGATTTCCGATCGGTATCCTTCCGCGTCTCCCCCAATCTGGAGGGGAAGGGCGTCGGAAAAAGAGAAATCCACCCGTTCCGCCAGGAAGTCCAAGATGTTCGGGCTTCTATACCTGCCCTGCCAAATGGCCGGCACGTGGGCGAGGATCTCCGAGACCGGGGCCTTGACGATCCGCACGTGCATGAGCCCGGGCAGAGCCATGGCGTAAGGGAAGGCTTTGATCCGATAGCCGTAGTAAGGGGTCGTGCCCACGCACACGAGGTTGCAGGGGCCTTCGTAGAAGGCCTTTCCGGCGGCTGCGTCCACGAACTGAATCGAACCGTCTTGTCGGATCCGGTACAGGCGGCTGCCTAGAGTGCGCGCCATGGCTTCCACGGGCCGCTGGCGGAAGATCACCGTGGGGATGGTCCTGAGCAGGATGGCGGCCAAGTACCCGCCGATGCTCCGGCCCCAGGAGGCGAGAACGGGGTGGCGGATTCTTTCCTTGAGCCATACGTAGTCGTTGAGGATCTGGGCGTCCCAGCCGAGGCCTGAGAACGTGCAGCAGCGGTCTTCGGCCTCGATCAAATGGATCCTCAGGGTTTCGAAATCCAGTCCTCCTGCCAGGCTCCGGACCGGATCGAGTCCCTTGCGCAAGCCAAGCAGGGGCGCCAGGCTGTTTCCGGTCCCGAGCTTGAGAACCCCGAACTCCGGAAGGGAGAGCCGCGAGAGCCCTTCCCGGGCCTGCCGCCCCATCTTCTGGAGCTGCGCGTTCCTCTCCTCCAGACACCGCTTGGCCGCGCTCAGCAGGTGGGAGAATGTCCCGTCTCCGCCTCCGCTGATGATCCTCTGGCAGCCCCGGTCGAGCGCCTCCCGCACGATATGGAAAGCCTCTTCCTTGGTGCGGCTCGTATACAGGGCTATGCGAGGCGCGAGCTTTTCGGCCGAGGAACGGACGCGGTCCGTGACCCTTTTGGCGTTTTCGTTCAGGATCACGACGAATTCTTTGGCCTTGTTTCCTTCCACAGGAGATCACTCCGAAACGTGTGCCCGGCGAGGAGGGGGTTGACGGCACAAAAATCCTAGTCAAAGGCTCCCCCGGAGTCAATCCGGACGCGCCCCTCTTGTGGACGCACCTCTCTGCCGTGGATGCCCTCTGCCTTCCTTCGCCTTTTGCGCCGGGCGCCCCCGAAAGTCCAACCGAGGTGCTTTTGAGGCCTTTCAAGCGTTTTCTTTTAAGGGACGCCGGCAGGAAGGCGGCAGGCAGGGTCTGGAGTGGATGATTTCTCGCTGCAACGGGGGCGGACGCTACGGAGCGCGTCCCTTGATGCCGCACCCGAGGTACGCCTCGGACCGTTCCCAGGCCGCCGAAATCCCTTTTGCGCCGCTCATTCCGCTCCACCCGGCCGTCTGCTCGGACGTGACCCGTGAAGTGGCCTTGTGCCGGTCTTGAAAAGAGGCTCTTCCGCGGGTAAAATAAGTTCCTTCCGCCTTGCGACGGATGCCGTTTCCCTTAAGCGCCCAGACGCTTCGGGCGGCTCTTCAAGCCCCCGAGGCCTCCAGGAGGCTCCATGAAGTACCAAATCCGGCTCTCGGGCGACGAAGGCCGGCTCGCCCGCGAAGTCAAGGTTCGAACAGGCGTCGATCTGGCCAAATGCTACCAGTGCGGAGAATGCACTGCGGGCTGCCCCATGACCCCTGAGATGGACGCCGGACCTACGAAGGTTCTCCGGCTCGTCCAGCTCGGCATGGAGAAGGAGCTTTTCAGACTGAACACGCCTTGGCTGTGCGCCTCGTGCGAGACCTGCACCTCCCGGTGTCCGAACGAGATCGATATCGCTCTGGTCATGGACGTGATCCGGCAGATGGCCAGGTTGAGGGGCCTGGAAGCTCCGGTGAAGGAGCCGCGGGTTTTTCAGGACGTGTTTCTCAAGTCCGTCCACGACTACGGCAAACTCTACGAGCCCGGGCTTATCGCCTTTTACAATCTGAAAAGCGGCCACTTGTTCAAGGACGTGGCCCTGGGGCCCCGGATGCTGTTCAAAGGAAAGCTTCCCCTGCTTCCTCACCGTTCGGCCAATGTGGCCAAGCTTCGGGAAATCATGGCGAAAGCCAACGCCTATGAGCAGGAAGCCGGCCGCCAGGTCGAGGCGCAGGCCCACGGCGGCCACGGCCACGGGTCCGAGGGACACGGATAGGGCTCGCGCGGCATGAACCTCGAAGGGGCCATGAAGCGGCGAAAGATTCAAGGTACGGGGCAGGCGGGCGCCCGGCGACGGCCTGCACAGACGGAAGAGACCCCATGATGAAGTACGCGTATTACCCCGGATGTTCCCTCAAGGGTACGGCCATCGATTACCACGCTTCCACGTTGGCCTTGGCCGGCCGTCTGGGCATCGAGCTTGTGGAGCTGGAAGACTGGGTCTGCTGCGGGGCTTCCCCGGCGCATCAGAGAAACCCGATCCTGGCCGCGGGCATTGCCAACCTCCTGCTGTCTCTTTCTTCGGGGGTGAGCTCCCAGATCGCCGTGCTCTGCGCGGCCTGCTATCACAACATGAAGAAAGCGGAGGAGGAAATGCGGCGGGACGGCCGCCACCGAAACGAGGTGGAGGCGCTGACCGGGATCCGCTTCGATCCGGACGTCCGCACGCGTCACTTCTTGGACATCCTCGACAAGGACCTGGGCCTTGCGGCTCTCAAGGAAAAGGTCGTGCGCCCCTTGGAAGGACTCCGCGTGGCTTGCTATTACGGGTGCCTCCTGTCGAGACCTCCGATCATTGCCTTCGACGACCCGGAAGTGCCGGAAATCATGGAGCGGCTGCTGCGTGCGGCCGGCGCCGAACCGGTGAACTGGACCCATCGCATGGAATGCTGCGGCGCCAGCCACGCGGTCCCCTTGACCGATGCGGTCCTTCGGCTCGTCAACGACATCCTGATCTCCGCCCGGGACGCCGGCGCGGAGATCGTCTCCTGTGCCTGCCCCTTGTGCCAGGCCAATCTGGACATGCGGCAGGACGAGATCCGGAAGAAACTCGGGGTCACGCACAACCTGCCGGTCGTGTACTTCACCCAGCTTCTCGGCATTGCCTGCGGAGCCACGGGCGAGGACGTGAAGATCCGGAAGGGCATGGTCAGCGCCGAACCCCTGCTCCGGTTCAAGAACCTGCTGTAGGAGAAAGAAGAGACCCATGAGCAAAATCGGCGTCTTTGTCTGCCATTGCGGGGAGAATATCGCGCGGACCGTGGACACCGAGCGCGTGGCGAGGGCCGCCAGCCGGATCCGAGGCGTGGCCTTTGCCACGGACTACAAATACATGTGCTCGGACCCCGGCCAGGCCAAGATCAAAAAGGCCATTGCCGATTACGGGCTCACGGGCGTCGTCGTGGCCGCCTGCTCGCCCCACATGCACGAAAAAACCTTCCGCAAAGCCGTCGAGGAAGCGGGAGTCAACCCGTTTCTGTGCGAGATGGCCAACATCCGGGAGCATTGTTCCTGGGTGCACGAGCGCGAAGAGGCCACGACCCAGAAGGCCATCGAGCTCGTCCGGCTCATGGTGGAAAAGGTCAAGCGGAACACCGCTCTCACGCCCGTGCGGGTTCAGGTGACCAAGCGCGCCCTGGTGATCGGCGGCGGCGTGGCCGGCATTCAGGCCGCTCTGGACATCGCCGACGGCGGGCACGAGGTGGTGCTGGTCGAAAAGGAGCCCTCCATCGGCGGCCACATGGCCCAGCTCTCCGAGACCTTCCCGACCCTGGACTGCTCGCAGTGCATTCTCACCCCCAAGATGGTGGACGTGGGCAGCCATCCCAGGATCAAACTCCATACGTATTCTGAAGTGGAGAAAGTCGAAGGTTTCGTGGGCAACTTCCGGGTCACGGTCCGGAAGAAAGCCCGCTCCGTGGACATCAACAAGTGCACGGGCTGCGGCGAATGTCAGATGAAGTGCCCCTCAAAGAAAATCCCCTCCGAATTCGACCGGGGCCTGCGAAACCGCACGGCGATCTACATCCCCTTCCCTCAGGCGGTGCCGGCCCGGCCGGTGATCGACCGGGAGCATTGCATTTACTTCACCAAGGGCAAGTGCAAGGTCTGCCAGAAGGTCTGTCCGGCGGGCGCCGTGGATTACGACCAGACCGACGAGTATGTGGAAGAGCAGGTCGGCGCGATCGTGGTGGCCACCGGCTACGACCTCTACACAGTGGACAAACAGGGTCCTTACCCCGAGTTTCTCGGTTACGGCGAGTATGGGTACGGCCAGGACCCGGACATTCTGGACGGCCTGCAGTTCGAACGGCTCGCGTCCGCGTCCGGGCCCACGGGCGGGAAGATCCTCCGGCCGTCGGACGGCAAGGAGCCGAAGTCCATCGTGTTCCTGAAGTGCATCGGCAGCCGCCATCCTTCCAAAGGGATTTTCTTCTGTTCCAAGACCTGCTGCATGTACACGGCCAAGCACACGATGCTTTACAAGCACAAGGTGCACGACGGCCAGGCCTATGTGTTCTACATGGACATCCGTTCCCCGGGCAAGAATTACGACGAGTTTGTCCGCAGGGCCATTGAGGAAGAGGGAGCCATCTATTTGCGGGGCCGGGTCTCCCGGATCTATCGGGCTGGCGACCGCCTGATCGTCAAGGGGGCAGACACGCTTTCCGGCGCGGCCGTGGAGGTCGAGGCCGACATGGTGGTGCTGGCGACGGCCATGATGCCTCAGCCCGGAATCGAAAAACTCTTCCAGAAGCTCGGCATCAGCTACGACGAGTACAAGTGGGCCAGCGAGGCCCATCCGAAACTCAGGCCGGTCGAGTGCGCCACGGCCGGCGTCTTTCTCGCCGGCGCCGCCCAGGGGCCCAAGGACATCCCGGAGGCTGTGGCCCAGGCCTCGGGCGCGGCCTCCAAGGTGCTTGTGATGTTCTCCCGGGACGAGATGCTCCGGGAGCCCGTGGTGGCCCGGGTGAACGAGAATACCTGCATCGCCTGCTGGTATTGCCTGGAAGTGTGCCCGTACAAGGCGATCACCAAGAAGGAGATCCGGGACCGGAAGGGCAACCTCATCAAACGGGTGGCCGAAGTCAATCCCTCGATCTGCACGGGCTGCGGCACTTGCGCGGCGACTTGCTTTTCGAATTCGGTGGATTTGGACGGATTCACGGACGAGCAGCTCTACTCGGAGATCAATTCCCTCATGGCCGTGGGACAGGACCTCTTCGCGGAGCCGGATAAAGGAGAGCGTGCCGAGGGAGAGGCCCGGGCGGCCTGAAACCCGGGGCACGGAGGACGCGAAAGCCGGCAGCCAGCCGGGCCTTCGGCCCGTTTTTAAGGGAACAGGGGCGGGAACATGACGCAAGAAGCCACGATGACGACCGAAGCGGGCGGCTCGAAAGCGCCTGCGGCCTGGGAGCCGAAGATCGTCGCTTTCATCTGCAATTGGTGCACCTATACCGGCGCGGACCTGGCAGGCACGAGCCGGATGAAGTATCCGCCCAACGTGCGGGTCATCAAGATCCCGTGCACCGGTCGGTTCGACCCTCTGTTCATGCTCAAGGCTTTCGAGCGGGGGGCGGACGGCGTGCTCGTTTCGGGGTGCCATCCCGGGGACTGCCATTATACGGCGGGCAATTACAACGCCCGGCGCAAATTCACGGTATGGCGGAAGCTCCTCGATTTCGCCGGCATCGACCTGGACCGGGTGCGGTTCAGTTGGATCTCGGCGGCCGAGGGGGGCAAATGGGTCGAGACGGTGCGGAATTTCACCGAGGCGATCCGCGCCAAGGGTCCTTTCCGCGAATACGGGGAGATGATCGATGTCAGATAGGACGGCCGGCATCCGGGCGATCGCCGGCAAGTGGCTGCAGGAAGGAACGGTGGAGGCGGTCCTGGGCTGGGAGCAGGGCACCTACCGCGACAAGACCGCTCCGGTTCTCGTTCGAAAGGCCGAGGAGGTCGACCGGCTCGTGTTCAACGAGCGGTGCACGAACAACCTCATGACCTACCTCAAGCGGGATCCCGTGCGGAGTCTGAGCACCGTGGGCATCGTGGCCAAAGGCTGCGACATCAAGGCGCTTATCGGTCTGATCCAGGAGTCCCAGGTGCCGCGGGAGAAAGTGAAAATCCTGGCCGTCACGTGCCCGGGGGTGCGGAACGCGGACGGCAAAAGGCCGGTCAAGTGCGCGGCCTGCGACGTGAACACCCCTGTCTTCTACGACGAGATCGTGGGCGAAAAGATCGCCTCCAACCCGGACCGGGCGGCCCGGTTCCGGGATGTCGAAGCCCTCGAGGCCATGACCCCGGAGGAGCGCCACCGGTTCTGGCGGGAGCAGTTCGACAAGTGCATCCGGTGCTACGCCTGCCGGCAGGCCTGTCCCCTGTGCATCTGCAGCCGCTGCATCGCCGAAAAGAATCAGCCCCAGTGGATCGAGACGAGCGCCCACCCCCGGGGCAACTTCGCCTGGAACCTGATCCGGGCCTACCATCTGGCCGGCCGCTGCATCGAGTGCGAAGCCTGCGAGACGGCCTGCCCTGCGGACATTCCGCTCATGCTGCTCAACCGGTACATGGCCAAAGTGGTGGAGCAGTCCTTCGGATATGAGGCGGGCAGGGATCCGCAGGCTCAGCCGCCTCTGAGGACGTTCAAGCTGGACGACGACAATTCCTTCATTCTCTAAGGGAAACGAACATGCCCTACTTGAAGATGGACAGCGCCGACCTGCCCAAGGTGGCCCGCAAGCTGGCCGCCTCCGGCGCTCGGCTCGTGCTGCCGGTGCGCGAGGGAGACGAACGGTTCTACCGAGAGGGGGCGGATCCGGATTCGTTGGACCTCACCACGATCCCGAAGAACTCCATCAAGGAGTTCCTGTTTCCCAAGACCGAGAGGATCCTCCGGTACCAGTACCGGGGCAAAGACGTCACGGTGGAGGACGTGGCTCCGACGGCGGCGGGCCGGACCGTGATCTTCGGCGCCCGGCCGTGCGACGCAGCCAGCCTGCCGGTGGTCGAGCCCCTTTGGAACTGGGACTACAAAGATGAATTCTTCAACGCAAGAAGGGCTGCCACCGTGATCGTCACCTACGCGTGCCGGACGGCTCCGGACGAAGCGTGCTTCTGCGTCTCGGTGGGGCTCGGACCCTCGTCGGATCAGGGTTCGGACGTTCTTCTGTTCCCCCTGGACGAGACGGTCGTGGCGGTCCGTTTCGTGACGGCCGCGGGGAGGGAGCTCGAAAGCGCTTTCGCCGAGTTCGGAAAGGGCGAAGTGGCGGAAGAGGCGCTTGAGGCGTTTCGCAAGACTGGGGAGGCATCTCTGGCCCATCGGAAGAAGTTCGACCGGGTTCAGGGCTGGCTGGAAGCGCACTTCGAAGACCGGCTCTGGGAAGAGAAGGCTTTCCGTTGCATCGGGTGCGGCACCTGCACGTTCCTGTGCCCCACCTGCCACTGCTTCGACATCCAGGACGAGAGCTGCTTCGACGCGGGATACCGGCTCAAGAACTGGGATGCCTGCCAGTTCTCCCTTTTCACGTTGCACACGTCCGGGCACAACCCCCGGGACACACAGCCCAAGCGGTACCGGCAGCGGATCTACCACAAGTACGCCATCTACCCCCAGAAGTTCGGCAAAATCCTTTGCACCGGATGCGGCCGTTGCGTGGCTCATTGTCCGGTGAACCTGTCCCTCTACGACGTGGTCGCCACGGCGCAGGAACGGGCGGAAAGAGGAGACTGAGGTGGAGAACATCTACAAGCCCTATCTGGCTCGTATCGAGGAGAAACGGAAGGAGACCTACGATACGACGAGCTTCAAGCTGGTCTTTGTGGATGACGAGGTCCGGGAGAAGTTTACGTTCCGGGCCGGCAATTTCGGCGAATACTCGGTCCTGGGCGAGGGGGAATCCACCTTCTGCATCGCCAGCTCTCCCACGAAAAAAGGTTACATCGAATGCTGTTTCCGGGCCGTGGGCCGCGTGACCAAGAGCCTGGCCGAGAAAGAGGTCGGAGATGTGATCGGATTCCGGGGCCCTTACGGCAATCACTTTCCGGTCGAGGACTTCTTCGGCAAGAACGTGGTCTTTATAGCCGGCGGCATCGCCCTGCCGCCGGTCCGGTCGGTCATCTGGAACGTGCTGGATCTCAGAGACAAGTTCGAGAAGGTCACGATCGTTTACGGCGCCCGCTCGGTCGCCGACCTCGTCTACAAGCACGAGCTCAAGCTCTGGGAGGAGCGGAGCGACGTGGACATCGTCACAACCGTGGACCCCGGTGGCGAGACGCCCGAGTGGAAGGGAAAGATCGGGTTCGTCCCCACGGTCCTGAAGGAAGTCGCTCCTTCTTCGGAAAACAGCGTGGCCGTGCTCTGCGGCCCGCCGATCATGATCAAGTTCACCCTGCCGGTCCTCAAGGAACTGGGCTTCAAGGAAGAAGATGTCTGGACCACCCTGGAGAACCGGATGAAATGCGGCCTCGGAAAGTGCGGCCGGTGCAACGTGGGCAACGTTTACGTGTGCAAGGAGGGCCCGGTCTTCACCGCGGCCCAGATCGCCCGGATGCCCAACGATTTCTAGCGGGAGCCGAAGGGGCCGTTCTTTTCCTTTCTCTGTCGATCAATCGAAGCGTAGACGCTCGACGCCTGGCAACCTCCTTCCCTCGTGCATCGCCCCTCCATGGGAAAGGCCGGCGGAAGGGCCACGGTCCCTGGTGGCCGTCCGCAATGGAGGGCCATGCTCAGATATGGCCACGATCCCAAGACGGACGCGACGGAGCGCGTCCCTCCAGGGGAAACCCCAATGGAGGGCCACGGTCCCTCGTGGCCGCGATCCCAAGGCCGCCCGCAGATGGAGGGCCATGCTCCGTCATGGCTGCCCTAAAGCCCTGGGGCTCCCTTCCTGCCCGACCACCCCCCAAAAAAATTCTTGACAGGCCCGCTGCGCCTTGGCTATGTGTGGAACTGAACTGAAAGGTTAAACCTTTCACTTTTCGTTTTGCGCCCCTGCGGACCCACAGACATGGGTCGAGCATTGCGGACGGGGTGGGCAGGGCGCCTTAGGCGACGTTAGCCGTATTTCGCGGCTGCACTTCCCGTGGCCGTTCTGCAAGAACCACGGCGAGCATCGGATTTTCCGGCGATCCTTTGGCCCGCGTTCGGGGTGGGGGGCCGAGAAAACCTGGACCGGATGGGAGGTTCAAATGACCCGGATCAAGACGGCCGTGATCGGCAGTGGCATCGCGGGCAGCGGGATCGCCGCCCTCCTGGCTCGCACGGGCGATTACGACGTGGACTTGTACGAAGCCAACGGGATCGTCGGCGGCCGATTTGCCACGGTCATGCACCAAGGGTTCCGCCTGGACATCGGGTGCCACATGATCGCCAACGGCCCCCGTGGAGCCATGGGAAAGATCCTGGACCTGTTGGGGGAACCGGAAGCGGTCCGTTGGCGGCATGTGTCCATGGAAGAATCAATCTTTTTTTTCAAGGGGACGCCCCTGCATTTCCCGAGCGAGATTGACAGGATCGGGTTCGCGCAAGAGGAACTCGGCAGACTCATGCAGTTCTTTTCCGACACCCTGTCGATTCCGGAAAAGGATCTTCCGGCCTGGGATGACACAAGCCTCGTGGACCGGATGGAGGCCTACTTGAGAGACCCCCGGGCCAGGACGCTCTTCGGATACTTGAGCAGCATCTACTTCGTGGTCCACGATGACGAAACGCCTGTGGGCGAATGGGCACGGTGCAGCCGCGAAATGATGGTCGAGAATCTTTCGGGCGGATACCCGATCGGCGGCACGGGCGCGATCCCTCGGGCTTACGTCGAGATCTTCGAGAGGCACGGGGGCAGGCTCCACCTGGCCTGCCCGGTCCGCCGGATCCTCGTCGAGGACGGCCGGGCCTGCGGGATCGAACTTCCGGACGGGACTCGGCGGCCCTATGACCTGATCATCTCGAATGCGGGGCTTAAGCCCACTGTCGGGAAGCTCGTGGGCAGACAGAATTATCCGGAGGCCTTTCTGGAAAAAGTTGATGGTTACGCCCACTCGCTCGCCTGGGGTGTCGCCAAGGTGGCCCTCGACGAGCCGGTGATCCGGGACGCGGTGTTCGTCCTCTGCATGGGCGGGGACGATCTCAACGATCGCATGAAAGAACTCGAGAGAGGCCAGATCCCGGAGAAGATGGATTTCATGATGATTCCCGTGATCTCCAACCTGGATCCTTCCGCCTGCCCCGCGGGCCGACAGCTTCTTGTCGCCGGCGGGGTGGCCGGTCTGAGGAGCTGCAGCACAAGTGCGGAACGGGAGAAGTGGAAACAGGCTTACCTGCGCGGCCTCGAGGAGGTTTTCCCTGGGATCGGCCGGCACGTGCTATGGATGGAATACACTTCGCCCGGTGACATCGACAATTTGTTCGGCAAGGACGGCTGCGTGATCGGTATTTCCCAGAAACTGGGGCAGGTGGGTGCGAACAGGCCCCCTCTGGCCGATCCTTTTGTGCGGAACTTGTATCACTGCAGCGCGGATTCGGGCTTGCACGGGATCGGCGGTGAACTCGCGGCGGACAGCGCCTTGAGGCTGTATGCTCTCCTGTGCGGGCGCGGGGCTACCGTATAGAGGGGCTGGGGTCGAACGTTCGACCCAGCATCTGAGGTGTCGTAAAGGGAGGGGAAGATCATGACTCGATTCCTGGCGGGAGTCTGTGCCGCATTCGTTTGCGTTCTGATCGCCCTTTGCCCTCTCCGGGCCGATGTGGTCCCGGGGGACGTGATCGACGCCACGAACTGGCAGAAGGCCGCGGAGCTTCTGCCCGAATCCATCCTGAACTGGGTGAAGAACGGAGACTTCGTGCTCAACGTGGGCGAGCTTGAGTACGACCAGAAGGACTATTTCCCTCCAGACGTCCGCAAGTGCTGGCAGGACAACCTGGGCCGATACGACTTGGACGAGCAGGACCGGCTGATCGATGTGAAGACCGGCAGGCCGCCGGACCACATTTACGGCATTCCCTTTCCCCAGATCGACCCGAAGGACCCCAAGGCGGGACAGAAGCTTCTCTACAACAAGAACTACTCCATGTTCTGCGTGGGAAACGTCACGGCCCCCAATCAGACCAAGTGGGTGGGCCGCTCGGGGGTCGAGCGGGAAATCAGCTCGGTGTTCATGAATGCGCCGATGGACGGCTACGAGAAGACCCTCGGGCAGCCGAACACGGAAAACATCGAGAGATACACGCTGATCTCCGTAACCCAGCCTTACGACGTCGCGGGCTTTGCCGTTCTCATGTGGCGATACCGGGACGAGCGGCCCGACCTCAACTGGAGTTACGTTCCTGCGATCCGCAGAGTGCGCCGGATGAGTCCGGCGAACCGATCCGACGCCTTCGTAGGGTCGGACTTCTGCATCGACGACGTCTGGTCCTACGACGGCAAGATCAATCTGATGAGCTGGAAGCTTGTGGGCATCCAGGAAGGATTGCTGCCGTATGCGACGACGAAACCCGAGTTGTTCGTGCCGGTCGAGACCGGAGAATGGCAAACGAGCCCGGATGTCACCCCGCACGTGTACGGGTATCAAAAGGAAGGCTGGAAGGGCGCTCCTTGGGCGCCCGTGAACTTCGTGTGGGTGAAACGGCCGATCTGGATCCTCGAGGCCGTGTCCAAGGATCCCTATTACAACTACGGGAAACAGGTCTTCTGGTGCGACCCCGAGATCTTCAATCCGGCGATCAAGATCATCTATGACCGCGCGGGGGCGTACTGGAAGACGTTTTACGGATCCCTGTCGGCCCTGGGCAGCGCCGACGGCAAGATGCGGGTTCACATGGTCTCCATGCAGAACATCGTGGACGACCGGTCGCGACACGCAACCCTTTGCGAAGTGGCGAGCAAGCGCAACATCTGGACCTATTTTGCGATCCTGGACATGAACGACTTCACTCTGGCGGGGTTTCAGAAGTATTGCAAGTGAGGAGAGGCAGGATCCGAACCAAGAAGCGGAACCCGGCGAAAGCCGGTGCTCTTGCCCCCTGGAGGGACGCGCCCCGTCGCGACCGTCCTGGGATTTGCGGCCATGGCAGAGCATGGCCCTCCATTTGGGGCGGCCACGAGGGACCGTGGCCCTCCACCTGGGTTTCCCTTTGGAGGGACGCGCTCCGTCGCGTCCGTCTTATTCTGCGGCAGCAAGGGAGTGCTGCCTTTCCTCTTGACAGGGCAGCACCGCTTCTATAGACGTTCGGCGTCACAGCGCATCCAGGGAGACGTCCATGGGCGAAGGAGTCTCGGCGGGCCGGATGAGAATGAAACAGCTCATGAAGGCCGCCGGCGTGACCAAGGCGACCGTGCAGTTTTACGTGCGGGAGGGCTTGATCCCCAAACCGGTCAAGACCAGCCCCAACATGGCCTACTACGACCAGAGGCATCTCAATGCGATCCGCCTCGTCCGAGAGCTCCAGGCCAAGCGGTTTCTGCCCCTTTCGATCATCAAACGGCTGATCCAGGGAGGGCAGGGAGATTTGAGCGTCCATGAAATCCGGACCCTCGTGGAAATGGACGGAAAGCTCTTTCGGAACCTTCAGGAAAATCCGGACGTTCAGCCCGTGGACGCAGAGGAACTGGCCAGGAGGACAGGCGTCACCGAAGAGGAGATCCGGGCCTTTGAACGGATCCGAATCCTTCACCCGATTCGCCGGGGCAGGAGAAAACTCTACGATTCGGACGACATTCTCTTTGTCGAATGCTACGGCAAACTCCGAAAGATTGGATACACCAAAAGCCTGGGCTTCAGCCCGGAGATTTTCGCTCTCCACCGCCAGTGGCTGGAAGTTCTGGTCGCCGAGGAGGGGCGGATTCTGGCCGAAAAGGTATCGGGCAATCTGGACCCGGATGAGATCGTGCGGATGGTGGAGGAGGGGACGGCGATCAGCAACGTCATGCTGGGTCTCATCCGCAAGAAATTGATCGTGGAAACGGTGCGTAGGTACGCGGCGGAGTTCCGCTCGAAACAGGCGGCCCGGTCCCGTGGGGCCGCTCGCCGGGAAATCTCGGCGACCGGCAAGGACCCGGCCGGCTCTTGAGCTCCCCTCCTTTCATTATCCTTAATAATTCACTCCTTCTTCCTCCCCCGGCCCCCCGGCCCTTCGACTGAAAAAATTCTCCGAAAATAGGTCATTTTTTCTCCGCGGCCTGCCGATACGGTATGTGGGCGGGATCCTTCCGCGGCCCACGGACCCGACCGAGAGGAGAAACATGTTCTCTCTGCGCAAAGGCCGTCCCACGATCATTCTGGTCGACAAGGACGAGGTGCTCTTTGTCAGCCAGGGAAAATCGGGCGAGGGCAGAATCTCGGAGCCCGTGCCGCTCGAGGCGTTTCTCGACGAGAGCGCAGGGCCGGACCCCATCCCCAAGGAGGCCAGGCAGTCCAGGACTCATCCTGTCATGGTGGTACCGGACTACTGGTTTGGAAGCTCCTCGTTTCGATTTCCTTCTCAGAAGCAATCTCTGGCAGAGTCCTTCCTGGAGAGAAAGCTTCGCGAGGATTTCCCGGATCTGCCCGATGTCGCTCATTTCTTCGGATACTTCTTCTACCGGACCGCCCGGGACGACAGGATGCTGCACGTCTTCTATCCTCGGGAGCCCCTCTTTTTCCGACTCCATGACGCTCTGGCCCGGCTTCGTTTCTCCCCCCGGTGGACGACCACGCCGGCCTTTCTCTGGCAAGAAAAGCTCCGCCGGCGGATTCCAGGCTTTTCCCAAGGGGGAAAAGCGTTTGTCCACAAGCTTTCCGAGGATTGCTTCCTTTGTTTCTTTTACGAGGGGAACATTTTCTTCACCCGCCAGATCCACCTTTCGGCTCCCTCGGAAGAAGCCCCGGATCCCCTGGAAACCCTCGTGTACGAGACCCGCCAGTCCCTGTACCACTTTTCCCAGAAGACCAATGCCGAGGTGGACCAGGTCTATCTTTCCTCCTTCGGTGCCTTGAGCGCGGACGAGTACGGCCGGCGGCTCGGCATCGCGGTGCGGGAGTTTTCGGAAATCGAGGAAGAAATCCTCCAGGAAGGCGTGCTCATCGGCCTTCCGGGTCTCTTGAGCGGCATCTGCCTGCCGGACCTCACCCGGCCGCAGAGTTTCTTGAGCGTTTCGGACCGGAGGGTGGAGAAGCAAAAAGAATGGAGGCCCGTGCGCATCGCCGGCTTTGCGATCGGGCTGCTTCTTTTGGCCCTTTTTCTGGCGGAGAACCGGCTGCTCGAAAATTGGGCCCGGCCCGCTGTGGCGTTGAGCGAGGGAAAGGGAAGGAGCGCTCAGCTCGAGGCCATGGACATGATTCGAAAGTACCGCTTGGCTCTTGAGGACTTTCTTGCCGAAAGCCGCCGTCCCTCTCCGCGGGAGGCGATTCTCGATGTGGCCCGGGCCTTGCCCGAGAACGTCCAGGTTCAAGAGGTCCTGGTGGAGACCGAGCCCGAACCCGCGATCCGGATCCAGGGCACGGTGAGGGCCTCGGGGCCTGAGGACATGGGGCAGGCCCTTTCGACCTTTTTGGTTCGACTGAACGAGTACTTTCAGGGCAGCCGGTCTCTTACCGTGGAGAACATCGAGCTCGACAAGGACCAGTGCAGAATTGAGCAGGGACAGCAGGCGTGCCCCATCGGATTGAGGTTTTCGCTGCCATGAAGAAAAGCGCGATCGATCGAACGGCATGGATGTGGGCTTTCATCGGGCTTCTCTGGACGCTCGTGTTGGCCGTGCATGTCTGGAACCTCAAGACCATCTACCGGATCCGAGAGGCCCGCGAGAGAAGCGAACTGGTGCGCATGGACGAGCAGTTCCTGCAAAGTCACCGGCAGGAGATCGAGAGGCGCCTGGCGGAGCGGGCGGCGCTCCGGCATGAAACTGAGGCCCTAAGTCTTGGCCTTCTCAAGGTGGAGAGCGACCTTCGGGGTCTGGCCGACCGGTATGGGTTCACGGCGGTGGAAGTGAGCCGCGAGCCCTCCCGGGGCATGGAGGATACGGTTCCGATCCTGTTTGCCTTTCAGGGCTCCTTGCGGGGGGTCATGGATTGCCTGGAGTCGCTTCGAAAGGAGTACCCGTACCTGCCCGTGGCCCGCATGGCTCTCAAGGTCGAACCGGGAGAGAAGCGGGTGCGCTGCCAGGCGCTTCTGAACTACCGTTACCGCGTGGTCTCCACAGGGAGCCAGACATGAAGATCCCGATCGGCAATCCTCAGCGGCTGTCTCTGGGCGCCTGGATTCTCGCGGCCCTGCTGCTCGTGGTCCACAACGGGTTGAGCCTGACCGAGGTCCTGGATCCCCCTCTGCCCGGCTATCCGAACGACATCCGGGGGATCCGCCAGCAATGGGGCCTCCTGGAGCAGGTTCCGTCGCTCGGGCCCATGGAGGCCCAGGCCGATTTCCGGCCGGACGAGGACGAACTGCTCGCTCGGATCCTGCGGACCGAGGCGCCGCGGCCGGACGCGCCACGGCCCGAGCTGGCGCCTTCTCCTTTGAACCGGCAGTCGGGTGGGGACTGGCTGTGGCTGCCCCGGCTGACCGGCATCCTTTCCACGACAGACGGCACAGGAGCGCCCAGGTTCTTTGCGACGATCGAAGGGGTCCTGACAGTCGAAGGCCAGAAAGTGTGGGGCTTTACGGTCCGCAAGATCACTGAAGAAGGCGTGGTCCTTGCCCGCGGGAAATCGAGCTGGTTTCTGAAGGCTCCGGCCACCGGATATTCCGTGGTGCGGCCGGACCGCCAGGCAGGGGCTGTCTCGCAGGAACGGATCGAAACACCCTTGATCGAGCAACCCGGAGCCGGATCCGCAGCGAGCGAGCCGAAATCATTGGACGAAACAGAGAGAGTAAGCGGCAATGGGGAAGAACGTTCTGTCCCTACGGAAGGCAGTTAGTCTCTGGGTTCTGACCCTCCTCACGTGGGGGTGCGCGGTATCGGAGCCCCGTCCGGTCCGGCTGGACCAGACCGAGGAGACACCCGGAAACGTCCTGCGGCAGGAGACCGAGCGGGTCGCCGGGTCGTTCAAGGGCGCTCTGACGCCTGAAGAGGCCGAGGCGCCTCCTCCGGTCGTCGAGGAAAAGAAAAAGCTCTACTCCCTCAACTTCGAAGCAGCGCCCCTCGGGGAAATCCTGCGGGCCCTCATCCATGACACGGATCTCAACCTTTCGGTGGAGGCCGGCGTGGATCTCACGCTTCCGGTCACGGTGCGCCTTAAAGCCGTGACTTTCACCGAAGCCCTGAACATGGTCGTGGTCAAGGGCGCCGACTACGCGTGGAAGATGGAAGACGGCTGCCTGAACATCAAGCGCTTCGAGGAGAGGATCTATCACCTGGACTATCTGGACGTGGTCGGCGAGACCGAGATCGACGTCGGAGGAGACATGCTTTCTTCCGGGACGCAGGCAGCGGGCGTGACTGCCAAATACCAGGTCAAGGGCAAGCGTTCGAACGAAAACAGCGACGTCTGGGCAGGCATGGAGAAAGTGCTCGAAGGCATGAAGTCCGAGACGGGCACCATCCGGATCAACCGCAGCGCGGGCCTCGTCTGGCTTCTCGATACCCCGCGCCGCGTCGCCGCCATGGTCGAGTATCTGGACAGGCTTTCTGAGTCCCTCCACCGGCAGGTCTTTATCCAGGCCAAGATCTTCGAGGTGAAACTGAACGACCAGCACCAGTTGGGTGTGGACTGGTCCAGCCTTGAGGTGGGGTTCAAGTCGGACGCCAAGCAACTGCCGGACGTGCTCAACGTGTTCTTCAACGGAGGAGGGCGGATCTTTCTCTCCGACGCTTCGCAGGTCACGGCGTACCTGGACTTCCTGCGGACCCAGGGGGATCTGACCGTTCTGTCCAATCCGACCCTTTCTGTGATGAACGGCCAGACCGCGGTCATGACCGTGGGCACCCAGTTCCCTTATGGAGACATCGACGGCGTGGACCGGGACGTGGAAACGGGCCTCATCACGTTCGGGGCTTCGATCAAACGGGCCGTGCTGGGTCTCCAGTTGGGGCTTACGCCGCAAGTATCGGACGACGGCCAGATCATGCTCCACATCGTGCCCTCGATCACCAAGATGCAGGGAACGCAGGAAGTGGATCTGCCCCTGACGCCCAACGTGAAGCAATCCATTTCCAACCCGGTGATCTCCCTTCAGGAATTTGCCACGACCGTGCGGGTCCGTTCGGGTCAGTCCGTGGTTTTGGCCGGCCTCATCAGCCAGGACCGGGAAAAGACCCACGAGGGCATTCCGGTGCTGGGGAGCCTGCCGGGAATCGGCCACCTTTTCCGCCACAGCGACGACAAGGCCGAAAACCGGGAACTCGTGGTGTTTATCACGCCCTATGTCCGGGGAGCGCCGTGACGTTTTTTTCCTAAACTTTTTTCTTTGTCCGACCGAAACAATAGGCGATGGGCCGTAAGGTGAGGCCTCGAGCGCGTCAACGTCGAATGAGGAGGAAAACACATGTACAGGATCAGGAACAAAGGGGCCAGGGCAGGATTCACCCTGGTCGAGATCGCCATCGTGCTGGTGATCATCGGGCTTCTCATCGGCGGGGTCCTCAAGGGCCAGGCCATGATCGAGAACGCCAAGGTCAAACGGGTGGTCAAAGACGCCGACGAGATTCGGGCCGCGGTCATGACCTTCTACGACAAGTACGGCATGTACCCCGGGGACGAGAACAGCACGACCATCCCGGTGAGCGGCGACTGGAACGGCAACGGCGACGGACAGATCGCGAACAACCAGGAGCGCTACGACGTGTTTCGCGATCTGGCTTTGTCCGGCCTGATCGGGGGCAACTACAACGGAACGAGCGATCTTCCCAGAAACCCCTATGGCGGGACCATGTCTCTGTACTGGGTGGACCCGGGCCCTGGGAACGCGAAGCATTACCTCGTGTACACGAACCTGCCGGCCGAGGTGTGCCGCGAGATCGACACGAAGTACGACGACGGGGTCTACAACACCGGCTCGATTTCGGCCAACGCGGATTACACGGACGGGACCACGATCGCATACTTCTACATGCTCTTCTAGCAGGCCGTTGCCGGAATCGGCCGGAGATTCCTCGGGCTCGCCTGCGGCACGAAGTTGGGCCAACTCTCGAGGTATGGCCGTGCCGGCGCGACTGCGCCCTGCCGGAGGCGGTTCCCGCCTGCCGTAGTCAACCGGGGAGTGCGCCGAAGGCGCGAGGCATGTAAGGGGGAGTGGGGTTGGGACCTGCAACCGGAAACCTGACACTTGGCGTTGGCGCATCGTGTTTCAGGCGCTATGGCCGCGCCGGAAGGGAACGCCGCCGCCTCGGCCGAGGCCGGGCCGTGCTCGGTCCGGGCGGACCAAAGGGCGGGTTCACCCTGATCGAGATCGCCATCGTGCTCGTGATCATCGGTTTGCTGGCCGGCGGCGGCGCCGCCGTGCTCGGGATGCTCACGGCCCGCAAGGCCAGGACCGAGAGCCTCGAATATCTGCAGACCTGCAAGGAGGCCCTGATCAGCTTCGCGGCGATCAACGGCAGGCTGCCTCTGGCCTCGGCGGACACGGACGGGACCGTGTCGGACGGCGACGGCCAGGCAAGTGGCTACTTCCCGTACCTGGATCTCAAGACGGCGCCCACAGACGCGTACAAGCGGTTTCTCCGATACGCCGTGAACGCGAATCTCACGACCAATTTGTCAGCCACTTGCGCCGCTCTCCGGTCCGGGCTGGCCGGAGAGCCGAACGTGGTGGACGCGGACGGCGCCGCGACGGCCTTTTCGGTCGCAGCGGTCCTGGTCGGGGCAGGCCCCCAGGACGCGGACGCGGACGGGAATGTCTTCGACCGGATATCGTCCGGCACCTACCAGGGCGACAACACGGACGGCAACCCCAATTACCTGAGACATCCTCCCACCGACACCTTCGACGATCTGGTCCTGTACATCGGCGACAATGAACTCTACGGCCGGATCTGCGAGTACCTGGTGCTCGCCGTGAACAACAACAGCGGCTCCACCGTCTACGTTTACAACCAGACCACGGGAAGCGATCTTGGGAGCGTGCCGGGCGGCGGCCCGCCGGGCCGCTTCGACGTGCTCACCGGCACGCGCATCGAGCTGCGCACCGCTCCTCACGGCGGCGGTTCGATTGTATCGAGCGTGCCCCCCACGCCCATCCTCCTGGCCGGCCGTGGCTACACCCTCGAAGTCCCCTAGGGGTCAGTCCTTCATTTTACGGATTCGTAGGGACTGGCGGCCACGAGGGACCGTGGCCCTCCATTGGTTTTTCCCTTGGAGGGACGCGCTCCGTCGCGTCCATGTCGTGGGCCTTTTCCCGTGGAGGGACGCGCTCCGTCGCGTCCGCTAAGGGCGAGGCCGAAACCTGATCCTTGAGAATGAACAGATGCCTTTTTGTTGCGGCCATGACGGAGCATGGCCCTCCATTGCCGGCAGCCCTGGGATCGCGGCCTAGGGGTCAGTCCTTCATTTTACGGATTCGTATGGACTGGCGGCCACGAGGGACCGTGCCCCTGCGTTGGTTTTTCCCTTGGAGGGACGCGCTCCGTCGCGTCCGCTAAGGGCGAAGCCGAAACCTGATCCTTGAGAATGAACAGATGCCTTTTTTTCGGCCATGACGGAGCATGGCCCTCCATTGCGGGTAGCCGTGAGGCACCAGGGCCCTCGATCGGATCAGTATGCCTGCGTGTATCCTGACAACACGTCGTAGAGGGGAAGGAGGATGGAGAGAACGATCAGCCCGAAAACCCCGCCCATGACCAGAATCAGAATGGGCTCGAAGGCATTGATCATGGCCTGGACTTTGCGCTTGGCCTCGGTGTCGTAAAAGGCGCCCATTCGGCGGAAGGCGTCTTCGAGCTTGCCCGTGATCTCCCCGTGCCGGATGCCCTCGACGAGCAGCGAGGGGAATGCGCCGGTGTTCTGAAAGCTCTCCGCCAGAGACTGGCCGAGCTGTAGTTCTTGATAGGCCTGGCCGACTTTGTATTCCATGTAGGCGTTGCCGAGCAGGTGGTCGCTCAGCGTGGTAAAGATCTTCGAGACCGGCATGCCGGCTCGGTGCATGATCGCGAAGTTGTGGCAGAGTCTGCTGTAAGCCGTGGCCCGGACAACCTCCCCGACGAGGGGAAGCCTGAGCTGGAACATGGATGTGATCCATGTGCCTGTTTTCGTTCTGGCGAGCACGACGAGAAGAATCGCTGCGAGCAAGACCGATAGAATCAGGACCGGCCCGTATTCTTTGAGGAAGGCGCTCGAAACCAGGATCGCCTTGGTCACGGCCGGCAGCTCGACGCCGAGTTCCATGAGGAGCTTTCCCACCTGGGGCAGCACGTAGCCGACCCATACCCCGATGACGGCCCCGATGGCCAGCAAGAGAAAACACGGATAGATCAGAGCCCTGCGGATCACCGAGCGGTTTTCCTCCTTCCACTCGAGGAAGCGGGCCAGGTCTTCCAGCGCCTGGGGGAGAACGCCCGTCTGCTCGCCCATGCGCACCAGGGCCAGGTCCAGCTTGCCGAAGATCTTGGGATGGCGGCCCATGGCCTCGGCCAGGGATCCGCCTTCCTCCAGGCTGTTCTTGATTTCCTCCAGGGCGTTCCTGAAATCCGCTGACGGAATGATCCGGCTGTTCTCGTCGAGGACCGTGAACAGGGGGAGACCCATGTCCAGAGTCTGGGAAAAACGGCGGTAGAATTCGATGAGGAGGCGCGCATCCGCTTTTCGGCGGCCCAAGCGGGCAGATTTTCTGGGGGCTGCGGCAGGCCGGCTCGAAACGAGAACGAGCCCCTGATGGCCAAGCCGTTTTTCGAGATCCGCCTGATCAAGGGCGATGGCGGTCCCGGACCGAACCTTGCCGTACTGGTCGATGGCCTTGTACCGGTGCCTAGCCATGGGCCACCACCCTGACCGCCTCCTCGAGGGAGGTCACGTGGGCGGCCACCTTGAGAAGGGACTGTTTCTGGAGCAGCGACGTGCCTGCCCGGACAGCCGCCTCTTCGATCTTGCTCCGGGAAGCGGAGGAGGCGATGAGGTCTTCGATCTCTTGATTGACCCGCAGGACTTCGAAGATGCCGATCCTCCCCCGATAGCCTGTCTGGTAGCAGTGGCTGCATCCCACGGGCCTTGCAAGATGGATGGGCGGTTCCACGCCTCCCCGGAGGAACCGTTCCCTCTCGTGGGGCTCGATGGCCGTGCGCACGGAGCATTTCGGGCAGATCTTTCTCAGGAGCCGCTGGGCCACGATCATGGTCAGAGACGAGGACAGAATGCCAGGAGCCACCCCCAGGTCCAGAAGCCTGCTCACGGCCGAGGCCGCCTCGTTCGTATGGAGGGTGGAGAGGACGAGATGGCCCGTGTTCGTGGCCCGCAGGGCCAACTCCGCGGTTTCCTGGTCCCGGATCTCGCCCACGAGGATGATGTCCGGGTCCTGGCGCAGGGTGGCCCTCAGAGCCGTGGCAAAGGTCAGCCCTGCCTTGGGATTGACCGCCGTTTGCCGGATCGTGGGGATCACGTATTCGATCGGATCCTCGATGGTCATCACGTTCACGCTTTGGCTGCGGATCTGCATGAGAGCGCTGTAAAGGGTCGTGGTCTTTCCGGACCCTGTGGGCCCGGTGACCAGGATGAGGCCGTAAGGCCTCCGCAGGGCCTGCAGGAAACGGTCCAGGTCTTCGGGTTCCAGACCCAGGCGGTCCAGCTCGCCCACGACGCTGCCGAAGTTCAGAAGCCTGAGAACCGTAGTCTCGCCCATGTGGGTCGGGAACGTGGAGACCCGGATGTCCATCTCTCCGGAGCTGCCCTGAAACTTCATGCGGCCGTCGTGCGGGATGTTGGGGTTGGAAATGTCGATGTCGGACAAAAGCTTGTAACGGGTCGTCAGAGCCTGGTGAAACCGTATGGGGAAGAGGTTCTTCTGCTGGAGCACGCCGTCGATCCGGTAATGGACCCTGAGCAGGTTCCGGTCCGGCACGAGGTGGATGTCGCTCGCGCCCAGCAGACGGCCTCTTTCGATGAGCAAATCCCCGAGGCGTATGATCTGGTTTTCTTCGAAGGTCCCCTTGGCCACCGCAGTCTGCGCGATCTTTTCGATGTCCTCCTCGATGGTCGCCGCGGTCTTGTAGTAGAGCTCGATCGCATTGGACACGGTGCTCTTCGGAGCCACGTAAATGGCGATCCGGCATCCCGTCATGCGAGCCAGTTCGTCTCGGGTGACCACGTCGAGGGGGTTGGCCGTGGCCACGTGGAGGGTCCCGTCCTCGCAGAAGAAGGGAAAGATGCCGCGGCTGACGATGAAACTCTGCGGGATCCTGCGAATGAGCTCCTCGTCGATGACCACGTCGGACAGGGGCCGGTCCAGGATTCGGGCCCCGCTCTGGACCGCGAGGGCCATCTGAAGGTGCTCTTCGGTCACCCAGCCGAGCCGGAGCAGCACGTCGCCGATGAGCGAGGAGGTCTTGCGGGCCTCGACCGCCGCCGCGTCGAGCTGGTCGCGGCCGATGAAGCCCATTTTGACGAGAATGTCGCCGATGCGCTCGTTCATCTCGGAAGCTCTCGAGTGGTTACGGCCGGCAGCAGGACAGGTCCCATGCCGCCGGCATGGCCTTGGGGCCTTGCCACGAAGCCTGGAGGGCTCATCTTGCCCGGGTCCGCCATTCCGGCAGAACCCAGGATCCTCGAGTTCTGCCGGTGCGGGGCTCGCTTCTTATCTTATCGGTATTTGCGGGGAAATTTTGTAGAGGAAAGATGTTTCTTCCGGAGACCCCTCAAAAGCTGAGGTTGAACTCGCCATAGGGCCAGTACAGGGTCTCGTACTTCGAGCTTCCCAGGATGGAAAATCCCGCTTCGTTGGTATGCTCGGTGTGCTTGTCGTAGTCGAAGTACAGGAAGCCCACGCGGAACCTTACGTTCGAGCGGAAGAAGTAGTCGTAATACACATCCCACACGCCTGCGTTGAAAGGATAGAATCCCACGACCGTCGCGCCCTCGTAATAGGCGTTGTCAGCCGCGGACAAAACCGTTCCCTTCCTCCGGTACCCGCGATAGTTGAACGGATTGATCCACGCGTCGCTTCCCTGGGCATATTCGGCCGTGAACTGGTGCCTCGCGCCGAGGAGGTCTCCGGTGTTGAACCCCAAGTACCAGATGTGCCCCGGGAAATCCGCCCCTTCAAAGGAGCCCGAGGCTTTGCTCGTGCTCCAGGTGTGGGCCGGGATGCGGAAATGGCTGTGGTAATAGGCGCCGTAAACCTGGAATCCCAAAAGCTGCGTGTCCGCATAGACGCCGGTCAGGGTATACGTGGTGACGACCTCCGGTTTGCCCTGCCCAGAGGCCTTCACGCTGCTGCCGTACGGCATGTGCCAGTCGTCCATGTACAGGCCGTCCGCGATGACGGATGTGCTCTTGCCGATCTTCAGCAGACCCTGCGCGAGAAACGCGTCGGCGTCGTCCGGCAGGGACTCTTTCTTTTCGTCGTACTTGAGGTAGCCCACGAGGATTCCGGACTTTTCTTTGGCCTTTGCCTCAAAGGCCTTGCGGCTCGGGAATTCCTTTGGCGGGCCCCCATCCGCGGCTCCCCCTGCCGGGGCCTCGGGCGATCCGCCGCCCCAGAGTCTTGTCCGCGTCCAGGGCAGTTCCTGCTCGTCCAGGCCGGTGGCGGGCGCCTCCCATTTGAGCAGCGTGCCGTCGATCTCGGAGTCGATGAAGAGCCTGGGGAAGAGGCTTCCGGTCTGGCGAGAAGGCGGGCCGTCCAATCCCGGCAGGCGTCCGACATACCAGGTGGATCGAATCGAGGGGATCTTGAAGGTCGCATACGCCTGTTCCGCCCGAAGCGTAACATCGTGACCGATGCTCGACTCAAAGGAGTTGGGTTTGTCGAAAGGGTTGGACGAGCTGCCGATGCTCGGGTCCCAGGCCCCCCAGCGCTTGTTCATGGTGAGGCGGCCGTAAAAGTCGACGATTTCGGGCACAACCTCGGCCCACAGGTTCAACCGGACCCTTACCGGGAAGGAGGTTTCGTCGCGCCATTCCTGATCCGTTTCGGGAAGGGCGTCCTCGGGGCCGTGGCCGCCGTAAAACCCTGCCGATGTGTCGAACCAGCTGCTCATGACGCGGAACCTCGCCTCGCCGCTCAGGTGAACACGGTCTTTGAGAGCTTTCTTTTCTCCCTTTTCGGCTTTTTCCTCCACCTCTGCGACCTTCTTCTGGGTTTCGGCAGCCTTTTGCTCGGTCTCCGTCTGCTTCTTTTCCAATTCTTCGATCCGTTTCAGGAGCCTGTTCACTTCCTGCTTCAGTTGATCCAGCTCGGTGGCGGTCTCGTCCGTCCAGGCAGGACTTCCAGCTCCGAAAAACACGCAGAGGCACGGGACCAGAAGAGCAAGGGCCTTTTTCATGGATCCTGTCCTTTTTCTGGGCTTCGAGGCTCGGTCAGCTCCGGTCGCCGGGCCGGAGGGTCCATCTGAGGATGCGACTCAGAGCGAACACGGCGTCCTGAAGGGTGTTGAAAAGGGGAAGTCCCTGGCCTCGAAAGGCCGCAAGAGCCGACCGGCGGATTTCGCCGAGCCGCGGGTTGTCGTCCGCGTTTCTGGCTACAACGGCCACAACGGGCTTTTCGGTGCGGGCCGCCGCGGCGGCGATGGCCTGCAGGCCTGTGTCGATCTCCTCGCTCCGGAACATGAGAAGGAAGTCCAGGCAAAGGTAGATGACGATCACGTCGATGTTGGAGTCCCGGTCCAGGGCTTCCATGCCGTGGGCCATGATGCGGTAGTCGAACCCGAAGGCGCCGAGATCCACGGGGTTGCAGGTGCTCGTGTTGACCGCCGGGATCTTCTGGGAGATCGATTCCTGGGTGTGCCTCTCCAGCTCGGGCACCGAGAGGCCGGACAGGACAGCCAGATCCGTGAAAAGGACCGAGGTTCCGCCTCCTGCCGCCAGAAAGCCCAGCCGGGAGCCCCTGGGCAGCCTCTCGGCCGTGGCCAGCATCACCAGGTCCACGAGCTGCTCCTGGGTTTCCACTTCGATGCAGCCGGCCTGCCTGAGAAGCCCGGACCACACAGCGCGGCTTCCTGCCAGAGCGCCCGTATGGCTGGCCGCCGCTTTCGCCCCGGCTTCGGTGCGTCCTCCCTTGAGAACCACGAGCGGCCTGTCTCGGGTCAGGCGGCCTGCGACCTCGAGGAATCTGCGGCCGTCCTTGAGGTCCTCGATATAGGCCGCCACCGCACGGATGCCGCGGTCTTCAGCGAAATACTCGAGGTAGTCCTCGACCCTGAGGTCGATCTGGTTTCCGTACGAAACCGCCTTGTTCAGGCCCACCCGGCGCGCCCTGGCCATGCGGGTGAAGTTGTTCGCGACTCCGCCGGACTGGGACAGGAACGCCACAGGACCCGGCTTGTCCTCGAGGATGAAAGGATCGAAGGTGACGCGGCTCTCCGTGCAATGCACGCCGAGGCAGTTCGGACCCACAATCCTCGTCCGTCCGGCGCGGGCGGCCCTAACGAGCGCCTCTTCCAGCTCCCGGTCGCCCCTTTCGGAGAAGCCGGACGTGAAAAAGTGCACGAAGGGAATGCCCTTTTTCACGGCTCTCTCCAGCGTCTCCAGAGCGGCCCGGGCCGGGATCGTGCAAATCGCCAGGTCCACGGGTTCCGGAAGAGATTCGAGGTCCGGGTAGACCTTTTCGCCGAGGATTTCCCTGTGGGCCGGGTTGACCGGATAGACAGGGCCCGGGTAGCCGGCGGCTTTCAGAATCTGGAAAAAGGGGAGCTTGCCTTCGCCCAGGCTCAGGGACGCCCCCACCACGGCAATGCTTCTCGGATGGAAAAGTCTGTGAAGATCCATGTGGGGCGTGCGTCAGGTGTCGGGTTTCGGGTGTCAGGAACGGAAAGGACCACTTTGTTTGAGGCTGGCTCCCTCCTCTAGTATGCCTGCAGCCCGCCGTCCACGGCCAGCACCTGGCCGGTCACGTAGTCCGAGGCGTCCGAGGCGAGGAAGACTGCGGCGCCTTTGAGATCGTCCGGCTCGCCCAATCTTGCTGCCGGGATGCCGGATGCGACTCGGATCGGCTTCTGCTCGGTTCGGCCGGTCGGCCCCCTGGACGCGAACCACCCGGGAGCGACCGCGTTGACCCGGATGCCGTGCCGTGCCCACTTTCTGGCCAGGTCCCGGGTCAAAGCGATGATCGCTCCTTTGCCCGCGCTCGATGGCGAAGGGTCTTCCTGTTCCAGGTCCTCGGAGACCGGGCTGCCCGGAGGGACGAGGTTGACGATCCTGCCTGATCCCTGCTGAATCATCTGCCTGCCCGCTGCCTGGCAGCACAGAAACGTGCCGGTCGCATGGACTGCGAGCACGCGGTTCCATTGCTCAAGCGAAAGCCGTTGGGCCGGATCCTCCCAGCCGGAGCCTGCCGCGTTCACGAGGATGTCCAAACGTCCGAACCGAGAGAGAGTTCTTTCGACGAGGACCCTCACGTCATTCGGGTTCGTGACATCGCACCGGACCGCGAGGAGCTGCACGCCGAGGCCCGCCAGGGACATGGCCGCGCGCTCGCAGGCGTCCAGGTTTCGGCTGGAGAGCACCACGTGGCCGCCGGCCTCGGCGAACCCTTGGGCCATGGCGAGGCCGAGGCCTCGCGAGCTTCCGGTCACGACCGCCACTTTGCCGTCCAACCTGAAAAGGTCCAGAACCGACATCTTCCGGGGGCTCCTTGAAGGCAGGACTATAAAGAAGAGTCGGGTGGGAGTCAAACTGACGGGGCGCAAAGGAACGGGAACAAGGTCTCAAGATTTCCTCGGGTTATACCGATACATACCGTGAGGGGAAAACCGCGGATTTCTGCAGCAGGATGACTCCGGGGGCTCTCTTCGCGGCAGAGCGTATCGGTCTTCCCCGGGACGGGAGGAAGGCTGCCATGCCTACCCAGCCGGGACACGGACAGCAGAGCCCGTGCCGAAGCGGCTTTGCTAAGAAAGATCCGGAGAAGCGCGACCTTTCGGGCTTGGATGAGATCGCCCTTCTCAGGGCCGTGATCGATTCCCTTCCCACTCCTGTGGTCTACAAAGACCGGCAGGGCAGATACCTGGGCTGCAACCGGGCTTTCGCTTCCCTTGTGGGCCGTCCGAAGGAAGGCTTGGTCGGGGAAGACGCAGAGGACGTCCTTCCCAAGGAGATCGCCGAAAGACTGAGCCGGATCGAGCGCGAAGTCCTGGAGGACCGAGGCGCCGGCAGCTGCGAAATCCGGCTTCCGGCTCCTGACGGGACGGTGCGACATCTGGTCGTGGAAAAAGCGGCTCTCGCGGCCGGAAACGGCCACGCCTTGGGGACTGTGAGCGTCGCCACAGATATCACGGAGCGCAAGAGGGCCGAGGAAGCTCTCCAGGCCGAGCGTTTCCGCTTTTACTCGGTCCTCGACGATCTGCCCGCCGTGGTCACTCTCCGGGACCGGAGCCTTCGAATCCGGTACGCCAACCGCAGGTTCCGGGAACTGTTCGGCGATCCTGAAGGAAGGTGCTGTTACGAGCTGATGGCGGGCCGCACGCAGCCCTGCGAAAACTGCCAACTGCTGGAGGTGTTCGAGGCAAGCTCGGTCCGGACCTGGGAGTATCGCAACGCCTCCAAGGGCATGACCTTCCAGATGTACGGGTATCCGTTCGTGGACGCCGACGGCTCCCAAATGGTTCTGGCCCTTGGCATCGACATCACGGAGCGCAAGAAGGCGGAAGAGGCGCTCGAGCTCGAGCGGAGCCGTTTTCACACGGTGCTCGAGGAGCTTCCGGGGTTCATGTATGTTCGGGGGCCCGATTTCTCCATCCGGTTCGCCAACCGTTACTTCCGGGAGACGTTCGGAGACCCTCAGGGCAAGCGCTGCTACGAGGTCACGGCAGGACGCCAGAGACCCTGCAAAATCTGCCATGCCATCGACCTGGCCCAGGAGAGGAAAGCCCGCGAATGGGAGTTTTCTTACGAGCCTAAGGGCCTCACCTTTCAGATGCACGCGTATCCGTTTCGGGACGCCGACGGCTCGGAGGCGGTGCTGGTGCTCGGCATGGACGTGACCGAGCGCAAGCAGGCAGAAGAACACCTCAGGCTTTCAGAGGAGCGGTATCATACCCTGGTCAAGAACGCCAACGAAGGCATCTTCGTGGTTCAGGACGGCCTGTTCAAATTCGGAAACCGCAGGTCCGCGGAAATGGCCGGCTACACCCGGGCCGAGCTCGGCGGCGTCTCCTTTCTGGATCTCGTCCATCCGGAAGACCGAGAGACAGTGGCACGCAGGTACCTCGAAAGCTTGGGGCCCGGAGCGCAGCCCCAGCTCTATCTCTTCCGGGTCCTGCACAAGTCCGGAATGGTCAGATGGTTCGAAATGAAAGCCACGCCCATTCTATGGGAAGGGAAGCCGGCCGCCTTGTGCTTCATCAGCGACGTCACAGAGCGCAGGGAAGCCGCGGAGCGGGCCTTCCGGCAAAGCGCGCTTCTCGAAGGAATCAACAAGGTTTTCCGGGAAGCCCTCTCCTGCGAGACCGAGGAGGAAGTGGCCCGCAAGTGCCTGAACGTGGCTTCGGAACTCACCCAGAGCGCATTCGGCTTCCTCGGCGACGTGGACGCAGAGGGCAAACTCACGGTCATCGCCATGAGCGACCTGGGCTGGGAAGCTTGCCGGATGCCCAGGACCGCTGCGGTGAACCTGCTCCACGACCGCAAACCCCGAGGGATCTGGGGAGAGGTCTGGCGGACCGGGGAGTCGGTTATCGCCAACGACCCGGCCCGGCATCCGGCCCGGGTAGGCCCTCCCCCGGGCCACCCCGAACTCAGGGCGTTCCTCGGCGTGCCCATGAAGGAGAGGGAGCGCGTGGTGGGCATGATCGGCCTGGCCAACAAGGCGTCGGGTTACACGGCCGAAGACCGGCAGGCTGTTGAGAGCCTTTGCGGGGCTTTCCTGGAGGCTCTTCGGGGAAAGAGGGCGGAGGTCGAGCTGAGGAAGCACAAGGATCACCTCGAAGCCGTGGTCGAAGTCCGCACCCAGGAGCTTCGCACGGTCAACGAGGAACTCCGCAAGGGCATCGAAAAACAGCGCCTGGCCGAGCAGGAAGTCCGAAAGCTCAACGAGGAACTCGAAGAACGGGTGAAGCAGCGGACCCGGGACCTGGAGGAGGCGTACGAGCGGCTCAAGGAACTCGACAAGATGAAAGACGCCTTCCTTTCATCTGTGTCGCACGAATTGAGGACGCCTCTCACCTCGATCCGGTCTTTCTCCGAGATCCTGCTCAATTACGGAGACCTCGATCCGGAGAACTCCAGAGAGTTCCTCGGCATCATCAACTCTGAGGCCGAAAGGCTCACGCGCCTGATCAACGATTTGCTGGACTTGAGCCGCATCGAAGCGGGCGGCATGGTGTGGCACGACGGTCTGTTTTCTTTGGATGAACTGATCCGGGACGCGGCCAAAGCCGTGGGCGGGCTCCTGGAGGAGAAATCCCTCGGCCTGGTTCTGGAGATCCAGCCCGATCTGCCGCCCCTTTTCGCGGACCGGGACCGGATCCAGCAGGTTCTGACCAACCTTCTGAGCAACGCCGTCAAGTTCTCCTGGAAGGGTGGCGAGATCCGGGTCCGCGCCGAGAGCTTCGAGGGGAGACGGGATGGGGATCCGGGCCGCTGGATCCGGGTGAGCGTGTCGGACCAGGGTGTGGGCATCGACGAGAAAGACCAGGAAATCATCTTCGACAAGTTCCGGCAGGGCACCCACGATTCTCTGGGCGAAAAGCCCAAGGGCACGGGGCTCGGCCTTCCGATCTGCAAAGAGATCGTCACCCACTACGGAGGCAGGCTCACCGTGGAGAGCCGAAAGGGCGAGGGAAGTACCTTCACCTTTCTGCTCCCGGCTGCAAGCCCGGCGCGGACCGATTCCCAATCGGCGGACACGAGCGCCCATCCCGCGTCCTGAAGGAGGAAACAAGAACCGCGGCCCCCATGGAGGGACGCGCTCCGTCGCGTCCGTCTTTGGGTCCGCGGCCCCCATTGGGCCTTTCATTGGAGGGACGCGCTCCGTCGCGTCCGTCTTGGGATCGCGGCCCCCATTGGGCCTCTCATTGGAGGGACGCGCTCCGTCGCGTCCGTCTTTGGGTCCGCCGTCGCCGCATCATCGCTCTGCGGCCAT
>Ga0209162_1000017_pt1:0-37500 | contig 168773 bp, 141 predicted proteins | sample YNPNPMetaG_FD_187121 | JGI IMG/M metagenome (GOLD analysis project Ga0209162, IMG submission 187121) | Anoxygenic and chlorotrophic microbial mat microbial communities from Yellowstone National Park, USA - YNP NP MetaG (SPAdes) (version 2) ...
TGGCTGAGGGTTCCGGAGAGCGTGCGGATCCTCTTGAGGGGTGAACTGCGCGACTGGGTGGAATCCAAGGACGTCATTCTCCACTTGATCGGGACCCTGGGGGTCGAGGGGGCCCGGTACTGCGCTCTGGAGTTCGACGGGCCTGCAGCCAGGGCCATGGGGATGGCGGCGAGGATGACGATGGCGAATATGGCAATCGAAGCCGGTGCCAAGAACGGCATTTTCCCAGCGGATGAGGAGACGGAACGGTACTTGCGCGGTCGCACGGACCGGAAGGGGACGCTCCTGCGGAGCGATGACGATGCCCAATACAGGGAGACGAGGGAGATCGACGTTTCGACTCTCGAGCCGCTCGTTGCCATGCCCTTTTCCCCGGACCGGGTGATTCCGGTGCGGGAGGCCGGGAACATCCCGATCGACCAGGTCGTCATCGGGTCCTGCACCAACGGCAGGATTGAAGACATGCGGTCCGCCGCCAGGGTGTTGGCTGGCAGAAAAGCCGCCCCCACGGTTAGACTGCTGGTGCTCCCGGCCACGCAGGAGTGTTACCGGGCTGCCCTCGAGGAGGGTCTGCTCTCGGTGTTCTTGAACGCCGGAGCGATCGTCGGGCCTCCCACCTGCGGTCCATGCCTGGGCGGCCACATGGGGATTCTGGCCGAGGGGGAAAGAGCGGTGGCCACCACGAACCGGAACTTTCCAGGCCGAATGGGAGCCATCGGAAGTGAGGTGTATCTTGCAAACCCATCGGTGGCCGCGGCCAGCGCGGTCCTGGGCAGGCTGGGGACGCCTGAAGAGCTCGGCGGAACATAGTGGCCCCAGGGGCCGGGCGGCTGGGTGCGGCCCCAGCAAGAAACCGGAAGAAAGGGAGAAGGGGTGCTCCTGAAGGGAAGAGCCTGGAAGTTCGGCTCAAACATCGATACGGACGTCATCATCCCAGCCCGCTATCTGACGACCCACGATCCTGCCCTCTTGGCTCCTCATTGCCTGGAGGGGGCGGATCCGGATTTCGCCCGGAAGTGCGCCCCAGGGGATATCCTGGTGGCCGAATGGAATTTCGGCTGCGGTTCGTCCAGAGAGCACGCTCCGATCGCGATTCGAGGACTCGGCGTGGCGTGCGTGGTGGCGAAGAGCTTTGCCCGGATTTTTTACAGGAACGCCTTCAACACGGGCTTGCCCCTTCTGGAAGTCCCCGAGACGGTTGTGGACGAAATCCAAAGCGGCGATCTGCTGGAAATCGACTTGGAGGCGAACCAGCTGACGGTGAGTCCTTCGGGCAAGCGGTATCCGGTTCCGGCCATTCCGCCTTTCATGCGCGAACTGCTGGACGCGGGCGGATTGATTCCTTTCGTTCGAAAACGGCTCCGGCAAGAAGGACGGTATCGCGAGACCTGACCGGTGACCGGTTCTTCTTGGGGATGGAGATGGCTGCCCCCGCGAAGGCGCTTCAAGTGTTGATTCTGCCCGGCGATGGGATCGGCCCCGAAGTCGTGGCTGTGGGCGAGAAGGTCCTGCTCAACGTGGGGCAGAAGTTCGCCTTGGATCTGAAAGTGGCCTATGGTGAAATCGGCCAAGGATGCGTCCTGCGCCACGGCGTGCCCCTGACCGGAGAGACTCTCCAAAAAGCCCTTGAGAGCGACAGCGTCCTGCTGGGAGCCGTAGGCGGCTCCGATCCAGGCAGTCAGGCCTATGCGGTGCGGCCAGAGGCCGGTCTTCTGGCGATCCGAAAAGGGATGGGGCTGTATGCGAACTTGCGGCCTGTCCGGCTCATGGGCGCCCTCGTGGCCGTCTCGCCTTTGAAAGCCTCGGTCGTGGAGGGGGTTGACCTGCTGGTTGTGCGGGAGCTTCTGGGCGACGTCTACTTCGGTGAGCCGAGGGGCAGGGGGAAAAACCGCAGACGAGAGGAATACGCTTACAATACCATGCGGTATTCCCGCTCGGAGATCGAGCGCGTGGCCCGGGTGGCCTTTCAGATGGCAAGACAGAGGAAGGGCCGGGTCGTTTCGGTCGACAAGGCGAACGTGTTGGAGACCGGGCTGTTCTGGCGCGAAGTGGTCACCCGTGTCCAGGAAGAATTTCCGGACGTCCAGCTCTCCCATCAATACGTGGACAACTGTGCCATGCAGTTGATTCGCGACCCCAGGCAGTTTGACGTCATCCTCACCAGCAACCTTTTCGGCGACATTCTCTCGGACGAGGCGTCCGTGCTGGCCGGGTCGATCGGAATGCTCCCTTCTGCGAGCCTGGGCCTTCGGGGGGCCTTGTTCGAGCCAGTTCACGGCAGCGCACCGGACATCGCGGGCCGGGATTTGGCCAACCCGCTGGCCACGGTGCTGAGCGTGGCCCTGATGTTCCGGTACGCCTTCGGCATTCCGGAAGCGGGCAGTCTCATCGAGAAGGCTGTCGAACAGGTGCTCCAAGAGGGCTATAGGACGGCCGACATCTACGCCGAAGGAACCCGGCGGGTAGGAACTCGGGAGATGGGGGAAAAGGTGCTCACGAAGGTGGAAGAGCTCTTCCGCTCCGGCCCTGCATGAGAAGACTTCGTCTGGATCTCGAATACGAAGGAACCCGCTACCACGGCTGGCAGCTCCAGCCCAACGCTCCGACCATACAGGAGTGCGTCGAGCGGGCTCTTCGCATCGTGCTGAACGAGCCCTGCCGCGTGGTGGGGGCTGGCAGGACCGACGCGGGCGTGCATGCTCTCGGCCAGGTCGCGCACTTCGAAACGGATCGGCCCATCCCTGCCTCGGCTCTGCTTCGCGCCTTAAACAGCCTTCTGCCCGCCGACATTGCGGTCCGGGAAGTCCGGGAAGTGCCCGAAACCTTTCATGCCCGCAAGTCGGCGGTCCGCAAGCGGTATGTTTACTGGATTCTGAATGACCCCAGGCGTTCTGCGCTGTGGGATCGGTTCTGCTGGCACGTGCCCGCTCCGGTCGATCTGTCTGCCATGAAGGCTGCGGCGGCGTTCCTCACTGGCAGGCACGACTTCTCCTCTTTTCGGGCCTCAGGCTGCCAGAGTGGGGACAACCCCGTGCGGGAGATCGAGTTGCTTCGGGTCGAGCCCGTGGAAGGTTCGTTTGTCCGGATTTCAGTGGAAGCCGCCTCTTTCCTGCGTCACATGGTGCGGAACATGGTGGGCACCTTGGTGGAGGTCGGGCTGGGAAGAATCGGCGTCAACGACGTGCCGGGGATCCTCGAGGCCCGGGACCGCAGAAGGGGCGGCAGAACCGCGCCGGGACGAGGCCTCTTCCTGGAGTGGGTTTGCTATGAAAGGACATTGCAGGACCGGCCTGAAGAGTCCTCGGTTGCGCTGTTCGGGGGCACCGGCGGCGTGGGAGGGCGGCGACCGGGTTTTTTGCACGGGCGTTGACTTTTGGAGGCGGAGCGGCTAGTGTACATTCGTTTGGAGAAAGGATTGTTTGGAGTTCCGATACGAGCCTCGCCGGGAGCTTTCGGTTATGAAGACGTATTTCGCGCGGAAGGAAGAGGGCCTGGACAGAAAGTGGTACGTGATTGATGCAGACGGAAAGGTCCTGGGGAGATTGGCCTCGCGGGTCGCCAAGATTTTGAGAGGCAAGGAAAAACCCCAGTTCACGCCCCATGTCGATACAGGGGATTTCGTGGTTGTCGTGAACGCGGAAAAAGTGAAGCTGACGGGAAAGAAGATGGCGGAGAAGATATATTACCGCCATTCTGGATACATCGGAGGCTTAAAGGCCCGCACCGCCCAGGAACTGCTCGCCCAGAAGCCGGAGGAAATGATCCGGCTTGCGGTCAAGGGCATGCTTCCCAAGAACCGGTTGGGAAGGCAGCTGCTCGGGAAGCTCAAAGTCTACAGGGGGGCGGAACATCCCCACGGGGCTCAGAAGCCCCTCCCCCTCGAACTGGACAGGGCCTCATCCCGGTCCTGACAGGCAGGCGTGCGGGAGTTTCGTGTCTCGGTTGCGTTCGTGAACCCGGACAGAAGGACAAAGGATAGAGGATGGACAGAACAGGACAGGAACCCACTTACCCGATTCACGCTGTGGGCAAGAGGAAGTGCTCGATCGCCCGAGTGTGGATGCAGCCAGGGACGGGCAACTTTATCGTGAACCGGAGGCGGCTGGAGGAGTACTTCGGCCGGGAGACGCTGCGCATGGTCGTCAGGCAGCCTCTGGAACTCACAGGGACCGTGGGGCGCTTCGACTTCAGCGTCAACGTGGTCGGAGGGGGGATCTCCGGACAGGCTGGCGCGATCAAGCATGGGATCTCCAAGGCCCTACTGATTGCCGATCCATCCTTGCGGCCGACGCTGAAAAAGGCCGGTTTCATCACCCGGGACTCGCGGATCAAGGAACGGAAGAAGTACGGTCTTCGGGGTGCCAGGGCCCGGTACCAGTATTCCAAGCGGTAGCCCCTGTTTTCCGAAGGGAAAAGACAAGGCCCGGCGACGGGCCTTTTTTGTTTGGTCCGGGGGACAGCCGAGGGAGAAGTCGTTCATGGAATGTGTCGCCGTCATTCCGGCTCGCTATGCATCCACGAGGCTTCCCGGCAAGCCTTTGCGGGATCTCTGCGGCAAGCCGCTGATTCAGAGGGTTTACGAGCGGGTCCGCCGGGCGGAGGTGTTTTCCGAGGTTCTGGTGGCCACCGATTCGCCCGAAATCTACCGGTGCGTGGTGGATTTCGGTGGGCGGGCCGTCATGACGGATCCCGGGCACCGATGCGGGACAGACAGGGTGGCCGAGGTGGCCCGGGGCCTTGACGCTGCGGTTGTCGTCAACGTGCAGGGGGATGAACCCTTTGTCCGGCCGGAGATGCTCGAAAGTCTATCTCGGTCCTTTTTGAAAGAAGAGCGGGCCGTGGTCGGGACGCTCCGCTGTCCGGTGCGGGACGAGCGGGAGATGACCGATCCAAATGTCGTCAAGGTCGTGATCGACGAGGCGGGCTACGCTCTGTATTTCTCTCGATCGCCCATTCCCCACCGCAGGGGAGGAGGAGCCGTATCCGTTGACGGTCCCCAGGGGCTGTGTTACAAGCATGTGGGGATCTATGCGTACCGAAGGGATTTCCTGCTCCAATTCCCGGGCCTTCGGGTGACTTCTTTGGAAGAGGCCGAAAACCTCGAACAGCTTCGCGTTCTCGGGCACGGGTTTCAGATCCGGGTGTACACGACAGAGTGGGAGACGTGGGGAATCGATACCGAGGAGGATCTCGAGAGGGCCCGGAAAATCTGGACGGATGGATAAGGCCTCCCTGCGGTTCGACAGCCGATGCAGGAAGTTCCGCTCTCGCCCAATCGGAGGTTCCGGAAGAAGTGCAGGTGAGCCTTCCTTGGGCCTGTGCGCGCCGTCTGCTCCCCTTCTGGTGGATTCTGGCAGATTCTCAGCCTGACCTCCGATCGCTTTTTGAATCGCCCAAATGCGGAGCAGCCAGCCAAAAAGGGGACGATCGTGCATCCCGTTCGGATAGGTGAATGGACTGTGGGCCAGGGGCACCCCCTTCTTGTGATCGCGGGCCCTTGTGTCATCGAGAGCGAGTCGCACGCCATGGCGATGGCCGAGTCGTTGAAGCGGTGCGCCGACAAAGTCGGTCTGCCCTTTGTCTTCAAGGCCTCGTACGACAAGGCGAACCGAACGTCCCTCGGTTCTTTCCGGGGGCCGGGGCTGCGGGAAGGCTTGCGCATCTTGGAAAGAATCCGCCGCGAGACCGGATTGAAGGTCTTGAGCGACGTGCACCGAATCAGCGAAGTGAGCGAGGCCGCCTCGGTGCTGGATGTTCTCCAGACGCCCGCCTTTTTGTGCCGCCAGACGGACTTTCTGGTCGCCGTGGCCAGCGCTGGCAAGCCGGTGAACCTGAAGAAAGGGCAGTTCCTGGCACCCTGGGACATGAAGCACGTGGTGGACAAGGTCCTTTCCACCGGGAACCGGAACATCTTGGTCACGGAACGGGGGGTCTCCTTCGGATACAATCAGCTCGTCAGCGACATGCGGTCTCTGCGGATCCTGAGGCAGATGGGCTATCCCGTGATTTTCGATGCCACTCACAGCGTCCAGCTACCCGGAGGCCAGGGAACGTGCTCTGGCGGCCAGAGGGAATTCGTCCTCCCCCTGGCTCGGGCGGCCGTGGCCACGGGGGTGGACGGTCTTTTCGTCGAAGTCCACGACGATCCGGACCGGGCGCGGAGCGACGGGCCGAACTCCTATCCCCTTCGCGATTTTCCCCGTCTGCTGGAGCAGGTCCTAGAACTCCATAGGAAGGTGGCGGAATGGGAGAGAGACGAACCTCCGATGCGGTGAGGGATACGATTCTGGAACAGGCCAGGCGGGTCCTCGAGATCGAATCGAGAGCCATCCGGCTGCTGGTGGATCGGTTGGACGATTCCTTCTGCCGCGCTGTGGAGTTGCTGCAGGCGTGCAGGGGAAAGGTCGTGGTCACCGGGATTGGAAAGTCGGGCTTGATCTCCCAGAAAATCGCAGCCACCCTCGCGAGCACGGGCACGCCGGCGATCTTCCTTCACGCCGTGGAAGGGTTTCATGGAGACCTGGGCGTTCTGACCAGGCAGGACGTGGTCATTGCGGTTTCGAACAGCGGGGAAACCGAGGAGGTCACCCGGCTGCTGCCTCCGATCAAGAGGCTCGGCGTGCCTTTAATCGCGCTCACCGGAAAGCCGACGTCCACCTTGGCAAGACACAGCGATGTCGTGATTCACACCGGGGTCGAGGAAGAAGCCTGCCCTTTGAATTTGGTGCCCACGGCAAGCACAACGGCCACCCTGGCGATGGGAGACGCCCTGGCGGTCGTGCTTTTGAGCCTCAGAGGGTTCCGGGAGGAAGATTTCGCTCTGCTTCACCCGGGAGGGGTGCTGGGCAGAAGGCTGCTCTATCGAGTGGAGGACCTGATGCACGTGGGGGAAGAGATTCCCTGGGTGCGCGAGGAGACTCTTCTTCGGGATGCCATTTACGTGATCAGCAGCAAGCGGCTTGGAGTGACCGGTGTCTTGGACGCAGAGGGAAGCCTCGTGGGAGTCATTACGGACGGGGACTTGCGAAGGGGACTCGAGAAAAAACCCGATCTGCTCGATCGGCAGGCCCGGGAACTCATGACCCGGAACCCCAAAAAAATCTGCAAGGGGGAGCTGGCTGCGCGCGCGCTGCGAATCATGGAGCAGCATGCCATTACCTCGCTTTTCGTCGTCGAATCCGAGGGAGAAAAAAAGGCTGTCGGGATTCTCCATATCCACGACCTCCTGAAAGCCGGAATCGCCTAGCCGGGCCCTCGGAGTCCTGCGGAAGACAGAGGAAATCCCGGGAACCGGAGTGCCTCGAGTTCGGCATGGGCGGGCGTGCCGGCCGGGAAGGTGAGCGGGGCCTGCTTTATGGCCCAAGGGCCTGGGGGAGAGACCGGGGGAATCTGGATTCGAGGAGGAGGGATGCCTTCCAGCGGAGGGGGAGGCGCGCGGATCGGCCCGGGAACCGGGAGGACGGGCGCGAATGCCTAGGCGCGTGGGCAGGAAAGACCGTTGGAGTCGGTTCCTGCAAAAACGAAAAAACGATCTGATTTTCGGATTGGCCGTTGCAGGGCTTTGGTTTTTTCGGGCTCTTCCCCAGGCCTTTGCGTTCAGGCTGGCCAGGTGGTTGGGCCGCATTTCGTATTATCTGCTGTCGCGGGAGCGGAAAAGGGCTTTGGAGCATCTTCGAATCGCCTTCCCCGGCGAAATGTCCGAGCGCCGGAGGCGGCAGATCGCTCGGAGAAGCTTTGAGCATCTGGCTTTGAACGCTGTGGAGCTGGCCCAAGGCAGGAGGATCCGGTCCAAACTCGATGCCCTCGTGACGGTGGTGGGGCAGGAGCACTTGGACAAGGCGTTGAGCCTGGGACAGGGCGTGCTCTGGATCACGGGCCACTTGGGCAACTGGGAGCTCTTGGCCTGGTACTGGGCGCACAAGGGATACAAGCTTCGCGTGGTTGCCCGGGAAGTATACGACCCAAGATTGAACCGACTTCTGATGCGGTTTCGCGAGGAGGCGGGCGTTCCCGTCATCCTGCGAGACTCTCCGAGTGCAGGCAGAGAGATCCTGAGGGCGCTCAAGAGAAAGGAATGTCTGGCCATGCTGATCGACCAGGACACCCGGGTCAAGGGCGTGATGGCCGACTTCTTTGGCCGCAAGGCAAATACGCCGGCTGGCCCGGCCCTGCTGGCCGTCAGGCAGGCGGTGCCGGTTGTGGCGGGCTTTGTCCACAGGATCTCGGATTGCAAGCATGAGATCGTCATCTCTCCTCCGGTAGAGGTGATCCGGACCGGCGACCTGGAAGAGGATGTTCGGCTCAACACGGAGAGGTTCAACCGGATCCTGGAGGGGTACATCCGGGCTTATCCGGAGCAGTGGGTCTGGATGCACCGCCGATGGAGGAGGCAGAAACCCTACCAGGCAGCAGGCGGGAGGGGCGCAAGGCGCTTCTCCGTAACCATTTGAATTTCTTTACATCCTTCCTGTGCTCCTGTTATACTCGTGCCGGACCGAAGGGGTATTGTTTGTGAAGATCTTTCGGTGGTGCTTCCTGATTGCAATCTTGGCGGGCTTCGCCTGGCTCCTGGGCATCGTCAGCCGGGATGCGGAGCGAGGCCCTTCCCCGGAAACGTCTCCAGAGGCCTCCTTCGACGAAGACGTAGGCGTGGAACATGTCGGGTTTTCGGAGTGGAAGGGACCAAATCGGACGTGGACGCTGGAAGCGCGGAGGATGAAGTATTACCATCACGAAAGGCGGGTCGATTTCGAAGAGGCGGCTGTATCCCTGCTGGACCCCGAGGGCGGCAGGGTCGACATACGGGCTGATCGGCTTCGGTACGAGGGAGAGACCGGAAATCTAGAGGCCGAGGGAAACGTTGAAGGGCGGAACGAACAGGGGTACGTGTTCCGTGCGCCGCGACTCTCCTACGAGGCCGCCGAACGTCGAATCGCCACGATGGATAAAGTTACGCTCCGAAAGGACCGAATTTCCATTCAGGGTGTCGGGATGAAGGCCTCTCTTAAGGATCGGAAGCTCGAGCTTCTTTCCTCGGTCGAGGCTCGGCTTGTTCCCGATGGGTACGGGGAGGCCTCAGAAAATGACTAAGAAACCCTCGAGGCGCTGCTTCGTGAATTGGAAATGGCTGCCCAAGACTCTTGGGACGGTCGTGATCGGGCTGTGGGTGGGGGCAATTCCGGCTGCGGCGCCCGCAGCGGGGCAGGACGAGGCCGGCTCACCGGGGGACGGACATGGATTTCCGACCCGCGAGTCCCTCGAGAGAGAACTCGGCCGTGACGGCACGCATTTAAAGGAACCCGTGGACATCGGAGCAGAAAAGCTCAACGTGGATCTCGATTCCCACACCATTGTGTTCGCGGGGAGCGTTCGCGTCCGGCAGGGGGATTTGCAGATGACGGCCCAAGAAGTTCGCGCCGTTTACGGGGACGACGTCAACGACATCGTGGAGCTTGCGGCCAGAGGGGATGTGACCGTCCAGAAGGGCGACAAGACGGCCTTCGGCCAGGAGGCGCTCTACGATCGCAGAAAGGCGACGATCCTTCTGACGGGGCAGCCCTATCTGAAACAAGGAGAGAACTATATCCGGGGAGACCGGATTCTCGTCAGGCTTGAAGAGGAGCAGATGGAAGTTCAGGGCGACGTGAAGGCGGAGTTCCGTCCTCGCAGACCTGCCGAAGCGCAGTCCCCCTGAAGGCGGGCGGGAAGGTCCGGATGCACTGCCTCGTTGCGGATTCATTGACCAAAGCCTATCGTCGCCGGAAGGTTGTCGATGGGGTTTCTCTCGAAGTCAGGGCTGGAGAGATCGTCGGACTGCTTGGCCCGAACGGGGCCGGAAAGACGACGACCTTCCACATGATCGTGGGGATCACGAGGCCTGATGCGGGCAGAATCCTTCTGGACGGGGAGGAGATAACCGATCTTCCGATGTATCGGAGGGCGAGGAAGGGCGTTCGCTATCTCCCACAGGAAAGTTCCGTCTTCCGCAAGCTGACGGTGGAGGAGAATATCGAGCTCGTGCTGGAGACGACCGAGCTCACCCGTGACGAGAGGAAAAGACGACTGGAGACCCTCCTGGAAGAGCTGGGCATCAGCCATGTGCGAAACAGGAAAGCCTATCTGCTCTCCGGAGGGGAGCGCAGGAGAGTGGAGATCTGCCGGGCTCGGGTGATCGAGCCGCACATCATGCTTCTCGACGAACCGTTCGCGGGCATCGATCCGATCGCGGTGGCGGATATCCAGCGGCTCATTCTGGACCTCAAGGAGAAGGGAATCGGTGTCCTGATCACGGACCACAACGTGCGGGAGACCCTGGGGATCTGCGACAGGGCTTACATCCTGAGCCAAGGGGTTGTCCTGGAAGCCGGAGGCCGGGAGGCGATCGCTTCGAGCAAGAAGGCACGGGAAATCTATTTGGGAGAGCAGTTTACCTTATGAGTCCGGTACGGGAAGCCTGGGGTGACCATGGCCTTTGAACTCAAGCAGAGCATGAAGCTGGTTCAGCAGTTGGTGATGACGCCCCAACTCCAGCAGGCGATCAAGCTGCTCCAGCTTTCCCGAATGGAGCTGGTGAACCTTGCGAACCAGGAACTCCAGGAGAATCCGGTCTTAGAGGAGGCGTCCCTCGAGGATTTGGAGCGGCCCAGGGTGGAAGATCGGCAGGCTGAGTCCTCCACGCAGGATCCAGAGGAACTGAAGGGGGCGGACGAAGGGCTGAAGGACATCAACTGGGACGAGTACATGCAGAACTACGAGTACTATCCCAGACCTGCCCAGCCCGCCGAGGAGAGAGGGCGCGGGTACGAGGGGACCCTGACCAAGAAAACCTCTCTTGTGGATCATCTCTTGTGGCAGGTCCGGTTGAGCCGTTTTACGCCAGAGGAGGAAATGGCCGCCGAAATGATCGTGGGCAACCTGAACGAGGACGGGTACTTGGACTGCTCGCTGGAGGAAATCGCCCAAGCCTGCCAGCTCGAGCTGCCCTTGGTGGAGGGTGTCCTGAACCGGATTCAGGATTTCGATCCGACCGGCGTGGGGGCCCGAAACCTCCAGGAATGCCTGATCCTGCAGGCCAGAAAGCTTGGCGTCGGCCAGACGATCGTGGAGACAATCCTTCGAGATCATTTGTCGAGTCTGGAAAAGAAGCGCTACGACGTGATCGCCCGCAAACTGGGCGTGCCCCTCGAGGAAGTGTTGGCTGCGGTGCGGATCATCGTGAATCTCGACCCCAGGCCGGGGCGATCCTATTCTCGGGACGAGCCGCTGTACATCACGCCCGACGTCTACGTGTACAAAATCGACGACGAGTACGTGGTGGTCTTGAACGAGGACGGTCTGCCCAAACTCCGGATCAGTTCCTACTACAAGACCATCCTGTCCGGCTGGGAAGGCACTCCGGACAGCACAAAGGAATACATTCAGGAAAAGCTGCGGTCCGCGGCCTGGCTGATCAAGAGCATTCATCAGCGCCAGCGAACCATTTACAAGGTCGCCTGCAGCATCGTGAAGTTCCAGAGGGAGTTCCTGGACAAGGGCATTGCCTATCTTCGTCCTCTCGTGCTGCGGGACGTGGCCGAAGACATCAACATGCACGAATCGACGATCAGCCGGGTCACGACGAACAAATACATGCATACGCCGCAAGGCATTCTGGAAATGAAGTATTTTTTCAAGAGCAGTATTCCCCAGAAGGCGGGGGAGAAAATCTCCTCCGAGTCCGTCAAGGAAAAAATTCGGCAGATCATCGCCCGGGAAGATCCGCAAGCCCCGATCAGCGATCAGGAGATCGTCGAGCAGCTGAAGGCCTTGAACATCGACATCGCCAGGAGGACGGTCGCGAAGTACAGGGAGAGCCTGGGGATTCTGCCGTCTACGATGCGAAAGAAGTTGTTTTGAGGCTTACGGAGGGAACGCGCGCGTGGCAAAAGGGGATAGGGCAGATCTTCGCCGCCTGCGGCCCCGGTTCAAAGGAGGGCACGGCGGGTGGGATGCCCAGGGGGGGTGTTTCAAACCGAGTTGCGAAAAGAGGGGATAGGGAATGCAAGTATCCGTCACGTTTCGGCGCATGGAAGGAGCGGAGGCCGTGAAGGAATATGCGGCCTCGAAGGTTGCCAAGATCAACAAGTACCTGTACCAGCCCGCAGAGGCGAGCATCGTCCTCACGCGGGAAAAGCACCGTATCATTGCGGAGATCAACGTGACGAGCCAACGGTTTTCTCTGAAGGGCCAGGAGGAGACAGAGGACGTTTATTCGGCCATTGACCTGGTGGTCGACAAGATCGAGCGGCAGCTCGTCAAGCGCAAGGAGAAGATGAGAAGGCACAAGGCGGCTTCCGGGGAGCCCGGGCCTTCCGAGAGCGAGGGGCGCGAGCCCGGCGAAGGCGGGGAGGAGGCTGGCGTGCCGCGCATCGTGGAGACGAAGAGTTTTTCGGTCAAGCCCATGTCCCTGGAGGAGGCCGCGATGCAGATGCGGCTGGGGGGAGAGGGGTTCTTCGTCTTCACGAACGTCTCGTCCGGGGAGGTGAACGTGCTGTACGAAACCGAGGACGGGAATTACGGCGTCATGGTCCCGGGCAGAGAGTAGGGGCGGAAGGAGCGATTCGAGACAGGGCAGAGACGGCTTTCGGCCGGCCTGGAATGGACGAAGCTGTTGCCGGGGGCGTTCCTGGGCGGGTGGAGCCTGCGAACCAGCTGACCTCGGGTCAGCGATCAGGGAAGGTGGTGAGTCGGACATGAGGATGTCTGAACTCTTGGATCCTAGGGCGGTGGTGGCGGAGTTGAAGGCGAAAAGCAAGAAGGAGGTCCTGGAAGAGCTCTGCGACAGGATCGTGGAGCTCCATCCGAGGTTGGATCGGGACCGTATGGTGGGGATTCTGCTCGACCGGGAAAAACTCGGCAGCACCGGCGTCGGCGAGGGCGTGGCCATCCCCCACGGAAAGATGGGGGAGTTGAACCGCCTGATCGCGTGTTTCGGAAGAAGCGTCCAGGGCCTCGATTTCCAGGCAGTGGACAGGATGCCTGTACGGCTGTTCTTCCTCCTGCTGGCGCCGGAGAATTCCGCCGGCGTCCACCTGAAGGCCTTGGCGAGGATTTCCAGGCTCCTCAAACGGCCGAGTTTGAGAGAAGAACTCCTGGCAGCCCGGAACCGAGACGAAATTTTCGCCATCCTTACCCGCGAGGACGCGGAGGAATCCCAGACCCCAGGCGGTTAGGCGACGGCGGAAGGTTCGGGCCTCTCTGTCGCGATCTCAGGGCAGGCACAAATGCGGGTTGTCGTGATTACGGGGCTTTCGGGGTCCGGAAAAACTTCCGCTGTGCAAGCCATGGAGGACGTCGGATATTTTTGCGTGGACAATCTGCCCGTTCTGCTCCTGCCCGGCCTGGTGGATCTTCTCGCCTCCTCTGGCGATCCGATCCGGCGGCTTGCCGTCGTCATGGATCTTCGGGACGAACGGTTTGTCGCCGAGCACCGCCGGGTGTTCGATGAGTTGGAGGGGAAAGGTGTCCGGGTCGAAATCCTTTTCCTCGAGGCTTCGACTCCGGTCCTATTGCGGCGCTTCGAGGAGACCCGCAGATGCCATCCTCTCTCTGGGTCCAGGACTCTCGTGGAGGCGATCGAACTGGAGCGAAGCCGGCTGGGACCTCTGCGGGAGATCGCGGAACGAGTGCTTGACACTTCCCATTTCAACATCCACGCCCTTCGTCGGACCCTGCGAGAGCTGTATGGGGAGAAAGGGGAGACCGCGAAGAGTCTGCAGATCGAGTTGATTTCCTTCGGCTATGCCAAGGGGATTCCCCTTCACGCGGACATTGTGCTGGACGTGCGGTTCCTGCCCAATCCGCATTACGAACCCGATTTGAGGGAGAAAAACGGTCGAGATCCTCGCGTGGTGGAATACATTCGACAGGATCCCTCGGCGGCCCGCATCCTGGAGAAGCTTTTGGACTGGGTCCAGGAAATGGCTTTGGTTTATGCAGCCACAGACCGGGCGTATTTTGTCCTGGCCGTGGGATGCACGGGAGGGAGGCACCGGTCGGTGGCTGTGGTGTCCCTCTTGGAGGAGCGGCTGAGGTCGAAGGGGTACCGCCCTTACGTCGTGCACCGGGACCTGTAAAGGGCACGAGGCACGAGGGCCTGGCTGAATAGCGCCGCGGGCCAGGGAGAGTCGAATCCCGGCGCAGAGGACTTGATCCTGTCTGCCGAAGCCCCAAAGGCCTCTCATGGGGGTTGGGAAATGGTGGGAGTTGTGCTCGTCGCTCACGGAAAGATCGCTGACGCTTTTCTCGACGCGGTCCGACAGATTCTGGGTGGCGCGGAAGCCGTGGCCGCTGTAAGCGTCCGCGCGCCGGCTGCGGAGGAGCGGATCCTCGAGGAGATCGAGAGGGCCCGAAGGGAAGTGGATCGGGGGCAGGGGGTTCTTATCGTCACGGACATGTTCGGCGGGAGTCCCTGCAACATCAGCTTGTCGCTGCTGGGAGACCGGCAGGTGGAAGTCTTGACGGGCTTGAACCTGGGCATGCTGCTGAAGGTTCTGGCAAATCGGGACAAGGTGCCCCTGGCCGAGCTTGCCCAGATCGGCAGGACATGCGGAGTCGAGCACATCTCGGTGGGGCGCGCGATCCTGGAAAAGGGGATGCCTGGTGGGAGCAACGGAGCGAGGGCACCTTCAGGGAAAACGGAACGAACGAAATGATCGTGAAGGATTTCGTCGTCACGAACCGCCTGGGCATCCATGCCAGGCCTGCTGCCCTGTTTGCCAAGGCAGCCAGCTCCTTCGCGAGCGATATCCGGGTCGTCAAGGACGGACTGGAGGTCAACGGCAAATCCATTATGGGCATCATGATGCTGGCGGCCGCCCAGGGGAATACGATCACCATCCGGGCGCAAGGCCCGGACGAGGGAGAGGCGATCCGGGTGCTGGGGGAGCTTCTGGAGAATCGGTTCGGAGAGGAATGAGTCGTGGCAAGGCGTGAGGAACAGAGACTGTGGGGGATCGGGGCGTCGGCGGGAATCGCGGAGGGGAAGGCCTATCTCCTGAACCGGAAGAAAACGAAGCTCGTCAAGCGGTACGTGTCTCGGGATCATGTGGATCATGAGGTCCAGCGGGTGCGGGAGGCCGTGGAGAAATCCAAGGCGGAGCTCCGGAAGATCAAGTCGAGCGTGCGGTACGAGGACGGCCACGAACACGTCTTCATTCTGGATTCCCACCTCATGATGCTCGAGGACCCGATGCTCCTGGAGAGTGTCTCGGAGATCATCCTGTCGGAAAGAAGAAACGCCGAGTGGGCTCTGTTGACCGCTTTCGAGAATCTCAAGAGGGTATTCAACGGAAGCGGGAGCGAATATCTTCGGGAAAGGAAGGCCGACTTCGACTACCTCTGCAACTGGATTCTGAAGCATCTGGCCGGCTGGGGCGAAGAGACCCTCCAGGATCTGCAGGAAAGGGTGATCGTGATCTCCCATTATCTTTCCCCTGCGGACACGGCCCAGATGGATCGCCAGAAGATCATGGGCTTTGTGACCGACCTCGGAGGCCGCACGTCTCACACGGCCATCCTGGCCAGGGCCATGAAAATCCCTGCCGTGGTCGGGGTCGAGAAGGCGACCCAAGAAATCAACGACGGGGATTGGATCCTTCTGGACGGACGGGAAGGGTTGGTCATCGTCAACCCGATGCCCGAGACGGTTGAACTCTACCGCAACAGGAGCCTTCAGTACGGCGACCTCGAGCGGGATTTGCTGAAAGATCGGGACCTGCCCGCCGAGACGCTGGACGGAAGACGGGTGCACCTTTTCGCCAACATCGAGATGGTGGAAGAGACCCAGGCTGTTCTCGATTACGGGGCAGAGGGGATCGGCCTCTACCGGACGGAATTTCTCTGCTTGAGCCAGGGGAGGATTCCCTCGGAAGAGGAGCATTTCCTGGTTTACAGGAGTGTGGTGGAGCGCGTGGCGCCCCACCCGGTCACGATCCGAACCTTTGATTTCGGCTCCGACAAATCGCCGAACATTCCTTCCCTTCGACAGGAAATCAACCCGGCCTTAGGCCTTCGTTCCATTCGGTACTGCCTGAAGGAGCCTGCCATCTTCAAAGACCAGCTCAGGGCGATTCTGCGGGCAAGTTCCTACGGGAAGGTCCGCATCCTGTTTCCCATGATCGCGAGCTTGTCGGAATTGAGGAAAGCCAAGGAACTGTATGAGGAGGCGAGGCGGGAGGTGAGCGCCCGAGGGCAGGCTTTCGATCCCTCCCTGGAAGTCGGCATCATGATCGAAGTTCCGTCGGCGGCCCTCACCGCGGACCTTCTCGCCCGGCACGTCGATTTCTTCAGCGTCGGAACCAACGACCTCATTCAGTACTGCATGGCCATGGACCGGGTCAACAAGGAAGTGGCCTACTTGTACGAACCTCTCCACCCCTCGATCTTGCGGGTGCTGCGGTTCGTCGTGGAGGCGGGGCACGCTGCGGGGATCCCGGTCGGGATGTGCGGGGAGATGGCTTCGGATCCGAAATACATTTTCGTGTTGCTCGGGCTTGGCTTTGATCACTTCAGCATGGTGAGCTCGATGATCCCCTGGGTGAAACGGATCGTGAGGCGGTGCCGCCACGCCGATACCCACGAGCTCGTATCGCGGATGTTTGGAATGCAGGCCTGCGATGAAAACGAACAGGTTCTGGTCGACTGGATCCGGGAGAGACACCCGGAGCTCGCCGGTTCGCTTCTTGCTGGCGCGGGCGGGTGAGGCCTTTCGTCCGCAGAGACGGGTCTGCCAAGGAGAGAAGGAGAAACAAACGTGAACGACTATGATGTGCGGGATCTTGGGTTGGCCGACGAGGGCAGCGCGCGCATTGAATGGGCCGGGCGAAGCATGCCCGTGTTGCATCTCATCCGGGAGGGATTCGAGAAGGAAAAGCCCTTGGCCGGCTGCAGGATCGCGGCCTGCCTGCACGTGACGACCGAGACGGCCTGCCTGCTGACTACGCTCAAGGCCGGGGGGGCCGATGTGGTTGTGTGCGCCTCCAACCCGCTCAGCACCCAGGACGACGTCGCCGCTTCTCTGGTGGTCCACTCCGGGATCCCCGTGTTCGCGCGCAAGGGAGAAGACCCGCAGACCTATTACGAGCACATCCGGGCCTGCCTGCGCACAGAGCCCCACCTCACCCTGGATGACGGAGCCGATCTGGTCTCCACGATCCACAAGGAGCGCCAGGAACTGCTTGCGGGGATCATCGGCGGCACCGAGGAGACGACGACGGGCGTCATCCGGCTTCGAAGCATGGCCGAAAACGGCGTTCTCCGGTATCCGATCGTGGCCGTAAACGACGCCATGACAAAACATCTGTTCGACAACCGCTATGGCACGGGCCAAAGCACGATCGACGGAATTCTCCGCGCGACGAACCGGCTCATCGCAGGATCGAGGTTCGTGGTGTGCGGATACGGATGGTGCGGCAGAGGGGTGGCGATGCGGGCCCGCGGGATGGGCGCGAACGTGATCGTCACCGAGGTCGATCCGCTTCGCGCTTTGGAGGCTGTGCTGGACGGGTATCGGGTCATGCCCATGGAAGAAGCCGCGCGGGAGGGAGACTTCTTCTGCACGGTCACGGGAGATATTCGGGTCATCCGCAAGGAGCATTTCCTTCAGATGAAGGACGGGGCGATCGTATGCAACTCGGGCCACTTCAACGTCGAAGTGGATCTGGAGGGACTGGCGGAAATCAGCCAGTCGCGGCGGCCCCTGCGGGCCTTCGTGGAGGAATATCATCTGACCAACGGGCGGAGGATCATTGTGCTGGGAGAGGGTCGGCTGATCAACCTGGCTTCGGCCGAGGGACACCCATCGAGCGTGATGGATATGAGCTTCGCCAATCAGGCCCTGTGCGCTGCGTATCTCGTCGCCTCGCGGGGCAAGTTGGAAAACAAGGTCTACGGAGTCCCCAAGGACATCGACGATCGAATCGCCGCACTGAAGCTGGAATCCATGGGGGTCCGAATCGACCGCCTCACCGAGGAGCAACGAAAATATCTCGCATCTTGGGAATTGGGAACCTGAGGGGATCTTACCCCCGGATCCGGCGAGTGCTGGCAGATGATACCCATCGTTTCGATTGTAGGCAGATCCGGAAGCGGGAAGACGACGCTGATCGAAGCCCTGGTCTCGAACCTGACCGTCAGGGGGTATCGGGTGGGTACGATCAAGCACGATGTGCACGGCTTTGAGATCGACCACGAGGGGAAAGACAGTTGGAGGCACAAACAGGCGGGCGCAGCTGTGGTCGTATTGTCCTCGCCGAGCCGGATCGCTCTCGTCATGGATGTGGAGCGGGAGTGGGACCCAGATGAAATGGGAATGTTTTGGACAGGCGGCGTGGACTTGGTTCTGACTGAAGGATACAAAAGGGCCTGCTTTCCCAAGATCGAAGTGAACCTGACCCGCGAGTCCGATCCATGGCTCTGTGCTGGAGACTCTTCCCTTGAGGCCGTGGTGTCGAACTGGAAGCCCAGCCCGACGCTGGCGGTTCCGTTTTTTCTGGGATCCGAAGTGGACCGTCTTGCGGACTGGATCGAAGAAAGGTTCCTCGGAAGCAAATCCGCCAGCGGGTGCGAGGTCCGCCTGGGGGACGATCGGATTGTCCTGTCGCCGGGGGAGGCTGCGGCCTTGGAGGGTGCGGTGAGATCCTGGGTGGCCCGCCTGACGGGGAGAAAGGCGCCGGAGATCGTGGAGATCCGCCTTGGGGGGAAGGTGGGGGCATGCGGTTCGGGCCGGTAGGTTCCGGAGGGGTCCGGTGGGGTGGAACGGCTTAGCCCCTGCGGCGCAGGCCCGGCCCCTGGGCTCGAAGCGGACGGATGCCGTGGCGATGAGCGAGTTGCAGGGCAGACCGGATTCGGGTAGTGTCCGGCTGCGGATGGTGAGTGGAGCCATTCTGGCAGGGGGAAGAAGCCGTTGCTTCGGACAGGACAAAGCGTTTGCGCTTCTGGGAGGCCGTCCTCTCATCGCCCATGTTTGTGGGGCTCTACGGGTTGTCTGCTCTGAAGTTTTCGTGGTGGCGGATGGGCCTGAGCGGTTCGAAGGACTCGGCGTCGCGGTCGTTTCGGATCTGGTGAAGGGAGCGGGTTCTCTGGGAGGGTTGTATACAGCCCTCATTCATGGGCGCCACGACATGTGTTTCGTTGTGGGTTGCGACATGCCTTTCCTTTGCCCAGGGCTGCTCGAAAAGATGATCCGCCTGGCCGCAGGAGCCGATGCGGTGGTCCCTGTGGTTCGGGGAGATCTCCAACCCCTTCACGCTCTTTACACGAGAAGGTGTCTTCCCCGGATCGAGAGTAGGATTCTGGAGGGAGATCTGAGAATCGAAGGGGTTTTCTCGAAACGGTCCACCCTCCGTCTGGAGGAAGAGCATTGGAAGGATCTGGATCCTGCGGGGGCCAGTTTTTTCCACGTGAACACCCCGGAAGCGCTTCAACAAGCGCAACAGATGTGGGAAGGAAACGGGCAAGCACGGTTTTGGGAAGAGAATCCTTCCCTGCAAGGATAAGGAGGGACCTGTGGAGGCGGATGCGCTGGGCGTGATCGGCGGCAGCGGGCTCTATGAAATGGACGGCCTGGAGGATGTGAGGTGGGTGAAGGTCGAAACGCCATTTGGTCCTCCCTCGGACGACTTCATGGTTGGCCGCTTGGCCGGAAAGACTCTGGTGTTCCTTCCCCGGCATGGCCGAGGCCATAGGATTTCCCCGTCTGAACTCAATGCGCGGGCGAATATCTTCGCCATGAAGACCCTGGGCGTCTCGAGGATCGTCTCGGTCAGCGCCGTCGGAAGCATGCGGGAAGGAATTCGTCCGGGGGACATCGTGGTCTGTGATCAGTTTTTTGACCGAACCCGGGGGCGGCCCTCGACCTTTTTTCAGGACGGGATTGTGGCCCATGTGCATTTCGCCGATCCGGTCTGCCCGGAATTGAGCCGGATCCTGTACGATGCGGGGGTGGAAATCGGGGCGTCCATGCACTGGGGCGGCACGTACCTGGTCATGGAGGGGCCCCAATTCTCCACCCGGGCGGAATCCAGGATCTACCGGCAATGGGGGGTCGATGTCATTGGGATGACGAATCTGCCTGAGGCGAAACTGGCGCGGGAGGCCGAGATCTGCTACGCCACCCTTGCGCTCGCAACCGACTATGACTGCTGGCACGAGACCGAGGAGGATGTTTCGATTGAGGCGGTGCTCGAAGTGATCCGCAGAAACGTCTCCACGGCCCAAAGCATCCTTCGCAAGGTCGTCGACAAGGTGGGCTCCCAGAGAACCTGCCCGTGTTCCAGGGCCCTGGAAAACGCCATCGTGACGGATCCGGATCAAATCCCGGAAAAAATCAAGCGGGATCTGGCGCCGCTTGTTGGACGGTACCTGCAAAGGGGAAAGAAGGGGCAGTCATGAGCCTTCTCGTCGTCGGGTCGGTCGCACTGGACACCGTTCGGACCCCGCACGGCCGGATCGAGGAGGGCCTCGGCGGGTCGGCGACGTATTTTTCCGTTGCGGCCGGGATGTTCCGTCCCGTCCGACTGGTGGCGGTCGTGGGGGAGGATTTCCCCGGCCGGCATGTCCGCTTTTTGGTGTCCCGTGGCGTGGATGTGCGAGGTCTCGAGAGAGCGGCGGGGAGAACGTTCCGCTGGACGGGCGAATACACCGGCGACATGAATCAGGCGGAAACGCTGCGAACCGAGCTGAACGTGTTCGCTTCTTTCCGTCCCAAGATCCCCGATGCCTACAGGAAGTCGAGGGACGTGTTTCTGGCCAACATCGATCCGGACCTGCAGGCCGAGGTTCTGGATCAGATGGTGAACCCTCGTCTCGTGGGCTGCGACACCATGAATTATTGGATCGAGTCCAAGCGATCTGCCGTAAAGAAACTGCTCAGGCGCGTGCACTTCCTGCTGGTGAACGAAGCCGAGGCGCGACAACTCGCCGGAGAAGAGAATTTGATAAAGGCCGCCCGGGCGCTCCTTCGTATGGGACCCGGTGCCGTGGTGGTCAAACGGGGCGAATACGGAGCCCTTCTGTTTCGGGAATGCAGCATGTGCTGGGTCCCGGCCTATCCGTTGGAGTGTGTCCGGGATCCCACTGGCGCCGGGGATTCCTTTGCGGGAGGCTTCATGGGGTACCTCAGTCGGTGCAGAGCGGTGGGGGAGCGGGAGATGCGGAAGGCGCTGGCTTTTGGAAGCGTTCTGGCTTCGTTCTGCGTGGAGGGCTTTAGTCTTCGGAGGCTCGGACGGGTGAGACCGGAAGAACTCCATGCCCGGTACCGCACGTTCAGGGAATTGACGAGATTTTAGGGGCCCGGCATCAGACTGCGCGCTCCCTCAGCGGGGGCGGGCAGCCTTTGGGGAAGAGAAATCCATGGAAACGCCCGGGCAATGCCTGAAGAGGAGAAGGGAAGAGAGAGGCCTGTCTGTCGAGGACGTTTCCCGCGCCACCAAGATCGGCGGGGCCTATCTCCGGGCGATCGAAGAAGATCGTTACGAAGTTCTTCCTGCCGAGGTGTTTGCGGTCGGGTTTCTGAGGCAGTACGCGGCCTCGGTGGGGCTAGACCCGGACGACATTGTCCTGCGGTATCGGGTGGCGAGAAAGCGGACAGAGGCGAACCGCGCGGGGCCGTCCCGTCCAGAAGGCCGGGTCGGTTTCAGGCGGGCCGCAGCGGTCTTGGTTTGCTTCTTGTTGGCCGTTGCCGGCCTTTGGTCGGTCTTCTCACGCCACGACGGGGAAGGTGGACACCAGAAGGTTCGGGCGATCCGGGCTCCCCGGTCCAGCCCGCGGGAAATCCGAAAGGCCCAAATCCGGCACGAGCTGGGCCTTGACAGGGTCGAGTCGGCTTTCGGAAGAGGCCAGGTGGGACTCCCAGCCGAGTGGGGGGAGCCTGGAAGCGCCCGGGCGGAAGGGACGGAGAAGCGGGTGAACGTCGTGGTTCAGTCTGCGCGCCGAAACTGGATCTCCGTCGAGATGGACGGCGGCCCCTGGGTTGACAGGACGATCGAGCCCGGGGAAACGTGCGCTTTCAGCGCAAGCCGCTCCTTGCAACTGCGAATCGGGCATGGAGAGGGGGTAAAGGTTTTCTACGAGGGAAAGGTGTTGGAAAACCTTGGTGAAAAGGGGGCCATCCTTCACATGTCCTTCCCGCCCCCCACGGCAGGCCGAGAGGGATCTCCCTGGCCGTCCTCTCCGGATGAGGGGTGAGCGTCTTGCCGAGGTTCCGGGACTTGGCTTTTGTCTTACGCAGATGGGATGTGGGCGAGTCGGATCAGGTTCTGACGCTCCTCACAAAGGGAAGGGGAAGGATTCGGGCGGCGGCAAAGGGGTCCAAGAAGAGCCGGAGGCGCTTCGGGGGCCTTCTTTCGCCGTTTCTTCTTCTGGAGGTGGACTGCTTCGAGACGCGGCAGCGGGAGTGGATGCGGATCGAGAGTTGCGCGCTGGTCCGCCCCTACCCGCGCATTTCAGAGGATCTGGACCGTCTGGTGCTGGGAATGAGCCTTGTGGAGATCGTTGAGAAGGTGGTCCCGGAGGGACAAGAGGAAGAATCTTTCTTCGATCTCCTGAGCTGGGGATTTGAGTGGTTGGACAGTGACGAGGATCCGAGACCGGTGTTGGCCGCCTTTCTTCTTCAGACCTTGGCGCGGATCGGTGTGCAGCCCCAGTTCGCCCTGTGCGTTCGCTGCCGGAAGAAGTTGCAGCCGAGGGGGCTGTTCGGCTTCTCTTTGCCCCAAGGGGGCGTGGTGTGCGGAAACTGCGCCCCCACGACGCCCGTTACGCACCGCGTGCCTGTCGCGACCTTGTCGATGCTGCACAGTTGGCTCGCGAGGCCTCTCGATGCAGCCTGCTACCAAAAGGACTCTCCTGCCTCGGTACGCGAAGCGGAGGACCTCCTGACGGCCTTTCTGACCCACCATACCGGGAAGGAACTCCGTTCGCTTCGGGTTCTGCGCAGAGTGGCTTCCGATCGCCTCCGAGCGGTTCGTCCCGTGACTGACTCCGGGGGCAGTCTCAGAGAAAGGATGGGGGATCCAGCTTGTACGTGCAAGACCTGATGCTCTCGCTGAGTCGTTTTTGGGCGGAGAAAGGCTGCGTGGTCCAGCAGCCTTACGACATGGAGGTGGGGGCCGGGACGTTTCATCCGGCCACGTTTTTTCGCGTCCTTGGCCCCGAGCCCTGGAAAGTGGCGTTCGTCCAGCCTTCTCGAAGGCCGACGGACGGGCGGTATGGGCAGAACCCGAACAGGCTGCAGCACTACTACCAGTTCCAGGTGATCCTCAAACCCTCGCCCCCGGACGTCCTGGAGCAATACCTGGAGAGCCTGGAACGGATCGGGATCCCCTTGGGAGAGCACGACGTGAGGTTTGTCGAGGACGACTGGGAGTCCCCGACGTTGGGGGCCTGGGGCTTGGGCTGGGAGGTGTGGCTCGACGGGATGGAAATCACACAGTTCACCTATTTCCAGCAGTCCGGGGGAATCGACCTGAAGCCGGTTTCGGCCGAGATCACGTACGGGATTGAACGGATCGCCATGTACCTCCAGGAGAAGGACAACGTCTTTCATCTCCGGTGGAACGAGGAAACCACCTATGGGGACCTCCATCTCCAGGACGAGATTCAGCATTCCCGTTACAACTTCGAGGAAGCCGACGTGGCGATGCTGCTGAGGCTGTTCGAAGTTTACGAAGGAGAGTCGGCGCGTCTGCTGGAAAAAGGGCTCGTGCTTCCTGCTTATGATTTCTGTCTGAAATGCTCCCACACGTTCAATCTGCTCGATGCCCGAGGGGCGATCGGTGTGGATGAACGCACCCAGTATATCCAGAGGGTGCGGACGTTGGCCCAGGGGTGTGCCCGTGGCTACCTGGACGGGCGATCCCGGGATTCGGGCTGAGGGCGACCTTTCACGGGGAAGAGAGCGGACGATCGGATGGAAAAGGACTTTTTGCTTGAGGTCGGTACCGAAGAGGTCCCGTTCACGTTTTGGCCGGCCGTGCTCGAAGCGGCCTCGCGGTCGATTCAGGACCTGCTCGAAACGAACCGCCTTCGATACCGGAAAGCGGAGGTGAAGAGCACTCCGAGAAGACTGGCCTTGTTGGTCACGGGTTTGGCAGATCGGCAGGAGGCCCGGGTGCTGGAAGTCACAGGGCCACCCCGTTCTCGCGCTTGGGATTCTTCCGGCCGGCCTACCGAGGCCCTCGTGAAATTCTGCAGCCGGTATCAAGCCGACCCGGCCGATGTGTTCTGGGTCAAGAGGGAAAAAGGCGAGTACGCCTGCCTGCGGAAGACCGAAGCCGGCCGAAAGACCGAGGAGGTTCTGGCAGAGGCTCTCCCTGCTTGGCTATTGGGCTTGCCGTTTCACAAGTCTATGCGGTGGGGCGACCTGGACGTGCGCTTCGCGCGACCCATCCGGTGGATTCTCGCATTGTACGGGGAAGACGTTGTTCCCTTGCAGGTGGGAGACATAACGAGTTCGGACTGGACTTTGGGACATCGATTCCTGGGAGCCAGGGGCAAACTGCGGGTTCGAAGCGTGGCGGAGTACGAGGCCTGCCTGGAGAAGAACCGGGTGATCCTGGATCCCGAGGAACGAAGACGCCGGATCCTGGCTCAGGCGCAGCGCCTTGCGGACGAGGTGGGGGGAGAGGTCGTGGGGGACGAGGACCTCGTCTCTCAACTGGTTTGCCTGACCGAGTTCCCTGTCCCGCTGCTGGGCGCTTTCGACCAGGCGTTTCTGTCCCTGCCGGAAGAAGTTCTCATTGCTACGATGCGGGACCATCAAAAATATTTCGCCGTCCGGCGGAAGGGACAAGACGGGCTCCTTCCCTACTTCATCGCGACCGCCAACGTCGAAAGCCTGGACATGGGGCTCATTCGGAAGGGGAACGAGAGAGTTTTGAAGGCTCGCCTGGAGGATGCGAAGTTCTTCTTTGAAGAGGACACGCGAAAGCCTCTGGAGGCCAACGTGGACCGCCTCCGGCATGTCATCTACCATAAGAAGCTCGGCTCCTCCTACGACAAGGTCCTTCGGATCCAGAGGCTGGCGGAATTTCTGGCGGCTCGACTCCTGCCGGAGAAAATGGACGTCGTGCGCCGCGCGGCATGGTTGTGCAAAGCGGATCTGGTCACTCAGATGGTAGGGGAGTTCCCTGAACTCCAAGGCACAATGGGCTCGATCTACGCTGCACGATCGGGAGAGCCGGCCGAGGTGGCAGTGGCGATCCGCGAGCATTACGCTCCGGCGTCTGCAGAGGGCGAGCTGCCCGCTTCAATGGCGGGGTGCCTGTTGAGCATAGCCGACAAGATCGACACCATCACGGGCTTCTTCGGAATCGGAACGCCAGTGAGCGGGACGTCCGACCCGTTCGGTCTCCGCAGAAGGGCCATCGGGATCTTGAGGATTCTGATGGACCGCCGCCTCGAGCTGTCTCTGCGTGAACTGATCCGGGAAAGCCTGCGCGTTCTAGACGGCCTCCTGTTGAGGGAGCCTGAAGCTGTCGGAGCCGCGGTTGAAGATTTCGTTCTTTCGAGATTTGAGCAGATTCTTCTGGCCAGGGGATTTGGACACGACACGGTGGCCGCTCTGCTTCCGAAGGCACTGGAAAACGTACCCGATACAGTGCAGAGAGCTGAGACGCTGCAGGCAATGCGGTCCGATCCGAACTTCGAGAACGTTCTGCTCGGATGCAAGCGGGCCGTCAACATTCTTCATCAGGCCAGGAAAGAATACGGCTATGTCGGCCGGGGCGTTTCCGGGTCGCCGGACGCTTATGAGAAGGAGGCTGAAAAGGGGCTGCTCCTGTCCGTCCTCAAATCCCGCGAAAAAGTGTCCCTTTGGATGGCCGAGAGAGCGTATGAAAGAGTTCTCGAGGAGTTGAGATCCCTCAAGGAGCCCATCGACAGATTCTTTGACGAAGTGATGGTTCTCGTGGACGATCCGCCCACCAGGGAAAAGCGTCTGGACCTTCTCTCTGAAATTGCAAATATTTTTGGCATGTTCGCAGATTTTTCGAAGGTATCACTTTAACATTTTGATCGGGGAGGAGCCATGGCTACTAAGAAAGCGAAGAAGGATGTGTACTTTTTTGGAGGCGGGAAGGCGGAAGGCAAGGCTGCTTGGAAGGATCTTCTGGGTGGCAAAGGCGCGAACCTTGCCGAGATGACGAATCTGGGAATCCCTGTCCCCCCTGGCTTCACCATCACCACCGAAGTTTGCACCGCTTACTACGCAAACAAGAAAAAGTACCCTGCCGGTCTTCGAGAGCGAGTGCACCTCGCCCTGTCCAAGATGGAGAAAATCATGGGACGGCGCTTTGGGGATCCCGAAGATCCGCTTCTCGTGTCAGTCCGATCCGGAGCTCGAAAGTCGATGCCGGGCATGATGGAGACGGTATTGAATATCGGCCTTACGTCCAAGACGATCCCCGGTCTGATCGCCAGGACCAACAACCCAAGGTTTGTCTATGACGCCTACCGAAGATTGATCATGATGTATTCCGACGTCGTCATGGAAAAGGCCGAAGGGATCGAACCGGCGGACAACGAAGGAATCCGGCATCTGCTGGAGCAGGAAATGGACCGGATGAAGCAGTCCCGGGGGGCTCGGACCGATTTGGATCTCAGCGCCGAGGATTTGCGGGAGCTCGCGGAAATCTTCAAGGCCAAGGTCTTGGCCGTATTGGGGAGACCCTTTCCGGACGATGCAGAAGAGCAGCTATGGGGGGGGATCGGGGCCGTCTTTCAGTCATGGAACGGGAAAAGAGCGGTGGCCTACCGCAGGATCGAAGGGATCCCCGATGACTGGGGTACGGCGGTCAACGTGCAGGCCATGGTTTTCGGCAACACGGGCGAGAATTCCGCCACAGGGGTGGCCTTCACGCGCAACCCGGCCACAGGAGAGAAGGTCTTTTACGGCGAATGGCTGCCGAACGCGCAAGGCGAGGATGTCGTTGCCGGCATTCGCACCCCGTACCCTCTCAACAAGGCGTGCAAGTCGGACGAAAACAGGCACCTGCCTTCCTTGGAGGAGGTGATGCCAGCCGTCTACCGGCAGTTGGTCCAGATCCGCGACAAGCTCGAGCGCCATTACAAGGATATGCAGGACATTGAGTTTACGATCGAAGACGGTCGGCTGTGGATGCTTCAGACCCGGGATGGCAAAAGGACCGGGACCGCGGGCATCCGGATGGCCGTGGAGATGTGCAAGGAAAAACTGATTGATCGGAAGACCGCGTTGCTCCGGATCCGGCCGGAAAGCCTCGATGAGTTCCTGCATCCCATGATTGATCCGGAGGACGAGAAGACCCGGAAGCCTCTGGCGAGAGGGCTTCCGGCAGGGCCGGGCGCTGCGAGCGGGCAGATCGTCTTGACTGCGGACCGGGCCGAGCAGTGGGCCAAAGAGGGCAAGAAAGTCGTGCTTGTCCGGAGCGAGACCTCGCCCGAGGATGTCCACGGCATGCACGCCGCCGAGGCAATTTTGACGGCACGGGGGGGGATGACAAGTCACGCAGCCCTGGTGGCTAGGGGATGGGGAAAATGCTGTATCGTTGGCTGCGGCGCCCTTACGATTCGTGACGAAAGCCGAGAGATCGAGGTGGGGGGCAGGATCCTGAAAGAAGGCGATGTTGTGACCCTGAACGGCACGAAAGGCCTTGTGTATGAAGGGGCGTTGAGGCTTCTGCCCGCCGACCCGGAAAAGAACGTCTACTACCGCCAGCTGATGAAGTGGGCCGACCAGGAAAGGCGGCTCGGAATCCGAACGAACGCAGACCGTCCGGAGGACGCCAGGAAGGCGCGGCAGTTCGGTGCCGAAGGCATCGGCCTGTGCCGGACCGAGCATATGTTTTTCAACCCGGAGCGAATCATGGCCATGCGGGAGATGATCGTGGCCGACACGGAGGAGCAGCGGCGCAAGGCGGTCATGAAGCTCCTGCCATACCAGAAACAGGATTTTGAAGAAATCATGGAAGCTATGGAGGGCCTGCCCGTAACGATTCGGCTTCTGGATCCTCCCCTGCACGAATTCGTGAACCTGGACCGGAAGCAGACCGAGGAGCTTGCATCCCAATTGGGCCTGCCGGCCGAGACACTGCAGGCGAGAATCGAACAGCTCCACGAACTCAACCCGATGCTGGGCCACCGGGGATGTCGTCTCGGGATTACCTATCCGGAAATCTCGGAGATGCAGGCGCGGGCGATCTTTGAAGCCGCTGCTTCCCTGCGCAAGAAGAAGAAAAGGGTCTTCCCCGAGGTCATGATTCCGCTGGTGGGGTCGGAAAAGGAATTCCTCCACCAGAAGGAAATCGTGCTTCGGGTCGCCCGGGAGGTTCAGGCCGAGCAGGGGGTTCGGTTCCCCTTCCTGGTGGGGACCATGATTGAAATTCCAAGGGCTTGTGTTGTAGCTGATAAAATTGCGGCTGAAGCTCAGTTCTTTTCGTTTGGGACGAACGACCTCACTCAAACCACCTTCGGATTTTCGCGAGATGATATCGGATCCTTCCTTCCCCATTACTTGCAAAAGAGAATCCTTCCCGAGGATCCCTTCCAGTCTCTGGATCAGGAAGGGGTCGGGGAACTGGTCCGCATGGGAGTCGAGAGGGGGAGGAAGGCGAGGCCGGACCTCAAGGTGGGCGTCTGCGGCGAACACGGCGGAGACCCGAAGTCCATCGAGTTTTTCCACCGGGCCGGGCTGAACTACGTGAGCTGCTCCCCCTTCCGGGTTCCGATTGCCCGGCTTTCCGCTGCACAAGCGGCCTTGCGGGAAAAGAAAAAGAGCTGACAGATTTCCCTGACCTTGCGATCGGGTCTTCGGGCGGGTAATGATCTGAGAAGCTTCCCCCTCTCGTGGTAGGGGGGGAGCTTCTGATTTTTGCCTTCCTGCGTGGACATGGACGCCCATTGCCCCTCCTGCCGTGCACTACATATAGTGGTTCCCCCCAAAATCAATACCTCAGATTGTATTTTTCTCTTTACATGCGGGGGGAAAGTCATTATAGTGAGATGAAATTTTTGAGGAGAGGCAGGCTCGCATGCGCATAAAGAGCATACGAATCCAGGGATTTAAATCTTTTTATAACGAGGTTGAGCTTAGGCTCCGAGACGGGATTTGCGCCATTGTCGGACCGAATGGGTGCGGCAAGAGCAACATCCTCGATGCGATTCGATGGGTCTTGGGAGAACAAAATCCGAGAAAACTGCGCGGCAAGAACATGGAGGATGTTCTCTTCAACGGCACCGACCAGATTCCAGCGAGCGGCATGGCCCGGGTCAGCCTTTCCTTTGCGCCCCACCGTGGATCCTTTCCGTATCCCTACAACGAGTACGAAGAACTTTGCATCGAGCGCTTCCTGTATCGTACCGGAGAAAGTGAATATCGCATCAACCAAATGCCCGTGCGCCTCAAGGACGTTCTAGATCTGTTTCTGGACACCGGCAGCGGATCGCGCGCCTACTCGATTATTCCCCAGGGATACGTGGCGGAAATCATAAGCGCCACGCCCGAGCAGAAACGGCTCTTTGTGGAAGAGGCCGCGGGGATCGTGAAGTACAAGAACCGCAAAACGGCCGCGCTCAAGAAGATCGAGGCGACCCGGGAAAACATGCGGCACATCGAAGCGATCCTCTCCGAGATCCGGAGGCAGATGAACGCCCTCAAGCGGCAGGCCCAGAAAGCCAGGCGGTACTGCGATCTCAAGGAACAGATCAAGGACCTTGAGGTCCGGCTTCTTGCGGGGGAGTACGCGAGCCTGGAGAAGAAGAGCCTTGCGTTGGCCTCGGAAAAGGAGGAAGTCGAAAAGAATCTGGCAAAGCTTGTTGCGGAGGAGGCCAGGCTCGATGCCGAGCTCGAACAGGTGCGCACGGAGCTTGTGAGCTGCGGCAAGCGGGCCGAGGAAAAGAGAGCGCTTCTGTCGGATCGCATTTTGGAACGCAATCGGCTCGAGAGCAAGCGGGGTTACCTGAAGCAGTCCCTGGAGGACCTGGAGAAGAACACGGGGGAAGGTTGGAAAAGTCTGGAGGATCTTCGAAGGCAACTGGCGGACACGGAGACGGAGCAGAGGGAACTCGAGGAGCAGACGCAAGCGGCCGCGACCCAGTCGCAACGATACGAGAGGGAGCTGGAAGAGACAAGGGCAAGGTACAAGGACGTCTGCAACCGAGAGAAGGAGGTCCTGGAGCGGCTCGAAAGGACCAAAGGCACCCTTTTCGACTGCATGACGAAGAAAGCCGAGATCCGGAACAAACAGGCGGCACTTCAGGAGAGGGCCAAGGATCTGCAAAGGAGAATCGACCAGGGCAAGGCGGAGATCGGCGCACTCCGAAAGGAGACGGAGGACATCCTGGTCAGGCACAGGGAGAGCGAGGCCAAGCGGGAGCAGTTGAGACGGCAACGCGGGCTCCTTTTGCTGCAAAAGGCGGCGTGCGCGTTCTACGGGAAGACGCTCGAAGGGGAGATCCGGGATCTCGGGCAGAGAGCGGAGACCCTCCAGGAGGCCTTGCACAGAAAGCGCTCTCGACTTGTCTCCCTTCGGGAACTGGAAGAGAGTTACGAAGGATATCAGGATGGTGTGAAGGCCATCATGCACCGAAGGCGGGAGGACGAAGAGTTTCGGGCCGCAGTTCTCGGGATGGTGGCGGATGTGATCGAGACGGACCGGGAATACGAGACGGCCCTGGAGTCGGTCCTGGGTGACAGACTCCAGTACATGATCGTCGAACAGCAGCAAGACGGCTTGCAGGCCATCCAGTACCTCAAAAGTCAGACCCTGGGTCGGGGGAGCTTCATCCCCTTGGAATTGCGCGTGCACCCGGCACGGCTGGACGATGGAGGGGAGAAGAGCTCGGCCGTTCCGATGATGGATCTCGTGCGGGTCAAGGAGGGGTACGAGAAAGTCGCCCACTATCTTTTGGGGGATGTGATCTTTGTGCCGGACCTTGATCTTGGCCTCGCCAGGTGGAGAGAGAACGGGCGACACGAAAGGATCGTGACGCGGGAGGGAGATCTCATCGACCCTTCGGGCGTCATCACGGGGGGCAGGGCGAACGGAGCCACGGAAGCGAGATTCTTCCGAACCAAAAGGGAAATTCGAGAGCTTGAGGCCGAAGTGGAAGCCCTCGAGGCCGAGTACGACAGATGCAGGGGTCTGCTGGAACAGGCCCAGCGCAGGTTCAGGATCAACACGGGGGATTTCGAGCGGATCCAGGAGGCCATGCGGAGCCTCGACATGGAGATTTGGAAGGCGGAAAGAGACTGCCAGCAGGCTCAGGAAGCCGTGAAAAAGAACGAGCACCGCCTTGAGATTTTAGAGGGCGAAGGCCGTCTGTTTGAAGCCGAATGGACCGAATGCGGCCAGCAGGAAGAAGCCTGTCTTCTGGAAGCGTCCCGGTTGGAGGAGAGGCTGTCGGGAGAGGAAAAGGAACTTTCCGATGCTTCCGAAGACGCTCGCGAATGGAGCCGAAACCGGGAGGCTCTTCGGGAGGAGCTCGGCAAGAAAGAGATCGAGTTCGAACTCGTGCGGGAGCGACTCAGCCATCTCTTGGCCCGCAAGAGGGAAGGAGAGGCCAGGCTGGGAACGCTGCGCGCTGCAACCGCAGCCAAAGAGAACGAATGCCTGCTGAACCAGGAGAAGGCTTCCTCGACCCGCCTCGAACTGAAGACGACGGAGGAGGAACTGGTCGCGGTCGAAGCGGCACGGCAAAGCTTGGACACCGAGCTTCGGGAACTCCAAGGCACCATGGAGAGCCAGAATGCTTCGGCTCAGGCGTTGGATCAGAGGCTTCGGGCTCTAAGGAAGGACGTAGAGGAATGTCGCAGGATGCGGGAGGATCTGCAGCTCAAACTGACCGAGGTGGGCCTGAAAAAGGACAATCTGAGGGAGCAGTTGTTTGAGAAATATGGAATGGCCATCTCGGAGGTGGAAATGGAAGGCGCCGGGGATGTGCCCGCAGGGGAGATGCGTGAGAAGCTCGACGGATTGTACGCAGCCCTGCAGGGCCTCGGGGAGGTCAATCCTGCGGCAATCGAGGAGTTCGAGGAGCTGGAAAGGCGGAACGCGTTTTATCAAGAACAATACGAGGACCTCCAGGCGTCGCTGGAGGCTCTTCAGCGATTGATCCAGAAGATCAATCGGATTACCCGGGATCGCTTCTTGGAGGCCTTCGAAGGGATCAATCGGCAATTTCAGTTGGTTTTCCCCAAGCTGTTCAACGGAGGAAAGGCCTGCCTCAAAATGGAGGAGGGCAAGGGGCCGCTCGAAGCTGGAATCGAGATCATCGCTCAGCCGCCGGGCAAAAAACTCCAGAACATTCATCTGTTGTCCGGCGGAGAGAAGAGTCTTGCCGCCCTAGCCCTTATCTTGGCCCTGTTTCAATACAAACCAAGCCCCTTCTGCATCCTCGATGAGGTGGATGCGGCTCTAGATGACACGAACGTGTCTCGCTTCAACCAGGTCGTGCAGGAGATCTCTCGCTCTGTCCAGTTTATCTTGATCACCCATAACAAGCAGACGATGGAGATTGCCGACACGTTGTTTGGCGTTACCATGGATTCTCCGGGCGTCTCGAGCGTCGTCTCGGTTCAGGTCCAGTAGATCGTTTCGGGAAAAACAGGATCGTTTTCGCTTCTTGCTCATTTGAGCGGGACCTGCGTTCTTTTGCTCTCGTCCGTTTATCGTTCACCTCTGGAGGAGTCTGGCCCATGAAAGGGCTTTGTGCGTTTCTGGCGGAAAGGGCGGGGATTGCCTGCGGCGTGTTCGCGGAGAGTCCGATTTGGTTGGTCCTAGGGGTGATCTTGATCGTTCTTCTCGCTGCAGGCTTCCTCGTCGTCAAGAGGGTGCGGCGGAGGCGGCGCGAATCCGGACCCTCGGAGGGGGAACCCGCGCAGAGAGAGCCTTTGCGCGAAGAGGAGGATACGAGGAGGCCCCTTTTGGATGAGGTCGGCCTGGAAGAGAACAGCTCCTTGCTACGGGCTGCGGAGCAGAGAGAATCGGGTTTGCTGGAGTCCCAACGCATGGAGGCTGCGGAGGAACCGGAATCTATCGGTTTGGAGCCGGGCCCCGGGGTGCCTTTTGTGGATCGTCTCCGTGTGAGGCTCGCAAGGACTCAGGCGCAGTTCATCGGGAGAATCGACCGGCTCCTGCTGAAGCGGAAGTCGTTGGATTCGGGAATGCTGGAAGACCTCGAGGAGATCCTGGTGGAGGCGGACCTCGGCTTGAAGACGACCCGTGCTTTGTTGGAGGAACTGGAAAAGGGGCTCTCGGATGGGGGTGTGGAAGGTGGGGATCTGGTGGGCTTTCTTAAGACCAGGATCCTTGGGGTTCTTTCCGTTCCTTGCGAGCCCATGGATGTGGGCCGGGACAAACCCTTCGTCATCATGGTGGTCGGAGTGAATGGTGTGGGGAAGACGACCACGATTGGCAAGCTCGCCGGCAAATTTGTGAGGCAGGGCCGAAAGGTCATGCTCGTGGCCGCCGATACCTTTCGGGCGGCGGCCATTGAACAATTGGAGATCTGGAGCCATCGGACCGGGTCGGATTTCGTTCGGCACAAGGCTGGCGCGGATCCTGGTGGAGTGGTGTTCGATGCGATGCGGGCGGCTGAGGCCAGAGGAACGGATGTGGTCATGGTCGACACCGCGGGGAGACTCCACACCAAAACGAACCTAATGGAAGAACTAAAAAAGATAAAACGGGTTATGCAGAAACAGCGCTCCGACGCACCCCATGAAGTCCTTCTTGTGGTCGACGCAACCACCGGCCAGAACGCGATCCAGCAGGCCAGGGTCTTTCACGAGGCCTTGGGCGTGACGGGGGTCGTCCTGACCAAGTTGGACGGATCCGCCAAGGGGGGGGTGATCGTCGGGATCGCTCATGAACTGCAAATTCCGGTTCGGTACATTGGCATCGGAGAAAAAGAAGAAGACCTGGCCGAGTTCGAACCTCTTGAGTTCGTGGAGGCCCTTTTTCACAAGGATGCCGCTGGATACACCCAGTGAAGGATCTTGATGGATTGCGGGTTGGAGAGCCTGAAGGAGGGGGGCAGATAGGGATTTTCGAGTCGCGCCGGCAATGGGGGATCGGGTAGAGGGGCAGAGGGTCTGGTCTCCGGCAGGAGAAATGGGGCATCTGTGGACAAGTTGACAGGCTCTGGGAATCCCCCTATCCTTTTCTTGATATTTTCCAACGGGGGAGAGGGACATTGCCTATGGATCTTCAGAGTTTCGACCAATTGGAAAAGCGAATTGAGGAGCTGACCGAACGTTTCGTCGCTTTGAGAGAAGAGCATCAGAGAACGCTGCAAGAGCTTAGCCTGAAAGAGAAGCAGATCGAGGAATTGAACGGCAAAATCAGCGAGTTCGATCGGACCAAGGCCCAAGTGCATTCCAGGATCGAAAGTATTCTGAAACGCTTGGAGCTTTTGCAGAGCCAATCTGGTTTGTAGAGGGTCCTGCGACCGGGGCCCTTGGAGGTCGAACGAAATCCAGGAGGCTCGCGGCGCTTTCAGCCCCGCTTTTTGTGAGGTGGAGGCTTGAAAAAGACCATAGAGGTGCAAATCCTCGGGCAAAGGATTCGCGTCCGCCATGAGGACGAGGGCTATATTCGGAAGCTGGAGACCTTCATCAACGAGAAGATCCGCATGCACGAGGGGGACGCCAAGAGCTCTTCGGGTCTTCATGCGGCCCTTCGAGGGATGATTACACTGGCGGACGAGTTTTTTTCTTTGCGTCTGGAGAAGGAACAGCTGGAAAGACAGGTTGAGGACAAGGCTAGGAAGTTGATCGATCTCATCGATGAAAAGGCCGTCTTGACGGAGGACGGCTGAGAACGGGATTCCCAAAGGGAGGATACGCGAAAGAAGGTTGCATGAGCGGGTATCTTGGGATTGCCACACTTCGGATCGTTTTGATGTGTGTATGCGCCCTGTTGCGCGGGTGGTCGCCGATGTCCGGGGTCACCCGAATCCAGATGGCAGGGAGAGCAACGCGTTGCGGTCGTTTTTGGGATGGCAGGCTGTGGATGTGGACGGATCTGGACAGGAAGCGAAGGGGGGCCTGCCAGACGTTGCAGCGTGATCCCTACAGGGAAGGCTATGTCGCGCCTGTTTGTCTCCGTGGTGGAGGACGCTGGGAGGGGGGAAGCCATAGGAAGGAACAGCGCAGAGTTCATAGACATCTCGAAGGCCGAATCCTCGCGGACTTGACGATGCGCTCCTGCTCCCCTTGCCTCACCGATCTGCCCCAAGAACGGACGCAGCCGGATCCGGTTTGAGACAATCTCTTCTCTTCGCCTGCTCTCACCTCTTTCCTTCCTTCCGACCGTAAGTGAATTCTTTTTCGCCCGTCGGATTGGCGGCGTGTGCCGTCCGTTGGGCTCCGTAAGAAGGAGGTGATTGGTTTGCTTTCGACATTGATTTGGACGCTGCTGGTACTGGCTGTCGGCTGCGCTGGCGGTTTTTTCGGAGGCAACCTCTATCGCAAGCGGCTGTATGACGCCGAAGTGGCTTCTGCGGGAGATTTGGCCAAGAAGCTCCTGGAAAATGCGAGAAAAGAAGCAGAGAACATCAAGAAGGAAGCCAAGATCCAGGCGAAAGACGAGATTTTCAGAGCTCAGGCCGAGTTTGAACAGGAGACGAAGGAAAGGAGGGCTGAGCTGCAGCGGCTGGAGAAGAGATTGCTCCAGAAGGAGGAGAACTTCGAGAAGAAAATGGAGCTGTTGGACAAGAAGGAATTCGACCTCACCAAGAGGGAAAGAAGAATCTACAAGATCGAAAAGGCGCTGGAGGAAAAGGGCGCTCAGCTCCAGAACAGTCTCGAAGAGGCTCGGGCGAAGTTGGAGAGGATCGCGGGGATCACCAAGGAAGAGGCGAAGAGCATGTTGATGGAGTCTCTCCTTGAAGAAGTAAAACATGAGTCTGCGAAACACATCAAGCAAATCGAGGACCGAACGCGGGAAATCGCGGATAAGAAGGCGAAAGAAATCCTCGCCCTGGCCATCCAGAGGTACGGGGGCGACTATGTGGCCGAAAGGACCGTATCGATTGTGAATCTGCCCAACGAGGAGATGAAAGGGCGGATCATCGGCCGCGAAGGAAGGAACATCCGGGCCTTGGAGGCGATCACAGGAGTGGATCTGATTATCGACGACACGCCCGAGGCCGTTATCTTGTCCGCTCACAATCCCATCCGGAGGGAAGTGGCGAAGATCAGCCTGGAGAGATTGATTTCGGACGGCAGGATTCACCCGGCTCGGATCGAGGAAGTGGTCAAGAAGGTCGAGGAAGAAATGGAGGAGACGATCCGGGAGATCGGAGAGCAGGCCACCTTCGACGTGGGGGTCCACGGGATCCATCCGGAGATCATCAAGCTCCTGGGGAGGTTGAAATACAGGACGAGCTTTGGCCAGAACGTGTTGCAGCACTCGATTGAGGGGGCTTTTCTGTGTGGAATCATGGCTGCTGAACTGGGGCTGGACGTCAAGGAAGCCAAGCGGGCGGCTCTGCTCCACGATATCGGCAAGGCCGTTGATCATGAAGTGGAAGGATCCCATGCCATGATCGGCGCAGACCTCGCCCGAAAATACGGCGAAAGCGACGCGATCGTCAACGCCATCGCTGCCCACCACGAGGAGGTGAAGCCTGAATCCATTCTTCCGCTGCTGGTACAGGCTGCGGACGCCCTGTCTGGGGCCCGGCCCGGTGCAAGACGGGAAATGCTCGAAACTTATGTAAAAAGGCTCGAGGATCTGGAGAGGATCGCCCAGTCGTTCCCGGGAGTCGAGAAATGTTACGCCATTCAGGCGGGGCGGGAGATCCGAATTATGGTCCAGAACACCTCTGTTTCCGACGAGGGAGCCGTGGTCCTGTGCCGGGACATCGCAAGGAAGATCGAGTCGGAGTTGAGTTATCCTGGGCAGATCAAGGTGACGGTGATTCGGGAGACAAGGGCGGTAGAGTATGCCAAGTAGGGTTCGCGGGAAGGCATGAAGATCCTGTTTGTGGGCGACATCGTGGGGAAACCCGGAAGGAAAGCTCTCCGGGAGTTGCTGCCCGGGCTCATCGATCGGCTACGGGTTGACCTGGTGATTGGCAATGTCGAAAACGTGGCCAAGGGGATGGGGGTTTCGAGGGAGGCTCTCGAAGAGGTCAAGAAGGCCGGTCTTCAGGTCATGACCTCAGGCAATCATGTTTGGAAGAAGAGCGGGATCGAACAATTGCTGGAGGAAGAGCGTTCCCTCCTGCGGCCTGCGAACTATGCGGACGGAGTGCCGGGCAGAGGAGGAATGATCTGGGAAAGCAACCTGGGCACGAAGGTCGGCATCGTCAACCTGGTGGGGCGCGTGTTCATGGAGCCGGTGGACTGCCCGTTTCGGGCCGGGGCGCGGCTGGCCGACGAACTCCGCAAGAAAGGGGCGCGGATCTGTATTGTGGACTTCCACGCCGAGGCAACCTCGGAAAAATGCGCGCTGGGGTGGTTCTTGGATGGGAAGGTTTCGG
>Ga0209162_1000017_pt1:45000-168773 | contig 168773 bp, 141 predicted proteins | sample YNPNPMetaG_FD_187121 | JGI IMG/M metagenome (GOLD analysis project Ga0209162, IMG submission 187121) | Anoxygenic and chlorotrophic microbial mat microbial communities from Yellowstone National Park, USA - YNP NP MetaG (SPAdes) (version 2) ...
TCTGAGCCCCGACCTCATCCTGGATGGTCTTTCCCAGGAGGAAATCGTGGTTCCCTTTCAGGTAGAATATGTCCTTTCCCAGGGCCCGGACTCCGGCGAGGACGTTCAGAAGGGTCCTGTGCCGGGCCAGAAGGGCCGGATGATCGCCGAGCCAGACTTCGAAGAGATCTCCTAAAAGGACCAAGGTGTCGATCTCCCTTGGCGACCTTTCGAGGAGTTCCAGTAAGGCCCGGTACGGTTTAGAATCCGGATCGGAAAGGTGGGCGTCAGCGATCCAGAGGGCGCGCATGGGAGGGCCTTCCTTCTGAAGGGATCACGGTTTCGCCGCGCGGTGTGTTGGGGAAAAGGAGCAGAGCTTCTTGAGTTCCCTTCTCGGACCCGGGAGAGGCGAGGACCGAAGACGCGCAGAGGGACAGCCGGAGATGGAAGGAGAGCGGGATGGGCAAACATGCATGGTTCGTGAAGAGAGATCTGGATGGGTTCTTCGGACTTGGCCTGGACAATCTCATTCAGTTCATCCTGATCGGCACGTTTTGTCAAGGAATCCTGGGAATGCCTCAGGAGTTGGTCGTGCACAGGATTTTCCCCGGTGCCGCTCTCTCGATCGTCTTTGGAAACGTTTTCTACTCCTGGCAGGCGCACCGCCTGGCGAGAAGGACGGGCCGCACGGATGTGACGGCTCTGCCATACGGTATCAACACGGTGACGCTCCTGGCGTACGTTTTTTTCATCTTGCAGCCGGTGTACCAGCAGACGGGAGACCCTGAGCTGACCTGGAAGGTCGGCTTGCTGGCTTGCTTCCTGTCGGGCGTGATCGAAACGCTCGGTGCCCTGGTGGCCGGGAGAATCCGACGCTGGACCCCCAGGGCAGCCCTGCTGAGCGCGCTGGCCGGAGTGGCGGTGACGTTCATTTCCATGGACTTTCTGTTTCGGATCTACGAGCGGCCTTGGATCGCCATGCTCCCCATGATCCTGATCTTGGCCCAGTACTTCTCGCGGGTCCGTTACCCTTTAGGGGTCCCGGGGGGCCTGGTGGCCGTGGCGCTTGGCGTCTTGTTGTACGGGATCCTGGGGCCAGGCGAAGGTCCCTTGGGACAACCGGGGGTCAGGTACTGGAATCTCACCGCCGCTCCACCCCTTGTCTCGGTGCAGCCCCTGTGGGACTTGCTCAGAAGCGAGCATCTCGTACGCCACCTGTCGATCATCGTCCCGATGGGGATTCTAAATGTTGTCGGCTCTCTTCAAAACATCGAGAGTGCCGAGGCCGCCGGAGATTCCTACTCAACCCTTTCCTCCCTTTTGGCAAACGGAGCAGGCAGCGTCGTGGCTGCGTGCTTCGGGAGCTGTTTCCCTACGACCATCTACATCGGCCACCCGGGCTGGAAGGCAATGGGGGCCCGGGTTGGATATTCCGTACTGAATGGTGCCTTTGTGGGGCTTCTGGCGTTTACCGGTGCGGCCGTCTGGGTGGTCCAGGCGATTCCTCTTGAGGCCGGCCTCGGCATTCTCCTCTGGATTGGAATCGTCATCTGCGCCCAAGCCTTCCAGACAACGCCGAGAGCGCACGCCCCGGCGGTCGCTTTTGGCCTCTTCCCGTCATTGGGAGCATGGGGGGTGATGATGCTGGAGAACGGGCTCCGATCCGCCGGATCCGGCTTTCACTTGGTGGCAGCGGGCCATGGAGCCGGCTCTTCGCCCTTTTTGCGCGGGATGCTGGCTCTGAGCCAAGGTTTCCTCTTTTCCTCGATGTTCTTCGCGGCCATCGCCGTTTCCTTGATCGAGAAAGACTTTCTGCGAGCCTCTCTGTGGAGCCTGGTGGCGGCTGCCTGCGCCTGGCTGGGTCTCATCCACGCTTACGAAATCACGGCTGCCGGCGTGCGGCCTGTGGTGGGTTGGGGTGTTGCAAGCGTCTATGCGGCGAACTACTTGTTGTTTTCGGTCGTTTTCATGATTCTCTTTCTGTGGGGGAGATGGGGAAAGGGCGAGGGCCCATCCGGAGTCGCAGAAGGCGAATGAAAGGCTAAGGTATTTCACCGGGGTCCTCTCGGCCGGGGGTCAAACCCGGGCGGGCTGGATTCCCCGCTGCCCTTGATACTTCCCCTTTCGGTCCGCGTAAGAAATCTCGGGCGGCTGGCCTTCGAGGAAGAGCACCTGGGCTACGCCCTCCCCAGGATATAGACGGACGGGAAAGGGAGTGGTGTTGTAAATGGGGAAGGTTATGCGTCCTTCCCATTCCGGTTCCAAGGGCGTCAGGGTGACCAGGATTCCGCAACGGGAATACGTGGACTTCCCGGTGCAAAGGCCGAGGATGTTCCTGGGTATCCGAAAGAACTCCATCGAGGAGGCGAGGACGAATTGATTGGCCGGTAGGACGCAGGGATTGCACACTCTTTTCTCAAAGTCCTCTGGCCTCATACTCTTTGGATCGATGCAAGCCGTCCCCTGGGGAGGCCGGAAAAAGAGGAATTCGTCGGACAGGCGAAAGTCGTACCCAAAGCTCGAGACGCCGTAGGAAATGGTTTGGTTGGTGACGAGGCCCGGCTCGAAGGGCTCAATCATCCGTGGGCCCATGTGGCGAATCCAGAGGTCATTCTGCAGCATGTGCTTCTCCGTCGCGGGGACTGGGCGATCAAGCCCATTCGGGTCTCTTTCGATTGCGAGGCCCTGGGAAAGCCTCGGGTCTTCGTGCGGCCTGGCCGAGTCATCAACCTGCCACAAGACCCGGCGGGTTGCAACGGCACACTCCCTGCCCGACGGCCCGGGAACGGGTCGAAGGCGGGGTGGAGGGGCGAGAAAGGGACCCCTTCACCGGCGGGTTCTTCCCGGCCCCGCAGGGGAAAGCAAGGTCTGCCAGGCGGATTGAACCTGTTTCCATGGAGGCTCTTGGCCATGAAAGGGCATAAGGGGAACTCGGAAATGGTCGTGTTGATGACAGCGTCTTCCGAAAAAGAGGCGGCCCGGATTGCGACGGCCCTTCTGGAAAAGCGCTTGATCGCATGCGCCAATCTTGTGCCTCGCATCCGATCTCTCTATCGTTGGAAGGGCAAACTTTGCGACGATGCGGAAACTCTGCTTCTCTGTAAAACGCGCCGGGACTTGTTTGGTTCCTTAGAAAAGGAAGCCAAGAGGCTTCACAGCTACGAGGTTCCTGAAATCATCGGTCTGGCGGTCGTCGAGGGATCGGCTCCTTATCTGGCCTGGCTTCGCTCGGAGACGAGAACCCAGCCGGTGAAGGGTCGGACCCGGAGAACTTGTTGAGCGACCCCGCTCCGCCGCAAACCGACATCCGGTTGCCCCTGGGATCGCGCTGAGTGAGGACGTCCCAGTGGGGTAAGCGCCTCTGCTCTTGTCGCTCCTTCTGGGATTCAACCAGGAAGGGGTCCCGGGGTGTGGAGGACCTGCACGACCTGGGCAGAGAGTCCAAAGGAAGGCGTCTTCTCGTCTTCTTGGGAAGCGCTGAGGGCGAGGAGTCGATCGATGATGGCCTGGGCGAGGTTGTTCAGCCGGACCCAGCTCGATGGCGAACAACAGAGAAGCGTCAACAAGACGCGCCCGTCCGCTTCTCGAAGGGACATCCAGATTTTCTGGTAGGGGACACTCGCGAGGATCCAGACCGAGGGAAGCCAGAAAAAGATTAGCAGGGCGGCCCCGGCCCAGAAGAGGACCAGACCAGGCGAGGCAGACCCCGTCCAAAGGCAGAATCCACAGCCGACGAAGAGGGGCAAGAAGCCGGCCTTCAACCAGGGGAGAGCGAAAAGGGACAGGGTCCCGCTCTTGGCGAAAAGGTAGTAGACAATGGCGGAGCCGTCGAAATTGTGAAAGGCGTAAAAACGTGGGAACAATTCCTCGCAGACCCGGCTGCAATGTTCGAAAATTGCTCGGGGGTTCCCTCGGTAAAGGATCTGGTGTTCTATCCCGAAAGAGGTCTTGGGGCAGAAAGGCAACTCCCTCCACCGGGACCACTCCCTGATAGCCGCAGCGAAGCCCCGCAAAACGTGTGTGAGAAGTGCCAGGGAGCAGAAGAACAGGAGGATCCCCAGCATCGACCCCAGGCGGGACGGAACCTCCTGGCCGGGGCCGTAAGGGGTCGCCAGCGCGGGGGCAGGGGTTGGCAAAAGGCCAATGGCCGCGACACACACGCTACGGCAAGCGGCTAGGACGGTGAACCTCCTCCCGGAAGGGGGCGAATAAAGATGCTCTTTGGGTATGGGAAACATTCCGGCCTTCAAGAGCGGGGAATCTTTGAACGAACCGGCCTGGTCATCAGGCCGGTCTGTCACCGGGAAGCCTCGGGTTGAAGACGGATCCTCTGGAGATCCTTGGCCTGGATCTGAAACGTCCCGTACGTCACTTTCCCTAGGAAGAGAAGTTTTTCGTCCACCCAGAAAAGCTCTTCCTGCTGATCTTGGAAGAGGACCCTGGCTTGCCGGCGGTGGTTCTGGGTTTGGCCGAACTCGACTCCGGCAATTCGCTCGAAGGGGATGACGACAAGAGCCCTGCCGCGGTAAGCCGGAAGGTACGCCTCTCCGTCGTAGCTGAAATGGCTTACTTCCGTGGACACGCCTTCCACATCGACCAAGACGGCCCCAAAGGGTTTCCCGGTTTCCGGAACGTCCCGCCGCGGCGCTTCGCCCATGATCCCCATGGCCAGCAACAGAGGCGAAAGGATGAGCAAGGCTGTCAGAGATCTCCGGGGCATGTTCATGTCATCCACTCCCTGAGGAGGGCACCTCCTCGATGCGGATCCCTTCTGTTTCGAGAAGGGACCCTTTGGCCTTATCGAACCGAGCCCGCGCCTTCCAGTATTCGATCTTGGCCCTCAGCGTGCTGATCTGGGCTGTTCTGAGGTCTTCCTCCATCTTGAGGAGCTGATAGTTCGTCGACAAGCCGAGGGCCAGCCTTTTCTGCTCCGCCTCGAACTGCTGCCTGGCGAACTCCTCGGTGGCGAGAGAAATCCGGACCTTGTCGCGGTTCGTCTCGAGGGCTCTCCAGGCTTCACGGACCTCTAGTGTGATCGTTTCCGCCAGACTTCGCAAGGTCCAGAGACTTCGGTACGCTTCCAGCTTCGCCTGAAGATACTCACTTTTGGCCTTCCGGTTTTCCAGAGGCATTTCGAAGCGAAGACCTACCCCCCACTGGTAGCTGTCCGTATCCACGAGTTCGCTGAAGCTCCTGCGCCAGGTCCCGTTCAGGGGACTCGTCGCCATAGGCGGTTCGATCAACCCGAGACCGACGAGGATGCGTTCGAACTCGGAAAGCTGGGAGAGGGCGAAATAGTCCGTGGACTCCACCGCCGAGCCCGCAAGGCCGTTGAGGCCAATCCGTCCCGTGAGGTCCAGGCTCGGAAGCAGCTGGTTTTCGGCCAGGCGGATCTCGAGGTTCTTGGCCTCGAGTTCTTTCCTGGCCGCCAAGAACTCAGGGCGGGAACGAAATGCGGCTTCCAGGGCTTGGTCCAAGAGATCCTCCTCCCTTGCAGGCGGTTCCCGAGGGGGATCGACCGGCTGGATCCATGTTCGAGAACGCGTGGGAGCTCGGTCCCACTGGAGAAGCCCCTTCAAACGGTCCTGGGCACTTTCGAGAAGACTCCGGGCATCCAGGAGCTCCTGCTCCCGCAGCGAAACGCCGGTTTTGGACTGAAGGACGTCCAAGGGGGCCAGGGTCCCCAGGCGGACTCGGGCCTCGTTCTCCTTGAGCAACTGCCTGGCCAGATCGAGAGAACGCTGCCGCACGTCGAGGTTTTCGAAGGCGAACACAAGGTCCCAGTATGCTTGCACGACCTCGAGGACAACGTCGGCTACGGCGCCCCTCCACTGGTTCTCGCTGGTCAGGCGGCGGTACTCGGCGATTTGAATGGGCGTTCGTTGAAAGGCAAGGCCCCCGTTTCTCAACAGGGGCTGCGCGACCGACAAGTTGAGATGCGAGGTGTAGGAGGGGTTCAGGACGAGGAAAGCCGAGTTGCTCCCCATCCGGGTGAGATCGAGTTTGAGATCGACCCGGGCGCCTGTGTCGATGGTCTTTGCCAGGCCGACGTCTGAAGCGATCCGCCGGCTTTTCAGCAAGTTCGACGAAGTGCCCTGCAGCTGGGAGGAGGTCAATTCAGAGGCGTAATCATGGGTATAGGAAGCCGTCAGATAGGTATCAAAAACTCCCCTGGCCTTGGGAACTTCGAGCTCGGCGATCCGGGGCAGAAGGCTTTGCGCTTGAAGATCGTAGTTCCCTTTCAAAGCGATATGGATGGCCTCCCGAAGGGTCAGAGGAACCGGAGGGGCCGGTTCCGATCCCATCTCTCCATGGAGATCCGCAGGCCCGACTATCGGGGCAGACTCCCGAAAGCGGCCGGACCATTGGTCCTTGACCAGGTCCCACGGTCTGGGGAACGACTCCGGCGGGCTTGATTGTTCCTGGGCGTAAGTGGAAGAGTAAGAAGGCAGAAAGGCCGCCAGGAAAAGGAGAGCAAGAATCGTTCCTCGGAGGATCGGATGGGGGGCTGCCTGCTTGGGCATTGGACGCCTATGCCCTCCATGCTTGGGCCGCGGGTTCTCTGAGGGACGATTCCCGGAGCGGAAAAGCTAGCACAGCCTTTTCCGGGGTGTCAAAGGGCCGGGCTTTGGTGGGGGCGAGGCTTTGATGGGAAGCCTTGCCGCCGGCTTTGTGGGATCGAGGGAGCTCCCAGATGGGCCTCGAAGGCCAGCGGGAAAAGACGCAGGAGTTTCTGGTCGATTGCATGCTCGGCCGGCTTGCACGATGGCTGCGAATTCTTGGGTGCGACACCTGGTACTTCCGAACCGTTGAGGATTCCGACCTCTTGGAACTCCATTGGTTGTCGGGACGGACTTTGCTCACCCGGGACACGCGGTTGATTCGGGAGGTAAGGCCCGGCAAGGGCCTGCTCGTCATGGGGAATCGATGGGAAGAGCAACTTCGGGACGTCACGGAGCGCCTGCGGATCACGGTCACCGAGGAGAGGATCTTGACTCGGTGCCCCGTGTGCAACCACCCCCTTCGCGGGGCTTGGCCGGAAGAAGTGCAAAGTCGAGTCCCAGAGCATGTTTTTCAGACCCATGGGATGTTCCGGGTTTGCAAATTGTGTGGGAGGGTGTATTGGGGGGGGACACACCGGAGAGCGATTTTTCGAGTCATCGAAAGGGTCGTCGGCCCCCGTGTCGAGCCAGGGGAAGGGAGGGGCCCGACCGCGGAAGCCGAAGACCGCTAGGGCCTGGAGGAGGTGGGATGAGAATAGCCCAAAGGGCAGCCAGGATCGGCCCTCGGGGTCGGGGCCGGACCGGGAGCCTGCGGGTGACTGGGGGATCGGCGAGGGGAAGGCGGCTGAAGATCCCCCGGGCTCCATGGATCAGGCCGACGCGGGAGGCGGTCCGCGAAGCCCTGTTCGACACCCTCGGCGGCGATGTTCGAGGCCGCCACGTGCTGGATCTCTATGCAGGCAGCGGCGCCCTTGGGATTGAGGCCCTGAGTCGGGGCGCGAAAGGAGCGGTTTTTGTGGAGTCTGACCCCGAGTGCGTGGAAACGATCCGGGAAAATTTGGAGCGCTGCGGGTTCTCTGGACAGGCTGTTGTGATTCGAGGTGCCCTTCCAACCGCGTTGTTTCGGGTGCCTCGAGTGCCGGGGCAAGCTTTTGGGCTGGTTCTGATGGACCCCCCTTACGGGTCTCCTTCTGCAGTGGCAACGCTCGAGGGGCTCGACCGTTTTTCTTTGCTCGCCGAAGATGCTACGATCGTATGGGAACTTGGCTCCAAGGATCGCCCCCGACCTCTGGCAGGAGTTTTTCGACCGGAGAAGGACCGCACGTACGGCAACACCACCCTCTTGTTCCTCAGGTACGCTCCAGGAGAAAAGCGAAGCGATGGCGAACGCTAGGAAGAGCAAGATCACGAGTCTGGCTGTTTATCCGGGGTCCTTCGATCCGATCACCTACGGTCACATCAACATCGTGCAGCGGGCCTTGAAGATCTTCGATCGCATCGTGATCGCCATCGCGAACAACACGAGCAAGCGGACGACCTTCTCCGATCAGGAAAGGGTCGACATGATTCGGGAGATCTTCCGGGACGAACCGCAGGTTGAGGTCGATTCCTTTCAAGGCCTCCTCGTGGACTATCTGCGCTCGAGAAAGGCTCACGTGATTCTGCGTGGCATCCGGACCGTTACGGATTTCGATTACGAGTTCCAGATGGCATTGGCCAACAAATCCCTGGCCCCGGACATCGAGCAGGTCTTCATGATGACCGAAGGGAAGTACCTCTACTACAGCTCTTCCATCATCAAGGAGATCGTCGCCCTCGGAGGGACAGCCCACGATATGGTCCCTGAGATCGTGGAAAGGAAGTTGCGGGAAAAACTCTGCCCGGGCCTTTGCAGACCGGCCCGCGCGTAGGGGTGGGCAGACGGGCGGTTTCGGCCGCCGAAGGGCCACCCTCCGGCTCCGGAGCGGATTCCCGGCGGAGGGGTGTTTCGGCAAGGGAGTCGCTTCCATGGACGCGAAGAAAAGGATTCTCCTCGGGGTCACGGGCGGGATCGCAGCCTATAAAGCGGCGGAACTCATTCGGCTTATGGTGAAGCGGGGTCTCGAGGTACACGTGGCCATGACGGCTCACGCGCAGGAATTCGTCAAGCCTCTGACGTTTCAGGCGTTGTCCGGGAACCGCGTTTGGACCGACACCTTCGAGCTGACGAGCGAGCACGAGATTGGCCACATCAAGCTTGTGGAAATGTGCGACCTTGTGGTCGTGGCGCCTGCAACGGCGAACGTATTGGGCAAGATTGCTTCTGGCGTTGCAGACGACGTCCTGACGACGATGGTCTGCGCGGCTGCGCGGATTCCGATTCTCCTGGCCCCCTCCATGAACGTAAATATGTACCGGAACCCCGTCACCCAGGCGAATCTGCGCAAGTTGAAGGCCTTCGGTTTTCACGTCCTCGAACCTGCCGAAGGGGACCTTGCCTGCGGATACGAAGGGGTCGGGCGGCTCCCCGAGCCCGGGGTGATTCTGGAGCACGCGCTCTCCCTGCTGACGCCCAAGGATCTCCGGGGTGAAACGATCTTGGTGACCGCGGGGCCGACGCACGAGGAAATCGATCCCGTACGGTTCTTGACCAACCGGTCCTCGGGCAAGATGGGGTTTGCCCTTGCCAGGGCCGCTTCCCGCAGGGGAGCAGAGGTCATCCTGGTCAGCGGGCCGAGTGCGTGCGAAGTCCCGATCGGGGTCTCGTGTGTTTCGGTCCGATCGGCGGAGGAAATGTATCACGCCGTGCTGGAAGCTTATCCGAAGGCCACGGTGGTGATCATGGCCGCCGCCGTTTCGGATTTCCGGCCGGCGAAACGGGAGGCCAGGAAAATTAAAAAAGGCGAGGGGGGATTTACGCTCCATCTGGAAAAGACACCGGATATCCTCCAGGAGCTGGGGAAGCGCAAGGAGAACCAAATCCTCATTGGCTTCGCTGCAGAGACGGAATCGCTGATCGAGAATGCAGAGATCAAACGGGCGAAGAAGAACCTCGATCTCATCATTGTGAACGACGTCTCCAGGCGGGACATCGGATTCCAGTCGGACCAGAACGAGGTCAAGTGCATCCGGAGAGACGGCCGGGTGCAGGAACTCCCCCTGATGCCGAAGGAGGATCTTGCGCACAAGATCCTGGATCAGATCCTGGAGCTCCGCAGCTCGAGGCCTCAGAGTGAGGAAACTCTCCCCGGTGCCGCCGCCCTTGCGCGGACCGCACGGAATCTGCCTTCCCCGGATCCGGTGAAGTGAGCGGTTCCAGAATTCCGCTGGCGGGAAACCCGACCTTTCAGGGACGGGTGGCTGGGTGCACGGATCGCAAGACTTGCTCCACCATAAAGGGTTGGAGCTGCCCTTTCCGTTCCAGGATTCTCAAAACGAGGCGGGCCCGTTTCGCTCTCTTGAGTTCCGCCCGCCCGATCGGGTCCTTTTGCAGACACGAAGCGGACTCCTGACAGATCAGAAAGTCCATGGACGCCTGCAGGGAGAACGCCCGATACGTGCGGAGATCTTCTGGGTCGAGCTTCCAGGCTGAACGGTCTGAGAGGGTTTGGAGAAGCCTGTGCCAGTAGTCCATCCTGTGGAGAACGAGGATCCCGGCGAAGATCCGCTTGTCCGTCTTGAAAGAAAAGAGGGTCCTCTTCACGACTCGCTCGATCAGTTCGTCTTCCTCCACCGGGGCGGTTCTGGCGATTTCGCGCGCGAGAATCCACAGATCCCGATTCAACAGTCCGTCGAACCGGACCTCCCAATAGACATGTCGCAGCGTTCTGGCCGGGTAAGTCCGCACGAGGCACTCGGGGATGAAATGATTGTGGGCCACGGTGTCTGCCGCCAGGTGGCTCAGGTACCCGTAGGCAAAGGCCTGCTGGGGAGGAGAACTGGCCTCGTCCAGGACAGACCGGCCGACGCTCCAGTTATGAGAATGCTCATGAAGACGGGCCAGCCCTTTGGCGAAAATGATGTCCGCCCCGATGCAGCCATACAGGAAGTCGTAAGGAAAAGATTCGAGAAGCATCCTGAGGCTGTGCTGCAACAGATCGGCCTGCCGCAGGATGTCGAGGCCCAATTGAAGATGCATGACCGGCCCCCAGGCGTGAGCCCTGGAGGGGTCGAGCAGAAGGAGGAGCAGGGCGACGAAAGGGGTAAGGATGGCCCTCATGGATGCCGAGTCTTGGATGCCTTGTGGATTCGGCGCCAAGGAGAGCGCGCGCCGGAAGTTGAAGGCGGCCGCCTTTTCCGATAGAGTGAAAACATCAAAATAATTATAGGAAAGGGAATAAACTTCTGCAAACCCCAGGGAGCCCTTCGGCCCACGGAGGAACGAAGCTGCATGAACAAGTCTGGTCGATCTGGCAGGCTCGGGCGGAGGCCAAAGAGGATCTGGCGAGCCTTGCTTTTGACCTTGGCTGCGACGGCGGCCTTGTATGGTTTTTCAGGAGCCAATCCACCCGGGTCGTTTGTGGCCGTCACGCGGATCAAGAGCACCATCAACCCCGGTATCAGCGATTTTGTCGTGAAGGTTTTACAAGACGCTGCCGGGGAAGGGGCCTCTTGCGTGGTGCTGCAACTCGACACCCCCGGGGGCCTGGATACGGCCATGAGAGATATCGTCCAGGCGATTCTGAATTCGCCGGTCCCGGTCGTCGTGTATGTGGCTCCGAGCGGGGCGCGCGCTGCCTCTGCCGGAGTCATGATCACTTTGGCCAGCCACGTCGCGGCTATGGCGCCCGGCACAAACATCGGAGCGGCCCATCCGGTGGGCCTTGGCGGCGGCCAGATGGACGAGACGATGCTCAAGAAGGTCGAGAACGATGCGGCCGCGTACTCCAAGAGCCTCGCAGAACAGCGGGGCCGAAACGTCGAATGGGCCGTCAAGGCCGTCCGGGAGAGCGAGTCCGTATCGGCGGAGAAGGCTCTGGAATTGAAGATCATTGACTTGGTCGCCGAAAACCTCTCCGACCTTCTGGAGAAGCTGGAGGGCCGCGAGGTCAAGACGCCTTTTGGGCTTAGGAAGATCCAAGTCAAGAATCTCCCGGTACGGGAGATCGAAATGGGATGGCGCTACCGCCTCCTGGACGCCCTCAGCAATCCGAACATTGCGTATATTCTGATGGTTTTGGGATTCTACGGGATCTTCTTCGAGCTTTCCAACCCGGGTGTTATCTTTCCCGGGGTTTTCGGCGCGATCTGTCTGATTCTGGCTTTTTTCGCCTTGCAGACCCTTCCCGTGAATTACGCCGGAATTCTGCTGATTCTGCTGGCTGTGTTGCTCTTCATTGCAGAAATCAAGGTCACGAGTTACGGGGTCCTCACGTTGGGCGGGATCATCTCCATGATCCTGGGGTCGCTCATGCTGTTCGAGTCGCCCGAGCCGTACCTGCGGCTTTCATGGTATATCATCTTGCCCACGGTACTGACGACGGCGGCTTTGATCGTTTTCGGGCTTTCCTTCGCCCTGAAGGCCCAGTTGTCCAGGCCGACGACGGGCCGGGAAGGCCTGGTTGGGCTTCGAGGCACGGCCCTGACGGACCTGGACCCGGAAGGGAAGGTTTTCGTGCACGGAGAGTACTGGAACGCCCGGAGCGAAGAGTTGGTGCGCAAGGGCGAAAGGGTCGAGGTCGTCAACGTCTCTGATCTTCTGCTTCTCGTGAAACGGGCTCCTGCGGGAGAAGGTTGAGCCTTCTTTCGCTGAGGTACGCCCTAACAAGGAGGAAGAGATGTCTGCTTCTTTACTGGCGATTCTGGTAATTCTGGGCCTGTTTCTGGCCAGCGCGATTCGTGTGCTCAGAGAGTACGAACGGGGCGTGATCTTCCGCCTGGGCAGACTGATCGGAGCCAAGGGGCCTGGGTTGATCCTCTTGATCCCCATCATCGACAAGATGCAGAAGGTGAGCCTCAGGCTGGTGACGCTCGACGTGCCTCCCCAGGACGTGATCACGAGGGACAACGTTTCGGTCAAGGTCAACGCGGTGGTGTACTTCCGGGTGATGGATCCCAACAAGGCGGTTGTCGAAGTGGAGAATTACCTGTATGCGACTTCTCAGCTCGCCCAGACCACCCTGAGAAGCGTTCTCGGCCAGGTGGAACTCGACGAGCTTCTTGCGGAACGGGAGAAGGTGAACGAGCGGCTCCAGGAGATCCTGGACCGCCACACCGATCCGTGGGGCATCAAGGTGGCCACCGTGGAAGTCAAGCACATCGACCTCCCTCAGGAGATGCAACGGGCCATTGCAAGGCAGGCCGAAGCCGAACGGACCCGGCGGGCCAAGGTGATCAGCGCAGAGGGCGAATTCCAGGCTGCGACCCGGCTCCAGGAAGCCGCGGCCATCATGGGTACGCAGCCCATCACGCTTCAGCTGCGATATCTTCAGACACTGGCGGAGATCGCTTCTCAGAACAACTCCACGACAATCTTCCCGATTCCGATCGACCTCCTGACACCGTTTCTGCGCCAAGGCGGGAAAGGGGTTGAAAAGGGGGGGTAAAGCATTCTTCCCGCCGGACTTCGGAAAGGGCGTCCCCAAAGGGTGTTGTGCCTTGGCCCGAGTCGGCTTCACGACTTCCATCCCCATCGAGGTTCTGGTGGCGGCCGGATGCGTGCCGGTCGACCTCAACAACCGCTTCATCCAGCATCCTCGGGCTCCGGAGCTGGTGCGGGAGGCCGAGCGAAAGGGCTTTCCCGCCACGTGTTGCGCATGGATGAAGGGCATCTATTCGATTGTGGGCTCGACGGGAGTGGACGAAGTCGTGGCTGTCGTCAGGGGCGACTGCAGCCAGACACAGGCCCTCATGGAGAGTCTCCAACTGGACGGGATCTCGGTCTACCCGTTTGCGTACCCGTACGACCGCTCCAGGCAGTCCTTGGAGCGGGAGATCGAAAAACTCATGCGCCACTACCGGGTGGGGTGGGCTCAGGTGGCGGCGGCGAAGCAGAGGCTGGACCGAATCCGACGCAAGCTCCGCGAGGTGGATCTTCTCACCTGGCGCGAAGGCCGCGTGACCGGAGAGGAAAACCATCGGTTTCTCGTGGCCGCGAGCGACATGGACGGAGATCCGGATCGCTTTGAAGAGGAGGTGGATTCCTTCCTGAAGGAGGCGGCCCGACGGGAGCCTCGCCCAAACGGAGTCCGGATCGGGTATCTGGGTGTGCCCGCCATCTGGACGGGTTTGTATGCATGGCTGGAACGAAACGGCGCCTGGGTCGTCTACAACGAAATGCAGCGGCAGTTCAGCATGCCAGGCTTCGAGCAAGACCTGGTGACCCAATACCTCGATTTCACCTATCCCTACGACATCTTTTTCCGGTTGGAGGAGATCCGCAGAGAGTCGACTCGTCGGAGAATCGACGGCTTCGTTCACTATGTCCAGTCGTTCTGCTTCCGGCAGATGGAAGATCGGATTCTGCGCAAGTGCCTGGACAGGCCGATCCTCACCCTGGAGGGGGATCTGCCGGGGAAGCCGGATGGCAGGACGGTGAATCGCATCGAGGCCTTTCTGGAGGTCCTGAGCAGGAGGTCTGATGGGTCCTATGAGTCTTAAAAATTGACTTTAGGGGCCCCTTTGTTTAGTCTTATTCGGATTTGTTTCGTGTTGTTCAATGGTTTTCATGGACGCCACGATGTTCTTGCGTTCGAGGGTAGACTCGGAAGTCTTCGTTCGGTCCCAGGCGACGATGGAAAACAGGCCGGAGGATATCTGGGATATCCGGAGGTTTGACTACGACCTTCCTCCCGGTTTGATCGCCCAGCATCCCCTGGAGCCACGGGACCAGTGTCGTCTCATGGTCGTCTCCAGGGGGGGCAAGGATCTGCGCCACACGAGGTTCGACAGGATCCGAGAGGTGCTGCGCAAGGGCGATCTCCTGGTGGTGAACAACTCCAGGGTCTTTCCTGCCAGACTTCTGGGTAGAAAGGGGTCCGGTGGAAGGGCGGAACTCCTTCTTGTTCGGCCCGCTTCCTTCGGCGCGCGGCCGGGAAGTAGCGTGGACCCTGCGCACCTGGCCACCGCGGAATGGCTTTGTCTGGCCCGATGCTCAGGTCGATTGAGAGGCGGTGAAACCCTGCACTTCCCCGATGGGGTGGAGGGCGAGGTTTTGGGGCGGGAGCGGGCCGAAGGCAACCTGTGGAAGGTCCGCTTCAACCGGGAGGGGGAGGCGTTTTTCGGCTGGGTGCTCCGGACAGGCTCGGTCCCTCTCCCGCCTTACATCCGCAGAGATCCCACGGACCCTGCTCTCAGGCCCGACGGCAAGGACAGCCTCGCGTATCAAACGATCTTCGCGAAGACGACCGGTTCTGTGGCCGCGCCTACGGCGGGCTTTCATTTCACAGAGTCCTTGCGCGCCGAATTGGAAGCCTCAGGCATCCGATTTTGCGAAATCACGCTGCATGTGGGCCACGGGACGTTCCTGCCGATCCGATCCGAGGATGTGCGGGCCCACACCCTGTGGCCCGAGAGGTTTGCTGTTTCGCCCCAGGCGGCTGATTCCATGCGCATGACCCTTGAGAAGGGCGGACGGATCGTGGCGGTGGGAACGACGGTTGTCCGATGCCTGGAAACCGTCGTTTCGACAAGAGGGGCAATGGCTGCCGCAGAGGGTTGGGCCGACCTGTACATCGTGCCTGGCCACCGCTTCCGGGCCGTGGACGCTCTGATCACGAATTTCCACCTGCCCAGGAGCACCCTCCTCGTGCTGGTGGCGGCCTTTGCGGGTCTTGAGACCACGGCCAGGGCTTATGAGGAAGCCGTGCGCAGGGGGTACCGGTTTTACAGCTACGGGGACTGCATGCTGATTCAGTAGAGGGGGACGGTTCCAGGATGTTTTCGTTTACCCTGGAAATTGGAGCCGGGGACGGACCCAGACTCGGCAGGCTCGAAACGGACCACGGGACCGTCGAAACCCCGCTCTTCATGCCGGTCGGCACGCAAGGGGCGGTCAAGGCTCTCAGTTCCGAAGATCTTCTTCGTCTGCGGGTCGGGATGATCCTGGCGAACACGTATCACCTCTACTTAAGGCCCGGACACAAGGTCATCGAAAAGCTCGGCGGCCTGCACCGTTTCATGGGATGGCCCGGACCCATGCTGACCGACAGCGGAGGATACCAGGTGCTCAGTCTGGGGGCCCTGCGGGAGATCTCCGAAGAGGGCGTTCTGTTCCGGTCTCACCTGGACGGCGGGCCCCACATGCTTACGCCCGAGGACGTGGTCCGGATTCAGGCCGCTCTGGGCTCGGATATTGGGATGGTGCTGGACGAGTGTATCGGGTTTCCCAGTCCATACGGAGAAGCCCGGGAAGCCATGGAAAGAACCCTCCGCTGGGCAAAGAGGTCGCTCGAGGTCGTTCGGGAGGAAGTTCCTTTGACTCTGTTCGCAATTGTTCAGGGGGGAGTGTTCCCCGACCTGAGAAGGGCGTGCGCCGAGGCGTTGTGCGGGATGGGCTTTCCGGGGTACGCGATTGGGGGGCTCGGAGTCGGAGAGACGAAGGAGAGGACCTTTGAGATGGTGGAGACGGTAACGTCCATCCTGCCACCTTCCTCGCCCCGGTACCTGATGGGCATGGGAACGCCCCTTGATCTTGTGGAAGCCGTTGCAAGGGGCGTGGACATGTTCGACTGTGTCCTGCCCACCCGCAACGGTCGCAACGGAACCCTGTTCACCCGGTTCGGAAAACTCCAGATCCGGAACAGTCGATACGCCGAGGACGACGGTCCGATCGACTCGGCATGCGGCTGTTACACCTGCCGGAACTACAGCCGAGCCTATCTGCGGCATCTGTTTCTTTCCCGGGAACTATCAGCTTACCGGTTGAACAGCATTCACAATGTGCATTTCTACCAGGACCTCATGGAAAACATGCGGCGCGCCATCCGGGCCGGAACCTTCGACGACTTCCGGTGCAAGTTTGTGGAGGATTTCGAGGCTTCTGAGCAGCAGGACGAGCCTGGAGCGCTGGGCGTGGAAGGCATGAAAAGGGACGGTGGTTTCTGGCAAGACCTAGACATCAAACGTGCGGAGGGATGAAAGCATGGATTGGGCGTATGCCATGGCGACGGGATCCGGGAGCGGGGCTGGAGGAGCGGCCGGGGGAGGTGGTTTGGTGGGGGCCCTGGTCCCGCTGATCCTCATGTTTCTCGTTTTCTATTTCCTCTTGATCCGGCCACAGCAGAAGAAAGCCCGCCAGCACAAAGAGTTCTTGGACAACTTGAAGCGGGGCGACGAGGTGATCACATCCGGGGGGCTTCACGGGAAGATCACGGGCCTGACGGACCAGGTCGTGACCATGGAGATTGCGGACAAGGTTCGGGTCAAGGTCCAGAGGAGCAACATCGCTTGCATGAAACCCAAGTCCGTGAACGACAAGAGCGAGTGACAGCGGTCCTGGAGCCGATTGTCCTTAGCGTTTTTCCCCAAGAAGCAGGATGAGGCCATGACCAAGAGCTTGAAGTGGAGATTTCTATTGACGGGGCTTGTCTTGTTGGGAGGCGTGGCCTTTCTTCTTCCCACCTTGACCGACCGACTTCCGGACTGGTGGAAAAAATATCTACCCGCGGACAAGGTCCTGCTCGGGCTGGACCTCCAGGGAGGGATCCACCTCATTTTGGAGGTCGAGGTCAAGAAAGCCTTGGAGAGCACGGTCGAGCGAACGATTGAGGACATCAAAGAGGAGCTGCGAAAAAAGGATATTTTTTACGACCGGATCGAGAGGGATGGAGAAAGCCGGATTCGGATCGACGGCTTGAGCTCCTCGGACCGGGACCGTTTCGAAGCTCTTCTGTCCGAGCAGTATGGAAACTTGAAACTGTACTCCAGTCAGGAAGGGGACCGGGGCATGCAATACGTGCTCGGTCTCACGGATCGGGACGCCCGGGACATTCAGGAGAAGTCGGTCGATCAAGCGCTGGAAACGATCCGAAACCGCATCGACCAGTACGGGGTTTCTGAGCCCACGATCCAGCGTCAGAGCGACAACCGGATCCTCATTCAACTCCCCGGTGTCAAGGATCCGGATCGGGCCATGAAGTTGATCGGACAGACCGCGGTCCTCGAATTCAAGATCGTAGACGACGAACATAGCCTTGACGAGGCCTTGAGGGGCAATGTCCCGGCCGGTAGCGAAGTGCTTTATCAGAGGATCTACGATCCTGAAACCAACCGGACCAAGAAGATCCCCATGCTCATTAAGAAGCGAACGCTCATGACAGGGGATGTGATCTCCGAGGCCCGGGTCGAAGTGAGCCGGCGGTTCAACCAGCCCCACGTGGCCATCCGATTCAACCCGAGGGGATCGCGCCTTTTTGACCAGATCGCCGAGGAGAACGTGGGAAAGCGGTTGGCCATCATTTTGGACAACAACATTTACTCGGCACCCGTCATCCGCCAGAACCGGTACGGCGGCAGTGCGGTGATCGAGGGAGACTTCAGCATGGAGGAGGCCCACGACCTGGCCATCGTGCTGAGGGCCGGGTCCCTTCCCGCCCCGGTGCGAATTGCGGAGAAGAGGGCGGTAGGGCCTTCCCTGGGCTCGGACTCGATTCGGCAGGGTCTGATCTCCACGTTGGTGGGGGGATTTCTTGTCGTTCTGTTCATGGCCTTCTACTATCGCACGGCCGGGATCGTGGCGGACTTCTCTCTGATTTTGAATCTCTTGCTGATCATGGCGAGTCTTGCCCTTTTTCGGGCCACCCTGACCTTGCCCGGCGTGGCGGGCATCGTGCTTACCCTGGGCATGGCCGTGGACGCGAACGTTCTCATCTACGAGCGGATTCGGGAGGAGCTGCGTGTTGGCAAGACCCTCCGGGCCGCGGTGGACGCCGGTTACAAGAGAGCCACCCTGACCATCTTGGATTCCAACATCACCACCCTCATTGCGGCAGTGGTTCTGTTCCAGTTCGGGACGGGCCCGGTCAAGGGGTTTGCGGTGACCTTGAGCATCGGTGTTTTCTGGAGCGTCATTCTGGCGATCTTTTTCACGCGGGAGATCTTCGACTACCTGATCCTGGTGAGGCGGGTCAAGACCCTGGCGGTCTGAGGTTTTCGAGGACTGCCGGGTCCGGGACTCCTTCGGGCAGGGCTGTTCGGCTGGACAAGGGCAATCTTGGTCGGGAGAGGTGTTCATGGAATTCATCAAAGCGGGCACGAATTTCGATTTCATGCGCTACAAGGTGGTCGCCCCGGCTGTTTCTGGGATCGTGATCCTGGCTTCGATCTTCTCCTTGTGGGTTCACGGCGGGCCGAACTACGGGATCGACTTCAGGGGCGGCATTCTGATCCAGCTCAAGTTCCACCAAAAGGTGGACGTGGGAGAGGTGAGGGACGTGCTTTCCACCCTCGGACTGCGCAACCTCGTGGTCCAGCGATTCGGGCTCGAGGAAGAGCATGAGTACCTGGTCCGGGTGGAGCAGATGGAAACCGACCTGGACGAGCTTTCGGGCAAGATTGAGCAGGCCCTGAAGGAGCGTTACGGCGCTGAGAGCCTGGAGGTGCGAAGAACGGAAATCGTGGGGCCCAAGGTCGGAGCCGAGCTTCGCAGGAAGGGCTTCCTTGCGGTCCTATACTCGATCGTGGGGATTCTGATTTACATCACATGGCGCTTCGAATTCCGATTCGCCTTGGGCGCGGTATTGGCCCTTGTGCATGACGCTCTCATCACCATTGGTTGCTTTTCCTTTTTGAACAAGGAGATCAATCTGCCCGAGGTCGCCGCGGTGCTTACCGTGATCGGATATTCGGTCAACGATACCATCGTAATTTTCGACCGCATAAGGGAGAACATGCGCAAGATCCGCAGGCAGGCCCTGGACAAGGTGGTCAATTCGAGCATCAACGAAACCTTAAGCCGGACGCTTCTCACGTCGGGTACGACGCTGGTTGTGGTGGTCGCCCTGTTTTTCCTTGGGGGACCGGTCATTCATAACTTCGCCTTCGCCCTCATGGTAGGGATCGTCGTCGGGACGTATTCTTCGATTTACGTGGCAAGTCCCATCGTGCTCTTCTGGGACTACGCGAAAGAGCGTCTGGAGAAGCGAAGAACACAGAGTGCGTCGGCTCGAAAGACGGCTCGGTAGGCTCGTGCTTCGAGAAGGGCCAAAGCGACGGCCTTGCTGAACGGCGACGGCGGGGCCCGGCCTCCTGGAGCGCGAGGAACTCTTCTGAGAGGCCCATGAGCGTAGCGGCCACGATCCTTCTCTTCTTGGTGCTTCTCTTCGGGGTCGTGAGCATCCTGTTCGGTCTGCCGGGCACGACGATCCTTTTCCTCGCCGCTCTCGTCTGGGGGATCGCTACAGGATTCCGGGAGGTCACGGCCGGGATGCTTGTCGGGCTCGGTCTGCTCACCCTGCTGGGCGAGGGCGCCGACTATGCCTTGGGCGTGATCGGGGCCAGACGGTTCGGCTCCTCTGGCAAAGGGATCGTTTTCTCCCTGGTCGGCGGGTTTTTCGGGGCCCTGGCAGGCGCTCCCTTCTTGTTCGGAGCCGGGGCAGTGCTCGGGGCTCTGGTGGGCGCTTTTCTCGGTGCGATGGGGGCTGAGCTTCTCACCTACGGCCCGGGGCAATGGAAAAAAGCGGTTCGCAGCGGCTGGGGCAATTTTCTCGGCCGAGTGGCAGGCATGGTGGTCAAGATGGCCATTGCAGTCGGCATGGCGGTTTGGATCCTGAGCCGGGTGTTGTGAATGGCCTCCAGGGACGTACGACCGCCCTCTTACGAATGGGTTCTGCGGCCTGTGGACGAGGCCCTATGCCTGCATCTGTCCAACAAGTTGAACATTTCGGACCTTTCCGCCCGTCTCCTCTATCACAGGGGCGCCCGGAGCGTGGAAGATGCGACGAGGTTCCTGGAGACCTCCCTGGCAGGAATCCGTTCTCCTTTTCTTTTCCGGTCCATGGAGGCGGCGGTCGAAAGGATTGTCCGAGCGATCCGCCGAAGAGAGCGGGTTCTGGTGTATGGGGACTACGACGTGGACGGGCTGACGGGAACGGCCGTCGTGGTCCAGTTTCTGCGGCAGACCGGACTGGAGCCTTTTGTCTACATTCCGGACAGACTTGGCCAAGGATACGGCTTCCACGCCGAATGCGTCCCCGAATTCCGCGATCGAGGCGTCACGCTTGTTTTGACCGTGGATTGCGGCGTGTCGGCTCTTGAGGCCGTGGTCCTTGCCAATCGTTTGGGCATGGACGTGATCGTTACGGATCACCACGAATCGGTCGATCCGCTCCCGCCTGCCCGGGCCATTCTCAATCCCAAGCTGCCTCAAGAAGATTTTCCCTTTCGGGATTTGGCCGGAGTGGGGGTGGCGTTCTTTCTCGTTATGGCTTTGCGGAGCCGGCTCAGGGAAATCGGGTTTTGGCGGGGCAAGGCGGAGCCGAACCTGAAAAGCTATCTCGACCTGGTCGCCTTGGGCACGTTGGCCGACATGGTGCCGTTGCGGGACGAAAACAGGATTTTCGTGAAGTTCGGGCTGGAGGAGATCTCGGCTGCGAAAAGGCCCGGAGTGGCTGTTCTCAAGGAACAGTGCGGCCTGAGAAACGAAGCTGCCGAGTGCCGGGCCGTGCTCTACCGGCTTGTGCCGCGAATCAACGCGCCGGGCCGCCTGGGGTCTCCGAATGAAGCCCTTCGGATTCTCCTGTGCGAAGATCTGGAAGAGGCCCGGCGAGTCGCGGCCGCCATCGAGGAACGAAACCAACAAAGAAAGAGTCTCGAAGACGAGGTCTATCGAGAGGCTGCCGATCAGGCCCGGAGGCAGATCGACAAATCCGATGCGCCGGTTTTGGTTTTAGGGGGCGAAGGCTGGCACCGGGGGATTCTCGGGATCGTGGCAGCCCGGCTGGCTGAAGACTTCGACCGGCCGGTCGTGCTGGTGTCTTTCGATGGGGATGAGGGGAAGGGGTCGGTGCGGACCATCGAAAACGTGGAAATTCTCGACGCTCTCGAGTCCTGTAGGGATCTTCTGGAATCCTACGGCGGGCACAGGCTGGCCGCGGGCATCGCCGTGAAAAGGGAGAACATGGAGGCCTTCCGGAGAGTTTTCGAGGAGGCCCTTCGGGGCCGGATCGGAAAGGGGAGAACCACGAGGAAGCTCGAGCTGGACCTCTGGGTCAAGGAGCCAGGACAGTTGAGAGACGAGGTGGTGGACGAGTTCACCCGGCTGGCGCCTTTCGGCAGCGGCAACGCCGAGCCTCTTGTTGGCCTCGAAGGTGTTTCCATTTTGGACCGGCGGGTTGTAGGCAACAATCACCTCTTGCTCTCCCTCGACCAGGCCGGTCGCAGATACGAGGCCATCGGGTTCGGCCTCGGCGGGACCGCCTATCTCGAGCCACAGAGCGCCGGCCGCTGGGACGTGGCCTGCACTCCCGAGCGGGACGACTGGCGGGGCAGAAACCAAGTGCGACTGCGGGTTGTGGATATCCGGCCTTCAGGGCCGGCCCCGGTCCTTGGTTTGGAGCCAAAGGGCTGATGGGAAAGGTTCTCCTCCTCAACCCGGGCCGGCGCCTCTTCGACGTTTCTGCCGTTTGATTTTCCGGATGCGAAACGTTAGCGTACAGATGGTGTGTCGGGTTGAGGACTCTCGGGAGCCGGTCATGAGGTCCTACGAAAAGGATTTCAGGGAAGGCCTTGAGCGATGGATCGAACAAACGATTCGTCTCGCCTTTCAGAGTCTTCCCCATCCCTGCGAGAAAAGGGTGAACAGACTGCGCCAGCGGATAGAAGAACTCCGCGCCCGACTTGACCGTTTGGCCCGAAAAATCGACGAAAAGCAGGGGCAACCCCAGAAGAAGCCTGCACCCGAGGAAGAGCCTCCCCCGTGTCGGGAAGAACAGCTCAAGTCCGCTCTTTGAGGAAGGGTCGGGAAGTTCCGCGGGCTCCGGGCAAGATCGGATCCCGTCTCGGGCTCGACACCACAAAAGCTCCGGCCCGGCAAAGCCGGCGCCTCCGCGTTGTTTTAGCAATCCAGCAGGCCCGTCAGGGCCGGGCCGAATCGGGCAGCACCTCAACCCGAACCAGGTTTTTCGGATCCAGGTACTTTCTTGCCACTCGTTTCACGTCGGCCGCTGACACGGCCTGAATTTTTTCGGCGTATTCCTTGTAAGCCTCCGCCCCCAGCCCGTAAAGCTCGTCATGAGCCATGAGCGCGGCCTGGGCGGACTGTGTCTGCAGTCCCAGTTCATACGCTCCGATCAGGTAGTTTTTCGCCCGCGCGAGTTCTTCCTCGGAGACCTGCTTGTCGCGAATCCTGCGCAGATGCCTGAGAATGCCCTTTAAGGCCCGGTCTCGCTTTTCGGGGCTCGTGGCGATATAGACGCCCACTGCGCCCGGGTGCATCCCCTCGCGGGTGAACGAGGTGACCGAATAGGCCAGACTCTGCCTGTCTCTCAAGTCCACGAAAAGCCTTCCCCCTTGGCCTGAGAGAACGGCATCCAGCACCGAAAGAGCGTACCGGTCCGGATCTGCGTGGATTGTCCCTCGGCTGCCCACCACAAGATGGGCCTGGAGCTTCTCAGCGGAAACGGCGCGGGAGGATTCACGCATAGGCTTGGTGTTGCAGGGAGAGACCGCCGGGACGGCGCCCTCCGGACCGTGGGCCGGCAAGGGTTCGAAGAGGACCTGTGCCATTTCGATTGCTTTCTCCGCCGATACGTCGCCCGCGATAGCCAGGACGAAATTCTTGCCCACAGCGTACTTGTTGTAATGGGCCAAGAGATCTTCTCTGTTGAGGCTTCGAACCGTGTCGAGGGTTCCCAGCGGATCCATGCCGTAAGGGCAGCCCGGATACAGGCTGTTCCAGAAGAGCTGGAAGGCGCATCGTGCGAGGTTGTCCTCTTGGTTCTGAATGGCGGCCAGGATGTCCTGTCGTTTCTTCTCGAGTTCTTCTTCCGGGAAGGCCGGGTGGAGCAGGCAGTCGGCAAAAAGGCGAAGGGCGGGCGCGAAGTTCCAGCTCACCACCTCGGCCTGAAGGCCGAAACTGTCCCGTCCGGAAAATCCGGACAGAGAGCCTGCCAGGGACTCGATTTCCTCGGCAATTTGGACGGCCGATCGGTTTGATGTCCCCTGGGTCAGCATGCTGGCCATGAAATTGCCCACGCCGTTGGTTTCGGCCGTTTCGGCCGGAAGCCCGGCCAGAAAAGCCGCGTAGAGCGCCACGACAGGCACCTCGTGGCTCTCCTTGACCAGAAGGCGGCCGCCGTTGGCGAGGTCGACCTTTACGACCTTGCGGGAGGACGCGTCAGGCGTGCCAGGGGTCGGGCTCTGGGGGAGCGAAAAGGGTTCGTGGCAAGCTGCCAGGATCCTGAGAAGCCCTTCCTCGTTCCAGGCTGAGTCCTTGGAAGAAGGGAGCAGAACCGCGACCGTTGCGTTTGAAGGTTGCAGATACTTTCGCCCCACCGCCAGGAGGTCCTGGACGCCGAGCGCTCGGACCGCTTCGAGGTATTTTCGGCCGAATTCCAGATCCCCGCAGAGCGCCTCGTAGCTGGCCAGTTCCCGGGCCTGCCCTTGCGCGGTTTCCTGCTGATAGATAAAGTCGCTTTCGATCTGGGCCTTGGCTCTCCTGAGTTCGTCCTCGCCCGCCGGTTCTGCGGCCATGCGAAAGACCTCGCGCAGCAGGTCGCTGAGAGCTTCTTCCAGGTTGGAAGGCTCCAGGGTGGCGCTGATCAGGAACATCCCGGGATCTGCCGGCGTCATGGAGTAGGCCCCAACAGTGTTCACCACTCTTTTTTTCATGCGCAGAGCCTGGTACAGCCGGGAACTTCTGCCCCCGCCGAGAACCTGGGCGAGAAGATCCAAGGCCGGCACGTCGGGATGGGCGATCCCCGGGATGTGGAATCCCAAATGAACGTAGGCCTGTTTCACGTCTGCTTGGAGCACGACGGCGCGGGGCTCTCGCTGGGGCGGCTCCTGGATGCGAACACGCTCGGGCGCGGGCCGCGCCTCGATCTTGGCCAGTCTGGCTTCCAATGCTGGAAGGAAGCGCTCGGTCTCCACGTCCCCGACCACGACCCAGACCACGTGGGCGGGCACGTACCACCTTCTGTAAAAGTCCAGGATCGTGTCCCTTGTCACGGCCTGAACTGTCTCGGCCCGGCCGATCACGGGATTCCGGTAAGGATGGGTCTCGTAGGCTCGCAAGAAGAACGCTTCCGAAAGCCGGGATTCCGGCATGTCGCGGGAACGGCGGATCTCCTCGAGGACGACCTCCTTTTCTTTTTCCAGCTCCCCTGGGTCGAAGGTGGCGTTCTCCAGGATGTCGGCCAGGATGTCCACGCCCAGGTCGGCGAACCGGGACGCTATGTCGACGAAGTAGACCGTCTGGTCCCAGGAAGTGTAGGCATTGATGTCGCCGCCGGCGGCTTCGATGGCTCTGGCGATGGAGCCCACCGGCCGTGTTCGGGTGCCCTTAAAAAGCATGTGCTCGTGCAGATGAGCCATCCCCGCCTCGTTGTCCCCCTCGGCCGTGCTCCCCACCCGGACAAGAGCCTGAATCGACACGACCGGGGCGGAGTGGTTTTCCTTGACGATCACCACCATCCCGTTCGGGAGAACCCGCCGGACTGGCTCCGGTGAGGCCGCGCCGGCCCGCGCTCCGGGAACAACGAAGAGAAGCAGAAGACCCACGACCCTTACGGCCGCTCTCGCCAGACGGCCCTTCCCTGCCCGCAGGGTTTCGGGGTGCATGGAAATTGTTCGATCCGGACGCAAAAGGCGGCGGACGCCGCGGCTGGCACGAGCGACCGAATTCATGTTTCGCCTTTCCTGTTACCGGCCTCTTGGAGGCTTCCTTATTGGTTTTGGGACGGAGCCGAGAGGTTCCCGTTCATTCTGGTCAGACCGCGCCGCCTTTGTTCTTTGTTGAATTTCCATTTGACGAGATTCTATCGCCCGCAAGGCTTTCACCGTGACGCCGGTCAGGGCGTATCGGGCTAATGAGTTTCGATGTGCCCACTTGAGCAAGAGTTCCCCGGTTCGGAGGCTCGAGGGCCGCTGGATCGGACGAGCGGTACAGACCACGACGGAGATCCGTTCGAAAAAGTGGGTGTACCCGTGATCGAGACGGAGAGGACTCGTATGAGGGACGGGCGAGATTTCCACGATTTGTGATAGAGCGGCCTTGAGCTTCTCCCAGGCGCTGGATTCGGTTTCGTCCTCTTTCAGCGGCTGGGCCGGCAGTTCCCACAATCCGCCGAGAAGACCATCGGCCTGTCTCTTTTGAAGGAGAAGAGCGCCGCGATGGATCACTGCGGCCATCACCCGGCGGCGGATTGGCAGGGGCGGCCTGGTCCTGCGCACGGGATACAAGGATGTCCGGCCTTTCCGATAGGAGCGGCAATAGCGGGCGACCGGACAGCGGCCGCACTTTGGGGAGCGCGGCAGGCAAAGCACGGCGCCGAGATCCATCAGGGCCTGATTGAAGGGGGATGCTTTCCCTTTGGGCAGAAGCCGGTCTGCGAGCCTCTGGAGCCGGGCGCGGTCCGCAGGGAGGTTGGGATCCCAAGGAAGGCAGAACACGCGGCAAAGCACCCGGGCCACGTTTCCATCCAAGACAGCCGCGTTCTTGTGGAAGGCGATGCTGGCGATGGCCCGGGCCGTGTACGGGCCGATGCCGGGCAGGCGCTCGAGGGCCCGGACATCGTCCGGAATCTTTCCATCCAGTTCGTTTACGACCTTTTGGGCGGCTCGGTGGAGGTTTCTCGCTCGGCTGTAATAGCCGAGTCCCTGCCAGGCTGCCAGAACCTCGTCCAGGGACGCCTTGGCCAAAGAATCCAGAGTGGGAAATCTCTCCAAGAAAGCCTGGTATCGGAGCCTGGCGGTTTCCACCCGGGTCTGCTGGAGAAGAATCTCCGCCACCCAGATCCGGTAGGGATCCCGGGTCCTCCGCCACGGAAGGTCTCGGCGATACCGGTTGTACCACCGGAGAAGATTGGCTTGTATGGAAGGCCTGGAACCAAGGGGCACGGAGGATCAAATCCCTTGCAGGAAGTTTCCGGAGGCCGTCGCAGGCAAAATATCGGCTCTGCGACGGGGGTGGATCACGAGGAGCGCGGGCCTCTCCATTTCACCTTCTCGAAAAAAGTTCGGTGCAAAGGCCCGTTGGTAGCGATCACACCGGTCGACCCCAGGCCGAGGGGCTCGCCTCGGCGGTCCGTGCACACACCGCCAGCCTCCTGCACGATGAGCATGCCTGCGGCGTAGTCCCAAGGGGAAAGCTCGTACTCGAAATAGGCGTCGGCTCGGCCGCAGGCGATCCAGCAAAGGTCCAGGGCCGCGCTGCCCGTCCGGCGGATTCCCTGGATTCCTGCTCGAAGAAGATCCCGGATGCCCTTAAGCGTCCTGTCCATGACGGCCCCCCGGTTATAGTGGAATCCGGTGATCACAAGGCCGTCTTGGAGATGCCGGGTCGCAGAGGTGCGAATCCTTTTGCCGTTCAGCGTGGCTCCCTTCCCGTGGACGGCGCAGAACATTTCGTCTCGGACAGGATCGTAGACGACGCCCAACAGGACTTTGCCTTTTTGGGCGTATGCGATGGACACGCAGAAGTGGGGGAAGCGGTGGACGTAATTGTTCGTGCCGTCGAGGGGGTCCACGACCCACAGGTCGGAGCTCTCGACGGCCCTTTCAGGGTGGAACTCCTCGGACAGAAACTGGGCGTCCGGGAAAGAGCTTCTGATGCGCCGCAGAATCGCCTTTTCGGCTTTGAGGTCGGTCGTGGTTACGAGGTTGTAGGTGAGGTTCGACTTGTGCGAGACGGTCATCTGCCTGTAGAACTTCAGGGCGATCGCGCCCGCCTCTCTGGCCGCTTGCTTGGCCACATCCAGCCTGTGCCTCATCGTGCTGCCCTCCGCCTCGTCTGGATACACGGGCTTGCCGGTTCGAAAGCGTCCCAGGATCCTGGATTGTGAAGGCGATCCGGCACCGAGTCAAATAGGCCCCTGCCTGGTTCAAGGGCGGGCGTTTGTATTCCCTTCGTCTCGCTGTCATCATAAAAACAGGAGGAGAAAGTCCCAGCTCTTGTCGAGACGAGGCCAGGCCATGAAGCCCACGCGCGATCAGTTCGTTCGTTACAGTCGGCAGCTCATCCTTCCCGAGGTTCAATGGGAAGGGCAGAAGAAGCTTCTCGACGCCAAGGTTCTCCTGGTCGGCTTGGGCGGTCTGGGATCGCCCCAGGCCCTGTACCTGGCTGCGGCCGGAGTCGGAACCCTCGGCCTGCTGGACGGCGACCGGGTGGACATCACGAATCTTCAGCGGCAGGTCATCCATTCGACCGAAGACGTGGGCCGGCACAAAGTGGATTCTGCCGAGCGAAGGATCACGGCGCTCAATCCGGAAGTCAAGGTGCGGAAGCACAAGGAGTGGATCCGCTCAGACCATGCCCTGGAGATTCTCCGCGAATACGACATCATCGTGGACTGCACGGACAACTTCCCTGCCCGGTATCTCCTCAACGACGCTTGTGTCCTGCTTGGCAAGCCTCTCGTACACGGAGCGATCTACCGCTTCGAAGGTCAGGCCACCGTCTTTCATCCTGCCTGCGAGGGGCCGTGCTATCGTTGCTTGTTCCCGACCCCGCCGCCTCCCGATGCCGTTCCTTCCTGTGCGGAGGCGGGGGTCATGGGCGTGCTGCCGGGGCTCGTGGGCATGATTCAGGCCAGCGAGGTCATGAAGCTGATTCTCGGCAAGGGACGACCGCTGCGTGGCAGACTGCTGTTTTGCGACGCTCTGTCCATGACCTTTCACGAGATCGCCATTCAAAGGGACCCCAAGTGCCCGGTATGCGGCGATCACCCCACGATCCGGGAGCTGATCGATTACGACTTGTTCTGCGGCTTGCGGCCTGCCGCCGGGAGCGAGGAGCCTGCAATCGCTGCGGCTGAGCGCCCTGTCGAGAGCTTGCGGGTCGTGGATCTTGACCGGATCTTGCGGGCGGGCGAGCCGGTGGTTTTTCTGGACGTGCGGGACGAATGGGAACGGGCCCTCTACCCGCTTGAAAAGGCGGTTCAGATTCCCCTGGGCGAACTCAAGTCCAAATGGGAGACCCTCGAGCCTTTCAAGGACAAGCGGATCGTTGTCTGCTGCCTTTTCGGGTTCAAGAGCCAGCACGCTGCCCGGTTTCTCCGGGACAGGGGTTTTCACAATGTGTGGAACCTTCAGGGCGGGCTTGAGGAGTGGTCCGCTTTCCAGGAGGAGTCCTGAAAAGAGGGCGCTTCAAAGAGCGTCGAGAAGGAAGGTTGCCCGCCGCATCCTTTGTTCGACCTTTCTCACGTGCCTGAGGTACGAGGCGCTCCGGCTCCGCGGGTTCCACTTGGAAGGACGCGAAAGACTTGCCGCCAGGAGCGCGGCTTCCCGCTCGGAGAGATCCGAGGCGTGCTTGCCGAAATACGCAAGAGAGGCCGCTTCTGCGCCGTAGATCCCCTCGCCGAATTCCACGACATTAAGATAAATCTCCAGGATCCTGCGCTTCGTGAGATGCTGCTCCAACTGGCGCGCGAGCAAGGCTTCCTTGATCTTTCTGACCGGGTTCCTGGACGGGGAGAGCCAGAGATTCTTGGCCAGTTGCTGGGTGATCGTGGAGGCTCCGCGGGGAAATTCCTTTTCTTCCAGGGAGTCCCGGATGCTGTTGCGGATTTCGTCGAAATCGAATCCTTTGTGGGAAAAGAAATTCACGTCTTCGGACACGAGGACCGCCTGCTTTAGGCAGGTCGCGATCCGATCGTACGGCACCCAGATCCAGCGCAGCGGAGGCTTTTCCCCGGATCGGCCTCGCTTCTCGAGGTAGCGGTCGATGAAGGCCGTGCTCCTGGGATTCCGGACCGCAAGGTCGCCCACGTCAGGCCAGTTCAGAACCTCCAAAACGATCCAGACGGCAGCCAGCAGCGCCAGGAGGGAAAGGAGCCAGCAGGGCCGCCGGGCCGGACCGTCAGCCGGAATTCTGCGCAAGGCCTTTCTCATACCAGGGGCCGCTCTTTACATCTTGTCGGATCCATTGAAGAATAGCCTTTGTCGAAGTGCTTGGGAAGGGGCGGGGACCGGCATCATGATCACGATCTACCTGCTTTCCGGGTTGCGGGAGAGCGCGGGCACACACGAACTTCGGATATCCCATCAAGGGACGGTTTCGGCTCTTCTCAAGAATCTTTGCGGCCGGCACGGCCCGGCTTTTTCCGGGATCGTGTTTCCCTGCGGTGAGGCGGCCGGCCGGAATCCCTTTCTCAAGATTCTCGTGGACGGCGCGGACATCCAGGACGCCGACCCGGAGCTTTCGGGGGACGAGACGATCTTTCTCTTCCTGCCGATCGCGGGAGGATGAAGGATGCCCGGCCGGCTTCGCATCGGCTTTCTGTCCACGCTGTACCACACTTCCCATCTCATCCGGCAGGACTCTCTGATCGAGAAGAAGCTCGGAGTTCAAAGCTTGTGGCGTCTCTATGGTACGGGGCCGGCCATGGTGGAAGCCTTTCGACGGCAGGAGATCGACCTGGCCTTCATCGGTCTGCCGCCGGCCATGATCGGGATCTCGACCGGCGTTCCCGTCGTGTGTATCGGGGGCGGACACGTGGAAGGGACCTTGATCGTCGGAGGCCCGTCTCTCCGGCCGCTCGAGGAAAGCAGGAGCCTCGGCGATTTCCTGGTCCAGTTTCAAGGCCTCAAGGTCGGCATTCCCTCCCGAGGGTCGATTCACGACGTGATTTTCCGGCATCTTCTGGAGCGCCAGCAAGTCGCGGGCGTGAAGATCGTCAACTACAGTTGGGCGGATCTCATTCTCCACGGACTGCGCAAGAAAGAGGTGGACGCAGCGGTCGGGACGCCGCCTTTGGCCGTACTGTGCGAAAAAGAGTTCGGGATGCGCGTCCTGGCAGGACCTCAGGGGCTGTGGCCCTTCAACCCGAGTTACGGTATCGTGGCCACCCGGCGCGCCCTAGAGGATGAGGCCTCTGAAATCCTGGAGGGTTTCCTGGAGGTCCACGAGGAATGCTGCAATCTCCTGCGGGAATGCCCTGGCAAGGCCGCCCGAACGGTGAGTCTCGCCCTTCCTGGGGTGGAGGAAGCCTTTGTTCTGAGGACGCTGGGAGTTTCCCCGCGCTACTGCGCTTCCCTTCCCGGTTCGTACGTGCGTTCTTGCCTCGAGTTCGGGCCGGTGCTCGTCCGTATGGGCTACATGGAAAGACTGCCGGCGGAGAGTGAGATATTTGATCTTCGGCTCATCAGCAAAGTCCATCCCGGAGCTCACCACTACGGCGAATAGGACGGCCGGGAAGGGCCGTACCGGTCCCGTCTTCTGTCCGGGCATTTGACAGAAAGACAAAGGACCCGTAATCTAAAAAATAGGCGCATTCGTTCAGCGCTGGATCTCCGAGCCTTTCCGCCCCCAACCCGTTGGGGAAGGGCGGAAGGCCATTGGGTTCTGCTGGAAACGGCAGGGCCTCCCGTGCTTGGAAAGGAGGTCTCGGCGGAAGCTCAGGCCGACCTCTGAAGGACTCACGGGGTCGGCCTTTTTTTCTCCGAAGTTCCCTTGGAAAGGGAAAGAGGCATGAACGTCCTGACCCACGTGGACCCGAAGGGCTCGGCCAGCATGGTCGATGTGGGCGCAAAGAGGGTGACGCGCCGGATCGCCAGGGCCTCGGCCTTGGTGCGCATGGCGACCGCCACACGGGAGGCGGTCGTCCGGGGCGATCTGCCGAAAGGGGAGGTCTTCGGCACGGCCCGGGTCGCGGGGATTCTTGCGGCCAAGCGGGTCCACGAACTCATCCCCATGACCCATGCGCTTCCGGTGGACTTTGTGGATGTTTCCTTTGAACCGGTGGAGGAGGGCATTCGGGTGCTCACGGAAGTGAGGGTCCGGGCCCGCACCGGCGTGGAGATGGAAGCCCTCACCGCGGCGGCCGTGGCTGCTTTGACGATCTACGACATGGCAAAGGCCGTGGAGAAGGGGATGTCGATCTGCGATGTGCGGCTCGAATTCAAGAGCGGAGGGCGGAGCGGTACGTGGCGCCGCCCCAAGGAGGGCTCGCATGGCGACGGGAAGGATCGTCTCGATCAATCTAAGCAGGGAAAAAGGGACTCCCAAAAGCCCGGTCGAGGAGGCGGTTCTCATCGAGAACCACGGAGTGGAGGGAGACGCGCACGCTGAACCCGGTGTCCGACAGGTGAGCCTGTTGTCTCTGGAAAGCATCGAGCGGGCGAAGGAAACCCTCGGGCAGAGGGCACGGCAGGCTTCGGTGGCTCTCGATCCCGGCGTTTTTGCCGAGAATCTCACCACCGAGGGAATCGACCTATCGAGTCTCAGACTGGGGTCGCTTCTCAGGATCGGAGGAGAGGTCCTGCTCAGGGTGAGCAAGATCGGCAAGGAATGCCACCATGGGTGCGTCATTCTCCGTCAGGTGGGCGATTGCATCATGCCCCGGCAGGGGATCTTCTGCGAGGTTCTCAAGGGCGGCCGGATACGGAAAGGGGACACCGTTGAGCGCATCCCAGGGTAACGACTCCGCCGTAAGACGGGTGGACACGCTTCGGATCTCGGTCACGGATCGCTGCAACCTGCGCTGTGTGTACTGCATGCCTCGCGAGGGCGTGCCTTTGATCCCTTGCGAAGAGATTCTGCGTTACGAGGAGATCCTGAGAATCGTGACATGTGGGGTGCGCCTGGGCATACGAAAACTGAGAATCACGGGAGGGGAGCCTCTGGTCCGCAGGGACGTCGTGGACCTCGTGGGCGCCCTGGCTCGGATCGAGGGGGTGGACGATCTGTGCATGACCACAAACGGCGTCCTTCTCAAGGAGTTCGCGCCGAAGCTCAAGGCGGCTGGACTCCATCGCGTGACGGTGAGCCTGGACAGTTTGCGGCCGGACCGCTATGAGCGGATCACAGGCTCGAACTGCCTTGCAAGGGTTTTGGAGGGGATCGAGTCGTCCCTGAAACTCGGGTTGAGCCCTGTCAAGATCAATGTGGTGCTGATTCGGGGAGCCAACGACGACGAGGTGGAGGATTTCGCCGCGTGGACTTTGCGCTTTCCCCTGGAGGTTCGATTCATCGAAAGAATGCCGACAGGGGGCGTTGCGGGTTTCGGTCAGAGCTGCGGGGACCGGAAGGGGCAGGGGATCCCGGCCGAAGAGGTGCTGGAGAGAATCCGTCGGGCTTTTGGAGGATTGGAACCAGCCAAGGCCGGCGTGAAGATTCCGGGGCCGGCCCGGCTGTACCGCCTCCCTGGGGGCAACGGCCGCGTAGGGGTGATCAGCGCGGTGACCGCACCTTTCTGCGCCTCCTGCACCAGGGTTCGGCTCACCTCCGACGGCCGACTGCGAAATTGTCTCTTCATGGAGGAGTCTTTCGATCTCAAGGAGTTGTTGAGGAGCGGAGCCTCGGACCAAGCGCTCGAGGCTTTTTTGAAAAGGGCGATCGCCGCAAAACCGCGGAACCACGCTGCGCCTTTCGAAAGAGGCCGCAGTCCCATGAGCCAGATCGGAGGTTAGGCAAGCCATGGTGCGGGCTGGCATCCTCACAGTGAGCGATAGAGGATCGCGAGGGGAGCGGCAGGACCGGAGCGGCGAGGCGATCCGCAGGATCCTCGAGGAGGAGGGGTTTCGGGTCGAGCGCCAGGAGATCGTTCCGGACGAGATTCCTGTCATTCGGGAGCGGCTCGTCGCATGGACGGACCGCGACGAGCTCGATCTGGTGCTGACCACGGGCGGGACGGGGTTTGCGCCGAGAGATGTTACGCCCGAGGCCACGGCTCAGATCCTGGAGAGACCGACGCCCGGAATCAGCGAGGCGATCCGCGCCGAGGGCCGCAAGAAGACTCCGCGGGCGATCCTTTCCAGAGGCACGGCGGGGATTCGCAGAAAGACTCTGATCGTCAATCTCCCCGGAAGCGTCAGGGCCGTGGAGGAATCTCTCGAAGTTCTGCTGCCGGTTCTGCGGCACGGGATCGAAGTTCTCAGGGGAGAGGTCTCGGAGTGCGGCCGGGGATCGGAGGGCGGTTCGGACAAGGCTCCGGGTTGAGAATCGCTCCCGCCAGACCCTGTCATCGGTGCGGAGATCGTTGCTTTCTTCCTGTTGTGGAGGTTGATTTGAAGGAATTCCTGCGGGTGGTCACGCCAGGTCAGATCTACGAAATGCTCTCTTCCTTCCCGCGCGTGGGATCGACCTGGGTCCGGCTCGAGGAATCTTTGGACCGGGTGCTCTTCGAGGAGGTCGTCTCTCCGGAGGATCTTCCTCCGGCCGCCCGGGCCACGATGGACGGGTACGCGGTGCGGGCCGAGGACACCTTCGGCGCCACGGACGCCCTTCCCTCGTATCTCCAGGTTGCCGGCCGGGTCGAGATGGGCAAGATGCCCGACTTCGAACTCAAGCCCGGACAGGCCGCCTCGATTCCCACAGGCGGGTTCCTGCCCTCCGGTGCCGACGCAGTCGTCATGGTGGAATACACGAGCGACGCAGGGCCTGCCGGCATCGAGGTCAGCCGGCCTGTGACCGTCGGAGAGAATGTGCTCGCCCGGGGAGCCGACGTTTCCCGGGGAGAGGTGGTGCTTCGACCGGGAAGGAGAATCCGACCTCAGGACATCGGCCTGCTGGCCGGGATCGGACGCGTTGACCTGTGCGTGTACAATCGACCCAAGGTCGCTATCGCCTCGAGCGGCAACGAGGTCGTGCCGGTCGATCGCACGCCCTTGCCTGGCGAAATCCGCGACACGAACAGCTATACCGTGGGTGCTCTGGCGCGCAGCGCCGGCGCAGAGGTCGTTCCCATGGGAATCGTCCCGGACGAGGCTTCAGCGCTTCGGGAGGCGGTCGAAACCGCGCTGGACCGGGCCGATGTGGCCGTGCTTTCGGGCGGGAGTTCGGTCGGAGAGAGGGACCTCGTCTCTCAGGTGGTCTCTTCGATGCCGGGCTGCCGTCTGCTCGCGCACGGGATCGCTGTGCGGCCGGGCCAGCCCACGCTGGTTGCCGAGATCCGGGGCAAGGCTTTCTTCGGCTTGCCGGGGCATCCGGTTTCGGCCATGGTGGTGGCTCAGGTGTTCCTCGTTCCTTTCCTGCGCTACCTCCAGGGAGAGCCTCTTGTGGCAGGGCTCTCGGGGCGAAGGATCGACGCGGTGCTGGCCACATCCATCCCTTCGGTTCCAGGCAGGGAGGAGTACGTGAGGGTGAGAGTGGTCGAGCGGAATGGAACGCTCTGGGCAGAGCCGGTCTTCGGCAGGTCGAGCATGCTCTCCAGCATGACCCGGTCGGACGGCCTCGTGCGCGTGCCCATCCACGCGGAAGGACTGGCCGGGGGGGAGAGAGTCGAGGTGGTGCTGTTCTGAGGGCGCGTGCAGAGCAAGGGGAACCATAGGTGGACGCCATATGGAGACGAGGAAAAAGGGAGAGATTTACCGTCACCTGAAGACTCTCGAAGAAGCCCGGGAGATCCTTCGGACGCGCTTCGGCGGACGGGAAAGCGGCATCGAGACCCTTCCGGTCCGGCATGCCCTGGACAGAGTGCTCGCAAGTCCGGTCAAAGCCGCCAGGTCGGTTCCTGCATTTCACGCGGCGGCCATGGACGGAATCGCGGTTCGTGCCGCGTCGACGTTCGGCGCTCTGCCGGAACGGCCCGTGGTGCTCCCCAAGGGGCCGGAGGCCCTCTATGTGGACACGGGCGACCCTCTTCCAGAAGGCGCCGATGCGGTGGTGATGATCGAGAAGGTGGAGGAAACGGACGGCGCCTGGGAAATCCGCGAGGCCGTCTATCCGTGGCAGAACGTCCGCAAGGTGGGCGAGGACATCGTGGCCGGAGATCTCCTGCTTCCGGCCAGGCGAAAGATTCGTCCCTACGATCAGGGAGCGCTCCTGGCGGCCGGTGTGCTCCAGGTAGAAGTCTACAGACGGCCACGGGTCCTCATCCTTCCCACGGGCGACGAGATGGTTCTGCCCGAAGAGGCCCCAGAGCCCCTGCCGGCCGGTGCTTTGATCGAGTTCAATGGGCAGATGCTCGCCTCGATCGCATTGGAATGCGGCGCAGAGCCGAAGCTGCTCAGGCCGGTTCCGGACGACCTCGATGCCTTGCGCCGCGCTCTGGCGAGCGGTCTTTCGGAAGGATACGACCTCATCCTGGTTCTGGCGGGCTCCTCGACCGGATCGGCCGACTTTACGCCTCGTCTGCTCGGCGAGATGGGAAACGTTCTGGTCCACGGGGTCACGGTCATGCCGGGAAAGCCGACCGTGGTGGCCGAGGTCCAGGGGCGTCCTGTGATCGGGATTCCGGGATATCCCGTTTCTGCCCTGATCGCAGCCCGGGAGTTCGTGCGTCCCCTTCTGTACCGTCTTCAGGGTCTGGAAGCGCCGGCCCCGGACCGGATCGCGGCCAAGGTGGCCCGCAAGGTTCCTTCGAAGCTCGGTCTCGAGGAACATGTGCGGGTGGTGCTCGGTCGGGTGGGGGGGCGTGTGGTGGCTGTTCCCCTTTCTGGCGGAGCCGGCGTGATCTCGTCAGTCGTGCGGGCCGACGGCATCCTGCGCGTTCCCCAGGAAATGAGTGGCATCGCCGAAGGGGACGACGTCGAAGTGGAGCTTCTCAAGCCCCTGGACATCGTGGAGAACAACCTTCTCGCCATCGGCTCCCACGACATGACCCTAGATTTGCTCGCCAGCCTGCTCAAGGAGCGGACCGGAGGCAGGGTCCAGCTTTCGTCGAGCAACGTGGGGAGCCTGGGCGGACTGGTGGCCCTGAAAAAGGGGATCGCCCATCTGGCGGGCTCGCATCTGCTCGATACCGAAACGGGCGAGTACAATCTCTCGTATATCCGGAGACACCTTGAGGGGATTCCCGTGACCCTCGTGACGCTGGTTCACCGATGGCAGGGTTTCATGGTGGCGCCGGGGAATCCGAAAGGGATTCGCACGGTCGCGGATCTTGTTCGACCCGGCATATCGTTCGTCAATCGGCAAGCGGGCTCAGGCACGCGGATTCTGCTCGATTACGAGCTCGGCAAGACCGGAGTCGATCCTGCGAGGATCCACGGCTACCGCAACGAGGAATACACCCACATGAACGTGGCCGTTGCCGTGGCTTCCGGAGCTGCGGACGCCGGACTCGGGATCCTGGCAGCCGCCAAGGCCCTGGGCCTGGATTTCGTTCCGGTCACACGGGAGCGCTACGACCTTGTGATCCCCACGGCTTTTCTCAAGGACGAAAAAATCCGGCTCTTGCTGGACATCGTCCGGTCGGCCGAATTCAAAGCCAAGGCCGAGGGACTCGGCGGCTACGAGACCGAAGAGACGGGCAAGGTGCAGACCTCCACCGCGGGATCACCCTGAAGGTCCGGAGCACGTCCCGCCGCGGGCGCCCGAAACCAAAGCCCCCGCCCGACATGAGAGACCCGCACCCGGCCGCCTTTGCAAGAAGTGTCGTCTTTGCCCTTGGTCTTCAGACGGGCGGGACCTCGCAAATGCCCTCAGAACAGAAGAGGCCTTCCAGACAATCTGCCTCTTCGATGCAGGGAGCGCCTACGTCTCCTGGGGCCTGGCAGGTTCCGATCTGATCGAGAAGGTCGACCTCACCGCACGCGCCCTGAAGCCGGTCGAAAAGCATGGCAACGAGCCGGTCGATATCGATGTGCCACGGGAGGTGCCTGAGCTTCTCGGAAAGAATCGGAATCAGGACTTCCTCGAAGTACTGTTCCAGATCCGAGACGAATCCAGGGCAGGTATCGGCCAGGGTCACGGCTTCGTTGCAGACCATGTCGAAGGCGTCGCAGTATTCAAAGGTGATTTCCCGGGATTGCTCGACCTGCTGGCGCCAATGAAGGGGTTGTTCAGTGCAGGGCATGGGCGGCTCGGGCGCGCCGCATCCCGCGGAGATCCAGGCAACGGTCAAGGCTGCGAAAAAGAGACGGGTTCTCATCGCCAATCCTCCCCGATTCGGGTTTACCCTTTGGGGGACGAAAAGCAGCTTCCGTGCCAGTTTGGGGCGGCCGCTTCTTGAGGGTTCAATCCCTTGAAATGGAAGGGGGTTCTCTCCAAGAAAACCGCATGACCCTGAGCCTGGGTCGAGAACAAAAAACGGCCGATTGAGCCGCGATTTGTAATCGAATCCGCTTCACGGCGTCACGACCGGGAAATTGGCGTCCACCGGTTCGATGAGATCCACAAGGGCGTCGTACACGGTTCGGTCCCCCTCGATCCGGATGTCTCCTTTTGCGACCTTGATCCCCACCGGCACCTTGACGAAAACCGTCATGAGGAAATCCTTGAGGGAAAGCCGCGCCGTGGCGGCGGCCTTGGGGTCATGGATCCCCTGCTCGTGGATGAGGACGCCGTTTTCGACGGTGATGAGGTGGCGCTCTTGACGGTCCGTCAACTCAAGGTTAAGCAGGAACGGCCGCGCGCAGGCCTTTTCCGGATTCACCCGGACCGCTGCGAAATCGAGCAGCATGGAAGTCGGCGCGGCGGCTACGAACTCCTCTGTGAACAGGACCGGAGGAAGCTTCGCCACCCCGGTTCGAAGTTCCTGGGCACCTGTGAGATAGATGTTGCGCCAGGTGCCGGCTTCGCCCTGAAAGCCGAGCTGTGTGTAGACCGAGGCGAGCAGCTCGCGGGCGGCTGTGTTCGTCTCGTCGGCGAAAACGAGGTGGTTGAGCAAGGTCGCGGCCCAGCGATAATCGCCGGCCTCGACTGCGGCTTTCGCCCGAGCCAGAACTGTCTGTGCGCCGCCCATGGCCTCGACGTAACGCTTGGCCGCAGGCTCGGGCGGCAGGGGCCACAGGCTGGCCGGATTGCCGTCGTACCACCCCATGTAGCGTTGATAGACGGCCTTGGAATTATGGCTCATGGTGCCGTAGTAGCCGCGGTTGTACCAGTGTCTCGCGAGCGCATCCGGCAGCTTGAGGACTTCGGCGATCTCGGTTCCGGTGAGCCCGGCATTCATGAGCCGAACGGTCTGATCGTGCAAGAACTTGTAGGCGTCACGATGCAGGGTGAGGAACTCGAGAATCTCTTCCCGGCCGAAACGGGGGATGCCGTGAGCGGCGAACAGGTAGTCGCTCTTGTCTCCGAAGAGTCGGATGGACTCGGTGAGGTAGTCCGCCCAGGCCTTGGCGTCGCGCACCAGGGCTCCTCTTGGTGGCAGGAGATTGTGCATGGTGAGGTTTGCGTTTTCGGCCAGGAAGACGGCTCGGAGCTGGGGCAGGTAGAAGTTCATTTCCGCAGGCGCTTCGGTCCCGGGAGTCAACTGGAAGACGAGCGTGAGGTCCCCGATGGAGATCTCCTGGCCGGTGGACTTTACCGTGTCCGTCGGCGCGATCAGAGAGAACGTTCCTGTGGGAATGGCAGGGCCCAGGCCGCACGTCAGCTCTCCCTGGGGTCCGCGCGGCAGGGTCATGCCGAACTGGAAGCGGGCGCGCCGGGTCATGGCAGGGCCCGCGATCACGTTCTCGGAGATGGCGTGTTGCAGAAATCCCTCCGGCGCGATCACGCGGACTTTTCCGGCCCGGACCGACTCGGCGCTCACGATGCCCACTACGCCGCCGAAATGGTCCACGTGAGAGTGGGAGTAGAGAACGGCCAGGACGGGCTTTTCGCCGAGATGCTCGGTGACCAGATCGAAGGCTGCCCGGGCGGATTCGATGGTTGTCAGAGGATCGACCACGATCCAGCCGGAGCCCGCGTCAAGAAAGGAAACGGTCGAGATGTCGAATCCTCGGACCTGGTAGACCCGGTCGCATACTTTGAACAGCCCGTGACGGGTGATGATCCCAGCCTGCCGCCAAAGGCTCGGATTCACCGTGTCCGGGGCAGGACCCTTCAAGAAGTCGTAGGAAGAGAGATCGGCCACGACCTTCCCGCTTGCGTCCCGGATGAGGGGATCGGACCGGGTTGCGATGAAACCGCGCTCGGCGAACTCGATATCCTTGCGGTCATCGTTCTCGACGAGGGCACGCGCCTCGGCCATGGCCTGCAATGCGGCTTCCGAGGCCTTCTCGGCGGGCCCGGCCGGAATCTCGGGCTTGCCCGCAAGGTTCAATTGGGCGATGACGGTCCGGAATCGATACGCCGCGGCGGCGAGGAGCGCCGTTGCGACGACCGCGCCCACCAGCATGCCGAGCCAAAAGCGTCCTTTCCCAGTCATGGCTTCTCCCTTCGTCGCGCCTCCGGGCAGTCCAAGGCTAGATCCCGAGGATTCCAAGGGTGCCGCCGGCGTCAGGCGGGATCTGATCGGCCCGCCGGACCATGGTCAGGCAGTTTGTTGGGCATGCCGACACGCAGTTCCCGCAGCCGAGGCACTTGGACTCGTCAGGCGAGATCCGCTCGTCCACCAGGCTGAGGGCGCCCACCTGGCACCGCTCGACGCAGTCCCCGCAGCCGACGCACTCCGCCGGATCCGCCTCGACCCTGAAGTTGGAAAAGGCGAGCATTGCGCTTGTGCCGGTAAGCTCCATGATCTTCAGGAACCCGCAGCAACAGCCGCAGCAGTTGCAGACGAAAACGGTGCTATCGCGGATGTTGCTCGTGTTGTGGACGAGCCCCGCCTTTTCGGTTGCTTCCAGGATCTGATAGGCTTCTTGTTTCGTGATCCTTTTCCCGAAACCGCGCTCGGCTACATAGTCCGCCGCCGCTCCGAAGGCAAGACAAGAATATTCGGGGATCCCAGGCACTTTGCAAGGCTTGCCCATGAGATAGGCGTGATGTCGGCAGTAGCACTTCGCCGCCGCAAAGGACGTTTCCTGTTCGACAAGCTGGCTGAGCTTCTCGAAGGAGTGAACCTGGGTGCCGGCGGGCAAATCCTTTTCCACCGTGATGGTCCGAGCCGGCGGGACGGGGATCAGCTGTTTGGCCATCTCCGGATCCCGAAACGCGGCCCGGGCCAGCTCTGCCATGTCTCCTTCCATGAAGTCCTCCAGCATCTTTGCGAGCTTCCGGTCTCTGGGCGTGTCGGTGCCCCGCATGAGCTGGAACTCGACGACGCCCGGCACGAACGGTGTCAGAGCGTACCGGCTTTGACCGTCCTGGGTCTTCTTCACAAAGATGGTGCCTTTGTCCGCCATCCTTTCCAACAGTGCGGCCAGGGGCTTCTCCGGCCTGCTGAGCTTTTGAGCCAGCTCTTGGGCTGTGCACAGTCCCACAGGGAATTGAGCGCCGAGGCGGGCCTCTTCATCTGTGTAGATTTCCCTCAGAATGTTCAGGAACGGCTCGACAAGAGGCATTTTTACCGGGTACTGATTCAGGCGCTCTCCCAACTGGAAATAGACGTCCTGTTCCATGGCGGCTTCCTCCGGCAAGGGGTTTTCTGTTCCCATCATGGACAATAAAGACCCCGGCACAGGGTGTCAACAGGAACGTGCCGAAGGATGCGTGCCGAAAGGCGCATCAGACGCTGGGTCGATTGGTGTTCATCCCTGAGCAGAGAAGGTACGGGGGCCGGCCCGGGATCATCGCCGACAGAAGGGTGGAAGGAAAAGACGGCAGGCATTCTTCGGAGGGGCATCGATTGGGGAAAAGAGGGGGACCGATGATCAACTCCCAATCGATCCCCCTTTTCCTGACGACACAAACGGAAATCAAACTCCGTCTTTGGACAGGCCAACCGAAAAAGGAGAAGAGGACGATCAAAGTGGCTAAGGCCCTCCGACCAAAAGGTAAGCGCGGTCGTCTGCGGTATATCCCACGATGTAGCCGTAGGAGTTGATTCCAATGGCGTTTCTCAGGACTACGCCCGGGGGCAGATCGCTGACCAGCGTGTTCAGATCCTGGATGCCGTTTGTCCTCGTCCAGAGGACGGCCACCTGTTCGTTGGCTGCGTTGTAAGCATAACCCACGATCATTGCCGCGTCGTTGACACTGTAGGCGAAGCTGATCGTGGGCATACCGCTAAACCCTCCGCTGCCTCCCAGTCCGCCAAGTCCCCTCATCTTCGGCCTGGCCGCATGGACATTGATGTGGAAGGCTTCACAGTACCCGTCCGAGTTCTCGGCGCCTCCAACCACGTGGCCACGGTTACTGATGCCTCGGGCCCTTCCGCTCGCGCCTCCGAGTGTACCGAGGTCGATCATCCCGGTGGCACGGGACCAGTAGATCGGCCGGCCGTAACCGTTGGTCCCGATCGAGTCGCCCACAACCTCGCTGCTGTCATTAATCCCCAAAGCGCGACTGTTGTGCAGGGGATCGCCAGTCAGGTTCCCCAAGTTTTCGGGTGGATCCGAACTGGTCGGGTCCCACCAGATGCAGGCTTTAAAGTTCGCGAACTCATTGTTTGAAAAGCCGACGATCTGCCCTAACTGGTTGATGGCGTATGCTCGGCTGTATGGGAAAGGCGAAGGTAGATAGGGTAAGGCTACCATTTGACCGCGTTTGGGCTTGTAGAAGGCTAGCTCTAACCCGTCGCTCGTTTGAGACATCCCCACGCTGTTCCCCAGTCTGTTCACCCCATAGGCCATGCTGTAGGCGCCTCCAGCGGTGCCAAGAGAGCGCATGCCACCGCCGGGCGACCAGATGAATCCCATCATGCCACCGTCTGGGTTGAGACAGCGGCCTACAACATACACTCCTGCGATGTTCCCTGCCTCCGAAAATGACCATCCGCTGAGGACGCCGAGATCAACGAAGCTGTAATCGGCTGTAGCTTGTCGAGTTGGACTGATCAACGGGACAGAACACAAGAAAAGAAAAATTGTAAGGAGCTTGAGTCTGGTCATGGCGATCCTCCTTTTTTTCGAGGTGGGAAGCGTGAGGCCGTCCTCCAATAGAACAATTTTCTTTAAAGTAACTTCACTTGTCAAGAAAAAAACGAAAGTTGTTCTCTCCACGCAGAAAGGCTGTTGACCGTTACCTCTACCTTGGCCGAAGGCGCCGGGCCAGGCCTCGCGATGGACGTCGCGTAGAACCAGGGCCCGAACATGTTGACCGAAATGTGTCTATACCTTCAGATCGAGTGAGCGCGGGAAAACGATAAAACGGTGAGGCGGGTGGCGTGCTCGGAGGCGTTGGGGCAGGGGGCGGGATGTGCGAAAAAACGGGCCCGACCCGGAGCGCGGAGGCCGGTGGCTTGAGTGGCAGGACGGGCTGCCTCAAGCCCGGGCAGGGCAGGGTTGGAAGGACATGGCCCTCGTTCGGGTGCACTCGGTGAACCTCATTCTGCCCTGTCAGCGGTGGCCCGGGTCGGCGATCTAGGGTGCTCTCCTTGAGGCCGACGCCTTCTGGCATCGGCGTATACATGATTCGGTTTTGTGGGTGCGATCGAGATGATGCAAGTTTCTGGAGGGGAGGCGCTCGAACGGGCTGAGGCTCACAGGCGCTGGTTCTTCACGGGGTCGAAAGAAAAGCGCGTTGGAGCCGGCCGGGACGGACAAGAAGGGCGAAAATGCCGGAAAGAAGAAATGCCGCCACGGACACCGAGAAGGGAACGGCGTAGCTTCGAGTCAGGTCGTAGAGCTTTCCCGCGGCCGGTATTCCGGCCAGGATTCCGATCGCGAACCCGCCCATGATGAGGCCCATGATTTTGCTGAAGTGGCGCTCGCCAAAGCACCGGCCCACGAGGACCGGCAGCAGGACCGCGTTTCCACCCACGCCCAGACCAAAGGGCAAAGCGTACAGCCAGAGAAAATGAGATTCCCTGATGCCCAGACGGATGCAGACGAGGAGGAGGACCGCGGGGCCGAGAGCCAGAAGGACCGCGGCAACGGCCAGGGCCGCAGCCGGATTCCGGCGGTCGGCGAGCCAACCGAAGAGAATCCGCCCAGCGAGACTAAACCCAAGCATGATTCCGAAGAATCCGGCAGCCGTCTGCGAGGGAAAGGCTGCCTGCCGCGTGGCAAAAGGCACGAAGTGGAAATTCATCGTGGAAAGCCCTGTGAGCTGAAGGACATAGATGGAACACAGAAGCCAGAACTCAGGGGTTCGGGTCGCTTGTCGAACAGAAAGTCCGCTTGGGTCGATGACGCTCGAGCCCGGGGCGAGGCGGCCGTCCGGAACCAGAGCCAGATCAGAGGGCCGAGTGCGGATGAAAAAGACGATCAGAGGCACGACCACGCCAATGACGATAAGGGCACCCGCTGCCCAGGCAGTGCGCCATCCCAGATGGCGGATCAGGAATGCGTTCAAAGGCGGTAAAAGAAATCCCCCGCTCCCGATGCCCAGCATGGCCCAGGACATGGCTCTGCCTCGGTAGACATTGAACCAGTTCGTGATCAGGGTCTGGGAGGGCACAAGCGTGGTGCCGGCCACGGCGAATCCTGCCAAGATCTGGATGGCGTAAAGCATCCAGAGTTCCCGCATCGCAGAGAAACCGAGCAAGGTGAGAGCCGAGGCGCAGGCCGCGCTCAGCATCGTGAATCGGACGCCGAACCTCGCAATCAGCAGGCCGACCAGTGGTGCGGAAAGGCCGAATACGATGGCCCAGACGGCCGCAGATGCGGAAATCTGGGTCATGGACCAACCGAATTCGTTGATCAGGGAATCGATGTAGACGGGAAATACGTAAAACCCGCCTCCGCCGGTAAAGAGCAGAATCAAGAACAAGGCAACAACGATGATCCAGCCGTGGAACAACCGTCTCCCGGTGGTCTCATTGCGCATCAGGCTCTCGCTGTTGGAAGTTGATGGGCGAAGCCTGGTTGTCGAGACATCTATGACGAGGGATCGACCTGGAAGGCGCTCAGGTGCCTGTATTTCGCCAGATGACGGACCGGCTTGCGCAAAGCGTCCCTTCGGAAAGGCTCGGCCAAAACCTCTGCCGACCCGTCCAGGACCGCGTCGATCACCGCGGGTTTTCCGGCTTTGAGGGCGGCCTCCACCACATCCCGGACGTCTTCCGGTTTCTCGACACGGTATCCCTCGGCTCCCATGTCGCGGGCGATGCGGGCGAAGTCCGGGTTTTTCAAGTTCGTTCCCACGAAGCGGTTGTCGTAATAGTCGATCTGGTTCTTCTTCTCGGCTCCCCACTGATTGTTGTCGAAGACGACCGCGATGACCGGGATCTCTTCGCGCACCGCGGTCATGACCTCGCTTAGGCCGCTGATGCCCCAGGCGCCGTCCCCCTGAAGGGCGAAGACGGGCTTGTCCGGTCTGCCTGTCTTGGCTCCAAGGGCAAGGCCGTAAGCGATGCCGCAGTTTCCCCAGCTCAGCGCGGCCAGGTACTGGCGGGGGCCGGTGGAGCCGAAGTAGCTGTTGCACATGGAGCACGTGTTCCCCACGTCGTTGGTGACGATCGACCCTGGAGGGATCGCCTCGGCCAGTTCCTTCAGGAATCGCCTCGGGTGCATGGGGCGGCCGCAAGAGGAGGACCAGAGGTCGAGTTCCTTTCTCCACTGCTCCTTTTCGTCTCGGACCAGGGCGAGGCGGCTGGCCTCCGGTTTCCGGGCGCCCCGGAGGGCCCGCATCTTCTCGAGCAGGCCGCGGGCGAATTCTCGGGCATCGGCGGCCACCGCAAGATCCACCCGCCGGCTGAGCCCGAGCTGGCGGTGGTCCGCGTCCACCTGGATGATCCGGGCTCTGGAAGGCCAGTACTCCATGCCGTACTGTGGGAGGGTGCCGAAGGGCCCCAGCCTGCATCCAAGGGCCAGGACGACGTCGGCCCGAGCCAGAATCTTCATGGCCGCCTTGGATCCGCAATACCCGATGGGCCCCACGGCCAGTTCGTGCCGGTCTGGGAAACTGTCGTTGTGGAGGTAACTGTTCGCGACGGGCGATGTGAGGTACTCGGCCAGCAGGCGCGTCTCCTCCACGGCCTCTGCGAGCACCACGCCGCCGCCCGCGAGGATCACGGGAAAAGAGGCTTCCAGGAGCATGCGCGCAGCCGCGTCCAGGGAGCTTTCAGGACCGGGTCCCTTGGGTACATGGGCAGTGGGGTAGATCTCGCATTCGATGTCGCCGTAGAAATAGTCCCTCGGGATGTTGAGCTGCGTGGGGCCGCACTCCGCTCTTGCCATGTAGAAGCAGCGCCTGGCCAGCTCTGCCATGCGCTCGGGCCGGTTTACCCTGACCTGGTACTTGGTGCAGGCCTGGAACCAGGGCATCTGGTCGAGTTCCTGGAACCCTCCCTGGCCCATGCCCAGGCTGCCGCTCTCGGGCGTGATGGCGACCACGGGGGAGTGGGCCCAGTAGGCCGCCGTAACGGCCGAAACGAAATTTGCGGCTCCGGGCCCGTTCTGGGCGATGCAGACCTGGGGCCGGCCTGTCACGCGGGCCAGGCCGTCCGCGGCGTGGGCCGCGGCCTGTTCGTGCGCCACGGAAATGAAACGGATGCCGGCGGCCGGGAACAGATCGAGAGCGTCCATGTAGGCGCTCCCCACGATTCCGAAAACCTCCCTGACCCCCTCGGCCACCATGGTTTCAACAAGAGCTTCGGACGGCGTCATCTTGGGCATATTGTTCGTCTCCCTATGGATGGTGTGTGCCTGGCGTCTTGCCCGGGTCTGGACGTGCTTCTGATGCCGCATGCAGCCGATTCAAGAAGACCCGCTGGTCATTTCGATGAGCTGCACGAACACGCCGTCCGGGTCTTCGACAAAGGCCACCCTGCGGTCGGGTCGGGTCCGGAACGGGGGCAGCACCACAGGAACTCCGTCCGAGGTGAGTCTGGCGAGCAGACCGTCCAGATCCCGTACTTCAAAGCCCAGGTGGTACAGGCCGGTCTGAGACCTGGGGTCGGCCTGCCGATCCGAGGGGGCACCGGGCTCGATCTCGATCAGGGTCGTGTCGTTTCCGACGAACACGAGGGTCTTTCCCATGATCTCGATGACTTCCCTGCGCTCCAGGCCGAGAAGGTCGCAGTAAAAGTGCAAGGACTTCCCGACATCCCTGGACTTGATGCCCACGTGGTTCCACCTCATCTCACTCTCCGTATTGTTCTCGGGTGAGCCGGAAGCAGATCTCGGCGATCTCGAAGGTCTCTTGGAGATCTTCGTCCGTGAGGGCGGCGCACACGAACCAGTTGTGATGGGGATGAAAGAAAATGCCCCGCCGGGCCGCCTGGCCGCAGAAAAACCGGTTCTTTTCAAAAGTGGGATCGTCTTCGAACATGAGAAAAGGCATGGCCGGAGGGCCGCTCAGGACGGCCCGTATCCCCGCTGCCCGCGCAGCCTGGGCGAGACCTTCCATCAAGGACGTCCCGAGATCGCGGATCCTGTCGATCACACCGGCCTCGCGCACCTCGTCGATCGTGGCCAGAGCGGCTGCAAAGGGGACCCCCGAGAAGAAATGAGTGCCGCTGAAAAAGACCTTCTCGGCCGCGCTCCTGAGCTTCTCTCTTCCCAGGGCTGCGGCGATCGGATACCCGTTGGCCATGGCTTTGCCGAGACAGTTCAGGTCCGCCCTGTATCCGTAATGGGCCGCCGTGCCGCGCAGGTCGAAGCGGAATCCACACCGGATGTCGTCGATCACGAGGAGGCATCCGGTCTTTTCGGCCAGGCTGTTCACCGCGTCCACGAATGCCGGGGTGGGCGCCTCTTGTTTCCTGAGGGCGTCGTGCCTGTGAGGGGTGAGGATGATCGCGGCCAGGGTGTCCTTCAGCGAGTCGACGGCCCTGTGCAGGCCCTCCACGTCGTTGTACTCGAACTCGTGCACGTGAGACCTCCACTCCGGAGGCACGCCCTCGCCATGGGGCTGGCACCAGAAGTGGGCTCCGTGGTAGGAACCGTGAGCCATGAGAATGTCAGGCCGGCCGGTGTAGGCCCTGGCGACCGTTATGGCGTAGGAAGTGACGTCCGAGCCGTTCTTCCCGAAGACACACCAGCCCATGTCTTGGACGGTCTCCACGAGCGTTCGAGCCAGGGGGACCCAAAGATCGCTCGGCAAGGGGAAGCAGTCACCTTTTTCCTGCTGCGCCCTTGCAGCGGCGTCGACTTTGGGGTGTCGGAGGCCGAGGAGGTTGGTTCCGAAGGAACAGAGGTAGTCGATGTACTCGTTGCCGTCCACGTCCCAGATTCTTGCTCCCTGACCTCGCGTGATGAAGGTCGGATAGGAGCCGAAGGTGAGAAAGTGCGGGCTCCTGGGCCCGTAGATCCCGCCGGGGACGTACTTTTGGGCCTGTTCGAAAAGCGCATAGGACTTCGTGAATTCGTAAAGGCGCATTCCAGAGGCTCCTCGGATTCGAAGTGGCTGCGTTCGGCCGCACTTCAGCACGGCGGCGGCCGTCAGGGTCGATTGGTTAAGCCTTGTACGCTCCCAGATTGGCCAGGGCCACGCTGCCCGGGCTGATCGTGGTCGGGTCCGTCATGACGTTGATGCACGCCGTCTTGCCTGAAGCGAAGGCCTCTTGCAGGGCCGGTCGGATGTCTTGGGGCCTCTCGACGAAAAGGCCCAATCCGCCCAAAGCCTCGACCAGTTTGTGGTAGTGGACCTTGCCGATGTACGTGCCGTCTTGAATGGCATGGCCCAGCCGGAGTTCCTGGCTGTGGCGGATCATGCCCCAGCCGAGGTCGTTCGAGATCACGACCACAATGGGAAGCCCCTTGCGAATCGAGGTTTCGAATTCCATGAAATTGAAGCCCACCGAGCCGTCCCCGATCGTGAGGCAGACCCGCTTGTCCGGATGGAGCAGTTTTGCGGCATTGGCATAGGGGATGCCCACGCCCAGGCAGCCGAAAAGTCCTGAATCCAAGTATCGGCCCGGCCGCCGAACCGTCCGGGTCATGCCCATCCAGATCTGGGTGTCCCCGCCGTCAGCCACGACGATGTCGTCTTCCCGGTCCATGAAGAGATCGACTTCCCGGGCGAGGCGCAAAGGATGGATGGGCATTTCGTGGCTTTCCCACTGGGCCTGGACTGCTGCCCGGCCTTGCTCGCGAGCCTTTCTCAGTTCCGACACCCAGGCCGAAAAGCGCTCAGGGGAGAGATCAGGCGGAGAATCCTTTTCGAGGATGCGGTTGCAGGCGCCCAGGAACGCGCGGACATCGCTAAAGATTGGAAGGTCCACGGTCCGGTTTCTGCCGAGTTCCTCAGGTTCGATGTCGACCTGGATGATCCGGGCTCCGCGGTTAAAGACTTCGCCGAAGATGTAATAGAGGGTTATGCGGTTGCCGAGGATCAGAACGAGATCGGCGTTCATGCTGGCGTGAAGGGCTGCGCCGGGCCGGATGCCCAAAGAGGATTCAAAACAAAGGGGGTGAAGGTCCGATACCGTTCCGCGGCCCATGCCCACGGTAAAGACGGGAATCCCGGTCTTCTCCGCAAAGGTGACGAGTTCAGACGATGCGTCGGCGTACCATGCACCGCTGCCCGCGATGAGAATGGGCTTTCGGCAGGACCTGAGCAGGTTGAGGGCCTCCCTCGCCTTTTCGAGGTCTACAGGCTGGCATGCGGGCAAGGTGTGGGTCCTGCGCACGGAAGTTTCCGGCACCGTGGCGTTGAGGACGTCGACAGGCAGTTCGAGATAGACGGGCCCGGGCCGGCCCGCAGCGGCCGTCCGGAAAGCCATGTCGATGAATTCCGGGATCCGCTCCGGCTTGTGGCAGACGAGGGCCTTCTTCACCATGGGCTCGATTACCGGCGCTTGCCGCATGTCCTGGAGGTCGAGTTTTTCGATGCTCTCGATCCCCACGCAACCGGCGATGAGGACGACAGGCGCGTTCGAGAACCGGGCGTTGGCCACCGCCGAAAGAGAGTTCGTGAAGCCCGGTCCTGCCGTGACCATGGCCACGGCAGGACCGCGGGTCATGCGGGCCCACGCCTCGGCCATGAAGACAGCGGCCTGTTCGTGGCGGGTGTCCATGATCCGGACCTGCGAGTGTTCCAGGTACTGATAGATCGGGGTGATGTGGCCTCCGCTCAGGGTGAAGACGTAGGGGATTTTCCGTTCGATCAAGGCCTCGGCGGCGAGCGCTCCTCCTTGCTTTGCGGTCACGGTGCCTCCTTGAAAGGATCAGGGTTCGGGTCTGGAAGCGGGTGCTTTCGGGTCTTTTTCTTCCTGCGCGGCTCAAAGCTCCATGAGCTGGCCTCCGGTGACGTTGATGGCCTGCCCAGTGAGATAGGAGGATTCGGCCGAGGCGAGGAACGCGACCAAGTTCGCAACTTCTTGGGGGTCGCCGATTCGTCCGAGGGGGATCGTGGCGACCATCTCCTTCTTTCGCTCTTCAACCGTCGTCCCGAGAAACTGGGCCTCGAGTTCGAAACGCCATTGCTCCAGATCCGTGCCGATCTGGCCCGGACAGACCGCGTTCACGCGGATGCCTTGGCCGGCGAGTTCTTTTGCCATGACCTTGGTGAGCATGATCACGCCGGCCTTTGCCACAGCGTAGGCGCCGTTGAACAGGGGAGGGACCTTTCCGGCCCGAGAGGCGATGTTCACGATGCTGGCGCCGGGACGGCCGAGCAGGAGAGGCACCACGGCTCGGGACACCCGGAACACGCCGTGGAGGTTTACATCGATCGTACGATACCATGCCGGTGGGTCGTACGTGTGCACCGGGCTCGGCACGCCAAAAGAGGCTCCGGCGTTGTTGCAAAGGATGTCCAGCCGGCCGAATCGGGCGTCCACGGCTTCTGCCATGGATAGGACCTTGGCGTCGTCGGTCACGTCGACCTCCACTGGGAACGCCTCGATTCCGAAGGCGCTCGCGAGATCTGCGGCAAGATCGTGCATTTCTTCAAGGGAGGCGGTTCTGACCGGAGATCCGGGCAAGGAGATGCGGCCCAGATCGGCCAGCACCACGTGAGCTCCGCAAGAGGCGAGCTTCCTGGCCACGGCGAACCCGATTCCGGAGCGTTTTCCCGCGCCAGTGACGAGAGCGACTTTTCCGGCAAGGTCTTCGTACGGCATCTGTTCCGGCCTCGCCCTTCGAAACGCAGGGTCCGGGCGCCTCACAAGGAAGCCCCACCCGGTCGGCCGCTCCAGTGTGCCACAGGGGACGGGACCGATCAAGAAAGACACAAAGGGCGAATTGACTCACACCACACGTTGCCGATTTCATGTTCGCCAGAGGCGAAGAGGATTCAGATGTGTCGATTTGGGGGGATTGCATCTTCGAGGGACGCGCTTCGTCGCGTCCCTTTTTGGATCTGCCCTCCCTGCATCCTCCCCTCTCGGCCACGACAGAGCGCGGCCCTCCATTGTTGTCGGCCACGAGAAACCGCCGCCCTCCCGCTTCAGCGCCGCAATACCTGCCCGGCCCGGACTTCGGGAATGTACGAGCCGCCCCGCACCGCCGGCACCCCGTTGACGAGAACATGAGCGATCCCAATGGGCTTGCCGGCAGGCCGGGAACCAGAGGGCGGGCTGTCTGAAATCGAACCCGGATCGAAGACCACGATGTCCGCGGCCTTTCCTTTTGCGAGGATCCCCCTGTCCGAAAGGCCGAACCGTTCGGCGCTCGCGCCTGTCATCCTGTGGATGGCCGACTCGAGGGAGAAGAGGCCTTTGTCTCTCGCCAGGGGGCCCAGGATCCTGGGGAACGTGCCCAGAGCCGCCGGGTTCGGATATCCAGAAGCCTTGACCAGGGCATCGGTCTCGAAAAGGCAAAGAGGATGTTTCAAGACGGTCTCCAGGACCTTCTCGTTTCCCGGCTCGCCGCTGTATGTGTGAAAGAGCATCGAGGTCGCCCCCCGGCTCGCGCGGCTCAGGCGCAAGAGGGCTTGAAAGGGAGAGACCTTCCATCGTTCCGCCACTTCCGGAATCCTGAGGCCGTCGAGGTCTTTCATGCTTTGGATGGCTGCGTCCATGATCTGGAGATCCGGGTAGGAAAACCCAACCAACCTGAATCCGATTTCGAGTTCGGCCTTCAACCGGGCCAGAGCCCAGCGGCTCTCGTAGGAACCCGGAATCGCGGCAAGAAACCAGTGAGGAAGCAGAGCATTGATCGTGGTGTTGCCGCACGTGTAAGGAAAAGCGTCGATTCGCACGTCCACCCCGTCGCGTGCCGCGTCTTCGACCCTGCGAAGAGCGCGTTCGGCCGTGGGCCAGCTCTTCCGGCCCACGAAGATAAAATGGGAAATCTGGAGGCTGACTCCCGTCGTGCGGGCCAGAGTCAGCATTTCCTCCAGGGCCACAAGGTTATGGGGTTTGAAGGTCGTCAGCGGATACGTGGGCGAGAATCGGCTCAGGGCCTTCAGATGGACCGTAACCGGCCGATCTTTTTCCCGAGCGGTTCTGCAGAAGGCCTCGAGTTCCTCCAAAGGGGAAAACATGCCTGGGTCGTATCCCAGCCCGAAGCTCAGCCCGCAGGCTCCTTGGTCGAAGGAGCGCCTGACTTCGTCGAGACATCGGCGGAGTGCGTCAGGGCTCAGGGCTCCCCTTCGTTTCGCAGAGCAGGCGAAGCGGATGGTGCCGTGGCCGACGAGCTGGGCGATATTCACGACAGGCCTCGTGCGCTCCAGGCTTTCGAGGTAGTCTGCGAGGGAAGGCCATGCGGAATCCAATGGTTTGACGAGGATCGTGGCTGCCAGGGTCCCCTCAATATCTTTAGGGGACCTCTGCCCCATGGGCGCTGTCGATACGCCGCAGTTGCCGCCGATCACGGTCGTCACGCCTTGTTCGAGGAAGGCCTTCATCCAATGCGGATGATCACCGAGGGGAAGAACCCAGTCCGAGTGGGAATGCATGTCGATGAAACCAGGCGCCACGGCTTGTCCGGTCGCGTCGAGGGTTTCGTCGGTCTGCGGCAGAGCGTCCCCGTTTCGCAGGATGGCTTCGATTTGGCCTCCCCGGACGAGGACGTGGCCGGCGAATCCCGGGGCTCCGGTGCCGTCATAGAGGGTGCCTCCGCGCACGAGCAGAGTCTTCATGGCCGTTTTCTCTCTCCTGAGTGGTTTTGTGGGGGCGAGAAGGGCCTTGGGGCTTTTGGCGCTTTTCTTTGTGGTCTCAGGGCCCGGCTGCTGCGGGAGGATACCCGTGAAGGGCCACGTCCCACACACGGCGCCAGGGTGGACCGACCGGATTGTGGGTCGTGCCGTCGGTATACGCGTCGTCGTAAATCGCCGGGATCGGGCCTCCGAATTCTTCAAGCCTCCTTGCCACGCTGTACCAGGCCTTGAGTTCTCTCCCCCGGTAGGGTTGCGGATCGGACTCGCCGAACGTGCAGAGAAACGGCTCGAGGTCCGCGCTTTGCGTCCAGGGCACGGGCGAGCCGGAGGCGGTTCTGGGTTCGATCGGGGGCACCGGCAGTCCGTATTCCGCAAACTGCCGGTTCAGTTCCTTCAGTCCTACGACGGGGATTCGGGTTGTCGTGATCGAGAGGAGATCGTCCTGGGTGAATCCGTTCCTCCAACCCAGGCCGAAGATCCAGGCTCCCCGGAAGATGTCCGTGTCGTCGTACAGGATCGTCTCCTGGGATTCGTCCGGTGAAAGGAGGGACAACCTCCGGATCCGAACGAACGGCGGACTCGACGAGTCGTAGACGATCCGCATGCCCGAAGGAACGATGAGATAGTCGGAGCTTTCCTGGCCCATGTAGGCGGTCGTGGCCTCCAGGACGATCGCGATCTCGCGCAGCGTCAGGAAAAATCTGTACAGGGGGGAGCCGGCCAGGCGGTCCAGGCTCATGCCCCGGTGGAGGGAGGCAAAGGCGTCGTAAACGCGGACGATACCCTCCGGGCCGCTGCGGTCGATGTGGACTTCGTCTCCGCCCAGAGAGACGAAGGCGAGATCCGACCCGGAGGCGGCTCGCATGGCGTCTGTGACGAGGTACATCGAGTTGAAGTCGCCCATGGGGAAGGCGGCCTGCGCCAGCTCGTCGAACACGCCCCCCTCCGCCAGGGGCGGGAATTGGGAGAGGTAGCTCGTCTCCACGTTCTCAACGAGACTCCTGCCGTAGGCGATCATCTCAGGGTCACCGAGGATCGTATCGTCCACGGGAAGGATTTGGACAGCCGTTTTCCCCGGAACCACCCTGCGATCTTGGTCCAAGTACAGGTCCACCCTGCCGAGGAATCGGGCCTCGTCTCCTGCCTCAACGATCGTGGTGGTCCATGTGCTGCCCGGGACTTCTTCGGCCGGTACCACGGCTTGAAGGCGCACATGGGAGTGACCGGCCACGATGACGTCGATACCCTCCACCTTCCTTGCAAGGTCGGCGATCTCGCCCGAGACAATTCCCTCGGTTTCCTCCACGCCCGCGTGCATGAGGAGCACGACCACATCGGCGAGTTCATTTTCGCGCAACTCCTGCACCAGAGATCGAACCCGCTCCACATCCACAGGGAAGGTGACCGGAAAAGCTTCAGGCACCGTGACGGCTTCTCCCAAGAGCCCCAGCAAACCCACCCGGATGCCGGAGGCCGTGGTGAGGACGATGGAGGGGTAGACGACGTGGGAGGGGTCGTCCGGATCGCCGAAGAGCGATTCGAGGCCGTCGTCGGAGGGAATGGTCGGATCGAAACGGGCGTTTGCGCAAAGCAGGGGAAACATCGGACGGGGCGCAGCCTCCAGGATTGCGGCCAGCCCTTCCGGGCCGCTCGTGAACTCGTGGTTTCCAAGCACGGCGGCTGCATACCCCAGTCGCTCCATCAGATCCAGGTCCGCCGTGCAGCGCTCCGCGGCGAAGAAGATCGTTCCGTCCGTAAAATCGCCTGCGTCCAGAAGGAGCGTGTCTGGTCCTTCGGCCCGGATCTCGTCCACGAGCGTTTTGAGCCTCGCGATGCCTCCCTGGGTTCCGTCCCCCGTGATCTCGGGCGTGTATTGAGCGTATGGGGTCCCCAGAAAGCTCGAGTGGCGGTCATTCGTGGACAGGAGGATCAAATCCGGGCGATCGCTCGGGGCGGGTTTTGCGGGGGTCTGACTGTCGGAGCCGCAGCCTGCAGCGAAGAAAGACAGGATCAGGGCAAGCCCATGCAGAAAGCGAAACGGGATGGGAATGAACCGTACCTTCATCCGGATTCTCCTTTTCCTCATGGGGCCCGAGGTTCCGGAGCGGCGAGATCGTAGGAGCAGGTCTTGCCGCCCGGGGGGTCGAAGACGCCGTTTCCGTCCGCGTCGACGTAAATCGGATTCGTGGTGAACCGAGGGACAAAATCCGGGATGAACTGTTCCATGCCGAGGGGGACACGCTTGGAGCCGAATCCGGCGACCACGATGTGCCCGTCCTTGGGGACGGATAAAGTCATCGTGCCGTCGTACTTCACGATCCCGTCTGGATCGGAAGTCTGGATTTTGAGGATCTGGTCGCAATTGAGGAACACGACGAAGTGGGTGACGTCGATCTCGGGGATAGCCTCGATGCGGATCGACAGATCCACCGAGCCGTCCGGGTCGGTCACGGTGTCGCCGGGTTCTGCGGTTCCGTTGATCGCGATCCGGGCGAAGGCGCCGTCGCTCACAATGGCGCGGCCGGCGCGCAGGGAGGCGAGGAAAGCGTCTTCGTCGAGTCCTTGGGGGCTCTCGGCCGGGTACCTGACGTACGTCCTGGGTTGCCCCGGGAAGTCCGGTCCGTGCACGTCGCTCGTGGCCACAGCCACGATGGGATGGCCGAGGTTGACGAAGCTCATCCAGTCGTCGAAACGGCCGGTGCCCTTGGGATTCCACTGGCTGGAAAAGGGGCTTTCGTGGCCGTTCATGTACTCGACCACGTCGAAGTTCCAGCTCCAAAGCTGCGCGGTAGGCTTCAGGCCGAGGAGCGTCGGATCCTCCAGGCGGGCCCGGCCGAGAATCCGGTCATAATCAATGAGGCGCAAATAGCCGGGATGATTGAGGGAGATCACCTTGGCGCCCCGGGATCTGGCTTCGGAGAAGATCTCGGCCAGATCTTTGCCGTACCATTTTAGAAAACCTCCGCGACCGCCCAGATCGGAGCGGGGCTCGATTCCGTACAGGTTGATATGCTCAGGCACGGAAGCGGTGACCTCAGTGCCTGAGATCGTGGCCACCCAGCGGCCGAGTCCTGTTTCCTCGATGCCGCTGTTCCAGGAGCCGATGTATTCGTGGTCCGTGCTCACGCAGACTTCCACCCCTTCGGTCGCCTCGGTTCGGATCCGGTCCGGGATGCTCACCTGGCTGTCCGGACTTGGTGAGGCGTGGCCGTGGCCGTCAAAGGCAAGGTACCCGCTCGTGTCGACCACGCGTTCCAGCCGGGCGCGCAAAGCGGCAGGCGCGGAGGATGCGGTTACAGTCAGGGTCGTTCGGAAGGGTTCGTACTCGAATCCGCGCGTCACAACAGCGTCGTAGGTTCCGGGCGCCACGAGGGCCTCTCCCGAGCCGTCCGAGGCGAGGATGCGCTTGATCATCTGGCCTGCCTGCCAGAGCGTGATCCGGGCGGGCAGGGGACGGCCTTGGCCGTCGAGGACTTCGTAGCCGAGATGGCCCTCTGGACCGAACCGGAGGGTGAAAGCAGGGGGGAGGGAGGCCTGGAACATTACAGGGTCTGGGGATGCACGGCCCTCCTTGGCGGCCGTGACGCGAAGGCGCTGTCCAGGATCTCCGAAAGAAGCGATCGTTCCTTCAAAGCGGCCGTCCTTGTCCGTCACGAACCGGTGGAGAGTCTGCCAGGTCCCAGAGAGGTCCTCAGCCTGCACTTGGATGGTCGCGCCGGCCACGGGCGCGCCGGTGTTTTGTTCCAGGGCGAGGCCGGAAACAGGGAGAAGCCCGTGCGGCGAGCCGTGGAAAAGCGCCGGGGTCGCTTGGAGCAGGGCGGATTCCGCAGAGGCTGCGTCGGTCGGCCCGACGCTCAGGAGGTAGGTGGCGCTGGCCGTGTCGCCGGCGGTTCCGCTCGGCGCGAGCTTCAGGGGAGAGAGCATTTCCCTCACGTCAAGCACCGCGTCCACGCCTCCCAGATTGGCGAGCATGAGCACCGCATCCGGCTTGGCAAAGGACCATCCGCCGTCTCCGGCCTGGGACATGGCTGTGATCCAGGGCACGCCCACTCGGAAAGGGTACCCGCCGAGAGAGAGGAAGACCAGGTTGTAAAAGGCCGTATCTGTGGTGTCGCCGAACAGGTTGGCTGCGGCTGGCACGATCTCCTTCGGCGTGGGCTCGAGATTGCGATAGCCTATCGTGATACGCAGGACGCGGTCGTCCGGGGGCAGGACGTAGTCCACGTACATCTCGATTCCCATGGGAGACGTGAGGGGTTTCGGCCTCCCCTGCCGGAAGGCCTCTACGATGAGGGTGTATTCGGCGACCCAGAAGAAGTCGTCCTCGCCGTAAATACGCAAGGCAGCGGCCTGCCCGTCGGAGCCGTCGTTTAGGATTTCGGCCCTCTTGCCGTGAAATCCTCTCAGGATCACGGAACCGAAATCCAGATCCTCGATGAGTCGGCCGAGATCCATCTGCACCGCCAGAGGCCAGAATTCCTCGAATCGTTCGAGCCCGGCCTGGCTGCACCCTTGGAGGGCGACCGCGTCTACGAGGATCCCGCCGTAATACCAGTACGTTTGCCGACTTTCTGGGCCTGTGACGATGAAGGCCGCCCGGTCGTTCATGAGAAGGTAGTCGCCCTGTCCGCCCAGTGCCTGGGGACCGGACATCTTGAGGTCGGCACGCCGGATTTCGGTGGCTCGGGCCTTGCCCGGCTCGGGGCAGCCCTCTACGAACAGGGAGGCGGATGGCACGGGCGGACTGGGGGCCTCTGAACGATCTCCGGAGTCCGAGCAGCCTGCGTGAAGGGTCAAGAACGCGCCGACAGAAACGAAAAGGAAAAGCAATGGGCGGGATTGCGTTAGGCCTTTCAAGAAGGTTCCCTTTCGTCGAAGCAGCCAGGGGATCCAAAGATTCGACTTATACGTGGTGAGGATAGAAGAGGCTCTCCACCCCTGTCAAACACGGGCGGCGAACGTGGGAGAAGGCTCCTTCGCGGGGAGAATGAACAGAGGGACCCACGAGCCCTCGAAAGGGCCGCGGGCTCCTTGACTCGCGATCGAGCCGGATGTATCGGTTCCTTATGAAGCGGGAAGTCGTGCTCAGGAAAAGACGGACTCGCCGGGAGGACGGTGAATGAACACGCTGGAGGGCCGCGCGCCTGCTTACCGGTGGGTTGTTCTTTTCGTTTACGCCCTTCTGCAGTTTGTGGCGATCCTGCTCAACTTCACCTTTGCGCCGGTCACCGGCGAGGCCGTGATCTTTTACGGCGTCACGCCGCTTCAGATCGGGTTTCTTTCGATGATTTCCCTCATCGTCACCCTGTTCCTGCAGATACCGGGTTCCTATGCTGTCGACACCTGGGGGATCCGGAGGTCGGTGGGGCTCGCGGCGGTGCTTCTGGGCGTGTTCGGAATCGCCAGGGGCGTTTTCGCTCACAGTTACGCCGGCGTCATGATTTGCACCTGGGGGTTCTGTCTTTCCAATCCCTTCGTGTTCAATTCCATGACGGCCGTGGCGGCCCGTTGGTTTCCTCTCGAGGAAAGGGCCGCGGCGGTCGGAGGGGCTCTCATGGCGCTTTACTGCGGCCTTATCGTGGCCATGGGAGCCACTCCGCTCTTGACAGCCCGCTATGGCATTGCCGGGATGCTGAGGTGTTACGGAGTTGTTTCCCTGATTGCCGCGTTGGCCTTTCTCTTTTTCGCCCGGGAGGCTCCTGCTGCGGCCTTTAACGACTGCCAGGTGGAGCGTGAGTCGGTGCTTGTCGGAGTGCGGGGGATGTTCACGAGAGGCGCAAACCTGAGGCTCCTCCTCGTCTGGTTCATCACCCTCGGCGCATGGAACGCGCTCATGACCTGGGTGGAACAGATGATTGCGCCCAGGGGATTCAGCAGCGTCGAGGCCGGGGCCGTGGGCGCCGCCATGCAGGCCGCCGGCATTGCCGGATGTCTGGTTTTGCCTTTTTTGTCCGAGAGGCTGAGAAAGAGGAAGCTTTTTCTCCTCATGTCGTGTTTGTCCCTGCTCGTGGCTCTGGCCGGGTTTGCCTTCGCTTCCTCTTATGGAATCCTCCTGGCGGCTGTCGCCTGCTATGGGTTTTTCGGCATGGGAGGATCGGCAGTGAGCTATCAGTACGCGACCGAAGTCAGCTATCCTGTCCCCGAGGCCACCTGTCAGGGGCTCCTCATTTGGGCAGGGCAGATCTCGGGGATCCTTTTCATATACGGGATGGACGTTTTCAGAACCCCATCCGGAGCCATGACTCCGTCTTTGGTCGGGTTGATGGCTTTGTGTGTCCTCACCTTCCTCGTTCTGCTCGGCATGAAGGAATCGCCTGCCTTCACGGGAGAAGGGTTCGGGAAGGTGCGTCTCAAGGCCGGGACGAACAGGGAGGGAGGGCTGGAGGGCCGCTCGTGAAGGCAGGATTCGTTTGGGGGAATTTGGAGTACGGCCTTTTGCGCAGGCAGGAGCGGCAGGAGCAGAGCCATAGAGCGCCTCACGAACGGAGCGAGGCGGACACCGGTCTCCGAGGAGGGAAAAGGCTTTTGTGCTCCCTGTGCCTTTTCCCGATCACGACCTCTGGCTCCCGAGTCGAGATTCAGGGCAGCCACGTTCACACCTTTGCAAACCCTCACGGGTACGTTTACCGCATTGGTTGTTTCTTGACTGCGCCGGGCTGTCTCGCCGATCATAGAGAGACGGAGGAATTCACTTGGTTCCCGGGCTTTGCCTGGAGCGTGGAGGTGTGCGGCCGCTGCCTGAATCACATGGGTTGGAGGTTTCGGGGTGAGACCGGATGCTTTCACGGCCTGGTGCTCGACCGCTTGGTCGAGGAGAATCAAGGAGCGACTCCGGAGGCGTAAATGTTTCCGGACGAGGATAGAGGGTACATGGGGACTGCGGAGGCGCCCGGCCCGGCCGATTCGGAAAGCCAGCAAGAGGTCGTGGCCGAGAAGGATGTCCGGACCCGGACGCCGAGACCGTACCATGTGGTTCTCCACAACGACGATTACACCACCATGGAGTTCGTGGTGGAGGTTCTGATCGAAATCTTTCATCATTCGCCGCCCGAGGCCACGCGGATCATGCTCAAGGTTCATACCGAAGGCCGGGCTGTGGCTGGAACTTACAGCCGGGAGATCGCCGAGACCAAAGCCGCGGAGACCACGGCGCTGGCCCGGCAAAGAGGGTTCCCTCTTCTGGCCACCGCCGAGCCGGCCTGAGCAGAGGAGGGGACGGCCGGGGCGCGCTGGGCCGAAGAAATAGAAAGAACAGAAACCATGGGACAACAGGAGCTTCAATTCGCGATTCAGTCAGCCATCCGGGAGGCCTACAGCCGAAAGCACGAGTACGTGACCGTGGAGCATCTCCTGCACGCGCTCTTGTCTGACCCCGGAGCCCGCCGGATCCTTGTTCATTGCGGGTGCGACTGCGACCTCCTTCGGAGGGAGTTGGAACGGTTTCTCGAGGACCATGTCCCGCGCTATCCCGAGGGCCAGGAGTCACATCCCCGCCAGACTCTCGCGTTCCGCCGCGTTCTCGAGAGGGCCGTTCTGCACGTTCGGAACTCCGGGAAGGTCGAAGTGGACTGCGGAGATGTTCTCGTTGCGATTTACGGGGAGCCGGACAGCCATGCGGCCCACCTCCTGGAGCGGCAGGGGGTGACGCGGCTGGCCGTGTTGGAATACATCTCCCACGGGATCTCGAGGCTGAACGGCCCTCGGAGCGGGGAGGATGCCGGGGCCTCCAGGCCTGAGCCCGAAGAGGAGGGCGCTCCCGAACCTGAGGGCAAGGCCCTGGCCGATTCTCTGATTCGTCTGAACGATCTTGCCCTTCAGGGCAGGCTCGACCCCCTCATCGGCCGGGAAAGGGAACTTGCGCGGCTCATGCAGGTCCTGTGCCGGAGAAACAAGAACAATCCGGTTTTGGTCGGGGACTCGGGCGTCGGAAAGACGGCCATCGTGGAGGGGTTCGTGCAGAAGGTGGTGGCAGGCGACGTGCCGGAGATTCTTCGGGGGAGTGAAGTTTTCTTGCTGGATTTGGGTTCTCTCCTGGCCGGGACCAAGTTCCGGGGGCAGTTCGAAGAGCGCATGAAGGCTGTGCTGAGGGGCCTGGAGCGCAAGGAGAAACCGATCCTTTTCATCGACGAAATTCACATGATCGTCGGGGCCGGTTCGGCCTCGGGAAGCTCGGTGGACGTCTCCAATATGCTCAAACCGGCCCTTCAGGCGGGTCGGTTGCGATGCATCGGCGCCACCACCCACGAAGATTACCGGAGGAGCCTCGAAAGGGATCGGGCCCTGATCCGGCGATTTCAGAGGATCGACGTGCCGGAGTCCTCCGTGGAGGATACGGTCGCGATTCTTAAGGGACTGAAATCACGCTACGAGACCTACCACGGCGTGCAGTACGCCGAGGAAGCCCTTTCGAGCGCCGCGGATCTTTCAGCGCGGTTCGTGAAAGAGCGGTATCTTCCGGACAAGGCGATTGACGTGATTGACGAGGCTGGGGCCTGGAACCGCATGCGGCCCGAGGGAGAACGGGTCGAGGTGATCGGGGCTGCCGAAATCGAAACCGTGGTGTCCCGGATCGCCCAGATTCCGGAACGCACCGCGACCCTGGACGAGAGGAGTCGCCTGGCCGTTCTCGAGCGGGAACTCAAGAGCGTGGTCTTCGGGCAGGACCGGGCGATCGAGGCGGTGGTGGGCGCGGTCAAGCTATCAAGGGCCGGTCTGGGACAGCCCGAGCAGCCGGTGGGCTCGTTCTTGTTCGTCGGGCCCACGGGCGTGGGCAAAACCGAGGTGGCCAAGCAGCTCGCCCGAGTGCTTGGGGTGAGTTTCCTGCGGTACGACATGAGCGAATACATGGAGAAGCACACGGTTTCGCGCCTGATCGGCGCGCCGCCCGGCTACGTGGGCTATGATCAAGGAGGGCTCCTCACAGAGGCGATCCGGAAGTCCCCGCACGCGGTCCTCCTTCTGGACGAGATCGAAAAGGCCCATCCGGATCTTTTCGACATCCTGTTGCAGGTCATGGACCATGCGACCCTTACCGACAACAACGGCCGGCAGGCCGACTTTCGTCACGTGATCCTCATCCTGACCACCAACGCCGGCACGCGCGAGCTGAGCGCGCGCGGCATCGGATTCAGCCGCGCCCTCGAGACCGCCGGAAGCCTAAAGGCCGTCGAGAGGCTTTTCAGCCCGGAGTTCCGGAACCGGCTCACCGAGATCGTGACGTTCAACCGCCTTTCGGACGAGGTCATGGCGAAGATCGTCGGAAAGTTCCTCCGGGAGCTGGCTCGCCAGCTCGAAGAGAGGCGGGTCACGCTGGAGGTTACGGATCGGGCCGTCCGATGGCTGGCCCGGGAAGGGTACGATGAGGTGTTTGGCGCCAGACCCTTGGCGCGCCTGATCCAGCGCAAGGTCCGGCTGCCGCTGGCGGACGAACTTCTTTTTGGCGCTCTCCGGGAAGGGGGAAGGGCCACGGTGGACGAATCGGAGGGAGACCTTGTGATCCGCTGCCTGCCTTTGGCGGCTCCTGCGGACTCAGAAAAAGGCCTTTAAGAGCAGATACAGGACGTCGCTGCCCGAGAACAGGCCGAACTTGGAATCTCTTGCTCCTGCGATCAGAGCGTAACCCGCCAGCAAAGAAGCGCCGTCGAACGGTACGAGTTCGAACTCTGGGTTGAACATCCAGGCGTGCCGGTTCCGGAAGTCCCCGTAGTCTGCCACTTCGAGAAGCCCGTTGAGGGTCACCTTGAGGGTGTCGTTGAAGAAGGCGTACTCGAGATAGGAAATGTAGTAGTCTTCGAGTTCGCCCAGGAACGGCACGTTTCCGGTCCCCACGAGATCCCGGGCCTCTCGGGTGTAGCCGAATTCGTCGTAAAATCCACGGTTGTATTGGGTGTTCCAGTAGAGGCCGTCCCCCACACCGAAGGTGTAATCGAATCCCACGGTGAACTTCGTGTAGGGCCGCTTGAGCAGAGGGACCTTGACGGGCGGCAGGTCCGGGGGCACGGCCGCGTGAAGTTCTGTCTTCACGTCCTCGGAGAGATAGACGCCCACTTCTGCCCACACGCCCACGGTCCGGATTTCTCCCGCCAGATCGAATCCGAAGACGTCCACCCGGGGATACCCGTACCGCACCTCAAGGGAAGGGAGCCCTTCCTCAAGCCCGACCTGGACCTTCTCGGGCAGGGGAAGGGTGTAGTGGCCGTGGTAGTAACTTAGGCCGAGGTCGAAGTTGGCGAGGTTCGCGCTGACCCGCAGCCCGTAGACGCTCGTTCCGAGCCGGTAGCCGGGGACGTCTGAAAGGACAGCGCGAGTGGTTCCCCTGGGCAGTCCGAAGGAGGATGTGAGGCTGTCCAGGGTGGCCTGCTGGACGAGGAGCAGATAGGATTCGAATCCCTCGGGAAGGGGAGAGGGTTTAAAAGCCGGAAACCAGACCGCTTGGACCTTCAGATCGAAATCGACCGGAAAGCGGTATTCGGCGGTCACGCCGTCCATGGGGATGTGATCCACGAAGTAGTCAGGATCGAAGGAGAAGAGATTCGCGTAATCCACGGGGTTTAAGTTGTCGATGACGTTCCATTCATCCGAAGTGCCCCAACGGACCCGCTGGCGGCCCGCCGTGAGGTCGAGCCCGGAGACGAAGAGGTCCTCGACTTTGAAAGAACCTTCCTTGAAGTACAGATCCACGTCCTGGACCTGCGAGGAAAAACCGTTTCCGCTTTCCAGATCCTCGAAGGTCTCGAAGCGTGCGTCCACGGTGTGGATGAAGTCCACCCGGGATCGGAAGCTCACGTTCTCGGAAACGTCGCCGTCGAGCCTTGCCCGCAACTCGACGCGGGTCAGGGCAAAATCCCCGGCCTCGTGGTCGAAGAGCCCGGCTCCGTCCTCGCCCTCCGTGTAGACGGAGGTGAAGAATTTCACTGTGCCGCCGAGCCTGGCCGTCCTTTCGGCCAGGAGCGGCTCTGGGAAAGCCAGAACCAGGAGCAGCGCAAAACAGGCGCTTACAGTCGCAGAACGGCGCTTAGTCATCCTGAATCTTTCTCTTGAGCTGTCGCTCGGAAAAAAGGTCGTCCGGAAGCCCCACGTCGAACTGGACGTCCTGCACTTCGATGAGGGTTTCGTGGTTCTTCCTGAGGTCCTTCATCCGCATGCGCACCGGCGTCCAGTATCCCTGCACCTGGCGCATTTCGGCCTCGTAAGTTTTCCAGGGAGTCTGTCCGTCGTCGAAAAGTTCCATGCGCCGGACCGTGAAGTGCTCCTTGTCGATCCAGGCCACGACCTTGGAGTAGATCCTCTCCGACCCGGGTTTCCGCTCGAGTTCCAAGACGTATTCCGAAGGGGTTTCCTCCCGCAGCCTGGCGCTGTAGTGGTGGGTGTATTTTCCAGTGGAGAGATCGTCGTTGGAGAGATCCGAGCCGGCGAAGCTCTCCTTGCGGGCGTGGGAGGCGATCCTGCGCACCCGGTCAAAGGCGGGCAGATAGAGATACATCTTGTCGTCCGCGAGGCTCAGGAATCCGAGATCTCGGACCTCGGGCGGATAGAGGAACTTCGTCACGGACCAATCGTCCTTGTCCTGGAAGAAACGGGTCCAGATCTTGAGGCGCCGTTCCTTGCGGCTGCCATCCTGGTCCACGAGAATCATGATCGCCTTGCTCACACCATCCTTGGGCGCCGAGATCACGGCGTCTGCCTTGGCCAGGATCTGGTCAGCGTCCAGAGCGGCGGCAAGAGAGGCCGCCAAGATGGAACACAAGAGGCCAAGAGCCGAAACAACTTGTGTCGATGTTCTCATGGTCGTCCGTCCCTTAAAGTTGAGAGGGTTGCGGTTTAAGTCGGCCCGCTGTCCTTTTCTCGGTTGCGGTCGTCGATGTGGAAGAGCACGAGCATGGCGGGCAAGAGCGTAAGGACCGACAGGGTCACCAGCAGAATCGCCAGGGAATTGACGGCCGCGAAGTATTTGAGCGTTCTTGTCTTGGACAGGATGAGAACGAGAAAGCCAAAGCAGGTCGTGCCATTCGCCGTGACCACGGCCCGGCCCACGTGCCGGCAGACTTCCCCCAAGGCATCCTCAGGAGCCATGCCGAGGGAGAGAAGCCTGCGATAGTGTGTGAGGAAATGAATGGATCCGTCCACGCCGAGGCCGATGATGAGGGCTCCGAAGAGCACGGTCCCGTAATCGAGGGGGATGCCGGTCCATCCCATGAGGCCCAAAACGGCCGCCAGAGGGGCCAGCACGCACAGCAGAGAGGCCAGTCCGCGCCTCAGGGAGCGCTGGGTGATACTGATCAGGGCGAGAACCGCAACCGAGGCGAGCACGAGACTCTGGATCTGGCTCTGGTAGAGAAGCTCGTCGAAGCGGCGGAAAAGGTCCGGCGCCCCGGCCTGCTCGACCAGAACTTCCTTGCGTTGGCGGACCGCGGTGTCCACATGGGGAATGGAGGCGACCTGACGGGAGAAAAAAGCCGGCTGGTCGCTCCAGAGAGTCCAGAGGACTCCCTGGACGCGCTTGCGAAAGTCTTTGTTCTGAACGAGCCTGGCCGGGAAAAGATCCTCCAAGCCGCTCCTCAGCGCTTCGGCCCGAAGGATTCGAAGCGTGTCGAGCGCTCTGCGCGCCAACCCGTGGCCTGATTCGCGGGCGTCCTCGGCGGTCATGGCGGCCTCAAGCATAAGGAGACCGGCGATTTCGTCTGCAGAAGGAAATCGGCTTTCCTGTTTCCACCGGCCCTGCAGACCGGTCAGAACCCGCCGGACGGCCTCCGGGGAGAGGACCTGGACGGTCTCCTGCTCGAGATAATGCCGGAGCGCCTCCCACAGGCTCTCCAGGGGCAGACCGTCGTCGACACGAGGGAACGCCGCGGCGAGCCTCTCAAACACAGGCGCAGGATCGTATCGGGCAGGCTTGTCGTATCCCTGGGCCAGCCATGCGATCTGATCGGCCGCTTCCCTGAACCTGAGGGTCTGCAAGGCCCGCCTCTCTTCCAGAGGAAGGCGCTCCGGATCGAGCACCACGATCTCGTTGGAGAGGTTTTCTGCGATGTACCTGCGCAGCAGTCCCGCGATGTGCCACATGGCGGCGCTTTCGGGCTCCCGGAGCATGCCCGTGACCAGGGCCTGGGTGCGATCGGCCGTGACAAAGGTCCTGAGAATTTCCTCTCCCTCCAGGAGAAACCACAGGTTGGCGATCCCCTCGCGGGTTTCCGGTATCGCGAACACATTGTTCAAGGTCCAGTTTTCTTCTGCGATGAGTCCGTTGATGGAAGTAAAGCTCGAGAGGAGCTCTTCGGACCTTAGAAAATTCTCCAGATACTGACCCCGATTGAGAACCGCCGGATCCTCGATATCTCCTTTGAGGTATAGAGACACTGGATATATGCCGCTGAAATGGTCGCGCAGGATATCGTGGCCGAGCCTGGGAGGCGAACGCTCGGGAAGAAGCTCAACGAAATCCACGTTGGTCCGGATCTGCGGAATGCCAGCGGCGAAGACTCCAACGGCGACGCAGACCCCGAAAAGGACAAAACGATTGTGCCGGTAACCCCAGGATCCCATTCGGTCCAACAGGCCTGCGAGGAAGTCCGGTCCGGCGGTCGGGCCGGACGGCTGTGGGTTGGGGCGGATCTTCAGCAGATGGATGCAGACCGGCAGGAGCAAAAGGGACAGCAGGCAGGCTGAGGCCAGTCCAAAGGCGAGTTCGAAGCCGAAGAACTGGAGGATGTCGATTCGGGTCGTGGCGAAAGTAAGAAGCCCTGCCACGGTAGTGGCGGCGCTCATGGCAACGGGGCTGGCGATCTCCGCGGTGGCGACGCCCACGTCGCCTTTGTTGAGATAGTGGTTGAACAGATGGACCGCGTAATCCGATCCCATGGCGATCAGGAGCACAACAACCGAGGGAGAAAGGATATTGGCATCCAGACCGAAAAGCGCTTGGAGGCCCAGGGTCCAGAGGATGCAGAGGGCGACCAGGCCGAGGGGCAGGACGACTCCCCAAATCCTTCTAAGACCGTACCCGAGGACGACGACCATCGTGGCGAGGGCCAGAGGGAGCAACAGTCCCATGTCCTGGGCCGTGTATTGGTCGAGGTAAAGAACAAGCGCAGGGTCGCCGCCGAAGTAGAAGGGATGATCGCCTGCCACCTGGCGCGCGGTCTCCAGGACCTTGCGGGCGGAAACGACTTCCTCGGTGCTCCCGTCGATGTTGCAGATGACGACCGTGTAAGCCGCGTCCGGAGAGATGACCGAGTTTACGTACATCTCTCGGGAGAGCACATAGGTTTTGAGGGATTCGAGTTCTTGGTCGGACTGGGGGATCTCCTGAATGAGGTCGCGGACTTCGATGCCGTCCTCGGATCTTCGGATGTCGACGATGTTCGTCAGGCTTGTGACGTTGAACAGTTCCGGAAGGCGTTCCAGCTCTCGGGTCATTTTCTGAAGAAGAGCGAGAGATTCCTTGTGAAAGACCCCCTTGTCAGAGCAGTCGAGGACGACAAAGACCATGGCGTTCGCAGAGAACTCGCGGTCCACGAGTCTGTACATTTCGGCCACTTTGTCGCCGAGAGGAAGCCATGTGTCGTAATCGTTATTGACCTTGAGCCGGCCGGAGGACCATCCGAAAAAAGCGCTTGCACCGAGGACGAGGGCCAGGACCCACCAGCGGAAATGGATCAAGACCTGGCTGAAGTTCTGCAACCGGCGATCGAGATCCATGAAAGCCTTCTCGGAAAGCCTTTTCCTCGGGTTCGACAGACGGCCTGGGCAAAGACGCAAAGGCGGCCGCAAAGATCGAAGATCGATGTCTCTATCGGAGACGAGGCGCCAGGGTCAGGGGGTTTCGCCCTGATCGGGCGTACCCTATAGGATGGGCTGAATTCTTGTCAAACCCTTTGAGCTGCCTGATAACGATCGCCGCTCGCAACGGTTTCTACCAGATCCGGGCCCGCGAGGAAGGGCCGAGTTCGAGCGTACGGAAGAGGACCAGACTCTGGGGCGAAACGAGTTCCGAGAGCGGGAAGACCAGGTCAGATACCGTGGAGCCTGCCCGGACGGTGACCGGCAGAGGGTAGGACCCGCACGCGTCCTCGATGTCGCAGATGAAGCCGTCGTCGTCTCGGTCCGTCCCTGCCAGGATGAGGTAGGTTCCGGCCGGGACGGCTTCCGTCGTGAAGGCGTATCCGCGGGTCCCGTCGGTTTCGGCCTGGGCCACGGGTTCGTAAGAGTCCGGGTTCAGCACCAGGACGTAAACCGTGCCCACGTTTCCGGAGATCTTGTCGCCCACCTCGGCCTGGACCTCGACGGTCGCGGTCTTTTCGCCGACCGTGGCGTCGGTTTGAATCGTGATCGTCGCGGTGTACGTTCCGGCCCTAAGGCCGCTTCGGTCGACAAAGGCCTGAACGGTGAGTGGCGCGACTCCGGAGGACGGCGTGACCGAGAGCCAGGAAGCGGTGTCTGAGACGTTCGTGACTGTGAGCGTGCCTGTACCCGCATTGGAAATCTGAAAGGAGAGGAACGAAAGAAAGGTATTGAACTGGAGGACAGAGGTGGACAGGGCCAGAATCGAGCCGTCCGGGAGACCGGATCCGCTTCCGCTGAGGGTCTGGGCCGCAATGACGGCCTGAGCTGCGTCGATCAGCCCATGCCCGTAAAAGTCGTCTCTGCCCGGCTGGCCCAGGTCGCGGGTGATGCGGATCGAGGTTCCGGGGTGGGAGCCGGAAAGGAGCAGGTCCAAGTCGGCGGCCGTGAGTGTGGGGTTGACGGCGCGCATGAGGGCGACCACGCCCGAAGCGTGGGCGCATGCCATCGAGGTGCCCTGGTAGAACCTGTACAGGTAATCTCCGCGATCGTTGCCCAACGTGCTCAGGACGCCGTCCGGATACCCGTCGCCGTTGAGGTCCGCGCCCATGTCGCCCCCAGGCGCGCATAGGTCGACCGAGCTGCCGAAGTTGGAATAGGAGGCCTTGCGCAAACCGGCGTCGACAGCAGAGACCGAGAGCACGCCGGACAGGGAAGCAGGAGAGCTAGGGACGGCCGAGTTCTCGTTTCCGGCAGCCGCCAGGAGAAAGACGCCCCGGCTTCTGGCTTGGGACAGGGCGTCCTGCAGGGTCTGGCTGTACCCCGGCCCGCCGAAGCTCATGTTGAGGATGTCGGCTTTCTGGGCCGGAACCTTGCCGGACACATTGGACAGCCCCGCTCCGTACCGGATTGCCTGGGCGATGTCCGCGTCGGTTCCTCCGTCCACCCCCAGGGCCCGCAGGGGCATGAGTCGGCCCTGCCATGTCACCCCGGCCACACCGGTCCGGTTGTCGGTCACGGCCCCGACGGTTCCTGCCACATGGGTGCCGTGGAAGGAGCTGCTTTGTTTTTCAGGGTCGTCCCCGGGGTCTGTGGGATCCGGGTCGATTCCGTCTCCGTCGTTGGCCCTCCGGGGGTCGCTCACGAAGTCGAAGCCCGCGGTGAGCCTGGAGCTGAGGTCCGGGTGGCCGGTGAGCACGCCGGTGTCGATGAGGCCGATCGTCACGTTGTCCGAGCCGGTCGTGACGTCCCAAGCCTGGGGCAGGTTGATCTGACCGTAGTGCCACTGGGCGGAAAAGCCCGGATCGTTCGGGGTCCGCATTGGTTTCCGGACAAAATTGGGCTCCGCATATTCCACTTGGGGCTCCCGAAGCATCCGGCGGAGCCGATCGAGCGTCAGAGTTTTTGCCAGGCCTTTCGAAGCCCCTTCGAGGGAGAGCTTTCCAGCGGCCCTGGTCGAGGAATCTTCATGAGAGACCTCAAGGACCTTCAGGATCTCCACGCCGCCCGGCAACACGGATCCGGATGCGACGCCCAGGGAAGCGTAAAGGCCAGGACCTGCGCCGAGGGATCCCTTTCGGCCGTTCTTCCACTTGACGAGAAGTTCACCTGGAACGAAATCGGCTCCCGGCGGGATTCCCATCGATGAAGGCCCTTGCAGGATCGAGGAAGAACTCGCCGAAAGGACGTAAGCGCTCGAACCGGCAAAGGCCCTGATTCCGAGCAGGAACACGCCCGGGCCAGGTGTCTCGAGATACTCGGTGGACGTGTATCCCTCCGATGCGTCGATGATCGAGCCCGATGCGTTCAGGAGGAACAGATCGAGGTCGTTCTGGCTGAGATCGTCTTCGGCGATCGTGAGCAACAGAGCGGTCCTGGCCTGAGCCTGGAGTCGGTAAAGGTCGCACAGAAGAATGGGGCGGCCAGCGGCATAGACGGAAAAGCCGGGATCGCCCACAGAGACGGAGCCTGAGATCACCGAGGGGACCGGGAGGTCCTGGGCCTGGGTGGGCGAGTCGTTGGGCTCTGATTCCAGGTCGTAAGCAGGCGGAACGATGAGGTGGCCTGAGATCGTGGAAGCGGACCGGCTGCTTTTGCCGTCGCCTCCGCCTCCTCCGCACCCCACGGCGAAAGCGCCCCAGAAGAGGAGCGCAAGAAAACAGGGAATGCAAAGGCAAATCTGGTTGCGGAGCGCGCCAAAGAGTTTCATCAAGATGTCCTCGGGGGTGCTTCGGCAGGACGCAAGCCTCCCTCGGGCGGATCAGGGTTCAAGATCCTTCAAGGGGACGTTTCCCGGCGACTGTCGGAAGGATTGTTCCATGGAGGCCAGACGCTGTGCAAGAGCCTTCCACTCGGCCCCTTCTCCCAACGGGATGGCGTCGACGCCGCTGTTGTCCAGCCGCCGGATCACTTCGGCGATGGTAAGCTTCTCGGGAGGCAGGGCCGGCTGAAAGGCGTAAGATTCTTCCTCGTCTCTCCGGACCTGGCAGAGCACGCCGCTCTCGGTGAGGCCGTGGAGCACGTCGCGCACCAATCGAATCGGCAACCCGAGGGCCTCTCCGATCTCGGCAGCGTCACGGGGGCGGGAGCCTTCCAGAAAGGTTCGCACGCACAGACGGGTGATCCCAAGGGCCACGAGGTGCTGGAACCGCGGGCTGACCCGAAGGCAATCCTGCTCGAACTCGTAATGCTCCACGTGTTGCTCGGCGAAGGCGACCTCGGCTCCGAACAGGACGATGAGCCAGCTCGTTTGCAGCCAGACCAGGAAAAGGGGGAGGGCGGCGAAGCTCCCGTAAACCGCTCCGTAGGAAGACACCCCGATTTGGAGCTTGATGTAGACCCACTGGACGATCTGGAAAAGGGTGCCTGCGATCACCCCGCCCAGGATGCCGGACCGGATCCGCACCCGGGTGTTGGGAACGACGACATAGAGAAACGCGAAAAGAAGCCAGATCAAACCGTACGGCAGGACCTTGAGTACGGCCAGCATCAGGGGTTGGAAGGCTGCTTTCAGGTGGAGGCTTTCCAGAAACGACCCCATCCGGCTCGCTACGATCACGGTTGAGCTTCCGGCCAGGACGAGAAGGATCGGAGCGACGAGCATGATGGACAGGTAGTCGCTCACCTGGCGCTGAAAGGATCGTCCCTGCTTCACGCCCCAGATATCGTTGAAGGACGTCTCAATGTGCCGCAAAACCTTGATCACGGTCCAGAACAGAACCACCACGCCGATTCCGGCGATGAGCCCGCCCTGAGCCTTCTCCAAGAGGGTGCGCGAGAACGCGATGACCCGCAGGGCGGTTTCCTGTTGATCGGAAAAAGCTTCGAGGATTTGTCGCTCGAGCCTGGCCTCGAAGCCGAACCCTTTGGCGATTCCGAACGCCATGGCCAGGATCGGCACGATGGAAAGAAGGGTGTAAAAGGTGAGGGCGGAAGCCCGGAGCTGGCAGCGATCGTCCTGGAATCGGCGCAGGGCCAGCAGGACAATTCGAAGCTGGCGGATGAGAAGGGAGTTGCGGGGCGTAAGATGCCTGGACGGGATGCGCCAGACACCAGTTCGGACGAAGCTGCGCGTTTTCTCGAGGCCTGCAAGGGCCTTTTGGAACATGAACCGCTCTCTTTCGAACCGCCGATCAGATTTTGAACGGCAGGCCGCGGCTCGCCGCGCGCTTGAGATTCCACTCGATCAGGTTCGCGGGCGGCTCGCTGCGGTCCGACTCGGCTCTGGGGACAAGCCGAATGGATCCGGTCGGGCAAGTGGGGGCGCAGACGCCGCAGCCGATGCATCGCTCCGAGAGCACCCGGTAGGCGCCGTCCGCTTCCACGATCGCCTCCATGGGGCACCGCTCCTCTGCGCACAGCCCGCAGACCGCACATGTGTCGGTGTCGATGGCCGCAATGAAGTTGCTCTTGGCGAGGAGATAGGGTGCCTTGAGTTCCTTGACGCCCCGCAAAAGACCGCAACAGCAAGGGCAGCAGTTACAGATAAAGGCCTGCCCTTCGGCCACGTTGTACGTGCAGTGGACCAGCCCCTCCTGTTCGGCCTTTTCAAGAAGCCGGAACGCCTCCTCCCGGGTGATGACCCTGCCTCGGGCGTACTTGTCAAAAGCGTTTTCCTCGGGAGAGAGGGACAGGCAGATCTCGACCGTGTGGCTGCACGGGTGGCCTTCCAGGGCCCGCTCCTTCCTGCAGATGCACTCGGCGACCTGAAAGGACTTGGCCTCCCGCACGAGGCGCAGTACGTCTTCGTACGGGCGCACCTCGTGCTCGCCCTGGACCTCGGTGCTGACAGGGACGACCCGGGTCACGGCCGGCTCATGCATACCGAAGGTGCCGAGAAGCGTTGGAGCATACTCTTCGAACAGAGCCGCGAGTTCCTTGTCCATCCGGTGCAACTGGAACTCGTAAATGCCGATGACGAAGGGGAAGAGCATGAAGACCTGCTGCCCGAATAGCTTGAAGGTCCCGATCTGGCCCTTCTCGACCATGCGGTCCAAGATGGCCTGCATCTCGGGCAAGGGCTTGCCCAGCCTGGCCGCGATGGCGTCGGCTGTCTCTGGAATCGGCTTCAGCTTGAGAGCCATCTCGGCGTCCTCGGGCGTGAAAATCTTGCGGAGGATTTTGAGTTCCACCCCGCTTTCGGTGGAAGGGTAGCCGCTGGGAAGCTCATGGAGTCTTTGGGCCAGGCGCCTGTACACGTCGTTCATGATCTCTCCTTTTCCTGAGATATTCAGCTTTTGCTGAAGGCCGAACTCAAGAAGATGAATCCTCTATGGCCTTGCCGACGTAAGGAGGGGAAGCGTGATAGGCCGTCTTGACCTGGACAGCTCCCCAGCCGGATCCGGCGGATCGGTAGGTTCCCTTGACCTGGAAGGCGACCGGCTCGGCCGTGATGACCGAGGCGGCGACCGGCGCCCCTTCACGAAGGTCGGCCAACCAGGCCTCGACCGGTTTCCGGGGGAAAAGAAGCATGTCCGGCCGTGCCGGCGCAAGAGCGCGGACCGGCACGGCCACGGGGTGCCCTTTTCTGTCCAGAAAAGCGATCACCTTCACGGCAGCCAGCTTCGCAAATCGCGCGGCCACCACGGGCCTGAGCAGCCGACGGTCCGCTCTTTCGGCGCCGGCCCGAAGGCCGCGCAGCCTGGCGCCCAGGGCGGCAAGAAGGATTCCACCCTTGGAAAACTTCAAAGGCGCCGAGACCGCCGTGATCCGGATGGATCCCGCGCTGCGAACGCCCATGTAAGCATTGTACCGCATGTGAGGCGAACTGTTCACGATGTCCACGAATTCGCCCGTCTTCTGGAAACCCTCGAACAAGCCGCGCAGAGTGGACGCGACCAGATCTTCGGTGAAGACGGCCACAGAGACCCGCGGGTCCGCCTTGAGGTTCCGCTCGGTCTTCCACATGAGAAAGTTGCCGAAGATGAGCCTCCGGCGGTCATAGGGTTGAAGGGAGATGATGGGCACCACGTTGGGCGTCCCTTCGGCGTCGCGGGTTGCGAGAAATTTAGGCGTGAACTCGCCGCGGAGCGCTTGAACGAGCTCTTCGTCGAGCTCGACCGGCGGAAGATCGGATCCGGCGTGTGGCCGTCCCGATCCAAAGGAGTCGGTTGCGGTCGTCATCAGTGGCCTCCTGCCGCCCGCCGTCAGACCATGTGGGCGTGCCTTGCGATCAACTCGTCCTGAATTTCCTTGCCGAGGGTCACGAAGTACGCGTTGTATCCGGTCACCCTCACCAACAGGTTGCGGTATTCGTCCGGCCGTTTCTGGGCTTCCCGAAGCGTATCCGCATCGAGGATGTTCACTTGGAGGGCTGAACCGCCTTTTTCGATGTACGCCCTGAGGAGGGCGGCGAGCTTCTGCCGGTGCTCGGGCCCTCGGATCAAGGCCGGCGACAGGCTGAGGGTGTGGGAGCCTCCGTTGGGGATCGAGGTCCAGCCGATCTTGCCGACGGATTGGATGACCGAGGTCGGTCCGTTGCGGTCAGCTCCATTGACCGGGCAGACGCCGTTTGACAGAAAAGAGCCCCGCTTGCGGCCGTCGGGCGTGGCCGCGGTCCGGGGAGCGTAGGCGACCCAATAGTTCCAGGAGAGATAGCCCGCGCGGTAGCGCCGACCCGTGAAGGGCGATACGTACCGGGGCAGAGCCTCGGACCAGAAGCGGGAGACCCTGGCGGCCATTTGATCCGCGTAAGGGTCGTCGTTGCCGTACTTGGGCGCCTTGTTGAGAAGAAGCTGCCGGAGAGGCTCGTGGCCCTCGAAGTTGTCCTTGAGGGCCGTCAGGAGCTCCTCCATGGAGATCTTCTGATCTTCGAAGACGAGTTTCTTCAGGGCCAGGAGGGAATCGACGGCCGTGGCCAGGGCCACGCCCTCCATCGTGATGAAGTTGAACTCCGCTCCGCCCTGGTTGACGTCCCGGCCTGAGGTCTCGCAGCCTCGGACCAGGGTCGACAGGTAGGGGACCGGTTCGAACCGGGCCCGGATCTCGTCCGAGAGGTTGTAGAGCCGGATGAGCTGCTCCATGACGAAAAGGGTCTGCCGCTCGAAGGCCTTCCAGAAGTCCTCGAAGGAGCGGAAAGCCCGGGGGTCACCTGTCCTCGGGCCCACCTGCTCGCCCGTGGCCAGGTCCTTGCCGTCGAAGAGCGCCAGTTCGACCGCCTTGGCGAGGTTGATGTTCACGTCCACGGTGCCGGACCGGTCGTTCCCCTGGAGGGTGTTTTCCAGACAGCCGACCGGCGCGTAATCCCAGAGTTTTTCTTTGGGCAGACCGATCCATTCCAGGGCGGCCATGCTCGTTTCGTCGAAATTCAGTAGGAAGGGCGCGCCCTGGGCCTTGGAAAGAATCTCCACGATCCGGTCGAGAACCTTGGGAGGCGTGTTCTTGTGGAGCCGCACGTTCGGCTTGGGCTCCAGGAGGTTGATCTCCTCAATCACGTCGAGGCACAGCTCGGTAAACGGATTGGTCAGGTCCTCTCCGTTCGGCCCCATGCCGCTCAAGGTGATGAGCTGGCCGAAGGAGGAGTTGATGCCCTGGTTGTTTCCGATTCTTCCCTGAAAGTCGTAGGCGTAATTGTGCTTAATGAAAAAGCACGCGAGGAGCTCTTTTGCGAAGGTTCTGTCCAGGGCCCCGGATTCGACATCTTTTCGGTAGTACGGGTAAAGATACTGGTCGAAGCGGCCGTAGGAGACACCCGGGCCCGGATACGATTCTGCAGCCATGACGAGCATGTGAGTGAACCAGAGAGACTGGAGAGCTTCCCAAAGGCTGCGGGCCGGTTTCCAGGGGACTCTTTCGCAGATTGAGATCATCGTGTCGAGTTCCCTCGCCCTGACTGGATCCGTCTCCTGCGACCGGATCCTCCTGAGTTCATCCGCATAGCGCTGCGCCAGAATGCGGGGGACCTCGACGCTCACGAGAAGGGCCTTGAGGAAGCTCCGTGGCTCCGGGTCGGTCGTCCGGGTGAGACGGTGCTCGAAATTTTCCTTCAGGCCCTCGAAGCCGATTTCGAGCACGGTCTTGTAATCCGGGATGAGATGACCGGCCGTGGCGCCCGCATTTCCAAACCCGAGGGCGTCCAGCCGGCGAAGACGCCGGACGTAGCGCCGCTCCATGCGGTTGAACCGTCTGGCCTCCCGGCGGGTGAGGGTTCGGGACAGGGCCGTATTGAACTGGCCGCCGACAATGAGTTCGCCGTCCAGGACCTGGACAGGAAGGTGCTTTTCGGCCACCTCTCGAAAGAACAGAGCCCTTCGGACCGGAAGAGGCTCCTTCCAGAAGGACCGCGGGAGCGGCACGATCCTGGCATCGGCGAGAAGGGCGGCCTTGAAGGCCTCCAGGAACGGATAGATCTCCGGCACGACGCCCCAGGTGTGTTCGGTGAAAACGACGTCCCAAGGGTCTCCGGTCGAAAAAGCCATGACCTCGTTTCGGAAGTATTCGCGTTCATAGAATGAGAAATACTCGGAACGAAGCCGGGCCACCCTCGGCGAAAGATGCTCAGAGGGAGACCAGAGGGGTAGGTTCGGTTGGCAAGCCGTGGCCATGACGACCTCCTGCGCGGAAAAGAAACGTTTCCTGCCCTTGCCCCCAAGGCGCCCGGATGGTTCAATCGGCGGCAGCCATGGGGGCGCTCTTCCCCTCGGACTCAGGAACTTTCTGGGGCGCATCTCCCAGAGGCTCTACGCCCCGCCCGGTCCGGCGCGCCGTCGGGGGGCGAGTGCTTGCCCGAGGCCCCCTGTCCGATTCGGCCCCAACGGCTGGCCCCAGGGCAGCCAGAACGCGCTTTTCTCCGTATCGAAGCGCTTCGGACAGAACCTTGTCTGCAAGATCCGGATCCCTGCGGCGAAAGGCGGTGACAAGGCGCCTGTGTTGCTCAACGGTGCGCTCCGTCGCGCCGGGAAGACGGAAGAAAAACTCCACGTAAAAGCGGTAGACCGGTTTGAAGGAGTTGAAAAGAAGCTGGAGCACGAGGTTTCCGGAAAGCCGCACAACCAAGGCGTGAAGGGCATAGTCGCAGTCGGCCATCTCCCGGAACCCGATGGGTTTTTTCGACTCCTCTTTGACGATGGATTCCAGTCTGAGGAGGTCCTCTGCCGTTGCTGCCAGCACGGCCTTTCTCACCGCGAAGGACTCGGCCATTCTCCGGAATTCGAGAAGGGATAGGACCACTTCCCGGTCGAGTCTCTCGCCGTGCCGCATGAGGTGCGCCAGGAGGTCCATGGAGCCCTCCACGCGGTAGTCGGTCACGTACGTTCCGCTCTGGGGATGGGTCCGGACCAAGCCGAGCTGGGCCAACCTGCCCACGGCCTCCCGCACGCTCGAGCGACTGGCGCCGAACCGCTCAGTCAGCTCCCGCTCCGAGGGAAAGCGAGTCCCCGCGGGAAACTCTCCCTTGAGGATGGATTTCTCGAGGGCCAAGGCGATCTTTTCGGAAACCCGCAAGGGGAACCTCTCAGGGCGAACTGGTCCGACCAATTTGAGCATATCCGGTCTTGGGACCGGATGTCAACGGAAAAAGACAACCTCTCAGGGTCAGGCTTCGGGTCTGTCGAATCCTGGCGGCGAAAGGAAGGACGAGAGGCGAAAACCTGACAGGCAGGTCCGAAGATCTGTTACGCCGCCGGGAACGGGCTGGGAACCCCTTCCGGGAGCTTTCTCACTTGCCAAGTTCCATGGACGAGGGCCACAACCTCCCCCTGGGCATCTCGAATCTCGAGGTCCAGAGGGAAATTGGCCTTGCCCTTTTCCTCGGCCTCGCGGCGGATTCTGTCCGCCTCCTCCGAGGAAAGGGAGACTTCGAGCGTGACGTCCGTGACCGCTGGCCTCCGGAATCGAATCGCCACCTCGGTGACAATCGGCACGAACCGGGAACAATCGAAGGAGACCCCATGGACAATGCCGCCTGCGGCCTCTCCAAGGGTGAACAGCGCCCCTGCGTACATGATGCCCACGTGGTTGACGTTGCCCGCGATGGGCATGAGGGCCTTGGCGTAACGCTCCCGCATTTCGAGGATCCGCAGGCCGCTCCTGCGGATCCCTTCGATTCCGTTCTCGACGAATTCTGCGATCGCCCTGAATCTTTCCTCGATCATGCCGGTGTCTCCGCCGGTGGTGCGCCGTCACACAAGAATGTCGAGGTCTTCCAAAGGATAAGACACGCAGGCGTGGATGTACCCGTGCTTGCGGTCCGATTTGCGGACCAGGGCTCCGGGGGGCTGGTACACTCTGCCGGCCAGAACCTTGACCCTGCAGAGGCTGCAGGCGCCCGAGCGGCAACTCGACGGCACCGCGACCCGATGCCGTTCGAGGCAGGCGAGAAGGGGTTCGCCGGCCCGGGTAGCGAGAGTCTTGCCTCCGTTGACCTTGACGGCCATGGGCGTGTCCGGGTCCAGTCCGGCAGGCCATCCCGGGGACCGGCGGATGTCGGAGGGCGTGCCGTATACCTCTCTTCGAAGCCTGCGCCTCGGGATGCCGAGCCGTTCGAGTTCCGGAATGCAGAAGTCGTACAGGCCTTGGGGGCCGCACACGTAGAACGTCTTGTCCTCGAGGTCGCCGAGAATTTCCCGGATGAGTTGGCCCGTGACGAGACCGGTCTTTCCCGTATAGGAAGGTGGCGGATTCTCAAGGACCGGGATGTAGTGAAACCGGTCGAACCGCGCCGCGAGGTCCGTGAGTTCCTCGTGGAAGATCACGTCTCCGGCGTCCCGGTTGCCATAGAAGAGATAGACCGTTCGGTCCAGGCCGCACTCCAGGATCTCGCGGATCATGCTCCGGAAGGGCGTGATTCCGCATCCCCCTGCAATGAGAACCATGTGCTTCGAGTGGAACAGGGGGTTGTGGTAGAACTCGCCGGCCGGCCCTGTCGCTTCCAGGAGATCCCCCTTGCGGGCGTGGTCCAGAAGGTGGTTGGAAACCAGACCGTCGGGATATCTTCGGACCGTGACGTCGTAGTGGCCGAGGTGGTTCGGAGGGGAGGAAATGCTGTAAGGACGGCTGGTGCGGATCGCGCCGACTTCCACGACCAGTGAGATGTACTGGCCTGCCTGGAAGGGCGGTAAGGGGCCGTCCCGGGACACGAGGCGGAAGGTCTTGGTCGAAGGGGTCTCGACGAAGACATCCTGGATTTGAAGGTGCAGCGAGGCAGGATGGAGCCTCCGGATGTAAGGCTCCGGACTGTCCTTGTCCGGCGTGTAATCGACTCCGTGCGTCCGGCTCAGCTCGATCGCCCGCACCACCTCTTCGTATCCATCGAATTCGCGCAGCACCTCTGGCTTCATCCTCTCACCCTCCCGCTCGGAGTTCCCGCAGAATCGCCTTGGCCGCCCCGTGGCCGGCTTCCAGGGTCGGCTGAAAACCGCAGTCCCCGGACCAGGCGCTCGCAAACAGGAGCCCCTGGATCGGCGAGGCTCTTCCGGGCTGGAAAAACAAGGAGTCTTTGGTGTGTTGCTCGAACCCGTACACCGCCCCGCCCGGGTGCCCCAGGTACCGCATGTGGGTGAGCGGTGTGGCGACCTCGGCCTCTTCGATATGGTCCCGGATGCCGGGAAAGACCTTTTCTGCTGTGCGCAGGAGCCGGTCCGCACAGCGGTACTTGGTCGCAAAGTACTCAGAGGGAGGCACCCGGAGCCACGGTTCCCCGAACTTGAGGGTGACGAGACTCGCCTGGCAGGTGCCGGGCGGAGAAAAGTCCGGGTCGGCCACGTTATAGCAGCTCAGGACCATGAGCTCGTTTCCGGTTTCGAGCTCCCGCATCTGGTTGTAGGGCTTTTCCGTTATGTCGGTATGGGAGACGATGAAGGTCGTGGATTCCGTGAATCCGCACGTCCGGGCGTCGCGGTCGAGACCCATGAAGACGACGAAGGCGGAAGGGCCCACGCTTCTTCCCCTGAGTTCGCGCAAGGTCTGCTCCGGGACGGTTCCGGGCTCGAGGAGCTCCAAGTACGTGACGATCGGGGACAGGTTCGAGACCACGAACCTGCATGGGAAACGCTCGCCATCCTCCGTGATGACGGCGCGGACTCTGCCGTTTTCGGTCTCGATTTTGCGGGCTCCGCAGCGGAACCGAACTGTGCCGCCCGAGGCCAGGAACTTCGAAACCAGAGCGTTGGAAAGGGCCTGGGAGCCTCCCTTGATGTGGAAGGGCTTGAATTCGATGTAGGTGAAAAACAGGATTGCCAAGTAGGCGAAGGCGAGCCGGTTGGGCGGCAGGCCGAGGTAGCCCCAGTAAACCGAAAGGACCGTCTTGAGCAACGGGTCCTGAAAGAATTCGTCCAGAACGTCCTTGCAGGTCCTCAGGGCGTACCGGAACAGGGTGGGGTACTTGCTCCTCGAGGCTTCCGGATCGCGGAAGTAGACGGCGCTCAGCATCTCGCCCGCGAAACGGTACACGAGATCGAAGAAGCGCTCGATGGCGTCCCGTTCGGCCGGGAAGTGCTTTTGAAGTTCTGAGATCACCTGCCCCCGGTCGGCTTTGAGCTTGACGTCGATGACCCCGGGCATGGCCACCCGATAGAGGTCAGTCATTTCCACGAACTCGAGATCCTGTGCGACGCCGAGCCCGTTGAGCAGCCCCCGCAGGGGCCCGGGCTTGGCTTCGGTGCCCAGGCCGCTCAACTGGTGAAGGGCCACCTCGAACTCGAAGCGGCCCCTGCAGAAGCTCGTGGCGCACCCTCCCGGGATGTTGTGCTTTTCCAGCAACAGGACCTTCAGGCCCTGGCGGGCCAGCGTGGCGGAGGCCGTCAGGCCGCCGTTGCCCGCTCCGATCACCACCGCATCGTAGTCGTTCATGTTCGCCTTCCCTCTGAATCTTCCATCCTAAGGCTCTCTGGGGATGTCCGGCCAAAGGCCCGGTCGACATCCTTGTCCGTTTCGGAATACCCTCTTCATTTGCAGAACTTCTGGAAACCCGCCATGGAGAAATCGTCGAGGTCCACCTGGGCGAACATGGTCCAGATGTTTCTCGGGCCGCAATTTTCGGTGATCGTGGCGTGGTCCGCCCGCTCGTCGATGATGTTCTGGCCCGCCACGGCGACCAAGGCCATCTTCTTGTCCGGGCTTTGGCAGAAGAAGTTGACCATGTAGAGGGTCTTCCAATACTTGCCGCTGCGGTCATAGATGATCTTATACGTGGTCGCGTACGTCTCGGGGTCCGCCCAGAGATAGTGGGTGCCGTAGTTGTAGTAGCGGTCCTTGGGCGTCATCTCGATCACGTACATAGGTCGCTTGACCCAGACGAGGTTTGTGGGCGCCCAAGGGGCGCCCTTCCAGTCTTTGGCTTGATACCCGTAGATCACGGGCTTGACGTCTTTGGGGGTCACCCATTCGCCCGCCTCGTTTTGGGAAAACGAATAGGGCTTGGTGTCCAGGAAGGGCACGAGTCCTTCCTGGACGCGAAGGAGCTTCCAGTCGAAAGCGGAGATCTTGCCGTCGTATCCATTGGCATCGTCCACGCACTCGTCCGATCCGATGAAGGTGTCCGAACGGTTGGCCGCGCTCATGCGTCTGACTCGGCGGACGGCCGGGATGTATCCGAAGGTGTTGTCCGGGATGTCCGGCGACAGGTAGCGCCACAGCATGATGGCGGTGCCGGCAATGTCGTAGGGCTTGGTTACGAGCAGAATGGAATATTTTTCGATCCCTTCCGGGTTCGAGATGTCCCGCGCATCCGGATGGCAGGTGAGGGATGCGGACTGCCACTTGGCCTGCACTTCGCGCTCGAAGCCCGACCGCCCGACCCAGATGAGCTGAAAGTTGAAGCGGAAGTGGCCGTAGGCGTGCTGCATGTACTGGTGGTTGTACATGATCTTGTGCACGACCTTCGGATCGGCCGGATCGAGTTCCGGAAAGGGCAGGCCGAGAATGTATCCGGCGGTCCGTCCCGAAGGGAGATCCACGATGCCTCCCCGGCTGTCCAGGTCGTAGCGGCCCTTGTTGTCCTCAAGGGCCTTGAGAAGATACTCCGGGTGCGTGGTCTTGGGGTCGAGAGCGAGCTCGCCGATCTGAAGGATAAAGTCGCCTTTGCGGACCCAGTTGAGAACAGACTCCGGCAGCAGCCCTTCGGCTTTCTGCCAATTCGAAGCGTCGACGGTGTCGCCCGGCGAAACGTCGGGAAAGCCCGGGTTGGAGAAGCCGACAAGGAACAGGAGGGCCAGGCATACGGACGTGGTTGGCTTCCGTCTCATGGTGTTCCCCCTCCAGCCGGACTTTGAAAGGCCCGGCCCTTCTGAGATTCCCGGAGAAGCTCCCTCACGATGATGAGCTTCTGAATTTGCGTGGTGCCCGCGCCGAACTCGATCCCCTTGACGTCCCGGTATATCCTCTCGACGGGAAACTCCCGGATGAACCCGTACCCGCCGAAGATCTGCAGAGCCTTGTCCACGACCCGCATGCCGACCTGGGAGCAAAAAAGCTTTGCGTAGGAAGCCTCCAGACGCAGCCGCGGCCTGCGATCGCAAAGCCACGCGGCCCAGTAGGCGAGGATTCGAGCAGCCTGGATGTCCGCGGCCATTTCGGCCACCAGGGCCTGGATCATCTGGAAGCCGATGATGGCGGTTCCGAACTGCTTTCGCTCGCAGGCGTACCGGAACGCGGCGTCGAACGCCCCCTGGGCCGCGCCGACCGGGGCGGCGGCGTACAGAACCCGTTCGCGGTCGAGGCCGCTCATGAGGACCTCGAGTCCCCGGTTCTCGCCGCCGAGAAGATTCGAGGCCGGCACTTCGCAGTCCTCGAAAACCAGTTCTCCGGTCGGAGAACCTCGAACGCCCATCTTCTTCAGCGTGCGGCCGCGGCTGAACCCTGGGAAGTCCTTTTCCACGATGAAAGCCGAGATGCCCTTGGGACCGGCGGCAGGATCGGTCTTGGCGTAGACGACGGCGACGTCCGCCACGGGGCCGTTCGTGATGAACATCTTCGTTCCGTTGAGGACGTATCGATCCCCTCGCTTTTCGGCCCGGGTGCGAAGGCTCAAGGCGTCGCTGCCCGCCTCGGGTTCGGTGATGCACAGGGCGCCCACGCGATGGCCGGAGACGAGGTCCGGAACGTAACGGCGCCGCTGGTCCTCCGTGCCGTTGCGAAAGATGTTTTCCGTGCACAAGACGGCATGGGCGCCGAAGGTATTGGCCGTCGAAACGCAGCCGCGTGCAAGCTCCTCCATGACAAGGGCGCAGGAGAGGAAATCCGCGCCGCTGCCGCCGTATGCCTCGGGGATGGTGATCCCGAAAAGGCCCATTTCGGCCATGGCGCGGAAGTTCTCGACCGGGAACCGCTCCAGTTCGTCGGTCTCGGCGGCCCGGGGAGCCACTTCCGCCTCCACGAAACGGGCAACGGTCTCCTTGAGCAGGGCCTGTTCGCGGGTCAGTTCGAAATCCATGGCGCCCTTCTATCCCTCGAGGGTCCGAAAATGGCGGATGTCGAGCAGATGCCCCCGGCGATCGCCCTCAAACAATGCTTCCCCTCGCATTCCAAGCCGGATCCTGGTCGGATCGCTTCTTCGAGACAATGATGGAAGGCGTTGTCCGTGCGCGGTCGAGCCGCACGAGAGCGAAAGCGAAAGAGTCTTCCTCGGGATGAATCGCCTGCTGGCACCCAGGGACTGTGGATCTCACGAGAACCCCTCGAGGCCCCACGTCCCGCCAGTCCATGGCCGTGTTGCAGCACCTGCCGCTCTTTGTGCCGCGGGGCGACGAGGGAGCGGCTCTCCGTCTGCCGCCCCCACCAGGTGTACGGGACCCTGATTCTCCCCTTGTGCATGGAAGTTTCAGTCGCGCCGGTCTGCTCGTCCATTCTTTGTCCCTGCTGGGTTCGAACCGGGAAAAAGGCGGTCACGCCTTCTGCGCCGATCGGGATTGGTTCTTACTCAGTTCCATCTCGCGCAGCTGCCTCCGCAGGACCTTTCCGATCGCACTCTTGGGCAGCTCCTCCAGAAACTCCACGCTCCGAGGCACCTTGTAGGCTGTCAACTTCGTGCGGCAGTAGGAAAGCACTTCTTCTTCGGTCAGGGTCTCACCCTTGCGGACCACGATGAAAGCCTTCAGGGTCTCGCCCCGATAGGGGTCGGGCAGTCCGACCGCGCAAGCTTCCTGGATTTTGGGATGCTCGTAGAGAACCTCATCGATTTCGCGAGGGTAGATGTTGAACCCACCGGCGATCACCATGTCCTTCTTGCGGTCCACCACGTAGAGGTATCCCTCTTCGTCCATGTATCCGATGTCGCCGGTGTGGAACCATCCGTCCCGCAGGGCTTCGGCGGTCTCTTCGGGCCGCTTATAGTAGCCGATCATCCTCTGGGGCCCTTTGAGGAGGATCTCTCCGGCCTCGCCGGTCTTCAGGTCCCGCTGTCCGGATTCGGCGTCCACGATCCGGCAATCCGTGTCCGGAAGAGGGACGCCCACGCTGCCGGGCTTGCTCCGGCCGCCCCAGGGGTTCGCGTGGCTGACGGGCGACATTTCCGTCATGCCGTAGACCTCGACGACCTGGGCGCCGACCCGGGCTTCCCATTCCAGATGGGTTTCGAGGGCCAGGGGAGCGGCTCCGGAAATGCAGCCCTTCAGGTGGGCGAGCCGTTCCTTCGGGGGGAGCTTGGGATGCCTGAGGAGGCCGACGTACAGCGTGGGGACGGCGCCGAACAGGGCGGGCCGGTACTTGATGAGCGAGCGGAGCAGGATGTCCGCGTCCGGCTTGAGCACCAGCACGTGGGTGAAGCCTCGGTAGATGCACGTGTTCATGCCGCCCGTGAAGCCCGCGGAATGGAAGAAGGGCAGAATGCCGATCACGGTCTCCGCGCCGTCGCGGCCGTTGTGGATCAAGGCTTTCATTTGCTGGACGTTGACGCTCAAGTTCGCGTGGGAGAGCATGACGCCCTTGGAGACGCCCGTTGTTCCGCCCGTGTAGAGGAGGGCGGCGAGATCCGAAAAGGCCAGCCGAGTTGCCGGAGGCTTCGAGGGAGCGCGGCGGAGCAGATCCGAGAAGTCGAGCACCCCTTCGGCGGGATGGGTCTTGCGGTGCAGCTTTCGCCGCACAAAGGGGAAGATCTGCCGGAGCGGAAAGGGCAGATAGTCCCGGACGTGGCATGCGACGACTGCGCGAAAGGGGACCCGGTCCTGGAGCGAGAGGATTTTGGGCACAACCAGGTCCATGGCCACGACGACCGAAGTGTCCGAATCGCGCAGTTGATGCTCGAGCTCTCGCTCGGTGTACAGGGGGTTGTTCATGACCACCACGGCACCCAGTCGCCAGATCGCGTACGTGGCGATCACGATCTGTGGCATGTTGGGAAGGACCAGGGAGACCTTGTCTCCGGCTCCCACGCCGAGCCCTGCCAGGGCGTTGGCGAAACGGTTGACGGCCTCGTCGAGTTCCCGGTAGGAAATCTTGCGCCCCATGAGAATCAGGGCCGCACGGTCCGGATAGTTCCGGGCGGTCCTCGCCAGTGCCTCCGGTAGCGGCATCTCCTCGTAGGAGAGGCTTGGCGGGACCTGGGGTGCATAGGCCCTGTGCCAGACCCGTTCCTCCACAGCAGCCTCCTCTACCATCCTTCCATCGCGCGATCCTCTCGTTCAGCGAGACGGGGTGCAGGCGCCGGCCAGCGACTGGGGCGTGCGGGCGATGATGGCGTCTTGGAGATTGCGGTCGAGATCGATGAAATACGCGGCGAAGCCCGCGACCCGGACCATGAGGTTCGGGTACTTTTCGGGGTGTTTCTGGGCGTCCTCCAAGGTCTGTCTTCCCACGGTGGTGAACTGGATGTGGTGAATGCCGAGGTCCCCGAAAGTCTTCAGATAGTTTCGGAAAAGCTCCGCGTTGGGCCCGGTGAGGTACTCGGGCTGGAAGGTCTGGTTGAACAAGTGGTTCCATGTGGTGAGCGGGTCTACCTTCGATACGGACTTGAGGACCGCCGTGGGTCCCTTGCGGTCCCGGCCCGTCATCGGCGATATGCTTCCGTCGTTGAAGGGTTCTCCGGCCAAGCGGCCGTCCGGCGTTGCTGCGCAGACGCGGCCGAAGCTCCACCAGGCCGTGGCGGCCGTGCCGTCCGGCTGAACCGGGGTCCCGAGATTGGTCTTGCAAGCCCGTGTCTCTTCCGCGATGCGCCGGGCGAATTCCCGGCTGATGGAATCCACGTAATCATCGTCGTTTCCGAACTTCGGCGCCTGGAGGCAAAGCCTTCTGAGCGACTCGGCTCCCTGCCAGTTGTTCCGCAGGGCCTCGATGAGTTCCTCCATGGTGGCCTTCTTCTGTTCGAACACGACTCTTTTGACGGCCGCCAGGGAGTCGGCCACGGTGTTGAGGCCGAAGAGCGTCACGTCCCGGTAGTCCGGGATGTAGTTCCACTCTCGCACGTCCTGGGCTCTCTCGATGCAGCCGTCGGTGACCGCGGAAAGAAACGGCCTTGGAGCGTACTGGCGGTAGAGGGCGTCCGAGATGTTTCCGATAAGGACGAGCCTGCGGATCACCCAGCGGTAATTTTCGACCGTGGCGTCGAGAAGCTCTTCCATGGAGGAGATGGTCTTGGGGTCGATCCTCCTCTCGCCGGCTTTCTTGTAAAAAGCCAGAGGCGGAATGCCCAGGGCCGCGTTCAGACACATGGGCAGGGGAACGCCGCTTGCCCAGGCCGAAATGTGGTTGAAATTCTTTCCGGGGATGGTCGGGACCATGCAGTTGTTAATGGAATAGTTTCTGGCGTCCCGCAGAGGGCAGCCAAGCCCGGTGAGCCTGAGGACATTGACTTTGTCGTTGAAGATCGCGGGCTGAGGCATGCCAGAGGCGAGCACCTCGATGGCTTTGTCGACAAGCCGCCGGGGGATGCCGTCGTGCCAGCGCAGGGCCAAGGGGGGCACGATGGCTCGGACGGTCTTCGTGGCGTCCAAAACGATGTAGCTCATTTCGTTCGTCACGTCGTTGCCGTCTCCGTCGGTGCCTCCAATGGTGATCGTCTGAAATCCCAAAGCGCCACCGCCGAACCCGGACCAGATGGGAGCGTGGAGAAAGCCGGTTTCCTGGAATTTCACGATGAGGAACTCCACCAGTTCCTGAGCGGTCGGCCTGTCGAGCCTGCCGGCTCTGAGATCTGCCTCGTAGTATGGGTTCATGACCACGTCGAAGCGGATGCCGCTGCCTACCTGGGGCAGTTCGATGAAATTCACGATGAGGTGGATGAACCAATACGCTTGAAGGGCTTCCTGGAAGGTCCGGGCCGGGTGTTCCGGGACCCGCTCGCAGACGGTCGCGATCTCCTCGAGTTCCCGGCTCCTCTCCGGGTCCCGGACGCCCCGGGCCATCTCCCGGGCGAGCTTCGCGTACCGTTTGGCCCAGCCGATGGCCGCCTCGAGGGCGATGGTCATGCTCTCCAAGGTGTCCCTTGCCGAGACGAACTCGAACCCGTTGATAGACCCGTCCAAGTAGTGCCGGTCAAGCCGTTCCCTGCGCCGGCAAACCTCGTCCAGGATTCCACGGAGGCCCAGGCGAAGAATCTTTTCGTAGTCCGGCGTCCCGGACTCCCAGTTGAAGATCCAGAACACCTCCTGAAGGTCCGGAGGCAGGTACCGGCGCAGCATGTGATGGATCGAGTTGTTTCCCCAGTAGGCGCCGATCTCGGCGAGTTCCTTTCTTCCTTCGTCGGAGAGCATGCTGCTGTAGACCTGGCCCGGCGCGGTTTCCCGGGCGATCCATTTCCAGGCGAATTCGGGATAGAAGGGTACCGAGTCCGGGTCGGAGGCGAAGTTTCCCACGATCTTCTCGCCCGGCCGGATGTAGAGGGTCATGTTCTTGAGAATGTGGGCCAGGGCCAGAGCCCTGCGCAAAGGCATGGGCTGGCCCTCGGTGCGCTTGTAGGATTCTGTGACGAGCCTGGCCCGCTCCAGATCGAGCTTCCACTCGTAGCCCGGCCGGGTGGCCCGCATTTGGTCGGTAAGCTCGAGGAGCGCGACCTGTTGGGCCTTGATCGGGGTCTGAATCATGAGGGCTTCGGTTCTGGCAGACATGGGGGCCTCCGTCGGTCAAAGAGTTTCGAAGTCTTGCGGTCATGGCCGCGGGGTCTTCAAGACTTCCTGCGCGGCCAGATAGCCGGACAGGATGGCGGTGGACTGGCCGTTGCCCGGAAAGGTCCAGCCGCCCGCCAGGACGAGATTGCGGATCGGACCTGTCTGTTTGAGCCTCTTGTTGAAGCTCTGCTCCGGGGAGAGGGCGAAGCCGTAGACAGCGCCCTGGTCATGAAGGGTGTACCGCTCGATGGTTCTGGGGGTGCCCACCTCCATGACCTCGATCCGGTCGCTCAACCCGGGCAGAACGGCTTCGGCCCGACGGATGAGCTTCCAGGCGATCTCCTCCTTGGCTTTTTGATAGAGTTCGTACTTGTCGCCCTTCATCCACTCCCCTCGGTAATCGTAGGGTGCGATCGTGACCAGGGAGACGACGGATTTGTCCTCCCCGGGCGCCAGGGACGGGTCGAGGTTGGAATAGAGGCCCATGACGATGTGCGGGTCGTCGAAATCGCCGGCCTGGAGTCTCTGGTAGTCTTTTTCGAAATCGTACCCGCTGTTCAGGAAGACCTCGTGTACACCGGAGAGGTCGGTTTTGCGCAGGTCGAGGTCGAGGCCCAAGTAGACGATGAACAGGGAGCAGGAGATTTCCATTTTTTTGAGGTCTTTTGCGAAACGGGCCGGAAGATGCTCCTCTCCCACAAGCTTCAAGTAGGTCTGCAAGGCGCTGGCGTTGGAGACGACGAAACGGGTCCTGTATTCCTTGCCCTCGGAGGTCCTCACGCCCGCGGCTCGGCCGTCCTCGAGGAGAATTTTGTCGATGCGGGTGTTGAGGAAGACTTGTCCGCCTTTTTCTTTAAAGAAGCCTGCCAGGGCGTTGGAGATCGCCTGACTCGATCCTTTCGGATAATAGCCTCCCTTTTCGTGCAGGCCGTGCCACATCAGGGCGTAGTATAGGCCCGAGGCCCGGGAGGGAGGCAGCCCGAGATATCCCCAGAGCTGGGCGAGAATGCCCTGGAGGCGAGGGTCCTTCACGTGCCGGTCGAGCATCTCCTGCAGAGTGGCGTTCCGATATCGAAATACGTTCGGGTAGAGAAAGGGAAAAAGCGCGTAGCGAGGGACCCGGGCGAGGAGGCTCTGCCGGGAGAGCTGGCCGAGGTCGAGGACCTCGTCGAAGACGGCTTCGGCTGTGGCGAAGAATCTGTCGATCCCCTCCTGTTCCGCCGGAAACTTGTCGGCGAGGAGCTTCCGGAAGGCCTGCCGATTCGCCGGCACGTCGAAGGTGTCGTCCGGGAAGACGCATCTCCAGAGAGGATCGATCCGGACGAACTCCACTCGGTTGAGCACGTCCAGGGACTTGAGGATTTCGTAGAAGGCGGCTCCTTCTGTCACTTCCGCCAGCACGTGGAGAGACACCTCGAAGGTGTAACCCTCCCTCTCGAAAGCGGTCATGAACCCGCCGACCTTGTCGTGTTGTTCGAATATGGCGACCTTGAGGCCAGCCTTGGCTAGCGTGGCCGCGCAGGCGAGCCCGCCGCCTCCGGCGCCGATGACAGCAGCGTCGTAATCGTAAGGTGCGGCTTTTTTCTCCGGGGCGCTGCAGGCGGCCAGAGCGAGGCCGAACAGAACGACCGAGAGGACTGCTGCCGCAGAAAGCCGTCCCGGCAGGTTCACCTGGGTCGAGGGGATGCGGGCGCGGCTTCTCATGGCTGCTTCCTTTCGATCCCTGAGAAGATGAACTTGCAGAGATCCTCGGTGAGATCGTCCGGGGAAATGTCCCGCTTGAAAATAACGCCGGTCAGGCACACGTGCTCGATGCTTCCGAAGATGACCTGGCGGATGAGTTTCGGCGGGATGTCATCGCGGATTTCTCCTTCCCGAACGCCTTCTTCGATAAGGTCCAGCAGGATCTTGCTGTATTGTTTGACCAGCTTGTACGTTTCGCTGTTGTAATAGTCCAGATGGTTTCGCACCTCCACGAACAGGATTCGGGCAAAGACCCGGTTGTTCGCGTAGACATGGATGTGCGACCAGATGAGCTTTCGGAGTTTGTTGAGGACCCCCTTGATGCCTTTGAGGTCCCGCTGGAATTGAATGAGGTACTCCTCCAGATACTCCTTGAGAACCTGGTGCAGGAGGCCCCGCTTGTCTTCGAAGTATTTGTAGATAAGGGCCTCTGTCACCCCGGCTTTGCGGGCTATTTCGGCCGTGGTTATGGCCTGGAACTCTTTGGTTTCGAGCAGCTCGAGAAAGGCCTTGGCGATCTTGATCCTGCCAGGAGGGTAGGGCCTGTCTCTTCCGTCCGAAGGACGGGACCCGCCCGGGGTTGGGGGCGCTTCCTGGTGCGCGGCGGCCTTCCTGTATCGGACCATGAGGTTCTCTGTCAAAAGGAGGCAAACAAGACTGTGGAGTTAGTGAAGATAACCTGACTTTGCTAAAATTACCGCTATGATTACAAATAGAAATTCGCGATCCGCCGGAACCTTCCTTCTCGGTAAGTTATACACACTTACCGAAACCGTGTCAATAGATTTTCTTAGGGGGGACCTCCTTGCGGAGATTCTCTGGCGGCCGGGGCTCAATTACTCGAGTTTGTCGCGGGGATACTTTCGCACCAGGCTGTCTTCCTTGCTCAGCCGGATGCAGTTCTTGAGGCGGTAGATGAAATCGTCCTCGAGTTCCCGGTTTCGCTTGTACAAGTTGAACAGGACCAAGAACAGAACGATGGCCAGGCCGAAGAAGTACGTCTTGCTGTGGGCCGGCAGGTACCTGTAGACAAGGACGATGGTGCTCGCAAGCACGATGAGCCAGATGGCCGGCGCGATGAGCAGGAGCGAAACCAGGACAGACCTCTCGTGGCGGTTTTCCTCAAGCAGCCTGCGGACTTTTGGGATGAGCGTGACCAGGGGATAGGCAATTTGACTGAAGGCCACGAGACCGAAGCCGAGCCCGGAGAGAAAGGCCACAATGTCGAGATACTTAGGATCGATCTTCACGGACTTTCTCTGTGGAGGGAAGCATAGGGCTTGGCGATCAACCCCCAAAAGGAAAACGCAGAATCTTGGGCAAAATCGTAGGTATTATGAATATCATACAGAACATTTTAAAATTTATCAAGTTTCAAGTTTCAAGCCTCCCCGCAAGACTTTTTCCTCGAAAGTTCGGCCTTCTTTGCTCAGCTGTTTGTACAGAGACCTGTCTTCAGGCTCTGTGGTGGCCGATCGAACAGACCCAATCTTTAGGAAATGCCCGTGGCGTGTCAGTCAGGAAGGACCATCCTGCCCTCGACAGAGGACAAAGATGGAGAGCCGAGGACCGCCAGGACCGTGTGAGAGGCGTCGAGGATGTGCAGGTTGCCTGGATCCTTGGCAGGACGGTCGGACAGGAAAAAGGCGTCGTCCTGGGTGTGCATGCCTGTGAAGGGGCCCTCGGTGTCGAAGATCTGGGTGCGCGTCGTGGCGCCCTTGAGGTTGGACCCCGGGTTTGCCAGAAGAACGAGATCCGGCGCCGCGCTTTCGAAGGGCCCGCGGAACAGTTCTTCCTTGCGGAAAACCCTGCGCAGGACCTTTTCGCTTTTTCCAGGCCCTGTCTCGTAGCAGAGGCCGGCGACGCGTGACGTCAGTTCGTCCAAGAGCTGTTCGTATTCTCTGCCGGGCAGGACCGAGCCCTGGGGAAAACGCCTCTTGAGATTCACGTAGATCCGGCCAGGGTCGAGACAGAAAGCCCGCGTTCTCGCCGGATCGATGTCCGCCACGGAGTCCCTCTTGGCCCCGGAAAAGGCGAGATACCCGTTTTCCTCGAGCCACCGGTTTAGGTATACGTCGCGACGCAGGCGGCCGAAACCGTGGTCGGAGAGGGCCAGGAAGACTGCGCGGCCGTTGAGGGCTTCATAGAGCCTTCCGGCCAGTTCGTCCACCTTGCTGTAGTATTCCAGGAACCGGGAGTGGTAAGGGGACGAGGCGTCCTCCCACGCGTCCCAAAAGAAGTGATGGAGCCGGTCGGTTCCAGTCACGACGGCGGCGAAGAAATCCCAGTTTTCTTCCCGCATGAGCCGGAGGAAAACCTCTTCCCCCTTTTCCAAGCTGATGTGGAGCTCTTCGAAAAAACGATCCGGATTCTGCCGGGCCAAGGCTGCGTCCACGTCGAGACGGTAGCCGATCTGCCGAAGCCAGGGCACAAGACTCTTGGGATAGGTGGCCTTCTCCAGATCGATCGCAACGAACCCCGCAATGAGCGAGCCGTCGATTTCCTGGGCCGGGTAGGTGCTGGGCATGTTGACCACGACAGATCGGCGGCCTTCCTTGCCCAGGCATTGCCACAGGGTGGGACTGCGGACATGGGTGGAATTGGGGAAAAAGGTGCTGTACGAGCCCGGTTTGAGGTCCACGAACCCGAAAACGCCGTGGCGGCCAGGATTCACTCCGGTCATGAAGGTCGTCCAAGCGACCGACGAAACCTCGGGCACGGTCGTGGACATTTTTAGAACCGACCCCTGGGCGGCAATCTGCGCGAAATTCTTGAAGACGCCCTGGGAACAGAGAGACTGAAAAAGTCCCCAGGGCGTTCCGTCTAGGCCCATGAGAAACACTCGCTTCGGCGCGGCCTCTTTCTTGAAAATGCGTCCCAAAATGCCCATGGATTCTTCCTCTCCTGCCCCTGTCGCAAGGAATCCTTGGCCCGCCCGGGCGCCTGGCCGAAGGGGAACCCTTGATCGAAGGCGCTTTTGAGCCGGTCAGAGGTATCCCAGATCCTTGAGCCGTTTGGTGATCTTCTCTTCGTCCTCGGCGTTGTAATCGCTTCCGGCGACTCGGGGGATCCATTCGAGGACTTCCAGGGTCCTTATGATCTTTCTGGCTCCGATGTCCGGATCTTCCTCGCCGGGCTCCAGGACGATCTCCGGATGCAAGGGCTCCTCGTAAGGAATGTCGACCCCCACGAAATTCGTGAGCTTTCCCTGAAGAGCCTGGTCGTATCGGCCGGTCTTGTCTTTCTTGCGGCAGACTTCCACAGGGCATTTCACGTGGACTTCGACGAACCTGCCGATCAGGCCGCGCAGCTCGTTACGGACTTCCCGAGAGGCAGAGACGGCGGCGGCAACCGCCAGGACACCGTTTCGGGTGAGAAGATGGCAGACATGGCCAAGGAAGCGCGTGAGCCCGTCCTGTTCGGCCCGACCGTACCCCAGGGAGGGGAGCCAGTTCTGCCGGATTTGGCTTTCGTCGAGTCTTTCCGCGTCCGCGCCCCTCTCGAGAAGGATCTCCTCCAGCCTTGCGGCGATCTCCGACTTGCCGCAACCGGGCAAGCCCGTGATCCAAACCGTAAAACCCTGCGCCATGATTTGTCTCCTCCTGTACGGGCGCCGGCGTTAGGGAGCGGCCCGGTTTCTGTTTCCTTCGAGGGCTTTCCTGCGGATGCTCGCGCCGATCATGTCGTCCGGCGGCCGGATTCCCAGGCTCTCCAGAACCGTGGGCGCGATGTCGTAAAGGGTGATGCCGTCGAGTTCCCTGCCCCGCTGTGAATCCGGCAGTCCCGGATCGGCAAGGACGAAGACGCCGAAGCGGTCGTGGTTGGCGTCGTCCGGTCCCGTATCGTTTTCAAAGGTGTGAAGGGCGTCCATCCCCACGCTCCCCACGGAACGCCAGTCCAGGTCTCCGAAATAGGCGATCAGATCGGGCGGCACGTTCCGGCACTCCCTGTAAAGGTCTTGCGGCCGGTGCAGGATCGTGCCGATCGGGTGTCCCTGTTCGTCTCCGAGAGCCTCGAGGCCCTCCTTGATCTCAGAGCGGAATCGCTCGTATTCCGAAGCCGGGACCACGCCCTCGGGTTCCCGGCCCTGGACGTTGAAGAAGATCCGGGAATAGTACCCGCCTTCTCCCCAGGCTCTGGTGGCCTTCCAGTCGATCTGGTCCATCCTGAGGCGGCTTGCGGGGGCAGGGTCCTCCCGGAGAACGAGGTAGCCTTCGCGCCTGAGCCATTCGTTCACGCAAATGCCGCCCTGCATCCGCTTTGCCCCGTGGTCCGAGACCAGCAGGACGAGAGTCTTCTTGAGATCAATGTCCTCGAGAATTTCGCCGACCTTGCGGTCGAGAAACACGTAGTAATCCTGAAGTACGTTCCGGTAGGGATTGCCCTCCTGGTAGAGGCGGTGCCCGGGGTCGCAGAATCTCCAGAAGCCGTGGTGGAGCCGGTCCGGCCCCATTTCCACGAACATGAAGAAGTCCCACGGCTTGGTCTTGAGAAAATGCCGGACCACCCGAAAGCGCTTCTCTGTCATCTCGTAGACTTGCCGGAGAAGCCAATCCTTGTTCTCGGTCCGGAAGTCCTTGACGTCGATGATGTACCCGTCTGCGACCCTCTCCACCTCCTGCTTGAGCTCGCTGGGGTAGGTGTACTCGCTCTGGTTGTCCGGGGCGAGAAAACCGGTGACCAGGTGGCCCCGCAGCGGTTTGACCGGATACGTCTGGGGGACGCCGACGAGCACGGAGTCTCTGCGGTTTCTCGAGAGGATGTTCCAGAGGGTCGGCTCTCGCACGGCCAGGGAGTTGGCGAAGGAGAGCCCGTCATAGGAATAATCCTTCCTGTTGCGGAAGCCGTAGAAGCCGAGCTGGCCAGGATCCTTGCTCGTCACCATGCACGACCAGGCGGGCACGGTGATGGGGGGGTCGCAGCTTCGGAGGCGGCCCCAAAGGCCGGCCTTCATCAGGCTCCGGAGGTGAGGGAGGTGGTCGAGATAATGCTCAAAGGCGAGCTGGGGTGTGAGGCAGTCCAGCCCGATGACCAAGACCCGTTCGACCGTCATGGGCAAGCCTTTCGCATAGGAAGGGACGTCCTGGGAAACCCTCCCATCGGCCGACTCTCGGGGCAGAGCCCATGGCTCTGGTGAGGGCGTTTTCTTTTTTTCGGATGCGAGGGACGGGCCGTTCGATGCGGCCAGACCAGTCAGTATAGACTCTTGGATCGACAAATCAACGGAATCTCTTGAACGGGGCCTGCTCATGTGTTAGACATACGGCTGCCGCGTCCGACTCGGCAGCTCCGAGATTCTAGGGAGGGGAGTTCACGCTGCTGCAGGTTTCCAGACCATACAAGGGGGTGGGCATGAGGAGGCCAAAAGTTTCGAACAAGTCCAATGAGAAAACCGCCCGGAGGGGGAGCGTTCTTTTGCTCGCCGCGCTGGTTGCCTGCTTTGTTGCGGGTTGCGGCGGAGGACGGACCCAGGTGGCGGAAAGGCAGTTTGTCGCCTTGCCGCCGTCTTACACGGACGAGACGAGCCGGAGTCTGGCGAGCGCCACGTTTTCGCGGCTGCCGGAGTTCTACGAGGATTACCGAGTCGGCCCCGAGGACGTGCTGGAAATTACGATCTTCGAATGGGAGCTCCGCGAGGAGACCAAGAGCGTGGAGATCCGGGTCTCCGAGACGGGCATCATCAGTCTACCGGTCATTGGCGAGATGAACGTCCGGGGCCTGACAGTGGAGGAGATCAAGGCCAGGATCGAGAAGCGCCTGAAGGACTGGCAAATCATTCCCAATCCCCGCGTGAGCGTGGTGGTGCAGCAGTTCCGGAGCAAGCGGGTTGCCGTGGTCGGCTGTGTGAGGGACCCTGGGACATACACCCTCAGGCGGAATGTGACCACCTTTCTCGATGTTCTGTCTCTTGCGGGGGGGCCGGACGACCGTGCGGGCCAGGTGGCCTATGTGATCCGGAGCATCCGACCCGTTGAGAAGAAAAGTGACGGCGGTTCTCCGGAGGCTGCTCCGGAGAATCCTGTCGAGCCCCCGGCCGCTCCGCAGGAACAGCAGGTGATCGCAATCGATCTTTACGAGCTCATGGAACTCGGGAACATGAGTCTCAATGTCCTGGTGGGCGATGGGGACGTGGTGAACGTGCCTGAGGCCAAGCGCTTTCAGGTGCTGGGGTTCGTGAAAGATCCCGGAACCTATTCCCTCAAGAAGCCGACCACGGTTCTGGAGGGGATCGCCATGGCGCGGGGAGTGTTGGACGAAGAGGCTTCGAGCTCCCAGACTCTGCTCAAGCGGAAGACGGCAAACGGAGAGGTGGTCATGGTGCTGGATCTGCCCGCCATCGCTCGGGGCGAGAAGCCGAATCCTTATCTCCAGGCCGATGATGTGATCGTGGTTCCTCAGTCCGGGCTGAGAAGGTCGGTTCTGTACGTGTATAACCTGATCCGGAGCATGTTCAACTTCGGCGTCTCGGGCCGGGTGTTCTGAGATCGCCGCGAGGAGCGAAAGATGGCAGTGGATGTGAAGAGCCTCAAGGCAGGAGACCGGGTGACGATTCCCTTCGGCAAGGGGGAGAAAGAAGGAGTCGTGGAGAGAATCTGCGGCAAGAGCCTTGTTGTCCGGGTCGATTTCCCCCGCCACCCGGGCAAGCGGATCCGTAGAAAACTGCACGAGTTGGAAGGCGCGGGTCGCAAGGGAAAGAAAGCGGGCAAGAAAAAGTGACTCTGGGCAGCCGGGTCATGAGCTTGGCGGGATGAACACGAAAGGCCAGGTGACCTGGGTGGTGCCATTTTCTTCTGGAATGCTGGGAAAACGCCATTTGAGGATGTTGGCGAGAACAGCCTGCTCCAAGCTCGGGGAGCCCAGGGTCGAGGAGACCAGGGAGGAGCGGGTGACCTGACCCGACGGGCTGATTTCAAAGGAGACCGTCACTTTCCCCCGCAGAGTCGGATTCGTACGCAGTTCTTTGTTATAGAGGTATCGAAGCCCGCCCAGGTAGGATGCAACGACCTTGCGGATGTCATAAGGGGACCTGCCTTTTCCGGTGACCGTCTCTTCTGTCTGGGGCCCGGTCCGAAGAGACGCCTCCGGCAGGTCCTCGACGCCCCCGTAGAATTGAACCTGGCTTTCGCGGACCTCGCCGATCTTCGATGCTTGCAGAATGTACCCGATGTCGCTCCCTTTCTTGGCGACCTCGGGGAGATTTCCCACGCCCAGGAAATCGTCGTCTCCCTCGCCAGCCTTCTTGGACTGGCTCAAGTTCTGCAGAGCCTTGTCCAGTTCTTCCGAGACGTCTCTCTTCTTGGAGGGATGATAGGCCCTGAGGTCCGAGTCCCCGCTTTCCTTGCTGATCAGGCCGAGGAGGCCCTTGCGGGCCACCATTTTCTTGAGATCCTTGGGTTGTTCCGGAAGGGCCTTCGGGGATCCTACGGCGCTCAAAGGAGGTGGAGAGGTGAGCTTTTTCTTTTCCGCGGGCGTCAAGGGCCTCGGAGGAGGCTCTGACTTCGCAGGAGCGGCTTTCTCTTCCAAGGGTTTGATCGGCTCGGGCTCGCGCAAGAGAACCTCCGCGACCTTGCGTGCCTCGGGACGGGGAATGTAGAGGGGCCGCACAAACCGCATGTGTTGAAAAACCTGGGCCGTCACGATCCCGACAAAAAGGACCGTGAGAAAGATCAGGGTGAACACCTTCTCTTCGTATTGAACGTCCAGGCTTCTCAAGCCGGGGCGGAAACTGGGTTGTGCCGTGGTTCGTCTGGGCATGGTCATGACCGGTCTTGCCAGCCTTTATCCTTGTTTCTGAAAGACCGCAAGGGAGATCTGGGGGAAGTCTGCGCGGTCGACGGTGAAAAGGATTTTCTTGAGCAACTGGAACGGGATCTCCCGGTCGGCCTGGATGGTCACCTTGCCCGAGAAATGGAACAGAGGGGCCTTTTGTTCTAGTTTCTTGTATTCCTGCTCTTTGACCTTCAGGGTCTCGTACAAGGGCGGGATGAGAAGGGCCCCGGGCTTGCTCCAGGGAGCCAGATCCTCGATCACGACCACGCCGTCCACATAGAGCTTGTCTTTCGCCACCGACACCTCAACGGTAGGCTCGAGCTGCTCCCGGCTGAGGGACTCGGGCATGAGAATGTTCTGGACCATGTAAAGAAGCTGCCCGCCCGTGGAGTAGTTCATGAGGAGGAATACGAGAAGGATCGTGAACATGTCCACGAGCGGCGTCAGGAGCAAAAGGGAGGAAGTCGGGGCCGTCGTCCCAGCCAGGGGACGGCCCGAAACACGTCGGCGTATGATGGAAGATCTCGGATCCATCGGATTTATTGGATTCCCAGTTTCTCGTCGAGTTCCCGGGTTCCCTGTCGAAGCCCTTCGTATACCCCGTCTTCTCGAAAGGCCTCGGAGATCGAGATGGACGGGAACAGGGGGCGCCGGATTTCCCGGCCTTGCTCCTCCAGGATCTCTTCCCGGCAAGCGTCCATCGCCTGGACGATGATGTCATAGGTTACCTTGTCTTCCACGAGAAAGACAATTTTCTCGTGCCGGGGGTATCGGGCTTTGAGGTTCTTCAAGTGGCTCTGGAGGCCTTCGAGGTCAAACCGGTCGCCGACGAGGGGGAACGAGGCTCGAAAGTCTTCGTACGTCTCTTTCTCTTTGCCGTCGGGGTCGTGGCTTAAGGTCCCTTCGAGTTCAAGTCCGTCGGGCCGGATCAGCAGTCGGAGTTCCACGATGCCCGAAGGCGAAGGCGACTCGCCTGCGGACGGGCTTCGTAAGGTTGAAGCCTCGGGCAGGTGTGCCTTCAGAACGGCCAGCCGCTCGAAAACCGCCGTGAGGAGGAGCAGAGGCACGAGGATGATGAACAGGCACATGATGGGCGTCAAGTCCACGTTGGCCGAGTGAACTTCTCGAAGGAACCGACTGTTCCGTCCGAGAGGGGGACTCACGTCGTCTCCTTTCGGGCAGGCTCGAGGGATTCGAGCAGATTGGCTGTTTTCACGCTGTACTCGTCGATTTCGTCGAGGAGCCGGTTCGCCTTGGATTGGAGAATCGAGTGGAACAGCAGGCAGGGGATGGCCACGATGAGCCCAAAGGCGGTCGTGGCCATGGCGATCGAAATGCCCCGGGCGAGCTGCACGGCTTTTTCGCCAGGCTGGGCTCCTGAGATGGCCGAGAACGCGATGATGAGACCGATGATCGTGCCGAGCAGGCCCAGAAGGGTGGCGATGTTGGCCAGCACGACCAGATAGTGCGTTCGCTTCTGGAGCTTGGGCCCCACCTCGAGGGCGGCTTCCTCCATGGCTTTTCGAACTCCGCTCCTTGTCAGCATGTACTGTTTGAGACCCGCCTTGAGGATGGTGGGGAGAGGCGCGTCGTCGCACAAGCCGATGGCCCTCGGAATCTCTCCCTTGAGGAGGTTCGGGCGGATCTGCTCGAAAAGTTTGGCGCCGCTCACGTTGTATTTATAGTACAGGAAATACAGACGCTCCAGAATGATGGCGATCCCAAGACACAGGACGAACAGGATCAAGTACATGAAATTGCCGCCGCTCTGAAACACCTCGATCACGGACAGGGACATACGTTCCTCCCTTGTTGCGCACCCGACTGGCGCAGTCCTGGGTTCTTCTGTTCAAGGCTCCAACGGACTCCCCTCAGGGGGACGGTTTCTTTCCATGTTTTCGAAGGCCTCCCGGTCGATGGGGGCCAGGATTTCAGCCGAGAAATCCTTCCCGCGCCTGTTTTGCCTATATTCGACCGGCGCCATGGGGATGACGAACATGGCCTTGGGTTTCTCGACTTCGCCGAGGATCTCGATTTCCTCCATCCGAATCGATTTCTTGGGGGCCTTGTCCTCCCGTGGGTCGGCTGACTGCGGCGTTGGCGCGGATGCGGTTTTGGCCGGTTCCTTTGTCTGGGAGATTCCAAGCCCGGGCAATCCCGCAAAGACGATCCCGAACGCCACGATCCGGAAGATCGCTCTCCTGGCGGCGCGGCTGCAGCGTCTCGTTGTCGTTCCGCCGTGTCCTGGCCCGCCCCTTGCCGGGCCGGAAGCCGGACCCGGGGCATGCGTCTTGCCTCGCTTCATCGTCTCCTACAGGGACTCCCCATTCAATTGCAATCGCTGGTTTGTTCTTCGAACGTTCCTGGGGCAGACCTTGCTTGCCCTCGAGCCGCCCCAAGCCATGCCTGGAGAAGATCCCTCTGGTGGGTGCCTCCCTTCTCCAGATACCGGCTGAGATAGTTCGTCATGTTCTCTGTGTCTCCTAGATATTCACCATAAATCACCGCGGCATTCAACAGGGCCGGCGCAAAGGCCCGGTCTTTGTGCTCGGCCTCGAGAAAGGCGGACAGGGCCTCCCGGAACGCCTTCCTGTAAGCGTGGACGATCCCGAGGTTGTTCCAGGCCTCGGGCCGGTTCGGCCCCTGGGCGACGGCCTCCAACAGGTCTGCCTCTGCTTCCTGGAGAAGGCCCTTTCGGAGGAAGGCCACGGCCCGGTTGTTCCAATCCTCATACCCAGCCTCCCGGCTCTCGAGGGCCCGGCTGCAGGCTTCGACGGCTTCGTCCAGCCGGTTCTGGGCGAGAAGGACCGCGGCGAGCTTTCGGAGGACTCGGGCACCGGCCTTCGGGTGATCGAGAACCAGGCGGACATGGTCCATCGATTTTTCGGGCGAACCTGCCCGGAAGAGAAGATCGGCGAGTTCCACGTGGGGGTCGAGGAACTGGGGCAGGAGGGAAGCGGCTCGTTCGAAGGAGGCTGCGGCCCCAGAACCGTCTCCGATCCGTGCCTTGGCCACGCCCAGCATGTAGTGAGCTCCGGCGTACTCGGGGGAAAGACGGACGAGTTCCTCCAGATGGGCCGAGGCTGACTTGGGGTCTCCCTGTTCGAAATCGAGAACAGCGAGATTCAGGTGAGCGAAGCCGATGTTGGGGTTTTGCTGCAATGCGATCTCGTATTCACGGCGAGCGGATGCCTTGTCTCCGAGCATATGGGAAAGCACGGCGAGATTGAAGTGCACCTCGTAAAGGGTGGGCTCCTTCGTCAGAAGCTCGGCAAACCCTTGGGCGGCCTCTTCGAGTTTTCGGCTCTCCAGGTTGTCCCCAGGCACGGGTTTCTGGAGCGTCTTGAGGATCTGGTCGAGCCGATCCTGGAAGGTCTTGGCCTTGCCTTTGGAAAAACTGCGGGAAGGACTCCATTCGATGGACCGGACAAGAGAGCGTTTCTCGCTCCAGCGCTCGACCCAGGGCACCGGCGAATCCTCCAGCAGGGAGGGATAGGCCGCCGGGTCCATTGCGGACAGCCGGTCATAGGAGGCGAGCACCCAACGGTTGAGGATTCCCTTTTCTCTGGCTTTCTCCAGGGTCACCCGATAGGCGGCCAGTGCTTTCTCGCGGAAGGGCGAAGCCTGCTGCTCCAGCAGCTCCCTGTAAATGGGAACCTCCTCAGGGGTCAGGTCTCGGGGGACAGGCGACTCCAGGAGACTTCGGGCGAAATCTTCGTAGATCTCTCCAATCCGGAAGGCCGATGCGGTGGAAGATTCGCCGGAACCGTAGCGAGCCGTCTTTACGTAGCCTTCCACCAGCCGATCCATGAGTTTCTGCTTTCGGGCCAGGTTCGTTTTGAGGGGCTCGACGAGCCGCACGTCCCGGTACTCCTCGAACAGGGGATCGAGGACGCGATACTGGGCCTTGGAGAGAGAAGCCGGGTCCACCGTAAGGGTTGGGTCGCTCTTGATGAGTCGCTCGTAGGTCTCCAGGAAGCGGCGGTAGCCGGCGAGTGCTTCGGACGCAGCCCCCCGCTCTTCGTCCATCTCGGCGAGGGTGTAGGCGATCTCCAAGGTGCGGACCGAGTCTTGCGGGTACCGCTTTGCGTAAAGAGCGAAGACTTCCCTCGCCCGGTCCTCTTCGCCCTTGTTGCGAAGCTTCTTGGCCAGCTTGTAGAGGTTTTCCCGGGCCACAGGGTCCTGCGGATCCCTCTGGTACATACGCCCCAGGTGGTCCAGGATCCGGTCCCACTGGCCGGTCTCCTCGTAATAGGGCAGGGGCAGGACCAGGGCGTTGCCCGCGTGCTTGGATTCAGGATACTGGGAAACGATCCTTTCGAGGCAGGCTGTGGCCGTCGGCCGGTCGTTGGTTTTCTCGTAACACAGAGCCGCGTTGAAAAGAGCATCCGGAGCAACCGGACTGTCGGGGGATTCCTCGGCCAGGACGCGGTACTGTTCCGCGGCCTCGGACCATTTTCCCTCCTGCTCGTTTCGACGGGCCACCTCGAAGCGGGCCAAGGCGCGGACTTGCTGGATCCTGCGGCGTTGCTCGTTGCTCAAGGGGAGGTCCCGGTCGAGGATCCGTTCGGTCCAGGCCGCGACTTCGGGGTATTGGCCGGCCGCGAAGTAGGCCTCCACGATCAACATCCAGGCGCGGACGGCCCTGGATCCCGCCGGGTCGGCCTGGAGGATACGCTCGAAAGCGGCCGCCGCCTCCAGGTAGCGGGCCGCGTTGAAGAGGATCTCGCCCTGCTTGAACAGGAACGTGCGGGCCTGTTCGTCCGCGGGATTCTGCTCAACGTAATCCCTGTAAGCGGCCACAAGCGCGTCCAGCTCGACTTGATTGCGGGCCCGGAGCATTTCCAGACATTGGATCCGCCTGAGGGAGGCCTTGCCTCGATATTCGAGGAAGCGCTCCTCCCGGGCCACCTTGTCGTACTCTGCTGCTGCCCGGTCCAGACGGCCGGACTCGAACAAGCATTCGGCGAGTCGGAACCGGTTTTCGTAGGCCGCCTGGTCGTCTGGAAAATAACGGAGGTAGTTCTCGTACAGCTGAATGGCCTTGTCGTACTCTGCCGAATCTTTCCGTTCGCGGGCCTGTCGGTGATGGGCCACGATCTGGCTGGTGAGAATTTCCCGAATCAACGCATCCACCCGAGAACGGAGGTCCGGATCCGGGTTGGCGGCGTCCCAAGGGGTCCCCTGGCCGTACCGGTCCACAAGAGCGGCCTCTCTCGCCTCAGCCTCGGTCGACCGATTCTCCAATCGAAGACTTTCGATGAGGGATTTCTCCACGAAGGGAGCCCGGGCGTCGTTCGGGAAAGCGGTGAGGATCCGTTGATAGGTCTCGATGGCGTCCTGGAACCGCGAGGTCTCCCTTAAATAGTCTCCGAGCTGCAGCGCCAGCTCCACGCCGTAGCCCGGATTGCGGCGTTCCCGCAGGAACGAGTCCAGGGCTCGGGCAGCGCCCTGCTCGGCCAGGATCTTGGCCAAGACCTCGATGGACTCTCGGTACAGATCTCCAGGCTTATTCCGGCCTTGAGAAGAGTTGAGGTCCAGGAGTCTGGCAAAGCGCTCCTGGGCTTGTTCGATGTCCTGTTGGGCGTAAGCGCACCAGCCGAGTTTGAACAAAGCCTTTTCGTAAAGAGGGGTCTCTCCCAGTTCCAGAACCTTCTTGTAATATTGCTCGGCCCGATCGAACTCGTTGAGCTCGAAGTGGTGCTCCCCGAGTCGCAAGTAAGCCTCAGGAGCGAACCGTACCCCGGGAAAGTTGAGCGCGATTTCGCCGAACAGTTCAACCGACCGGTCGAGGTCTCCTTCCTCTCCGTAAGCGTAAGCGAGGTTGTAAAGCACTTCCGGCCTCGACGGGGAATCGGGATACCGGTCGAGGAACTGCTGATACAGGGCCTTGGCCTCACGGAAGTCGTACCGGGGAGCCTCGGGCCGCACCGTCGTGTGGCCGAGCTGAAAGTTGCGGTAGTTCTCCTCGTATTTCTGCATGTCCTTTCGGTGTCGCGCCAGACAGTTCTCGAAGGTGAGGTGGGCGAGGTTGAGCAGGGCGGACTCGAGGACAGAAGGATCCAGGGCTTCTGGCTCGGCGAGAAGGGCTCGGTAGTTTTGTATGGCCCGCTGCCGATTCTGGTCTTCCTGCGCTTCCAGTACAGCCGCGTCGGGCCGACTCCGGCGCATGCCCGCGGCACGCAGCCGTTCGGAGATTTCCTGAGCCCTCTCATCAGCCTGTTTGTAAAGGTCCGCTTCAGGCCCGGTCGGATTTGACGGTTTTGCGGGCAGACAGGAGGCGCCGCAAAGAGCAAGGAGGACCAGAAAGACGGCTTTCGTGGATCTCATGGATTCTCCGGCTCTGCTCCCTCAGGGGGCGCCTGGGCCTTTTCGGCGTCCGGCGCGGACAGATCTTCGGTGATCTCCCGCTGCCTGAGCAGAAGGGAATCTGCAAACATGCGGCGCGAATCCGCTACGAGCCTGCGCAATTCTACGACCCGCTCCCTATGGAACTTGCGGACGTGGCGCTCCAGCGCAGCGAGAAGGAGGCCCCTGAGCTGATCGACCCGTTCCGAAAATCTTGACTCGAAAGACTCGATCGAAAGATCAGGAGCCGAAGCAACGATTTCGGGGCAAGACGCCTCGGCAAGAAGGTACAGGGGAGAACCGTCCCGCAGAATCCTGAGCTCGGCCAGGCTCCTGGCGTAAGCCATCCAGACCCGGAGGCGGACCTGCTCCGTTGGGGACGGGGATGCGCCCGCAAGGGTTTCGATCCTGCTCGACGTGTCCGCGAGACCCATTGCCGTTTCTTCAATGGATCGGCGAAAGGAGAGGAGCTTTTCCAAGATCTTCCTTCGCTCTTCCAGGGAAAACGGCAGATACCTTACAAAGCTTTGAAGCCGGTCGAGAAAGGCTTGGGTCTCCGCCTCCTTGGCGGGCGGGAACAGGATGTCTTCCACAAGGGACCGGTAGAAGGGCACGCCGGTTCGATCCCATTCGTTTCGTTCCGGTTCCTGGGTCAGCCCCCAAAGGGCGGCTGTGCGCAGGATGCGACTTTCAGCGAAAAGGAGGCTGAGCCAGACATCGAGAAGCGCGGGCACCGGCTCACCCAGGGCCAGCACAGGGGGATCCAGGGGAGGAAAGAGCGGGGAAAGAGGGGTGGAGGCGGGTTGAAGCGAGGGCGCCCGTCCGCCTTTTAGCCTCTGGAGCTTGGAGCTCACTCTGTCCAGGGCCTCCTTTGCCTCCAGGAGGCTTCTCACGGGCCCGGGCTGCAAACGTTCTCGAGCCAGGAGCGAGAGCACTTCCTGTCGAAAGCCCTGCAGATCTTCCGGGGCGGCCGGACCGGAATTCGAAAGGGCTGGAGGGCCAGCCGGGTCGAGCAGCAACCGGGAGGCTTCGGTCAACCACTCCTCGGCTTCCCCCCATTTTCCATATTGGGCGATCCTCTGCATCAGGTGGACCTGCACATTGTGGAAAAGCTCGGTCGCGTCCGGATCATCTCTGGCCTCTGAATAGATCCGGGCTGCCTCCATCTGGGCGCGGGCGGTTTCCGTCGGAGACGCCGGCGTTTTCTCGACCGCAAGAAAGTAGGAAATCGCTTTGGCCCTGTCCCCCAGGGCATCGTAGGACCAGGCCAGTCCCATGAGAGCCTCGGGAAGGAAAGGGGAAGAAGGCTGGACTGCCCGGAACCCCTCGGCTGCCTCGGCGTACCGGCCGAGTTGGTAGAGGATCCTGGCCCGGGTGAGCAGGAGGTGGTCCTGAAGAAAAGGAGCAACAGCGGGGGATTCCGACTGGGAGCACAGAGAGTCTAAAAGGGAAAGCGCGTTTTCAGCTTGGCCCTTTTTGTACTCGATTTGAGCGCGGGTGAAACGGGCATAGGGAGATACCGACGACTCCGGCGGAACGGACTCCAGATAGGGTTGCGCCGACAGGTCCTCTCCAAGCCGGTACAGACTCTGCCCGACGACAAAGAGATCTTCTGGAGAGAGGGCTTGCCGTTTGTCCCTTTCCAGGGCTTCGGCCATGGATGCGATGGCCCGAAAGTTTTTCTGGCGGAAGAGAAGGCCGAAAAGCGCCGACTGGGCCGGAGCACGAGTCCGCCCCTCGGAATACCGTTCGAGGTGCCTGCGATAGGCCTGGACCGCGTCCTCCTCGAGGCCCAGAGCCTCCCAGCAACGGGCTTCGAGAAAGGATAGGCTTTCGCCCGAATCGGGTGGCAGGTCTCCTGAGGGGCTCGACGATGAAGAGAGCGCGGGCGGCTCAAAGGCCCAGGCGATGCAGGTGTTGAGGTCGGGTTTGACGAAAGCGTTCTGTTCGACTGCGGCCAGGGGCGATTCGTCCTGGTCGAGGAGGGGGGGGCTCGCAACTCTATTCGTGGACCGCCCGTCCGCTGGCGCTGGCCTGTCATCGGGCCACAGGCTGCCCGGGACCGCAGTGGAAAAAAGACAAAAGGCCGCGAAGGCCGCAAGAGCATAAAAGCCGGCGCGGCCTCGAAGGGTGCGAAAGGAACGCATCATAGGGGAACCGAATCCTGCTGTCCGGGTCCGTGAAGCCCAGGGGCCTTGGTGGAATGGCCTGAACGGTGCGTTGCGGGGTCCTTTTGCTTTGCAGACCTCGTCAATGGTTCATACCATCTCCAATCGGGCAAAGCAAGGCCGTTGAAATGAAAGGAATTCCGACCCAGACGGGTTGTCATGGGGATCGGAACGGGCCCCTTGGAAGCCCAAGGGATCAGGAGGCCAGGATTCTGTTCGGGCAACGGTGTGGGAACGGAGCTAATTGACCCATTGCCTCATGGTGTCCGAAAGGACGGGCAGCGACGAAGGCTCTTCTTCGGATTCTTCCTCGGAATAAACCTCGATCCGAGCCTGCAATCCCCCGAGGATTCGGCGGATCTTATGGACGACATGGACGGCCACCAAGCCCGTGAGGACGAAGAAGATGGCGACGGCCGCGCGAAAGGCCTCAGGGTACACAAGAACGGTGACCCCCAGCCAAACGAGCAACAGGCCGGGCGCGAAAGGCATCCAGGACCGGAGGCGTTCGAGGATCTCTTTGCGGCCGGGGACTCTGAGGAATCGCTTTTTGTTCATAGGGTCTTGTCTCCTTTGTTCTCATTATACGTGCAGGGGCCCAGGGGTCAAGATCCCCCATGTCGCCCGAATTGACAGGCAAAATCCGTTGCCAGTACAGTGACCAAGCAGGGAGTTGCCGCAGAGTCTGCCCTTTGGAAGGGCAGAGTCGGGGACTCGGGACTGAAATAGATGCTGCGGAGTTCAGGAGATGAGCCGGGACCTCAAGGCAGAAGTCGGCGGCCCCCAGGAGACGCTCTCGTGGCAGTCCGGATTCTGCGACCTTCTTCTTGACGTCATGACCGATGCGATCAAGATCGTCTCTCGGGACCGTCGGATTCTCTTCGTGAATCGCTCGGCGGCGAGGCTCTTGGATGTTCCCAAGAAAGACCTTGTGGGACTCCGGTGCCATGAGGCGTTCAACGGGTTCCCGGACCCTTGCGACTTCTGCCGGGTCGACGAGGTTTTCGAAAGCGGCAGGGAAAAGAGGTATTCCCTCTGGGTTGAAAAGGGGAGGGAGCGGACTCAGCGATTCCTCGAGTTTTCTTTGTACCCTCTGCGTGACTCGGGCGACTCGGTTCGATGGGTCGCGGAGGTCACCCGGGACTTGACGGAAGTCAGGAAGGCGGCTGACCGCGTTGCCTTCGAAGAAAAACTCGGATTCTTGGGCGACCTCTCCGCGCGTGTCGCCGAGGCCATGAAGAACCCCATGAGCGCCATCCTGACGGCGTCGAAAATCCTGGCTGAAAAGCCCGAGGACCTGACGGCCGAAGAAAAAGGAACTCTAGCCGGCATCGTGCGCGAGGAGGGAGCCCGCCTCCAAGGGCTTCTCCGCGACCTGCTCTCAATCGGCTCTAGGCGACCTCCCGCAAGGGAATTCTTCGACCCGGCCGACCTTGCCGACGAGGTTGTGTCCGCGATCCGAAACAGCCCGGCCTGGCCGGAAGGAGTCGAGTGCGAGGTGGATTCTCTTCCCAGGGGGAAACGGGTGTTCGCCGATCCCGAGCGAGTCCGCCAGGCCCTTTGGCACATTTTGGAAAACGCCCTCGAAGCCGCGGGAAGCAAGGGAAGGGTGGCGATCCGCCTGGCTCTGGAAAACGACGCGGTCCGGTGGCTCATCACGGACTCGGGGCCGGGTATACCGGCGGAGCATCTCCCCCTGATTTTCGACCCTTTTTGGTCATCGAAAAAGGATAAGCGGGGGCTCGGGCTCACCCTCGCAAAGAGCATCGTAGAAATGCACGGCGGAGACGTGGAAGTCCGGAGTGGCCCGGGAAAGGGCACGACGGTCTCAGTGCGTCTCCCCTTGGCGAAATGAATCCGCCATGGCGAAAATCCTGCTCGTGGACAGCGATGCCTCGGTGAGAACCAGCGTGGGGCTTCTTTTGCGAAAAAGGGGATACGAGGTCCACGAGGCCGAGAGTGAAGAGGAGGCCCTGGAGCATCTTCGGAAAGACCGACTGGATCTGGTTTTGACGGAGCTGTCTTTCGGGGACCGGCTGGTCGGCATGAAGATCCTGGAATGGGTCAAGGCTCAGGGGGCGGCGACGGACGTCATCGTCCTCACGGGGCAGAGGGGCATTCAGGCCGCTTCGGACGCGATCCAAGGGGGGGCCTACCGGTATCTGACGAAGCCCTTCGATCCCGAGATGCTCTTGCTGACCGTGGAACATGCGCTGGAAAGAAGGCGCCTGCGGAATCAGGTGCGACGTCTGTCCTCGGCCCTCAAGCGCCGAGAGGGAATCGCCGGGATCGTGTACCGGAGCCGGCAGATGGAGGAGATCTTGCGCCTGGTGCGGCGTGTGGCTCAGGTTGCCTCGACGGTTCTCATCCAAGGGGAGAGCGGGACCGGCAAGGAGCTCATCGCCAGGGCCATTCATTTTCTCAGCCCGAGGAAGAGTGGACCATTCCAAGCAGTGGATTGCGGGGCCATTCCGGAGAGTCTTCTGGAAAGCGAACTCTTTGGGCATACCCGGGGGGCGTTCACGGGTGCGGACGCGCCCAGGCAAGGGATGTTCGAGGTCGCCCACGGGGGGACTCTGTTTCTCGACGAGGTTGGCGAGCTTCCCCTTTCTCTTCAGGTCAAACTCCTCAGGACCCTTCAGGAAGGGGAGATCAGGCCCTTGGGGTCCAACCAGACAAGAAAGGTCGATGTTCGGGTTGTGGCTGCTACGAACAAGGATCTCGGCGCGGAAGTTGCCGCCGGGCGGTTCCGGGAGGATCTGTACTACCGACTCAACGTCATTTCGATCCGGGTGCCGCCGTTACGGGAAAGACCTGAAGACATCCTGCCTCTGGCCCGCCACTTCCTGTCTGAGTACGGGGCCCGGATGCTCTCGGCGGCGCCCCTTCAGATCGACCCTGGGGCTGCGGCCCTTTTGGAGCGGTACCCGTGGCCCGGCAACGTGCGGGAACTCGAAAACGCCATGCAGCGCGCTGTGGCCCTTGGCTCAGGAGGCGTCCTGCGGATCGAGGACCTTCCGGATTCGATCCGGGGGGAGAAGGCGTCGCAGATCGCGACGGCTGGCTTTGGCAAGGGGGAAGATCTCCCCTTGGCCGAGATGGAAAAACGGTACATCCTTGAGGTGCTGCGAAGGCACGGAGGCGACCGCAGCCGAACCGCCGCGATTCTGGGAATCGGCCGGAACACGCTCTGGCGAAAACTCAAATCCTACGGGTATCGAGACTGACCGGTGCGCGCTTGGAGGTGAAGCCGGGGGGGACAATCCCCCTCTGGGAAAGAGAGGGACTTCTTTCTCCCAGGCGGAAGGCTAGAGGCATGCCTCGGCCGTTTCAGTCCTTGGCAGCCCGCTTCTGATAGTACGTCACGTCCCGCAGGCGGAACTTCCAGTATTTGCCCTCCTTGACCCCCCTGAGCTTGCCCTTGCGGGCGAGATAGATCACGTCGTCCGGGGGCAGGTCCAGGATGTGGGCGACGTCCTTGGATCGAAGGAGATTGTCCTTTTTGGCCGCGGCCATGTCGCATACCTCCTGTCTGGGGTTGCCATTGAATCGATTTTCATTAAATATAACAGAAAAGGCCCACGCTGTAAAGAGAAAAATGTCAAAAAAGTCAAAAAAATCATTCCCGGCCTTTGGGCCGAGGGCCTACAATCCCTTTCATATCTTAGACGCCCTGGCGACGGCTCGAGTTCCGGGACGCCTCGGGCCTCACCCTTGGCGCCGAGGCGCAGGCGGAGATCTCGGGCCTTAAGGAGAAAGAAGCATGCAGGGATCGGAACGAATGGTTTACCGGAAAAACGACGGGAGGGGGATCGCGGCGAAGTGGTGGGGTTGGGGGGACCCTTCCAAAAGCTTTTCTTTGGAAGGGCGGCAGGGGTTTGTGGAATTCTTGAAAGGCCGCCTGGACGTGTCGATGGACCCGGTCCGCCCGCCGGTATCCTTTGAGCAGGTCCGCCTTGGGCCGTGCCGACTGGACGGCGCCGAACTCGGTCGGCTGGAAAGGCGCACGGCCATGGACGGGATTTTGCGGGAACCTTCGGTTCGCATCGGACACGCCATGGGAAAGAGCTACCGGGACCTCGTGCGGATTCGACGAGGGGAGGTCGGATGCGCGCCAGATGCCGTGGTGTATCCCTCTAGAGAGGAGGACATTGCTGCGGTTCTGGATTGGGCTTCGGAGGCGAACGTGGCGGTCGTGCCGTTTGGAGGAGGAACGAGCGTGGTGGGAGGGGTGGAGGCTTTTGCGAGGCAGGACCAGAAAGGGATCGTTTCCCTGGACCTGAGCCGACTCAACCGCGTTCTCCGTGTGGACCGGCTGAGCCGGCTCGCTCGTGTTCAGGCCGGGATCCGCGGGCCCGAGCTCGAGGGGGCTCTGAATCAGGAGGGATTCACTCTTGGCCACTTTCCCCAGAGCTTCGAGTACTCGACGGCTGGCGGTTGGGTCGCCACGCGTTCGGCCGGACAGCAGTCGACCTTGTACGGAAAGATCGAGCACATGGTCCTTTCAGTTCGCATGGTGCACCCCGGAGGAGTTCTGGAGACCCTGACGGTTCCTGCCAGGGCCGCGGGACCGGACTGGAACCAGATCGTGGCGGGCTCCGAGGGCATCCTGGGGGTGATCAGCGAAATCACGTTCAAGCTGCAGCCGTTGCCCTTGGAGAGACGGTGCGGAGCTTTTTTCTTCCGCAGTTTCGAAAAGGGGGTGGACGCGTGCCGGGAAATCCTTCAGAACGGGCTGGCTCCGGCCGTGCTGCGGCTTTCCGATGGGGACGAAACGGATTTCGGCATGCGCTTGAGGCCGAAGTCGGCGGGCCGAGGGAAACGGGCCGTCGAAGGAGCGGGCGTGTGGGCCCTTGAGCGGATGGGATACAGGCCTGAGAGCAGGTGCTTGTTGATTCTGGGGTTCGAGGGGAGCCGGGACGCGGTCCACGGACCCTGGAAGCGGGCCAAGGAAGTTTGCTCGGACCACGGCGGCTTTTTCCTCGGTGCAGGCCCCGGAGAGCTTTGGTATCGGGAGCGATTCGAACATCCCTATCTTCGGGATGTCCTCCTGGACAGGGGGGTTCTCATCGATACGCTGGAGACCTCTGCTACATGGGAAAACCTGCTTGGCCTGTATCAAGCGGTACGGCAGAGCCTGGAGGCGTCCATTGCCCAGACCGGAGTCCGGGGGCTCGTGATGGCCCATCTGTCCCACTGCTACCCCTGTGGTTCCTCCCTGTATTTTATCTTTCTTGCCCGCCAGACGGCCGGAGCTGAACTGGACCAGTGGTGGACGATCAAGAAGGCCGCTTCCGACTGTATTCTGGAGCGCGGCGGCACGATCAGCCACCACCACGGCGTCGGAATGGACCATGCTCCGTGGGCGGAGCGGGAGCATGGAACGAGTGCCATGGCAGGGCTGAGGAAGCTCAAGGCGGGCTTGGACCCACGAGGGGTTCTGAATCCCGGCAAGGTCTTGACTCTGTCCGTGTGACCGCGGGGGCGGGTTTTCAGCGGTCACCCCGGGGCCGGACAAGGAGGATACACCATGGGCCGACCTTCTAGATCCATGCGGCTCGCCGCCATCCAGATGTGCTCTGGAAAGGACGTTGATCGCAATCTCGACAGGGCTTTGGCGCTGGTGAATCGCGCTGCCGACGAGGGTGCGGACGTCGTGGCCCTGCCGGAAAACTTCGCCCTCATGGGTTCGGACCGAGAGCGGGCGCAGTTCGTCCAGGATCTGGACGGCCCTGTCCTGAAAGAGCTGGGGCGTGTGGCCAAGGAGCGAAGTGTACTGCTTCTTGCCGGGACCGTCCTGGAGCGGAGTCGGGACGAGGCAGATCCGAGGCCGTACAACACAAGCGTTCTTCTTGACCGCCAGGGTTCGCCGATCGCGGTTTATCGCAAGATGCATCTTTTCGACGTTTCTCTGACGGACGGGGTCTCGTACCGCGAATCCGAGTCGGTACGGCCGGGAGACGAGCCGGTCGTGGCCTTCGTTGAGGGAGTCGGCTTCGGACTTTCGATCTGTTACGACCTGCGCTTCCCGGAACTATACCGGTTGTTGGCCTTCAGAGGAGCCCAAGTGGTTTTTGTCCCGTCTGCCTTTACTGTGGAGACGGGCAAGGATCACTGGATGTCCCTGCTCAGGGCGCGGGCGATCGAGAATCAGGTGTACATCGTTGCACCCGCCCAGTTCGGCACGCACGAGTCCGGCCGGGTCACCTACGGCCACTCGATGATCGTAGATCCCTGGGGGACCGTTCTGGCCCAGGCGCCACAAAAGGAATCGGTTCTGTGGGCGGACGCGGACTTCGGGTACCAGGAGGAAATTCGGTCGAGGGTGCCGGTTGGGAAGCATGTGAGGAAGCGAATTTTCTCTCTTCTTCATGCCGACCTGGAAGGGGAGGCAAAGTAGGAACGCATCTTGGGCGAGGGGACCGAGGCGGAAAGACAATAGAGGATCCAGGAGAAAGACTTCTGGAGAGACTTCGGAAACCCCTCACTCAGGCGATTCGCCGCTCGTTCGCCTGAAGAGCGTCTTCCTTCTGTCTTTTTCTAAGATAGAGACTCCGCCTCAGGCTGGACAGGCGGTCCACCAGAAGGACGCCGTTCAGGTGGTCGATTTCGTGTTGGAGCGCGATGCTGAGCAAGCCCTCTGCCTCGATGCGGATGGGTTCTCCGTCAGGCAAAAGGGCTTCGACCACCACCTTCTCGTTCCTTTCGACCTCCACGAGAAGGTCGGGAAGGCTCAGGCAGCCCTCTTCGCCTTTCGTGGTCCCGAATCTGTCGGTGATGACAGGATTGATGAGCTTGAGCAGACCGGTGGACGGCTCGGCACGGCCGACGTCGATCACGACGAGTCGTCTGGAGTCTCCGATCTGCGGGGCGGCGAGTCCGACACCGTTCGAGGCGTACATGGTTTCGGCCATGTCGGAAAGGGTCTGGCGGACCTCTTCGTCGATTTTCTCGACAGGCTTTGCAACTTCCCGCAGCACCGGGTCGGGAAACGTTCGGATCCTTCGGACAGCCATCCTGAGAGCCTCTTGTTTCAGAGCTGTTCCTGCTCTCGTCCTGTTTTTTATCATGGCTTATACCCTACAGATGTGTCAACGCCCCCGTGGGATTCGCAAGAAACCGCCATTGACTTATACCGGCGCCGCTGATACAAGAAAAGTCGCGTTCTCGCCCTGCCGGAAAGCCGTTTCCTTCTCCGTGGAGGTCCTGTAGAAGGTCATCTTTTGTCAAGTGCCTCGGATTCGACGGGGTCGCGCCGGCCTCTTGTACCGCAGGGCTGGCAGGAAGAGGAGATCAACATGGTCGAGTTCAGCTTGACGCCCGAGCAGGTTGCGTTTCAGGAAGCAGTTCTCAAGTTCTGTCGCAAAGAAATTGCGCCCCTAGCCGAAGAGGCGGACCGGGAAGGGAAGTTCTGTTGGGAAGCGTGGAGGAAGATGGGCGAGTTCGGGCTTCTGGGGCTTCCGTTCCCGGCAGAATACGGAGGGGGCGACGCGGACGTGCTCACAGCCGTTCTGGCCGGAGAAGCCATGGGAAGGGGAGGGGCCGAGGGCGGGCTTTTGCTTTCCTGGGGCGCCCATACGTATCTCTGCGGAGACACGATCTACAAGAACGGCAACGAGGAACAGAAGAAAAAGTATCTGCCCAAAATCGCCAGCGGGGAATGGGTCGGCGCCATGGGGCTCACAGAGCCTGACGCGGGTTCTGACGCAGCTTCGATCCGCACCACGGCAACCCGAAAGGGGGACGTCTATGTTCTGAACGGCACGAAGATGTTCATCACCAACGGGCCGATCGCGGACGTGCTGTGCGTGTACGCCACAGTCAACCGTGAGCTCAAGCACATGGGCATCACGGGTTTCATTGTGGAAAAAGGGTTCCCGGGGTTTTCGGTGGGGAAAAAGCTCAACAAGATGGGCGTCCGGGCCTCCACCACGTCCGAGCTGATTTTCGAGGATTGCGTGGTCCCCAAGGAAAATTTGCTTGGCGAGGAGGGAAAGGGGTTTCTCGCCGCCTTGGGGACTCTCGAGTGGGACCGCAGCGCCTTGCTTGCTCCCACGGTGGGCGGGTTCGAGTATATTCTTGAACAATGCGCTCGGTACGCCAAGGAACGGAAGCAGTTCGGCAAACCCATTGCGGAATTCCAGGCCATCCAGCACAAGCTGGCGGACATCAAGGTGTTTATTGAAGCCCTGCGCCTGCTGATTTATCGGGTCGCTTGGTACAAAGACCAGGGCAGGCCCCTCAATCATTTGGAAGCGGCCATTGCCAAGCTCATGGCCGGAGACTGGGGGATGCTCTGCGCGTCCGAGGCGGTTCAGATTCACGGCGGGTACGGCTACATCCACGAGTACCCGGTCGAGCGGCTGTTCCGGGACACGAAGCTTGGGTCCATCGGAGGCGGGACCTCGGAGATTCAGAAAACGATCATCTCCAAGATGATGCGAATGAGCGATTAGGGAAAGGGGCGGGCACCATGGATTACGAGCTTTCAGAGAAAGAAAAGGAGAGAAAGAAGAACTTTCAAGAGTTCTGCAAGAAGGAGATCGTTCCCCTGGCAGAAGGACTCGCCGCCGGACAGGGGAACGCGTCAGAACTCTTGCGGACCCTCTTGAAAAAGCTTGGAGAGGCCGGCCATCTGGGTTTGAGCCTTCCCGTTGAGATAGGCGGGCAAGGGGAGGGACTTGTCCTCCAGATGGCTTTCGGAGAAGTCCTCGCCAAGGAAAGTCCTGTCGCTCACTTGGCTGCCTGGACGTCCGGGATCCACTGCGGGCACCTCTTGTACCGGTTCTGGACAGGGCAGGGGAAGAAGGAAATCCTGGGGGGCCTTCTGTCGGGCCGGAAGATCGCGGCCCTCGCCAGAACCGAGCCCACCGGTGGAACGAGCTTGCAGGGCATGACAACGAAGGTTGTCGAAAACCAGGGGGGCTGGCGCGTCTCGGGGAGGAAGGCCTTCTGCGTGAACGGGCCCGTGGCGGACCTCTTCGTGGTTTTCGGCGCGCTGGAAAGCCCAAAGGAACCCGGAAGCCAGGTTTGTGCGCTCCTTGTGCCCGCAGCAAGAGAGGGCCTGGCCGTGGAAGTCGAGGAGGAGGCCGCTGGATATAGGGGATTGCCTGTGGGCTCTGTGCTGTTCAGGGAGACGGCCGTGGAAGCTGGGAGTCTCCTGGGCGGGGCGGGCCTGGGCGCCGAGGTCCTTCAGGAATCCTGGCAATGGGACGCCTTGGGCGCGACTGTGGGCTCGATTGGTCTGATCGAAGCCAGCCTGCAAGCCGCTTTCGGATACTCCCAGGAGCGCCAGTCGGGGGGAAAGCCCCTAGGGGCGTACCAAGAAGTGACCTTCAAGCTTGCCGAGGCCAGGGCCATGCTGGACACGGCTCGCCTGCTGGGGCAGAAGGCCGCCTGGATGAAACAGATCCAGGACCCTGAGGCGGATACGCTGATTTCCTGTGCCAAACTCTATGCGTCCGAGGCTGCCACGAAGTGCACCGGGTACGCTCTGCAGATCCTTGGCGGCAAAGGGGCGCGGAGGGGCTGCCCGGCGAGCGAATGGCTTTTGGCTGCCAAGTCGAATGAGATCGCGGGCGGGACCTCGGAGGCGCACCGAATCAAGATCGCCAAGCGGGTGCTGGAGTCGGTCTGATCCACGGAAAAGACCGCGAGAAGAAAGTCGGTTGGTTCTCGGCAGCAGAGGTTGGCCGCCGCCAGGAGCCTTCAGAAGTCGTCGCTTGAGCCAGCTTCTCCGGTCTCGCCCTCGCCCGCGTCGTCACCAAGTCCTTTGCCTGAGGCCAGCTCGTCGGCCATCTGGTCGATTTCATCCGAGCTTACGTCTTCGCCGAGTTCTCGGCCCATGCGCTTGAGCCATCTGGCCATGCTCGCCGGGTCGTTCTCGTCGAGGCCGGCCAGTTTGCTGGGGTCGGCGAGCGATTCGAGGCGGGCGTCTTCGCTCTTGAGGGAAACGAATCGGGAGACGAGTCGGCGCAAGTTCTTGCCCTTGCACCGGGGGCAGGAAGGGTTCTCCCGATCTTGGATGCGAAAGAAAAGGATTTCCACTCTTTTCCTGCAATCCCCGCAGAAGTACTCGTAGATGGGCATGGACTCTCCTCCTCTTCCTCGATTCATTCCGGAAAGGATCCCGAGAACGAAAGCGGGGTGATTTTCAAAGTAGGTTCGCCCGGCGGGGTTGTCAACCCTGCCCGCCGGTCAAGGGGACGCCTGGTTTTCGGTCCTGGGGGGCGAGGCCGGGGCGCATGGACCGTGCAAGCACGGTGGACCTGGGGGGATTTTTCGGGCAGTGCCGGATTCCGCCTTTGCAGCGTTTACAGATACCCCCGCCACAAGATGGTGTCCCGCTTCCAGTTGTCGTCATCCTTGAAAGGGTAGTTGATGTTGAAGTGAAGCCCGCGGCTTTCTTTGCGGAACATGGCCGAGGTGATGATGAGGTCGGCCACGAGCGCCAAGTTCCGCAGTTCAATCAGGTCGCTCGTGACGAGAAAGTCCCAGTAATACTGGTGGATCTCGCTCATGAGCGCGTCGATTCGCCGTTTGGCCCGCTCGAGGCGTTTGTTGGACCTGGAGATGCCCACGTAGTTCCACATGAGCCGCCGGATTTCGTCCCAGTTGTGGGCCACGACCACGGATTCGTCGCTGTCCACGGCGTGTCCGCTTGACCAGTCCGGGATGGAGGGCGCCCGTTGGGGCTCGGCCTGCAGGGTTCGGACAGCGTGCGCCGCGGCCCGCTCGGCGAAAACCAAGGCCTCCAGGAGGGAGTTGCTGGCCAGTCGGTTTGCCCCATGAAGGCCCGTGCAGGCCACTTCGCCCGCCGCGTAGAGATTCCGGATATCGGTCTGTCCGTTCAAGTCCACCACGACGCCGCCGCAAGTATAGTGGGCTGCCGGGACGACGGGCACAGGCTCTCGCGTCATGTCGATCCCGTATTCGAGGCACTGCCGGTAAATGTTGGGGAACCGGGTCCGGATGAAATCGGCATCGCGGTGCGTGATGTCGAGAAAGACGCATTCATCGCCGCTTTTCTTCAGTTCCATATCGATGGCCCGGGCCACGATGTCCCGGGGCGCCAGGCAGCCTCGGGGATGGTACTTCTCCATGAAGGGCACTCCGCTTTTGAGGAGAAGGATGGCGCCTTCTCCGCGGACCGCCTCAGAGATGAGGAAGGACTTGGCTTTGGGGTGATAGAGACAGGTCGGGTGGAATTGAATGAACTCCATGTTGGCTACCCGCGCACCGGCTCGATAGGCCATGGCCACGCCGTCCCCCGTGGCGATGTCCGGATTGCTCGTGTACCGGTACACCTTGCCCGCGCCCCCTGTGGCCAGCAGGGTTCGAGGGGCCAGGAAGGTATGGACCTCGTTGCGGACGGTGTCGAGAGCGTACACGCCCCAGCAGGATTTGCGGTCCGGAGGGGTGGTCTTTCCCCTGGGGTGCACGAGCAGGTCGATGGCCACGTGGTAGTCGCGAAAATGGATCCGGGGGTTCTCGGCGGCGACTTCGTACAGCCTGTCCACGAGTTCCCGGCCCGTGAAATCGGAGGCATGGAGGATTCTCCGCTTGGAGTGCCCCCCCTCGAGGGCCAAGTCATATTGGAGGAACTCGGAGTCGTTGCGCCTGGTGAACCGGACGCCCAGCTCGACGAGTTCCTGAATTCGGGCCGGGCCCTCTGTGATGACCGTTTTGACGACCTCTTCGTGGCAGATGCCGTCCCCGGCCTCGAGGGTGTCTCGGACATGCTCGTCGAAGGAGTCGTCAGAGCTGGATACTACGGCGATGCCGCCCTGGGCATACTGGGTGGAAGACTCCTTGGCGTCTTTCTTGGTCAGCACAATGACCTCCCCGCAACGGGACGCTTTCAGGGCGAACCACAGGCCGGCAATGCCTCCTCCAATCACGAGAAAATCGCATTCGTATCGCATCGGCTCTCTCCTCTTTCCCCTCTGGGCAGGGGCTTCATTAAAACAGAAAAAGCGTCGATTGAACAGAAGGAGAGAACAGAAGCATTTCCTCCCGCTGAGGACGGAACGGGAACAAGGCAAAAGGAGTGTTCTGATGGTGCGGGCGAGGTTTGACAACAGGCGAATCATCGCGAATCATAAGGGCCCTGGTCGGCACAAGCGCCTCCCAGAAGGATACCCGCTGTGAAGACACTCGCCCGGGGTCTGGCGATTCTGCTTGTTGTCGTCGGCAGCGCCTTTGAGGCGTGGCCCGACATTTATTCTTTCGAAGACGAACAGGGGGTGGTGCATTTTACGAACGTCCCGGTCGACGGCCGGTATCGGTTCAAGGAAAAAGAAAACCTCCGGAAGTTCAAGGTGTTCATCTACGAGAGCAACGAGAGGCAGTATGACCCGATCATCCGGAGGGTCGCAGGCGAGGAAGGCTTGGACCCGGATCTGCTGCGGTCCCTTGTGTCAGTCGAATCGAATTTTGACCCGGTCGCGATCTCCCCAAAGGGTGCCATGGGTCTCACGCAGCTCATGCCCGAGACGGCAAGGAGCCTCGGTGTGGACAACGTGTTTCACCCCGAACAAAACCTGGGGGCCGGCGCCAAGCATTTGCGGGCTCTGCTGGATAAGTACGACGGAGATCTCGCGCTTGCTTTGGCGGCCTACAACGCAGGAGAGAAAGCGGTGGAAATCTACCAGGGGATTCCTCCTTACCCGGAAACCGAGATGTACGTTCGGGAAGTGCTTCGAAGGTACCGAAAGGCGAAGGAGCGGTCCGTGAAGGCCGACGGAGCAGCCGGGGAGCCCCCGTGATCCGTGCGCAAATCGGACCGAGCGCGGCTTGTAGGACGAAGGAAAGGGATGGATCATGGCGGCAGGACGGCGAAGAAGCCGCATGCGGGACGTTCCGAATTTGCTCACCCTCTGCCGGGTCGCCGTGATCCCGCTTCTCGTGGTGCTCCTGAGCTTCCCGAGGCCGGCGACGCGGGCCCTGGCGGCGCTGCTGTTCGTCTTGGCGTCCACCACGGACTACTTCGACGGGTACTTGGCCAGGCGGTACAACGTCATCTCTCCCATGGGCAAGATCCTTGACCCCATGGCGGACAAACTGCTCGTTATGGCGGCCCTTGTCATGCTGGCGGCCTGGCCCGAGGGGGGCGTGCCGGCTTGGATGGTCGTGGTGATTCTGGCCAGGGAGATGTTGGTGACGAGCTTGCGAGGGATCGGGGTCACCCGGGGTGTGCTCATTCAGGCAGAGGAACTGGGGAAGTACAAGACGACTCTGCAGATCTTCGCCGTGACGGCGCTTATCATTCGCGATCCCTACGGTCCCATCGATTTCCACCTCGGGGGCCTGTACTTCCTTTGGGCGTCCCTTGTCCTGAGCGTGTGGTCTGCGGTCTCCTACTTTCGGAAGTTCTGGGCTCAGGCCGTGGGGGAGCCGGCCGATCGGGGCGATCCGGGTCCGAGAGCGGGGGAGGAGTCGAGGCATGGATAGGCCGGCAGAGCCCCCCAGGCCCGCCCCGGGGCTGCCGGGTCTGGACCGGCTTCAGAAGGCTCTGGGGTACCGCTTCCGGGATTTGTCGCTCCTCGAGGAGGCGCTTACGCACCGGTCCCTGCTGAACGAGATCAACGACACGGGGAAGCGAGACAACGAGCGGCTGGAATTCCTGGGAGACGCGGTACTCGGGCTGGTGGTGGCCGAACTTCTCATGAAGGCCTTGCCCGACGGACGGGAGGGGGAACTCACCCTCAACCGCGCAGCCCTTGTGAAGCGGAAAAAACTGGCAGACATCGCCCGCAGGCTTGCCCTGGGGGAGTACCTGTATCTGGGCAAAGGAGAGGAGCGGACCGCCGGGCGTCAGAAGGTATCGATTCTGGCCGACGCCTTCGAGGCTGTCGTCGGAGCCGTGTTTCTGGATGGAGGGTTCGATGCAGCTCGGACGCTGGTCCAGGACCACTTTGCCGAGTATCTCGAGGACATCCAGAACCGGCATCAGGCGACCCCTGATCCCAAGACCAGGGTTCAGGAACTGTTCCTGGCCTTCTTTCATACATCGCCTGTTTATGAGGTGATCGAGGAGTCGGGGCCGGAACACGCCAAAAGCTTCCATGTGCGGCTGTGCCTGAAGAGCCTCTCCCTGGCGAGCGGACGAGGAACGAACAAGAAGGAAGCCGAGCAGGACGCTGCCGAACGATTTCTCAGACACCTTGAAGGGAATCCTCTGGGCATGCGTTGAGAAGAGAGTTGTCAAAGCTCTCTCCTGATGGACTCTAAAAGAAGGATCCTCCCTTGCGCGTCTGGATCGCCCCGGTTTTTCTTCCTCATGCCGGTTGTCCCCATCGCTGCGTGTTCTGCGACCAGGGACGGATGGGGGGAGGCCCTTCCATCCCGTCGGTCGAGGACGTCCGGGATCGTCTCGCGCGCTTCTTTGAGACAGGTACGCGAGGCTTTGAGGCCTCGACCCGGCAGATCGCTTTCTACGGGGGGAGCTTCACGATGCTCGAGCCCTCTCTCCAGGAAAGCTATCTGGCTGTCGCGGCGGCGTACGTGCGCAAAGGATGGGTCGATTCGATTCGGGTTTCCACAAGGCCGGACGCTTTAGGAGCCGACCAGCTCTCGCTCCTCAGGAGATGGGGCGTGGCCACGATCGAAATCGGCGTTCAGTCCCTATCGGACTCGGTTTTGGAGCAGACCCGCAGGGGGCACAAGGCCCAGGACAGCATCGAAGCGATCAAGAGGGCCAAGGAAGCGGGCTTCGAGGTGGGAGCTCAGATCATGCTCGGTCTCCCTGGGGATAGGGGCCGGGAGTCGCTTCAGACCGCCGAGAGGCTTTGCTCGCTGCGGCCCGATTTCGTGCGTCTCTACCCGGTCGTCGTTTTCGAAGGGACCGAACTCGCCTCCCGGCTGCGCTCGGGCCAGTATCGTCCCTTGGGTCTGGAGGAGGCGGTTTGCCTGGCTGCCCGGATGCTCGACGCGATCGACTCTTCGGGGATACCGGTCGTGCGGATCGGCCTTTTGCACGCACGAGGCCCCGGGCCCTCCAGCGAGGGCGTTCTGGCTGGGCCGGTCCATCCCGCATTTGGGTATCTTGTCCGGTGCAGGCTCTACTCGGAAAGATTGGCCCGCGCGCTTTCATCGGGCGGCTCAGCCAAGGGGGAAGTGTTGCGGCTCAGGGTCCATCCACGGGACCGATGCCTGGTTTACGGCCATAAAGGGACGAACCTCGCGTTTCTCACAGAGGTATCGGGGGCTCGCAGGATCGAGGTTCAAAGCGACGAGATGGTTCCCAAGGGCCGGGCGCTCCATGAGTGGATTGGGGCGTAGGCCCGGGGCAGGGAAACCCGAACGGGACGTCGCCTCACACCAGGGAAGCTTTTCCGATCCATCGGACCTCTACCCCATGACAGGCTCAGCGAGACAGAAAAAAGGCCGACCAGAGGGTGTGGCAGGACCGGACCCGCCCACAGCTCCATCCACGGGCAGCGAGGCCGCTCATTACGATGGCGAAAGGGGTGAAGGGGCACGAGAAGGGTTCCGATCGGGCTTTGTCCCGGTTGTGGGCCGGCCCAACGTGGGCAAGTCCACCCTCATCAATCGAATCGTGGGAGAAAAAGTATCGATCGTTTCCGACAAGCCTCAGACCACGCGAAACAGAATCTGCGGGGTTCTCACCGGTCCGGACCATCAGGTTGTTTTTCTCGATACGCCCGGTATTCACAAGGCCAGAGACGAGATCAACCGGTACATGGTCGATGTCGCCCTGGCAACGCTCGAAGAGGCGGACCTGGTGTTGTTCCTTGTCGAGCCGGCTGAACGGCCTGGGGCTGGGGATCGGTACGTGTTCGATCTTCTTTGCCAGGCGAAAGCGACGGTGCTGCTTCTCGTCAACAAGATGGACCGGATGCCGGGAGCGGAGTGGGAAGACTGTCTGGCCCGGCACCGAATCTGGTATCCGGGGGTGGAAGCATATCCGGTGTCGGCCTTGACCGGAGAGGGAATACCGGAGATCGTGGACGGGATCATCCGGAATCTTCCGGAGGGGCCTCTGTACTTTCCACCGGACCAGTGGACGGACCAGCCCCTGCGGGCTTTAAGCGCTGAAATCATCCGTGAAAAGATCTTCCACTTGACGAGCCAGGAGGTTCCGTATTCAGTGGCCGTTGAGATCGTTCGGTTCGAAGAATCGACCTCGGACAAAGGCGGACTGGTTTCAATCGAGGCCAATATCCATGTGGAAAGGGAATCCCAAAAAGGGATCCTGATCGGCAAGGGCGGCGAGATGCTCAAGCGCATCGGCAGCCTGGCCCGCAGGGAGATCGAAGCCCTGACGGGTGCACCGGTGTTCCTGAGGCTTTGGGTCAAGGTTTCAAGGGGCTGGAAAAAAGATCCCGCTGCTCTCAAGAGGTTTGGCTACGGATGAAGGCCTTGGGTCAAAGGATCCGGACGTGAAGGGTGAAAAGGAAGGAGCAACCGTCGGGACCCCAGCCAGGGCAGACCCGAAACGGAAGAGAGACCTGCCTCTTGTGGCGATCGTGGGCAGACCCAACGTGGGCAAGTCCTCCCTGTTCAACCGTCTGGTGGGTGCCAGGAAAGCGCTGGTCCGCGATGTCCCGGGGGTGACCCGGGACCGGATCGAGGGCGAGGTGGATTGGGCGGGCAGGACCTTTCTGCTGTCGGATACGGGCGGGCTCGATCCTGGACGGCCTTCCGGAAGACTTTCGAGCAAGATCCGCGGGCAGATTGAAAAAGCGATCGCCGAGGCCGACGTCCTTCTGTTCGTTGTGGACGGTCGGGTCGAAGTCCATCCGCAGGACGAGGAAATCGCCCGGGCTCTGCGGGGAACCCGGAAGCCCGTGCTCTGTGCGGTCAACAAGATGGACGACGCCTCGGAAGAGGCGAATCTCTATTCGTATTATCGCCTTGGCTTCGATTCCCTTCTGCCGGTCAGTGCGGAACACGGCCTCGGCATTGACGTCCTTTTGGACAGAATCATCGAAAGGCTTCCCTCTTCGGATCAAGGCCTGGAAGTCGAAGCAGGCAGGGGGCCGGCGGTGCGCGTGGCCGTGGTGGGCAGGCCCAATGTGGGCAAGTCCACATTCGTCAACGCCCTTCTTGGAGAGGAAAGGCTTTTGGTGGACGAGGAACCCGGCACGACCCGAGATGCCGTGGACACCCCCCTTGTGTGGAGGGGGCGCCGGTACGTCCTGGTCGACACGGCCGGAATCCGCAGAAAAGGCAAGGTCCGGTCCGATCTGGAAAAGTTCGCTGTGGGGAAAGCCCTTCAGGGGCTCGAGCGATGCGACGTCGCCCTGCTCATGCTCGACGCCCAGGACGGGGTTACCGACCAGGATGCCCATATCGGCGGGTACATCTTGGAGCGGGGCCGGGCCGTGGTTGTCCTTGCGAACAAGTGGGATCTCATTCAGGGAGGAGCGCGCGAGGCCAAGAAACGCCTCGAAGGGATCCGCTCGGCCCTCGTCCATCTCTCTTTCGCTCCTGTTCTGGCCGTTTCGGCCCGGACGGGGTTGAATCTGGTCAAGGTGTTTCCCCTGATCGACCGGGTCGAACGTGCCTTTCGTACCCGCGTGGCGACCGGGCCGCTGAACAGGCTTCTGGCAGAGGCGGTGCGCGCTCATCCCCCTCCGGCGGAAGAGAGCCGGGTTCGTCGCCTTTCGTACATCACCCAGATCCAGGAAGGTCCTCCGACCTTTCTCCTCTTCTCGAATCTCGCTGGAGACGTGCATTTCTCCTACCAACGGTACCTCGTCAACAAGATCCGGGAGCGGTTCGGCTTTGAGGGATGTCCGATCCGACTGATCTTCCGAAAGAGCAAAGGGAGGGAATGACCCTTGGCGTTGCAGGACAAGGGGGGGCTTCGGAAGGTTTTTTCGGCAAGCCTCAGAATCTGGCAAGCCTACTGGCGGGACGAGGTCCTCATTCTGTCCGCGGCCGTGTCCTTCTATGCGATTTTTTCGGTCATCCCCTTCCTGTTTCTTCTGTTCCTCCTCTGGGGCTACCTCATGGGGTCCTCGGATACGCTTTACGGCCAGCTCGTTCAGTACGCTTACGCTCTGTTCCCGGAGATCCGACCCGAGATCCTTGATGATCTGAAAACTGTGGTCGAGCACCGGAGTGCCCTCGGATGGGTCGGGATCGGCTTTCTCGTCTGGATCTTTGATGCGGTCTTCTATTCGATCGCCCACGCTTTCGACCGGATCTTCGGAAGCGAGAGCAGACGAAGATACTATCGCATCAAAATCTTTTCCTTCGCCCTTCTCATCCTCGTGGGCCTTGTTTTGTATGCGTCCATCCATGTCGCCGTGCTGGCCACGATGATTCGATCGTCGTCCGTGCGCATCTTCGGGGTTCCGGTCCCGCAGTACCTCTTCGGGAGCCTGGCCTTCCGGGCCGGGGTGTTCCTGATTCTCGTGGCGGCCTTCACGGTTCTTTTTCGGATCGTGCCCAGAGTGCCGGTGCGGCTTCCGGTCGCCTTGGCTGGAGGGGTTCTGTGCGCGGCTCTGTGGAGCCTTGCACGGGTGGCCTTCCACTGGTACGTGACCCGTGTGGCGGTTTTCAACGTGATTTATGGGGCCCTAGGCGCCCTGGTCGTGCTGGTCCTGTGGATTTTCTACTGTGCGAACATCCTCCTCATCTGTGCGGAGTGTGTGGCCCTGTGGAACGGCAACAAGGACGGGAGCGCCCAGGAGGTTCTTGCCTCTGGACCGCGCCGATGACTCATGTTTCACTGTCAGCGCATGCTGGCGCCGAAAATTTTCTCCAAGAGACCGAACTGGCGATCGAACATGGACAGGATGAGAAGTCCCACGGCCAGGGGCGTGAC